>Ga0163109_10000810_pt1 | contig 24745 bp, 32 predicted proteins | sample CRUFie1St13metaG_FD_108704 | JGI IMG/M metagenome (GOLD analysis project Ga0163109, IMG submission 108704) | Marine microbial communities from the Costa Rica Dome - CRUD Field 142mm St13 metaG | ecosystem: Environmental > Aquatic > Marine > Oceanic > Photic zone | place: Costa Rica: the Eastern... | reverse complement strand
GCGTGTATTCTTCTGTGCCTGGACATTGCCTAATGAATCTATCGTACAGCCTTGTTATGTCGTTCAGTTCTTTGTCTTTCATTTGCCTATGCTTTTATGTTTGCCTGTTATTGCCTTGAGCAAATATATTTATCTACGTATATTATTATGACTGTAAATTTTGGCGAAGTTTACTTTTAGGAATATCGATGTCTCTCCTATCACATGCCGCACTTATCACACAAGGATCACAAACTGGAGATCTTGATTTGCAAACTTTCTTTGCGTGTGTAATCAACCACATGTGTGCACCGTATTTGTATTTGCTTGGTGTTGTGTTGTTCACTGTGATTGATGCTTTGCCCTCGTCAAGACTATCTGCCCAACCCAGACGCCATAACATCCTGAACACGTGTGTGTCTACCGCTATGTGTGGCTCACCAAATACAAACCTCATGACTATGTCAGAACTTTTTCTTCCAACCCCAGGCAGTGTCATTAGTTCTTTCTGTGTCCTAGGCACCTGTCCGTTGAATTTTTCTAACAACATCTTGCTTGTGGCAAGAATGTTTTTGCTTTTTGCATTGAACAATCCTGCAGGCTTGATTGCTTCGATAATATCTTCCTGTGTTAGTTTTACCATTTCTTCAGGCGTGTCAGCCAATGCAAAAAGTTGATTACATGCGATTGCTGTTCTTTTGTCTTGGCTTTGTGCAGACAGCATGACACCAATTAAACTTGTGTATGCTTTTGAATATATCTTTGCTTTTGGTTTACGGTTTGAATAGTTCGGATATAGAGAACTCAACTTCTCGTATATGTATTCGATGTCATTACTGTTCTTCATCTGAGTGCAGTTCGTTTAGAAGTTGTCTCAGTTTGCCACCTTCTACAGTGGCTTTTACTTTACCAATTGTGTCGCCTTTTGTAGGATCCGGCACCTCATTCCTAGCATCTTTTGATGTGTCACCACCTGTAACTTTAGATGTTTTCTTAAGGTTATCATATATTGTGCTTCTTTGTTTGTCAAATTGTTTGTATTCCGGGTCGTCCGCCAAGTCTCTGATTCTCAAACTGTCCACATCAAACTCCAAATCAACTTTTTGTCCAACACCAGAACTTGATCTAGTCTTCATAAATTGAATCTGATATCTACCACGTTCTTTCATTGCTCTTGATGTGAATATACCTATCACGTTGTCAGCCGTCTGTATCTTGGATAGTCCGCCTGATATGTGAGAGTGATCAAATTCAATTTCTTCAACAGATGCTCTATTCAACTGAGATGCTGTTGCCAATACACATTGTTTTTCCACAACCAAGTTTCTCAGTTCTTCTGAAACGTATTTGTCTTTGATAAACAAGTCTGCTGGACTTATTCTTTTGCTCTTCGGCATCATCAAATCTAAGTAATCAATCAATATGCAGTCTATCTTTTTCTTGTTCTTAAGTTCTAGTTCTTTTAGATACGTCCTTACATCAAGCACGTTGCTACCACTTGGCAAGTATTTGATCTGTAGTGTTCCTGATTTCTTTTTCAACATCTTGACTTTCATTTCCACATTCTCTATTTCAGGAAACACCTTTTTAGTTGGTATGTTTGTCATCATAGCATCTAACCTCATAGCGGTAAGTTGTTCCGACAATTCAAAAGATATGTAACAAACGTTCAGACCAGCCTGTGCCCAATTCACCGCAAGATTCTGTAAGAACAAACTTTTACCTGCGCCTGATCCACCTGCAAAGATGTTTAGTTCTCCTCGATTAAATCCACCGAATAGTTTCTTGTCGAGATTTTGCCAGCCAGTGCTGATCTGTCCGTTGTTTGCCTTGAGTGCCTCAAGTCTTCCTTTCGGATCCTCAAAGTAGTCTGTACCAAGATCACGTGTGAGTCCAACGTTGACAGCGTCTTTGACCATGTCCTCTACAGGAGCATAGTCGCCTTTTTCTAGCATGTCAGCAGATTGTAATATCGCACGTTCTAGTGCTTTGTGTCTTGAAAATGTTTCAAATTCGTCTAGTAGCCAATTAAAGTGACTTGGATCTAAATCCTTTGCCGATTTGAGTGTGATGTCATGTTTTGCATTTACTTGTTCGACCTCAGGCATTACCTTGTACTCGTCCATGTAGTCCTTGATAAATTTTGCAACTGGTTGCAGTTTACGATCAAACGACTCTGGCTTGAAGATATTCTGTGCCCTTGCAAATGATTCAGCATCTGCCAATAGCATCTCTATGTAAAGTTTCTGTACGTCAAATGTGTATTCAGCCATTATAGTCCTTTGTACTTTTTCCACAGTGAATGTAGTATGTAAAACCAAATACCGTTTATGCTAGGTTCAATCAAGGCAACTGCTCCTGCCTCCCACAAACTGGCACCCGTCATCACACTTACTACGGTCATTGCTATAACAATATGACCCAGTGTGTATATGACAGCGAGACCCACACTTGATCCTGCAATGAGTCTTTTTACTGCTCCTTGTATGCCGTGTGTGAATTCCGTCATTTAAAAAACCTCTTAAATTTGTCTATGGATTTTTGTAAAGGGCCATAAACTTGTTCAATGAAAACTATGTGTTTAGATAATTTCTTGTCTAGTTCCACAACAATCTTCTTAAGTTCTTTTATCTCTTTTTTTAATCCTGCTATCTCTTTATCCATACATTTTCCGTTTCAATTCTATTTTCAGTTTGGTTGTTTCTGTTGATTTCAATATCGATTGTATCGTAAACAACCTTCCATATTTTAACACAGCCTCCGCCACGTCGCCAACCGTTTTATCCCAATTTGGAAAAGCAACGCTCCAACCAAACTCTATTGCTTGGTCTATCAGTTTCTGTCCTGGGGCATCTCTGTCAGGAACAACAATTACCTGTCTGTTCAATTCTTGTATCAACTCCCGCTGTGTATCATTTATCTCTGAACCAAGTATGCTCACACCAGAAACGGCTATGGCATCAAATGGGCCTTCTGTCACGATCACAAATTTCCTTTGCCAATCTTGTGCATCCACATTGAACACATAACCAGGCTGTACATCTGTGTAGTATTTTACTTTGGAAAATCTTGTTTCTTCAAACTGTCTCGCAGTGAAGCCAACTATCTTGTTCCTCCAATAGAATGGTATCAGTACTCTCTGATGCATGTCCCATGACTTATCTGGAGAGTACATGAAAGGGTACCAATCAGCACCAATTCCTCTGTCCTGCAGATATTTTATTAATGCATCAATCTTGCTGTGTTGTTGCGGAGTCAAATCCTCACCAAGATATTTTTCTAGCCACGACCCCAGTGGCTGTGTGTTCTTTGGCAAAGGTTTGAGATCAAAGAAAGTAAACTCTTTTTTCGTGTAAGTATTTCCAGTTCCTTCTTCACGCAAGGCCTGTAGTGCCAGTTTACGTATTGTTTCGTCAGGTATGTGCAGATAACTGAGAAGCATTCTCATCCTGTAATTAATTTTACGTCCAGGTGTATAGTTTGCTTTGTAACCGCAGTTGAAACAGTGATAGGTTACTGTGCCATCAGAAGAATTCATGATGCCACCACGTTTTTTCTTGTCTGCTGTTTCTCCATTGTGTACACAACAGGGTGCATTGAAACTTATCCACCCACTAGGAGTTTTCTTTTGTCCCGTAGGCAAGTTCGTCAGAATAGTAGACTGGATCAGGTTCATAATCTATATTTTACTGTCTATAAAGGATTTTGTCAATACGGCCTGTGGTACCAGCGTCTCTTACCGCTTTAAATCTCACATTCTGGAAAACACCTGTGAAGTTCATTGTAGATACGCTAGACGAAGCACTCAAAGACGAACTGGTAATATCAAAGTAATCGTTGTCTGATGATGGAGTTGATTCCATTGTGCCCTGTACAGTGACCGTGCCTGTAAAGTTTTTAGGATATATTGCTATAGTGTGGAGTGCTTGGTTGTTGTTGATGCCTGGTTTACCAGACACTGCACTTGAAGTAAATGTGTCAGTGGACAATGTGAATGCCGATATTGATGTACTTGCCAAGAACTCTGGATATGCACCATCTAAAAGTTCAACTGTTCCTGCCGCGGCATAGCCTGTGTCTGAGTATGTGATTTCATGACTACCATCTGATTTTACTTCACGCACTGAAAAGTTGTAGAATTTAGCATCAAGTGGTAACAGATCACCCGCTGTTATTGTTGTACTAGCGTCACCTTTTGTGCTTACAGTAGATCCGTCGTCCAGTATAGTAAGCGTTTTCGTTAGAACCGATTTTAGGCTCTCAGTATCAATCAAATTGAACTCATACGTTTTTGAAGTTATCGTTTGGGCCTTTTGGTCCTCGTTCTTAAATGTGAACGTAATGGGGTTGGATACCCCTCTGTGCAGTGTTAAACGTCTATCGTACACCTTTGAATTCCTTCCGTGATAACCATTTATGTAGGCTATTACCAACTGTGATAGTAAATACCTTGATACTGTTTGCATAATACATATTTAACAGTATTTATAGATATAGAATGAACGAAATTTTTAACACCCTTAGGGACAAATTCCCATTTTTAAGCCTGATAAGAAAGGGTGATTTGGAGTATGTTGGTATAGTACAAAACGAAGACACCAACGTAATCAGTTTCTATGACTATGGCAGGCTCATGTTACCAGCAGACAAGATGAAATTTTTGAAGTGTGGCGAAACTTGGTGGCATGAATCAAACAGAAAATTACCAATCAACATTTTCCTTAAAGGTGATTTTAGATATTTTAGGACTACCTTAATAACTCTTAATTCAAAAGATGTTGAGATAGTGCATGGTCCAACGGTAAGGCTTTCTGATATTTCAAAGAAACGGGTAAAAAGAAAAACTATCCAATTAGTACGAAGACCTGTCTAGTCCTTTTTTTCAGGAAGTATAGCACCTGTTATCAGATAATGTTGTGTTAAAGGACTATTCGGCTGATAACTGTTGCTCTCTGAACGATACGATGACTTGGATTTTTTTTTGGATTTTGGTTTGATTCTTTTTTTAGTTTTTTGATGTTGCATCAAAACTATATTTAGCCTTTTGTAACAAATTCATCTGCACTACTATGGCTTGGGCATATGCAATAGCATGTGACTTCTTGAAGAAATAAGATCCGTCAGTTGGCTTTATCCATACCTCTGCCATTATATCAACCCAGTCCTTGTACATCAGTTGTCTTTTGGCAGGACGTATTATTGCCAACACAGCCGCAAGTTGTTCTATATTCTTTGGTTCGAGTTTTGATACAATGCTGTAGTGTCCGTTCAAATGGAACAGTTGATCAACAACTTTTGGATCTTTGAGCATATCCCAGTCAGGCTCCTGTATCATTAGTTCTACAAGTTCTTGCTCTGACTTGACTTCTTTGTATATGTTCACATTAAGGCAGTCTATCTTGAAGTACCCTCTTTTTTCTGCTTCCTTGTATTCCAGAGACGCATGTCCTGTCACAGGATGTTCTGGGACAGCATGGAAGTACACTCCAGTCTTGTGTTTCTCAATGTCTCCTTTTTTGTTTCGCATTGATGCCGGTGTGTGCTTGAACAACTTCAGTGTTGTGTCTCTATCGAAAAAGTCTATGTCTACGTCAGGCATTAGTGTACACTCCCTTTATCTTTTTCTGCATGTTGTATCATCTTGTCGCGTGATCCTGGTTGTAATACTTCCAGTACATCAAGCAGTTTCCTATAACCTTCAGTCTTTAATATTTCCTTGTCGACTTTTGGCATTATTACTCGTCCTATGGATCCATCTTCTTTGATTATCACAGCACAGTCTCCATCGTCAAACTCCAAGTTGTCAGAAACTTCTAAATCTATCTTAGACAATTTTTGCCTCCCTCGCTGTGTCCTGAACAAGCATTAGATCCGCTGGATAACTTTTCAACTTGCTTGGCCAAAAACTTGGGTTTATAAATTTTTCTATCATTTGTAATTGTTCGTCGTTGAATGATTTTAGCATTCTTTTGCCTGCCTTGCAACCTAACAACAACCATGGACTTATTTTTCCTTGTTGTATGTGTGCCACTGCTCTGTTTGTGTTGACCAATCTAAAGTAATCTGACCATTGTGCATTCTGTTCGGTTGCCCAGTCCATCATGGTTGCTATGCTTCTCTGTAGGGCGGCCTCCACAGGTTCGCTTTTAAGTGCTTCAACCAGATACAGTTCATAAAGATCATCTCTCGCCCAGTGATCTAATTTCACTTTTGACTGTAGGACATAGTCTATATATTTGTCTGGGTATATAGGATTGATGTGCATTATGAATCTGCCGAACTTAACAAAAGCATTGTAGTACGAACTCTTTACAAAGTCATCATATGTCTTTGGCTTAGAATTGTGTTGATGTATTTGATAGAATCTTTGAAACACCATAAAGGCATTCACCACCCACTTCTCATCTCGTTGTAGATATCTTCTTTTTGGTTCGCACAGATGTACTTGCAGTGTTCTTGCCTTTGCAAATTCTTTACCACAGTAAGTGCATTTATTCGTTGAGGCCATGTGCTTCTATCAGTTCCTCCAGTTCCCTGTCAGTGATCACTTTGTCTAGTGTCTCCAAGTCAGTCTCTTTCCATGTTGGATATATCTGTTGTAATTTTTTCAAACTTTTATTTGGTACACGCTTCATGGGTTTGATCCATGGATGGAATTGCTGTTGTAGTGAACCACACATCGCCGTCAATATCCATAAAAGTTTCTTGTGTTTGCCAAGTGTGAAACAGTGTTTGTTGACGCATTCATTGACCATTTCGACGTAGTGTTCAACATAGAACTTATCTTTTGAAGAACAACTGGACACGTATCTCATCAACATGTAAGGTGAATATAGTGATTTTTCTTTTTCGTCTATCCTATCAAAGTAGTCCTTGTTTCGGAAGTCTACTGCTTTGAGTCCGTTTCTTAGATCAAAAAATTTTCTATTTTTTTCTGCTGGCATATTTTAATCCAAACATTGTACATTCCTTTGGTGTAACAAATGTTAATTTTAATTTCCTTTGCTTGTGTTGTAAACCTGAAAGTTTGAATTTATGTAAATGTAAAAAGTCAAAAAACTCATGCATCCACTTTTCATCCATCCATACTGCAATCTTATTACTGGTAATCATTACTGGTGCTTGTATTGTGATTGATTTTCTACCAGACCGAGCCATAGTCTACCTGTTCACATTGTCTAGAAATGTCCTTGACAAAATAAGCACACATTGGTTTTGATCCGTTTGTCAACGGCACTGCCAGCATTTGGCCTGATTTGATTTTTGGGAAGTACCATTTGACTTCTGTGTAGATATCAACTACGTCAATAGGCATGAAGTCAGGTTTTGCACTAGATAGTGGATTAAACGTGAAAGCATCAAACCCTCTGTCATTTAAACTCGTGATTGGTAGCACATGCATCTCAGATTGTCCTGCCTCTCCTATAAGCATTTTCCAATCCAAAGGCATTTTGATTTTATGATTACCTATTTCAAGCACTGCCGCCGGAGCATTGAAACTTTCCAAGAATATTAACGGTATGTAAAAGAAGTCAGGATTTGATGGATCTGAATTATCAAGCACTGCAAATCTTAATTTTTCATCGACCCATTCTGGTATTTTTTCTAATTTGTATGTTCTATTATCTAGTGTAAGGATTTTCATAATTTATCTTTTCTATATTATACGGATAATTTGCCTCTTTGTAAAACTTTTTTCTTGCACCCAGGTGTCTTTTTGCAAACTTGCAACTACTGGTAATGTCCCATATCTGTACGCTGTCCTTGTCTTCTGCTTTCCTGATGCCACGTCCTATGCTTTGGATCACCCTTACAAAGGACTTGCCCGGTTCTATAAGGACAAGATTAAAAATCCTAGGAATATTAATCCCAACAGCGGCAACTCCATATGTGGCAATAATAACTTTATTTTGGCTAGTAGATATTTCATCATATTGTTCCTTCCTGTCTGTGTTTTTTGTAGATCCAGATACAAACACTGAATCCTTTATTTTCTTCTCAAGTATCTCACCTGCTGAAATTCGATCTACAAGAATCAGTGTGTTACCTGATGTTGCTATGTCCTGTATAGTTTTTGCCACCCAAGACATCCTAGTGGTATCGGTTGTCAGCCATTTCAATTCTTCTCCATAGGTTTTGAATTGTGGATGGTCTTGTGTTTGCAAAACATTAACGTGGCAGTTTGCTAATACACCTTTGTCTTGCAGTTCACTTGCTTGTATTCTATTTGACACATCACCAATGCTACATTTCAGGCCCATGAATTCATAATCTGCTTTTGGAACTGTGCCAGTTAGTCCCCACCTTATACCACAATGTGCAAATGGTCCTGTCAGCAATCTTTTCAACACGTCTGCTTTTGCCATGTGTACTTCATCTATTATGACTGTGCTAATGCCTTGTATTGCTTCTAGAAAGTCTGTTGTATGTTCGTCCTTGCTTTTCTTTTCAAGCACATTCAATGATTGCCACGTTGCAATAGTGTTATATCTTCCTAGTTCTTTACGGTCGCCATAGTAAACACCAACATCTAAGTTACATGCTAAGAAGTCCTCTTCGGTTTGTGTAACTAGACTTTTATTTGGCACGATTGTTAGTGTCCTCCCATAAGGTTCAACCAATTGGCATAGTGCCGCTGTAATGATAGTCTTACCTGCGCCTGTGGCGATCTCTTGTATGCTTTGTGGATGTTCGATGAACTTGTTTATTGTTTCAACTTGATAGTCTCGCAACACAATTGGTTGTCCTGCGGCAGGATGATTGTCAGGCCATGTGATGTGAGAGAGATAGTTTTTATCTACGGCTTTGAATTCATAGGAATGCTGTGGCCTTTTGTCTTCGAAGTCTACGTACACACCACCATCTTCTAGTATGGGCAGTATCTGGTCCACGAGGTTCAAGTATGTTGTGCCACCTAAGCCAAAAAAACTTACTTTGCCATCCCACCTGCCTAGTTTGACAGCAGGCAAATGTCTTGCGTACGGTATCTCATATTTGAATTTATTGGAAAGTCTCTTACGCCATTCGAGTGATAAGTTCTCGAACTTCACATTCACTTCGTCTTTTATTACTAATTTACAACTACTCATTCTAAAGTTTTATTATAATATGATCATGCCAATCCCAACTACTCGGTTGGTGATCACTATAATACAACTTTTTTGGAAGATTTTCAAGCATTCTTTTGAGATTGTCTGTGCCAGTTGCGTAATAACCACCGCCAACTGCAACAAGTGAAGCCTTAGGCTTGATATTGCTTTTGATAAGGGCTCTTGGTATTCTGTTCCGAACAAATATAATTTTGGTTTTCTCATTTATCAATTTGAATTGTTTGCTCATTTGATGCAGTTCGTACAAGTTTTCAAAGAACTCATGAGGCTTTTGGTTATCTACAAGATAAGTTCTGTCAGAGTCGTGCCTATCCAAATCTTTTTTGTAGATTGGTTCTTTCACATCAAACCCCCAACTGCATTCAGTCAAAATGTCTATACCGTGTGCCTTGAATGCATTCATCCACTCCCAGAAGTCCTTGACCTCTTCTTCCATGTGTATGTCGCCACTGACAGGCATCATCAACGGAAAACAATCTAGTTCGGCTAGTCCTTTTACAACTTCGTATTTTGAAAAGCCTTTGGAGTCTATCCAAAGTTTGTGGTAGTCGTTGTGTGCAATTTTATGTCCAATTATAGTATTTGCTTTTACCGTTATTCCTTTTGTAGGTATGCTTAAATTTTTCAAAGCGTCCACTTGTTGTAATGGAGTCATTGGTTTGATCTTTTTGTTCCAATATTCTTGCAATGAATTTGGTGCATCTCTCAAAACAATCTCACCACCTATTTGTACCGCTGTTGGTTGCCTAAATCCAGCAATCTCTTTTCTAATCTTTTCATAGTCATTAAGTAAACCATCATCACTGAATTTGAAATCATAACGCACTGCAATTAGTGTTAGGTAGTATGCAGTGACATCACTATGTAGGAAAGTCCATTTCTTTGCCTCACCGTCATATTGGCTGTAGCCTGCGGGCATTCCTTTTTTGTCTTTCATACATCTGATCAGTTGTATTACTTTTTTGTGATACGGAAATTTCATTTCAATTCTGTCCACTCCCTCTTCGTCTTTGTATTTCTCAATGCTCTTATCGAAACTTATTATCCTGAATGGTTCTTCATACTGTGGGTTATCCAACAATTTTTTTATGTCCATACCGTGTGCTTGGAATTTCGTAAGATATCTTTTCAAAATTACCAATGCCAATCTGGCCTGTTTTTCTGTCCAAGCGTATTGCGATTCCGCTAGTGATTTCACAGTTTGAAAATCCTTAGGATGGGGTTTAATCTTCATATTTGGTGCATCCGGACCTGCTGACCAAAAATAATCATTATATGCTAGTATTTTAAGTGCTTCGTTAATAGTTTTTGGCAAATCTGTGTGCATTTCTGTCATGGTATTTTAGATAATTATTAATAGTATAACATAATTGGTAATATTGTCAACCGTGAAAAAAACTAAAAGTAAAAAGGTAAATGCTAGAAAACAACTTAAAGTTAAGTTGGAAAATACTCTGACTAGGCACAAAAATATTAAAGGTTTTAAGCCTACGCAAGAACAAGCATATCATTGGTTCAAGGTTATAAACAGAGGACTTTTTAACAGCAGATTACCAATGGTACACATTCAAGTCAAGAAATTACATAACGATTGGGGCAGATGTGTTGCCAATTGGGACAACAGAAAAACTCCAAAAGGCAAGTTTGACCAGCGTGTGATTCCTTATCACATAGATGTTGAATTCTATATAGAACTGCATTGTAAATTTCCTAAATGGAAAGACTTTATAGAGACTTTAGCACACGAAATGGTGCATCTTTACCAGATGACATGGGTGCAAGATCCATATGCAAATCACAACAAAAATTTCTTTGCTTGGAAAAATAAATTTAAGAATGCAGGTCTAGGCCTGTCCAGGTGTTAGTACCTTTTCAAATTCCGCGTAACTAATCACTTTACTGTTTCCTAGGTCTGTGCCTGTCTGCAAATAGTTTAGAAATTCAGGTGGGTTGTCATGCACAACAGTGTAATTCACATAAGGTCTCATCTTTAACATATCTCTGAATTGTTTCAACCAGCCTTCGAATATCTTATCATCATTACGTTCTCCATAACAATCTGTGTCTTGATATATGTTGTTCAGTTCGCCTTTTCCGTATTCTCGAAAATCAAATCCCAATAGATAAATGCTCGTGTGTCCATGCACACCTGCTGTCCAAAAAGCGGCGTTACCTGATATCCAGTGAGGATTGTTGGGTATTAGATGTAGCATGCCTTTACTTTGTTTCCTGTTTACTTCTAGTGCAGGTGCATAGTGTATTGTTTTCAGTCCAACTTCGTCTGCCACCATCTGCTGTGTCATTTTTGTATCCACAGAAAAAATAAAGTCCGGCATGTAATCTCTGTATAATGCATTACAGCCATAAGTCTGGCCTGTCTCTTTCAATTTGTTAAGGTCAAAGTGTTTCCGTGACGGCCCGTTACCTATGACGTATGCGTTACCACGTGGCTCACAATTGACCTTGTCTGGATAAAATTGCCACTCTTGTATACGTTTGCCTTTACGTATAACGGTGCTTACACAGACATCTTCACCTTCGTACTTTTTGAATTCTATTGGTTCAATAATGTTTCTCTGACCTATGTTAATTGTTTTCATTGTCTACCTCAAAATTTAAATTGAATACTGCTCTGTATTTTTTATCAGTGCATGTGCTTCCAGCGTGTTGCACATTACCGTCAAACAAGACCAATCTGTTTTCTACTGATTCTATTATATCTCCGTTTTCAAATTTTGTATAGCCATTATTTGTGTTGAGATACAATATTGCAGTCTTGACTTTGCTGTCCGGTTCCGCTAGATCTGTGTGTAGTCCGTGTTCTATTATCTTATCAGTCCTTTGTAACAAGTTGAATTTTGCACGTAATATTTTTTTGAATCCAAGAAGTTCTTTGAATATGTCCAATCCACCTAGAGTGTAAGAACTTGTGAACGCATCGTCTTTGTATATCAAGTGTGTGAATTGTATGTATCCGTCGCCTATGGTTGTTACACCGTCGTTCATGTACCATGGAAAGTTTGTGCCAAGCACTATGCTTTTCAGATCCTCTAGATCTTCTGGCTTTAGAAAATTATCTATGATTTTCATTTCAAGTATTTCTCCTCAAGTCTTTTCTTTATTCTTGCCCATGGTAGACCTTGTTCTATCTCGTCCTCGAACCACTCGGTGTATGCAAGTTTGTGTGCCCACGTGTGCCTGTTTGGCATCGCTGGTGTGTTGATATCTTCTAACTTTACATTGCCAACATCGTGGCATAGACTAGACTCTGATACAAATACAGGTATCCCTTTAATTACTGCCTCCATGGCAGGGTTACTAGAATGATTCACTACTGCCCAAGTCCTTTCTAGTGTGGCTTTGAAATCTGTGTCGTCATATGTTCTGTAATCTCTTCTTGGCAATCTAACTTTAACGTTCTCAAATTTTGATTCTTGAAATTGAATCTGATTTCGCGGATGCGGTCTTACTAGTATTGGGCGAGTTGTAAATTTTCTTATTGTTGTAATCTGTTGTTCTATCCATTGAGACATCCTCGGAAGTCCTTTCCATTGCTCCGAAGAGTCGTGTTGACCACATATTACGATTATATCCCCCGTTGGATTCCAAGGACGCAGTTCATGGTTGAATAGAGGCCAACGCTTGTCATCGTACTTTTGGTTGGCGAAATCAGCATCTCTGTTGATGCCGTTTATTCCTATTTTGAAACTAAGATTCCTACGTAGTCCTCCTACTTCTATTACAATAACTGGCTTGCCTTGTTTTCTATATCTGTCCCAAATCCTTTTGTATTGTGCCATTCTGCCACGCCATAGCACACTCCATATAACAGCAACGTCGCCATTGGTTTCTTTGTTGACACTTACAGTGTCTCCGGTATTCTGCACCGAACTTATAAATTTTGAAAAAATGTTTTTAGAGTTCAAAGGGCCATACTCGGGCCATGCTTCTATCCTCATTAGTTACCCTGCTTTCCTTTGGCAACTTTGCTTACGATGTCCTCTGCCTGCTTCGGATCAAACTTTACACCACCAAACGGATCATAGTTCTCCACGTTCTTCCAGTAGTCTTCGTTTCTATCTCCACGCAGATCGCTTTTGCTACTTTTTCCTTTTACTTTCCTTTTGCCTTTCATGTGGTCGATGTATGCTCCTAAAACACTATTGATGAACACATGGTGACCTTTTGCCCCTGCACCTTTACCTATGTCAACTCCGTCGTTGGGTGCTATACGTTTGACACACTGCCAGAACAGATAACTGTCGTGCCATTCCAACTCTTCAAATATTGTGTCTTTTATGTAAAGGTCTGTCCAATACTGCATGAACTCTGAAATTTTTGGATGCATTCTGTTGTAGCACACCCAACCACATTCTGGATATTTGTCACCTCTGCCTAGATAGTTTACAAGTTTGTTTTCTGGAAGTAATCCTGTGACGAACTCCGTAGTAATTTTTCTAAATGTGTATGTGTCCGCATCCAGCCACAACACATAATCTGCGTCGATGTTTTTAAGTGCATGATCAACGGCAAACGTTTTATGAGCAAATCTCACAGCGTCCCATAGATAAGATCCTTTACCTCTGTCATTTTTACCTGCGTTTGGATTTCTTCGCACACCACCAGGTATTTCATCCACTTCTCCATTGGCCACAGGGTCATTCTTGTGTCTTTGTTTGAATTTTACTAATTCGGGGTTGACGTCTTCGATATTGACAAATTTTATCTTTGCGTGTTCGAGTTCAGGCTTTTCACCTTCATGGTATGCATACAGAATAACATCGTCCGGCCAGAATTCAATGTGGCTTTCCAACATCCTTTTGGCATATGCTGTCCATCTGTTTGGTGGAAAAGTTGTTACTACTGCTAGTGTAGGCATGGTATTATTTAATTTGATATTTTTCCTTCCAACTTTTTATTTGCCATTCCGGTATTAACCTTTTTCCAATCTTCTGTGATCTACCAACCAGTTTCAACCTATCTGCACCAATGGTCTCTGCATACACTTCACTTAATTTTTTATCTACACCGTCCATTATCCAATAACCAATTGGCACAGTCCATCCTGTCTTTGGCTTGTCTAGTATGTAATCGGGAAGAAACTTCCTGTATGAGTCTTTAACCAATGCCTTTACACTTCCTCCCTTGAACTTGTGTTCAGATTTGATATCTAGGCAATATTGCATAAACTTTTTAGATGCCAAAGGAAATCTACCTTCCATGCTGTAGGCCATTCCGTAATTGTCATTACGTGCAAGGAAACAGTCAGGCACCTGTGCAACACAATCTAAAGCCATGTATGAAGCAGTTGGATCATCTGGATTCCATAACTCGTCGCTGTAGCAATTTTCTAATTCATTTAGCAAGACCTCGTCGTCCTCTGGTGTATCAGTCAATGCGTAACTGCCCTTTCTAATTCTTTGCATCCATAATTGTAACAGTTCTCGCCACGACTTTGGTTTGTCTTTTGTATTGTATAGTTCTAAATATTTTGGGTAACCACCAAATAATTCGTCTCCCATGTCTCCTGCAAGTGTTACAATTATTTTGTGATCTGCAAGATATTTGTTTGTGTAACAATACATCGCGTTGCTAGGATTATATATTGGTTGTTCTTGGAACCATATACTGTCTTCCCATGCAGATAGATACTCCGCCGGTGAGATTACAACATCATGATGATTAAAATTTTGTTCTTTGGCAAACTTCTTTGCTACTTTAGAATCGCTGTTGTAGTCTTCATCGGCAACTGTCTCGGGTGTGATTCTATTCGTGAAAGAGTTAACCTTGTTCTTGAATTGTTGTAATTCATATGCAACAATAGATGAATCTATGCCTCCACTTAAGAATACCCCTATTTCTCTTTGTCCTATACAACACTGTCTTACTGCTAGAGCAAACATTTCTTTCAATTCACTTTTAGAATAATCTTTGTTGGCGTTTGGTTTCACGTAAATTCTTTTTGCATAATCGATAGTCTTTTCAACTATGTCATAAACTATTGTTTCGCCAGGTAAGACTTTTTTGATATTCGTAAACAAGGTGTTCCTCAATGGATTGGTGCCTGCTTTGGTCATCATACTACAAGCAAGATTGTCAAGTGTTCTTGCATTTGGCACAATATCTAACATTCCTTTGATTTCTGACGCAAACACTAGTCCTCGATCGATCTCAGCGTAGTACAATGGTTTGATGCCAGCATGGTCGCGAGATAGCGTTATGGTTTCATTTTGGTAATTGTAGTAGGCAAAGCCATGCATGGAATCAATTTCGTCTAAGAAATCAATCCCATATTGGTCTAAACCCCAAGCAAGTAATTCGGTGTCGCACCCTGTGGTATCTTTGAATTCTTTATATTTTTTCACTAGTTGATCGTAATTGAAGATCTCACCATTGTACACGAGGCGGTTGCCTTTTGGCGTAATCCATGGCTGTTGCGACTTGTCTGGATCTGCCATTATGCTTAAAAGGTTGTGGCCTAGTGTTACTTTACTCGATGAATATATGTTGGAACCGTCTGGGCCTCTGTGTTTACATATTTCTAAATAATCCTCAATGAATTTAGGATCATTGTCTGTTATGCCATATATGCCGCACATTACAAACCTAGTTTTGATTTGAACCTTTTGTAAACTGTTCCGTCTCTGATTTCTTTGATGCTCCACATCTTGTATCCAAGGTCATGCACCCATTGAGTTCTGTCTGGGTATTCGGGAGTCTCGATATTGTTCAAATCTTTGTTGCATACGTCCCAACATAGAGCGAGATCAGATGTGCAGAAAGTGGGTATACCTCGTATGCAACTGTCAGTACTTGCTGTTGAGTTGTGCGTTACAACTGCATGTGCATTTGATATTGCTTCTTGGAAATGGAATCTATAGAACTTCTTTTCATCTCCTGAAAAATGCTTTTGTGTATATTGTAATTCTATGTCTTCCGGTAACTCGTCTTTACGATCAACTATTGGTGCAACGTGATTTGGATGTGGCCGCACAATAAATTTCCTATCAGTAATAGGCCTCAGTTTGTCATATACACCTTTGAACCATTCTATTGGATCAAGTTCATTCATGCTCCAGTTGTCTTTAGGTTGAAGCACAAATATTATAGGGTCCTTTTGATCAGACTTGCGCCATGGCTCGTACTTAACTTTGAATTTTTTGACCATCATGTCCCAACGATCGCTAGGACTATTATCAGATAGAAAGTTGCCGTCATTCATTGGAGTATACAATGCAACTCTAAAATGATGATCGGGAGATGTTGATACGTTGCCAAAACTAGACAGTAGACCCCCATCGAATGTTATTAATGGTATCTTTTTTGCTCTACAGTTATCTGCAAGTTCTCTACGTCTGCCTTTGGTGTGATGCATTTGCTTATCACCACCGTAGCCAAACATTGCCGCCATTGGTGCAGTCGGGGTCATCTCGCCTGGAACTGTAGGTCCTGTTCTGTGTTCGTTTACGATTACTGCCTCATCGCCTGATGCTTCTATGCCTTCTTTTAAATGATATAGCAAATCCCAACTGTTCCCTTTACGTCTATCCTTTACTGATCTTCTAAAAATTTCAACTTTCATTAATCATTCTCCATGCTGTGCCATTTGCCATTTCTTCCATAGTCCAATTATTATACGCTAGGCTTGAAAATAAAGCAACTCTGTCACCGTATTTAGGCGTTTCTATTTTACTAAAATCTGTTTCTGATATGGGTGCGGCACCGCTGTTAATTGAATCACAGAACACAGGAACACCGTTACAAAGGCTGGCTATCATTGTGTTTGAGTTATATGTTACTGTAGCAAAATAATCATCCCACTGTATAGGACCTTTATGTTCTGTTGGCTTATCAACTTTTACAGTCGCCCCCACATGGTCAATAGCGATTGTTGGATTGTAAGGTTTTTCTCTGATGTCAATTTGTCTGTCAGTATTTTCTTTAAGTGTCTTTAAAGTATTGTCCAGCCAATCGTCAACACCGAAAAAATTAGATATTGCATTTGTTGGCGGTAACACTAGTATTTTTTTTCCTTTGTGCCAAGATCTTATTTCTTGTTTGAAATATTTCTCATATCTATCTGCTGGCCTTTTTTGCATTTCATTTTGACAATGCTTGTTTTTTGTTATTCGTAACCAGTGTGGACTATCATGGGCATTTGTAAAATAGCCATGATCCATAAAATAAAAGTTCTTTTTTTCTTTCTCACACTGTTTATAAACTTCACCAGATCCCGCCAATATGCCGTACATTGTTAGTTCTTCCTCAGGCAATGATTTGAGATCTCTAAATTGGTATATCTTTCCATTGCCTGATCCTTTTACAAAAGCCTCAACGTAACGTTGTGTACGCGGCTTGGTTGTGTGTATACCTGAAATCATTTTTCGGTGACTGAGAACATTTGTTGTCTACTTGCTCTACTGTATTCTGCTATGATGTTCACACTACGTCTATGCACAGATGCTTCTATCCTTGGTGTCACTCCGTGTATGGCGTTTGTGGAATTGTTAAGGAACATAACAAACGTGTTGGCCTTGTAAGGCACTGTTTTGTAAACTTGTCCTAGGTTTGATTCAAATATCTGTCTTCCTTTTTTCATGTCAACGTCAACGACATTTCCAACATTGTGATATATCTGGAATTCACCTCCCTTGCTTTGATCACCAGCGTAAGGCATGTAAAGTAGTCCGGCATAAATTTCTCGAGGATTATCTATGTGTGGAGATCTTGTTGTTGTATCGATAGGCTTGTGCATTACAGTTTGGCAGTCTGTCCATATGGTATCTGTTTTAGCCGCCCAACCACGTGGACCTAGCGTTGGATTGTCATGTTTGATTTCTGTAAAGAGTTCCTTTACTTCTTTGTAAAATTCTATTGATGTATGATAGTCTGTGAATTCTTTCCATAAGTTAGAAACTTTTTCTGGCTTCAACATTTCATCTGCTTTTAGTCTGTAGCAAACACCGTTGTCATGCGGTTCCGTGGCCAATAGTTGTTGCTCCGGCCATTCCTGTTCAAGTTGCCTGTAGATGTCCTCCGGCAATGCTTCTTCAATTACAAAGTGAGGATATGGTTCTTTTATAACTGTTGGTTTCTTTTGTAATACCGAAAGGTTCATTCTAGGTGCTCCATTATTTCTGGAATGTTTATTTTGAAGTTTATCATGTCACTGAATCTTTTAATACCTTTAGGTCTCTTTCCGTTTTCTCTTGGTATAGGAACTACATCTGCAAGGAATAATTTGTGCTCAAGGTTGAGATTATGCGATAAGCAAGGATACACCTTCTTGTGTATCATGTTTCTGTCTTGTATTTCAATTACTTTTGTACCCGGCTGGCACCACAGTAAGTTAGTAAGTCCTGCACCGTGTGCCGCAACAATATGTGTTGCCTCGGCAAAAGTTTTCATTTGGTCTTTAATTGAGAGTTTTTCTAACGCTACTGTTTCCCATCCTTTAAGTTTGAGTAGGAGTTCATCTGAGTTAAGAAGTTTTCTGCTTTTTGCACCTGGACGTATCACAACTATTTTTCTGTTAGGTTTGATATTTTTGAGATCCTTAAGTCCTTTGAAGTGTCTAAGCCATGGTGCCATTGGTGGGACTATTACTCCGTCTTTAGAATTACTCATACTTGGGACTAATAGATGTTTAAACTGCCAAGTTTCTCCCTTAGGAATAACAACAATCTTTACATCTGGAAAAAGTGTTTTGCACACTTTTTCAAAATAAGGACTGTGATTTGCCAATATAAAACAATATCGGGCAAAATTAGTTGACCATCTTTTTTCTAGTAATCTAAATTTTGAAATGACATCAATCCAAATGTGCCATGGGTTGTTACAACTGTCTTCATCAATTGGTAACCATACGTAGGTATTAGATTCGTTGAAACTTTGTTTCACTGGTGGTATATCTAGATCAACTTTGTCTCCCCATTCGGTCCATAGTTTGTGTGATTTGTTAGGTTTGTTTCTGCTTTTGTCTGTAAGTTTCCAAATATATTCTGTGATTAATTTGTTCTCCATTGTTAGTAGTAATGGACATGAATGCACTTTGCAATTATGAAATTCTGCTACAAAGGTTGGTAAACTTGTGAAGTGAGGATCAACTGAATCATGGTACGGAACAGTATAATTGTATTCAGGATCAACGATCTCCCACCTATCCAAAAAGTATCTCAATGAGTTTATATTTTTAACTGACATTCAATTAATAATTATGTTATAATACACTACTATGATATTATTTTCAAACGGTTGCAGTTTCTTAACTCCTAGACCTAAAGATGGAGTAGAAACATTTACCAGTAAAGTTCTTGCAGAACATTATGGAATGGAACTACAAAACCTTGCAATGGGTGGCAGAGGAAATGTGAGGATTAGTTTTTCATCAAAGGTATGGTTTGAACAGAATAAAGGCAAAGATGTGTTTGCTGTCATAGGTTGGTCTAGTGCAGTAAGGAATGATTACATCACGGATGATGGATGGAAAAAAGGGCGTATACCCGGAACAGATCTAACTTGGCGTACTTGGAAAACACTTGATAATGTAAGTTTCATACGTAATAACAAAGGTTGGGATATTGAAAATAATTTAACAATGAATTTTTTAGAAAATGTTTTTGATCTTCAAAACTATTTTGAACGTAATAAAATACCCTATGTGATGTATAATTCGCTACCTAATGATTTCGGCAACGGTACAGCAGACTTTGAGGTTATTAGAAGTGCAATCAACATGGATAGGTTCTTTAGTCCAAAGGTTAGTCATTTTGAATTTATAAACGACAAGAACTACATTGTTAGTTCTCATGATCCACATCCATCTAAAAAAGGGCACGAGGAATGGGCAAAACAATTACAGGAATTTATTGATGCTAACGATTTACGCACCATTTAATAATAAGAATAGTAAGGCATGGGAAGTATTCAACGGGGTTGAAAAGTCATGGCCTGATCAGATTACAAAATTAGATAATTCAGTTGAGAATGATCCTGTAACCAACAGCATGTTTTGGGGATTTGTAGGCAACAATCGAGAAATGGTTAAGAAACTTGAAGCACGTAATCATCAGTATTGGTTTACAGATACGCCGTATTTTGGAAGGTTTGATAATAACAACTTGAAACCTGACAATCATTATTGGAGAATTTGTCGAAATTCGATACACGCCTCTTACATAAAAAATTGTAAGGCAGATAGATTTGAAAAATTTGGAATGAGCATAAAGGCACCAAACTTTGCCGGCAAGCACGTGCTTGTTTGTCCTAGTTCTACAGGCATACACGATTACCTAGATAGACCAAGTTGGACAACCGAAACCATAGAACAGATTAAAAGGTACACAGACAGACCTATCAAACTTCGACACAAGCCTAGGGGCAGGGGTACATCAGGGCCAAGTGAGGCAAAGGTACCCCTATCCGAGGATCTCAAGGAAGCGTGGTGTGTTGTAACGAGTTGTAGCATATCAGCAGTAGAGGCCATTTGCGAAGGGATACCAGTATTTTGTGACAACAAAAGTTTTGCTGTAGATGTTGGCAATGTAGAATTGTCTGACATAGAGAATCCATACTACGGTGGACCAGAACCTTGGTTGTATAGTTTAGCATATCAGCAATTTACTCCAGAGGAAATTCAAAATGGCACTGCCGTAGAAATATTAATGGACAAAGGAATACTGTGAAGATAGAAAAAATAAATGGTTTTTGGGTTCCTAGTAATGATATACATATCGAAAACTGGAGATCAGGAAAGCCTTTCACACAAAATAAATGCCTAATAAAATTTTTAGATTATTGTGATTCACAAAGTAAAAAATTTAACACGGTAATCGATGTTGGTGCTTGGTGTGGAACTTGGGCAAAAGCAATAGAACCTTATGCCAAACGTGTGATTGCTTACGAGCCTGACAAAATTCATTTCGAGTGCCTACAGAAAAATTGCACTATAAACTGCACACCTAGAATGGAGGCAGTTGGTTCAGAAATGGGAAAAATATCTTTGACAGAAGATGACTTTACACAAGCAAAACGTGTAAACAAAGAAGGTAGTATTCGACTCGTGACATTAGATTCAACTGAGTACACCAATATAGATATGATAAAAATTGACGTTGAAGGTTACGAAATGGAAGTCCTCAAAGGAGCAAAAAGGTTATTAGATACAGTTCAGTATGTGATGATCGAATTAAACAACAATTCAAAAAAATACGGCAGTAGCAATCGAGATATTGAAAAACACTTAGAGTCTTTAGGATTCAAAGTGTTAATGGATCACTGGCCGGATAAAGTTTTCTACCGGACTTAACACAAATTAAATACGATTGATGAAAATTTTCATAACAGGAGTTGCAGGTTTCTTGGGGTCACATCTAGCAGACTTGATGATATCTCAAGGACATACTGTTGCTGGCAATGACAACATGATTGGTGGATACACAGACAACGTCCCACAAGATGTTGAATTCCATCAAGTGGATTGTTGTGATTTAGAAAATCTCACCAAAGCAATGGAAGGGTGTGATATTGTATATCACACAGCCGCCACAGCCTATGAAGGATTATCGGTATTTTCTCCTGTCCTTGTAACAAGAAACATATTTGAAGCATCGGTCACAACCATTACAGCCGCAATAAGGAACAAAGTAAAACGTATCGTGTATTGTTCGAGTATGGCAAGGTATGGACATCATGACGAAGTACCATACAAAGAAACGTACGAGTGTCGGCCACAAGATCCCTATGGTATTGCAAAAAAAGCCGGCGAAGACGTACTGAAAAATTTATGTGAAACACACGGTGTAGAATACGTTATTGCCGTGCCACATAATATTGTTGGCCCAAGGCAAAAATATGATGACCCTTTCAGAAATGTAATGAGTATCATGTTGAATAGGATGTTACAGGGAAAGCAACCAATAATTTATGGAGATGGTGAACAAAAAAGATGTTTCAGTTACATTGACGATTGTTTGTATTGCTTGAACGCACTTGCCTTCAATGATAACGTAGTTGGTGAGGTCATTAATATAGGTCCTGACGAAGAGCCAGTTACAATAAACGAGTTGGCAGAAGCATGTGCAAATGAAACAGGAGTAAATCTTGATCCTATCCATCACAAGGATAGACCAAAAGAAGTGAAACTGGCTACATGTTCTTCGGATAAGGCACGTAAATTACTAGACTATAAGACATCAACAAACATGAGACAGTCTGTGCGTAAGACAGCGGAATACATTAGGACTAGAGGCACAAAAAAATTTCAATACCACTTGCCACTAGAAATTGTTAACGACATTACTCCAGAAACCTGGAAGAATAAACTTATATGATATCATTCTGTTGTCCATCGAGAGGCAGACCAAAATTAGCAAAAAGATTGATAGATACTGCTACTTCTACACAAAAAGGTGAAACAGAATTTTTATTTTATCTAAACGACGACGATCCAACTCTCGAGGAGTATCGAGATTTGATAGATGAAAAACATTACACAATAGGACCTAACCAATCAACTTGTTTTAGTTGGAACTTGATGTGTGAGAGGGCAAAACATGATGTGGTAATGCTGATGGGAGATGATGTAAGGGTAAACACTAAAAACTGGGATCAACTAATTGTAGACGAAATCAACAATTACAAAGACAAAATTTTAATGGTTGTGCCTAGTGACGGTAGAATAAAAGGAACAAAAGAGTTGGGTAGTGAAACGAAGTTATGGGACGATACCCCATTGCCAGCGGCGCATTTTGCAGTGCATAAAAACTGGACAAATACCCTCGGATTTCTTGCCCCTGTGTATTTTTGGCACTGGCATGTTGATTCTTACACACAGAAAGTTGCACGTAAATTGAATAGATGTCTATATCTTCCTACTGTAGAATTTAAGGCCAAAAAGATAATGAATGATAATGCCGGCAAGCAAATAAGGAAAAATTTCAACATATCAGAAAGAGATAAATTTGTTTGGAAAAAAGTGCAAGGCAGGATCTTAGATTCAGATGTGAGTGCCTTACGAAACTTTATTAAATCTTTCTAATATACTGTCCCAAGTCTTTAACGACACATCTAATTGCAATACAGGATAGCGTATGTGTTTTCTTTTTGTTTCTATAAATTTTATATCTTTGGATTGAGTAAGTAAGAAAGTATTTGCCAAATAGGTTAATTTTTTCCCACTTACTTCTACGTATGATATATCTCTTTGTGCTCTTTCCTTGAAGAACCACAAACACATCACTTCTTTTTCGTAGTCTAATGTTGAGAAATCTTCTTTAAATTCGTAGCCAACTTTGTATTTTGCATCAAAGTCTTGCCACACTTTGTGATTTAGATTGTTTTGATTTTCATAGAGTTTGTCGTATTCTCTTGAATCATAGATGGTATGTGTGTAGATATGTGCTACAGGATCTGTAAAATAATGATTTGGTTTGAGTTTGTCCCAATGCATTATGAACTAAACAGGTTTATAAGTTCTTTCTTCCAATCGTCTCCGTACTCACAATCTCTATATCCATCGAACCATGGACCTCCTTCTGTGTAGTGCAATATCTTAGGCTTACCGTCTGTTGGTTCTTTGTACCAACCTACTAACCAATTGTATTCTATCGGCAGAGATCCTATCTCGTTGTCGTCTAGCCAACTAAATCTGTGTAAAAATTTAGGTGATTCTTCGTTCAACAAATCCGGAGTGAGTATTTTATTTTTTGGATGCTCGCAGTTCCATAACACCATACTACTCCAATTTTTTCTTGGATATACTGTCTGTACTTGCCCATCCATTTTCGTTGTTTCTTTTGGCGTGTAGTCGTGTTGCACACATACCACCGCTTTGCTATTGTCACAAAATTTTACAAGTTCATGTGTAGGTATTTTCCAAAGAAAGTCACAGTCACAAAAAACTGCCCATCCTTTGAAATCATTTAGGTAGGGCACAAAGAATCTCGTAAAAGTAAATTCTGTTGATGCCAACTTATCCACTGGTCTTGTGTAAAGTCCTTGATCACGCATCTGCTTTTGCTTTAAGGGAATTACTTCTGCTGATGGGTCTCTACGTTTGATACTGTGTTCACATACTTGGTATGCTATGTCTTCTCTGCTGTCATGCCCTACGTAAATTTTCATTTTCTTCCTGATAACAATTTGTGTATGTCTTGCCAATTACTTACACGTATAATATCAGGATGACTAAAATCTTGATTATATGGATGGTCTATTAATATAGGCTTTAAACCGTATTTGAGCCCGGCTACAGCGTTCTTTGGCTTGTCCTCGACCCAATATAGTCCGGTGTTGTGAAACTCGGCCAAAGCACCATCTTTGTCAGCACCTGTGCCTAAAATGTGGTAATTTGTGAATATATGATCTCCAAACAGTTCTCCTAGTCTTTTCTTACGTAACTGTTGTGCTGGTATGTCAGATGTCTGAGATGTGATCGGTATAAATGTCCAACCTTCTGCCGCTAGTAGTTTTACCCACGTTTGTGATTCAAGCATTGGACGTTGTGTGCCCATCCATGCACTCCTGTTGAATTCTCTGATTTGTTTTCTTATCTCGTCTTTTGTGACACCAAAACGTTCTGCCATTTCGTATGTGTTCTGTTTGTCTGGTAGTAACCTATATGGATGGTATCTTGCACCTCTTTCGTCAAATAATGT
>Ga0163109_10000809_pt1 | contig 24802 bp, 14 predicted proteins | sample CRUFie1St13metaG_FD_108704 | JGI IMG/M metagenome (GOLD analysis project Ga0163109, IMG submission 108704) | Marine microbial communities from the Costa Rica Dome - CRUD Field 142mm St13 metaG | ecosystem: Environmental > Aquatic > Marine > Oceanic > Photic zone | place: Costa Rica: the Eastern... | reverse complement strand
CTGACCTTTCCCAACCTACGTCGACATCTTACGCTATACCGTATATTCTTAAAATATACGCTACACCGTAATATCCCCTGCTTCGTTCCTATTGCTAAGGGGTTTTCGTAGCATACAGCCTGTTGGACTCACCAGATCTGTTGCAGTTTCCTGCTACTCAAGGTGGATCTAGCTATCTAGATCAAACAGTGTCCTTGTGTGCCTTTAAATTTTCTCTAAGAATTTGTGAACCGCCTACTCTTACATTAATAATGCCATTGTAGTAATCGTCTTTTAACAATACTTCGCGAGCAAACTGTTCTTTAGCCTCTAAATATGATAATTCGCCTCTACTTTTACAATAATAAAGTATTTCCCTGGTAAATTTTTCTTGGCCTAATTGTTCTACGTCTGCTAATAGTTTATCCGATGATCCCCAGTAGTCTCTCCAATCTGATTCTACCTTAGATCTACGCTTGTTTTTGCGACCTTTTAGCGGTGGACGGGTTTTTTTGAATTTTGCTAGTTTCTTGCCTATATATTTCTTATTATTGGTAAGATTTGTTATCAAGTATACGAATCCTTCTATACTATCTGGTATTTCAGTAACTTCTTTTCCTTGATAAGTCCATTGCATGTGGTACTTACCGTGCCTGCTATAAATTTTTGTCTTTTTTGGTTATTCTAGTTGCCTTGTGATCTTGTGCTATTTGATCCATGCGTTGCTTTGCTAGTGTTCTGATAGTTCTTAAACATCTTCTTACAGCAGTTGTTGTACGCACAGAGTTTTTTGCTTCGTATGTTTCGTTTGCCTTGAAATATTCTAAATAAGCCTTTGTTAATTGATCATGTATATCATCTTTTATATCACTCATCACCAATCAATCCATTAGGTTTTGCTATTGGCATACCAGTTCTATCAAAATAACGATTGTCCTCTGTAACAAAACAATGACTTCTAAACCTATTCCCATCAATGTCTTTGACTAGTAAGCCTTTCTTAAAGACTTTGCCTTTATATGTACTAAAGTCTTTGTTTACAACGAAATGTTTGCCGTGCAAATCACCATATAACCTATCAATAGGTTTGAAATCATCGCCAACACAGTTACTAACTACTTCGTCCTTGCTCATTCTACAATCTCTATATCGTTTTCATAAGATGTAAAGCCATTTTCTTTGACAACTTTCATCAAATGATTAACTCTTCCTATAAGTTCGTCTTTGTGTGATATCAAGAAAACATTTTTATGTCTTTCTCTACCCATTTTCTTAATTACAGCAAGTGCATGTTCAACACCTGCACTATCCATACCGCTGTCAATAAGTTCGTCGATAAACAATAAATTAATATTCTGATATAAACTTTCCCAAACATCACGGAATGCAAAACTCATACCAAGTATAAGTCTATTACGCTCACCCCTTGATAAGTTATCAAAGTCTAAGTCTTGACCTAATTGCGTAATTTGCACACTTAAATCATTTTGAAACTCTACTTGATGCGGTAATCCAAGTTTATCAAGATAATATGTAAGTCTATTGTTTAGATATGCTAAATTTTGATCTATAATTTTTTTACGTATAAACGAATCTTTGTTTGTAAGAAGTTTAAGTAAAAATTCTTGATGTTCTTTGAATTCATCTAGTCTGTTTATAGGTGTCCAGTCAATTTGTTGTATTGCAGTTTGTTTTAATTCATTAATTTGTTGTTCATATGGATCAGTTTCTGCTTCTTTTGATTGAAGTGCTTGTTTTAAACTGTCAACATTTTGTCTATGTTCGTATGCTTCTTTAGCAGTTTCATAAAATGTATTTGGCCTGCCATTTATATCACCAATTTCATTTAATCCAGTCACAACTTCTTGTAGTTTATCTGCAACTTCTTTTTGATATGCTTCTGCATCTGCTAACTCTTTTGCTTTACGTGCTTCTAGCTCTGCTTTTTTATCATCATGTAATGCTTGTCCGCATGTGTAACAAGTTGCATCATCTAAATTTGCAATATCTTTAGATGCTTTTTCAACAGACTTGTTTGCACGTAGTAGTGCTGACTCTAATGTGCCTTTTTCTTTATTAAGAGCCGTAATTGCATTGTTTTGTTCACTCCAAGACGATAGTTTTTCATGTGAATCTAGCTCATTATCAATATCTAAGTGTTCTAATTCATTTAATGCAGTTTGTAACTTTTCTACGTCTTGCGTTTTTTTGCTTATCCATGCTCTTTGTGTTCCTTGCAAACTTGTAATTGTACTTTCAACTCTTTCGTTTGCTTGTTGCTGTGCATTTATCTTTGCAGTTTCTTCTGTAACCTTTTCTTTAGTATTTTTTATCTGTTCTTTTAGATTTTCTGCTTTTTCTGTTAAAATAGTAATACCAAGTAATTGTTCTATAATTGCACGTTGATCATTTTGCCGCATACTTAAAAAAGGATCTGTATAGGTGTTTAGAGCCACGATATGTTTGAACATATCGTGACTCATACCCAACAAGTTGTTGATTGTCTCTTGTGTTTTGCGGCTGTCACCTTGAGATTCGTCAATCAACTCTTGTTCCTGGTCATTGATAAAGAACTTTAGCACATTAGGAGAGCGTCCACGCTCAATTCTATAGTCAATGCCGTCCTTTTCAAAGTGTAAAGTGACCAACATCCCCTTACTATTTGTTTTGTTAATAAGGTTGTTACGTTTGATGTTGGTCAATGCTTGGCCATACAGTGCATACGACAATGCATTGATTATCGTAGTTTTGCCTGTACCGTTACGCGATCCAGAATCATCACCTCCTTGATCTAAGTTTTCACCAAGCACGAGTGTTAGTTGTTCTTTATTAAAGTCAACTGCTTGGGTTTGATTACCCACACTCATAAAGTTTTTTACTGTTAAATCTTTTACTTTTATCATTATAACTCGTTGTAGATGTCTAATAACATCTTTTTGTTAAATTGTTCACTTTCAATTGCTTCAATTTCTTTAGAAACAATTTGATCTACTGATTCAAATGTTGAAATATCCAACTCTGTTGATATTTCTTCAATCTGTTTTTGCGGAATAAGTGTAATTTCACGACATCCGTGTGTGCTTACATAAGTTTCTTTTATAAAACTTGCTTCTTCGTAACTAATTGGAATATCAATAGTAACACGTAGGTACATATTTGGTTTAATTATGTCACTTTTTGGATCAATTAGTTTGCTTAACGATGTTGTTCTATATTTTGGACAGTCTGACCAATCAATGTACATTGGTTCACCGTCATTCTCTCTATCTAATACCATCATTCCACGTGCATCGTCCCATGCATCTGCATAGTTGTGTGGAAATGCATTACCAATGTAATGGATGGCCCCTTGTTTTTGTCTTTTATGGAAGTGTCCAGAGAACACATATTTTTGATTTACGAAATGTTCTGCACGTAGGTCACCGTGTTCGGGCATTTGCACCATTGCATTCATATAAAAGTGTGGAAGTTCAAAGTGTCCAAACATATATTTTGATTTACATTGTTGAATTTTCTTCCATTCGTCACCTATTAACCAAGGAACCAACGCTACATCTTCAATTTCTGTAAAATCTTCAACTACATTTATACCTGGAATGTGTCTTGCAAACTCTGTAGAGCTTACATCTCTTTTATCTTTATAATACAAGTCGTGATTACCAACGAACATGTAAAAATTATCAAATGCTTTACCTAATTTTTCTAAACAACGTATTGTTGCATCCATTGTGGTAAGGTTTAGACTGTTTCTATTGTGATGCCAATCACCACAAAAGATACCTGTTTCACATCCGTGTTCTTTTGCACGTTCTATGTACCAGTCTACAAAATTTTCACAATCATCATTGTGAATTTTTGAATTACCTTTTAGTCCAAAATGGATATCTGTAAAGACAGCCGCTTTCTTAAACATGAAATATCCTTTTATTTTTTACTAGCATACAGTAAAAATTGTTATTTGTCAAGAGATTATTTTGCTTGTGACGCTTCTTTTTCTCTACGCTGACTTGCTTCCCACTCTCCCTGGTGTTGTCTAGTATAAGAAGGATTCATATTATTCATCTCTAAGATGTCGTCTCTAATGTTTTGATTGCGTTTTTCAAGGTTGATAACACGTACAAATGAGTTTGTGACTGCCGCTGTGTAATAAGCAAACGGGTTATTACTCTTAGACTCATCAAATTGTAAACCAATTTGAGCAAGTTGCAGTATCGCTTGTCCTCGCATTTCATCATTATAAGTATATCCTCTCACATTGCCACGTGTAGCGTATCTATCACATAATTTCATCCACATTAGTGCAAGTTTGTTCGTAGCTTTTCCGTGGTCTTTTGAAAAATAACCATTTTCCATACCGCCAACCCAATGACTTTTACCTACACAAAGTAATTCACCAGCATCATTAAACTTGTAATGTTGGAATGGTGGAAAATTAAGTTTTGTTTTAGTATCTGCTATTGTTTTTGGATTCTTTTTACGTCCAGGCTCTTCTGGGATATGATCAAATGTCATAATTCTAAAAATTAGTTCTTCTTTTGTAATTTTTTTGTAATCAACTTCACATTCTGCTTGTTTTACCTTTTTTCCTTGGCTTTTTGCTAGTTCAAATGCTTGTACACTCAAGCGTTTTGCTTTATTTCTTTTTGCTTCTGCTATAGTTCGTATGTTTACTTTATCTATAGATGGCAAAATTATATCATACTGTGCAAAGTCTGTATCTGTGTAACTATTGAAAGTATTTTTAGATTTGTGTATCTCTTTAAGTATGTCTTTATTGTTCAAATAATTTGTTTTTCTCATATATTTTTCCTATTTAACTGTTATATTATAAACTACGTACATTAAAAAGTCAACTAAATAATACTACTAGGAGTAAAATTTATTATGGCTACATTTAAAGACGCAGATCCTAATACCCCAGGTATACAAATAAAAAGAGGCCCAGGAGGCGTCTTACAGAACGAAGTTAAAGAGAAAGCAAAAAAAGTTGCTAAATTTACAGGTAATCCTAAAGATTACATGCGGGCTATTAGAAGCACTAATTTAGCAAAAGATGCTGTACCAGAAAAGAAAACTACCACTGAAGCACTAGTTACAGATACTGGTAGTAATAATGACTGGCGTGTAAGTCTAAGTATTCCCCCTATTGTAAACGATTTGTCATCACCTTTATTGAATCCTTTGGTAGATACTGGAGACAGAATGATATTTCCTTTTACACCTTCGATAATTTTTTCGCACTCTGCAAACTACAATTCAATGCAACCTGCTCATAGTAATTATCCTTTTTACAATTATCAGAACTCCGCTGTGGACGCTATTACTATTTCCGGTGACTTTTTTGTTGAAACAAATGCAGATGCAAAATATTGGATAGCCGCAGTTACCTTTTTACGAACATTGACAAAAATGTTTTATGGAGATAACGGACCAGAATCTGGAAATCCTCCACCTATTACAAAACTTAATGGATATGGAGAATATGTATTTAAAAATGTTCCGTGTGTATTAACAGGTTTTAACATTGATATGCCACAAGATGTAGACTATTTTAAAACAAAGATAAACACAGATGATCCAACTAATGAAACAGGTCCGGGTACATGGGTACCATCACAAAGTTTAATTGCTGTTACAGTTCAGCCAATCTACAGCAGAACACATGTAGAACAATTTACATTAAAAGATTTTGTAAGTGGAAAATTAATTAGTAATAATGGAATGATATAATGCCAGCAAGTTATTCAAATACAAGTCCTTGGAAAAATACACCAGTAAATAGAGACTATATGGGTGTGTTTCAAATTAGATCAGTGCCTGCAGAAGCTGATGACATATTGTATGAAATTGAAACACAATACACACATCGTCCTGATTTACTTGCTTATGATTTATATGGCACATCAAAATTATGGTGGGTATTCGCACAAAGAAACATGGATACAATTAAAGATCCTGTCTATGATATAGAAGCTGGTACAAAAATTTACCTACCGAAAGGTCCTATTTTAAAACAGATGTTAGGAATTTAACGTGAGTTTTAATCTAATCAAGAACAATATTACAAGTAAGTTCAACCAATTAAAAGATAATATTCCAGAATTTGCAGGAAATTTACAAGCAAACATTGATAAAGCACGTAATGTATTACAAAGTGAAGCACAAAGTTTGGGATTAGGAGAAGTAGCAGGCGGCACAAAATTTACAGCAGGAGAGATTGGAGTCGCAAACGCTAGTGTTAGCCCAAAAACATTTAAAGCAAATTTACCTGCAAAGCCAGGTCCTATTGGAGTAGGAATTAAAGCTGGGGAATTAGTTCCTGGCGAGAGTCCACCACCTTGGCCTAACGAGCTAGAAGATTTTGCAAGCATGAATTGTATAATGACCTTAGCAGTATTAAGTCAAGAGGAAATTAATGAACCTACAAAAACTTATAGGAAAGATGGATTTAAATTTCCAATTCTACGTAGTGGTGGAGGAATTGGTGCAAAGAAAAAGAAAACAAGAATTGAACAAGCACTAGGAGCAAATGTTGAATTCTTTATTGATAATTTAGAATTAGATTCAAACATAGAACCAGGACGTTACGGAAAAAATGCAAATGTAAATGCTATTACATTTGAAGTACTTGAACCGTACAGCATGGGAATGTTTTTTCAAGCATTAAAAGTTGGAGCTCTTAAAGCTGGATATAAAGATTACACACTTGCACCATTTGCATTAATGTTAGAATTTATAGGATATGATGTAGACGGAAACAGTATGCGAGCTCCGTACGGTAGAAGAATATTACCAATTAGACTTACAGAAAGTAGATTCAGTGTAGACGGTGGAGGTAGCACCTATAGTTGTGAAGGTATAGCATGGAACGAACAAGCACTTAATGATAGTGTACAACAAGTAAAAACTGATGTAGCTTTAAAAGGTAGAACAATTAGAGAAATGTTACAAACAGGCGCACAAAGTCTCACAGAGATTATGAATAAGCGTCTAAAAGACATGAAAGAAAAAAATCAAGTTTCTAGTCCTGATCAGTATGTAATATTATTTCCAGGAGATCCTGCTACAGATAGTGCAGGTTGGGAAGCATATGGACCGCAAGGTGAATTTGGAGGAAGTGCTACTAAAGCACCCGCTCATGATTACCACGACTTTGGCGACGGCGGTGACCCTAGGTATAATGCCGATCCAGGAAACTTAGAAATGTTTTATGCAAGTATTATAGGTTCTAAAGCAGATAAAGAACCTGTGCCAGAAAGTTTCCAAGAATTTTATTCTGCTCTTTCAAATAAATCTACAAGTAGTAATACTATAGAAGTTTTATTTAAAAAATATGCCGCAAGTGATCAAAGCAATAATATAATTGGAAGCAAACTTATTATTGATGATCCGTTAGCAGGCGGTGTACAACCTATGAATTCTCAAGGACTTGCAGATGAAAAAGCACTTAAAGCAAAGTATCCTTTTTTTAAAAGATCAAGTCCAAACATGCAATTAAGCGATGATATTCGTGTATTTAAATTCAAGGCAGGACAAAGAATACAAGAAATTATTGAAGAAGTATTACTTTCAAGTATGTATGGAAAAGCCCTTGCAAAACAACTTATGAACATAACTGACGATAAGGGTTTTGTAGATTGGTATATTGTTGAAACTGACACATACATAATGAAAGACGAAAAAGAATTAGAACGTAGCGGAGCATATCCACAACTTTATGTATATAGAATTATTCCAAGAAAGTTTCACAGCAGTCATTTCCAAGGTCCAACAGCACCTGCACAGGAACTTTCAAATCTAAAAAAAGAATGTGCTAAAGAATACAATTACATTTACACAGGAAAAAATAAAGATATTTTAGACTTTGAAATACAATATAATAATGCTTTCATTTATCCTGCAAAAGCTGACAAAGGCGGAGCAAGTGCAAGTGCTACTACAGGAGCGGCAGGAAAACAAGCCGCAGGCAAACCTCAACCTGAGTTTAAGACATCTGATGGTACTGGCGGCGGAGGTGTAGCACCCGAAGGTACAGTTGCACAAAAAGATTCTGTAAAAAATGTAAGCGGTAACAATAGTGCAGGTATAGATGATCCTGAAATAAGTGTTGCAAGAGAATTTAATGATAGATTGTTATTTTCTGATGCTGATATGATAAACGTTGAAATGACTATTATGGGAGATCCTTTTTATATTAGTGACAGCGGAATTGGAAATTATCATGCAAAAGATACGTCATATACAAATATGAATGCTGACGGTCATATGGATCATGCAAAAAGTGAAGTGCATATAAATGTGTTGTTTAGAACACCTGTTGATTATGATTTATCTACAGGTAAAATGATCTTTCCAGAAGATTTAATTATTGTAGATACGTTTAGTGGAATTTATCGTGTAACAAGAGTTTACAGTTATATCGAAAAAAATGCATTTACGCAAAAACTTATAATGCACAGAATAAAATATCAAGAAGAAAGTGGACCAAAACAAAATGTTGGTGCTCTTGTACCTGTAACAAATCCTGCAGAAAGTGTTAACGAACGTGCAGTTGAATTTAATCAAACAATCAAAAGTTCAGCGGCAACTTTAGAGAACGGTGCAAATATCCAATCATATGTTGCAGAAGCTGAAAAACTATTACCCGGCTTTCAAAATTTACAAAGTGTATTAAAGAAAACGCAAGATGTATTACGTAGTCCTGATATACAAAGTGCTTTTGGTCAAGTTGGATCTGCTTTTTCAGATTTTCAAAAAAGTGTATCATTAGGAGATTTAAATCAAATAGGATTAGACTTCCAAGGATTAGCATCCAAAGCTGGCGAACTGGCTAACCTTACTCAGCTAAATTTAAATGGAAGTGATGTTTTAGGTGCTGGTAGTGATTTATTAAGTCAACTAAGATCAACAACTGGAGATTTATCAGCAGGACTTCCTACTAGTGTTGGCAGTATAGTTGACAAAGCTAAAGGACTTAATATACCTAGTGTTGAACTACCTGGTGGTTGGGCAGATGGGTTTAGTACAAATACAATGATTCCAAAAACGGATTTTCCAAATGTAAATTTTGATGCTATTGCTAAAGCAAGTAAGATGGTTCCTGTAGATATTCCAAATGCAATAGAAAGTGCTTCTACTGAAGCGGCAAGAAGATTACAACAATTAAACAATCAAAAAATAGGTGATATTAGTTTACCTCCTGTAAACTTACCAAGAGCTGATTTAGGTGGTAATATTATGTACAACAAAAAAACCGGACGCTTTGAAGGAGGATTTTAATGCCGTTACCTGACAGGCGATCTAGAGTTGCAAAAGATATATTATCTCCAGGTCCATTTGAAGCAATAGTCGTTAATAACCTTGATTCAAAGTATATGGGAACTTTACAAGTAGAGTTACTAAAGCAAACATCTGCAGGTAACCAACCTGAACGTTCAGGACAAGTATTTGAAGCAAGTTATCTTAGTCCATTTTATAATGTAACACCTGTAAGTCAAGTTTCAAAAAATGAAGGTTACAGGCATACACAACAAAGTTCAGGATTTTGGGCAGTACCACCTGACGTTGGAACTAGAGTCCTTGTAATTTTTGCAGAAGGTAATACAGCCAAATGTTATTGGATAGGTTGTATCCAAGATGAATTTATGAATTTTATGTTGCCTGGATATGCAAGCACATCTTTGCTTAGAGATTTTCCTAAAAAAGGACCAGCGGCAGAATATAACAAATATACAACTACAACTGTAAGCAGTGATCCTACAACAAATAGAAAAAATGCACATTTAGATTTGTTAAAACCTTATATACAACAAGGATTAATAGAAGATGAAATAAGAGGTATTACAACTAGTAGTGCTAGACGCGATATACCAAGTGCAGTATTTGGTTGGAGTACTCCTGGCCCGTTAGATAAACGTGAAGGTGCACCAAAAGCTGAACTAGGAGTAGAAGGACAAAAAACATTATTTCCTAAAAGTAGATTAGGTGGTAGTGCTTTTGTAATGGATGACGGTGATGATAAGTTTTTACGTGTAGGCAGACCAGATGAAACACCTATGCAATATGTTAATTTAGAAGCAGGTGAAACTGGAGGAGATCCTACACTACCACACAATGAACATGTAAGGTTAAGAACACGAACCGGACATCAAATACTTTTACATAACACAGAAGACTTAATTTACATAGGTAACAGTAAAGGTACTGCTTGGGTTGAACTTACAAGCAATGGTAAAATAGATATCTATGCAAGAGATAGTATAAGTGTAAGGACACAACAAGATATTAACTTTACTGCTGACAAAGATATAAACATCACAGCAGGTGAAACACTTAATATTGTTGCAGATAAAATTAGAACAAGTAGTTTTGGCAGTACAAATATTATTGCAGGTTCACAATACAGTGTAAATGCTGGAGATGACATTAGTCTTAATACAAGTACAAACTTAGTGTTATATGCAAATAATGATGGAAGCATTGTAGCTGGCGGAAAACAAAGTGTAATAGCAAATGAAAACCTAGCACTAGGAAGCACAACTGGTGTAGGTATTGAAGGTTGTGATTATGTAAAAATTACTACCGATGGTGATTATCATTTAAAAACTTTAGGCAATATAAATGTTTTAGCTGAAGCAGAAATATCACAAAAAAGCACACTAGCTACTAAAATAGAATCTGGTAATATTTTTGATGTTAAAAGTGTAGGCTCAATGATATTACGTACTGATGCTACACAAAATTTACATGCTGGTGCTAATATGGTTATTTACAGTGACGGATTAGATATTGATATACAAGGCGCAACACCAGCAACACCACAAGCTCCTAGAGAAGCAACTATTCCACCAGCACCGAATATCGTTGATCCTACTCCACCAGAAGTGGCTCTACAAACTAGTAGACGACCAACACAGGAACCTTGGTTTGAACATGAACATTATGATCCTATAAAATATAATAGTGATAATATTAGAGCAGGTAATTCACAACCAGAAACTTATCCACCAAGTACACCTGATACTTTTAAAAGAGGTCCAGGCGGTACCGTTAAGTTTAGCGGAACGCAGGCAAATAGTTACAACAATACAGGACAAGTTGGAGAAGCAAGTCAAAGATTTGATCCAACAAGAGCTGTTGATATCCCTGCTGATCCAGAACCAGTGAAAGTAAGTAAGCAAGAACTTTCACGTAAATTTGCGGCGGCGTTATTTGCAGAAGGATTTTCAGAAGAACAAGTGTATGCGGCAATAGCAACAGCAGAAACAGAATCAGCACTTCAATTAAGAACAGAAAGTGGTTATGGTGGAACTAGCAATGCACGTATACGTTCTATTTTTAGTGCGGCTAGAACAGTTAGTGATGCAGAACTTACAGAAATTAAAAAAGATAAAGCAACATTCTTTGAACTTGTATACGGATATACAAGTAGAATTGGACCAGGTATGGGTAATACAGCGGCAGGCGATGGCGGAAAATATATTGGTCGTGGTTTAATACAATTAACAGGTAAAGCAAATTATCAACGCTACGGAAAACTTGCAGGTTTAACCAAAGAAGAATTAGTAGATCCTGCTACAAATCCATTTGGTGTAGAAATAGTAGATGATCCAACTATTATGTTAACAGATGTAGATAAGTCTGTAAAAGTTACGGCCGCTTATCTAAAAGAACGTTACAAAGATTTTGGTAGAGGTACATTAGGTAACTTTAGATTTGCAATAGCAGGTACAGAAGGTGGATTCAGATTAGGTTTTCCAAAAGACCAAGGTTATCTAAAAGCAAAATATTTGCCTGACGGAAAATATGATCCAGACTGGATAAGAGATCCAAATGATGTTTTACTTGTAGCAGGTAAAGATGTTAATGACCCAAGGAATTCAGGAGTAGTATAATGTGTCAAGTTGTAATACCATTTAGTCCTGTTGTTGATCCGGCACAAATTCAAGACAACGAAGCATGGACAGATTTATTAGAAGCGAACAGATATAATTATTTAGATTTAGAAGGAGACTATCCTAGTACAGGTCCTGGAGCAAGATCATATACAGGAAGCAATAGTACAAATTTACCTCCTTTAGATCCTAACATTACACCAGGACCTTTGCCGTCCGGACCAGGATGGGAAAAATTAGATGCACTTTTAACAAATGTGCTTACACAAGACTGGCGTGAAAGAGGTGAACCAGGTAACCCAAGAATTTTAGAAGTTTATAAAGTTTGCGGAAACGCTTACACTAGAGATAGTAGTGCAATGGCATATGCTTGGTGTGCGGCTTTTGTGAGTTGGGCTTTATATACAGCAGGTATTCCTGTAAAACCTTCAATGTCTAGCCAAGCATGGTATAATTGGGGTAGCGAAGTTGACTGGAGAGATACAGGTAAGATACGTAAATGGGATGTAGTTATTTTTAAATCAAAAACACGTAGCGGTGGACATATAGGATTTGTGCAAGAAATAACCAGCAATGGAGTTATTAAAGTATTGGGCGGAAATCAAGGCAATAATGCAAAAGTTTCTAACTACAGTTTTAATAGTACAAGTCAGTATGTTAAAAGTATGAAACGTAATTGGAGTTTGCCAAAAGAATATGATGTGCCAATTGATGGTACAACGGCGGCTCAAGCAGGAACGGATACAACAGTATAATGGCAGATGGTGACGTAGCAAGAAAAGGTGATAAATTCAAAACAGGACATGGATGTACTAGTGAATCAACACTAGATACTCCTACTCAAAGTTTTGTTAAAATTGAAGGAGAGCTAGTGTGTAGATTAGGTGATCCTACTGTTTCTCATTCGCATAATCCACCTGCATGTCCTAATCATGTAGAACAAGTAAGGGGTAGTAGTTCGGTTGTCAAAATCGCAGGTAAATTAGTAGGAAGAGTTGGTGATGCTTGTGATGCGGGTAATATAACAACTGGCTCTGCTGTTGTTAACATAGGTGTATAAATATTGATATGAGTACTTTAGAAAAAAATTTATATAGTAGAATAAATGTTGCTACAAAGAGTGTAACAGAAGCCCCTGTTGTTAAAAGTAAAGCATATAGAGGTATAAGCACAGTCAATCCAGAAGCAACAAGCAGTACTCTATACGATTTAGCATTAATAAAGCAGGATTTAATAAACAATTTCCATATAAGACAAGGAGAAAAACTTGAAAATCCTGAATTTGGAACAATTATTTGGGAGGCATTGTTTGAACCTTTTACGGATGACCTTAAATCTGCTATTGCTGAAAACGTTACAGCTATTGTAAATTACGATCCGCGAATGCAAGTAAACAATGTAAGTGTTTCTACTTATGAAAGTGGTATACAAATAGAATTAGATTTAACTTATTTGCCATACAACATTTCAGAAAAAATGCGTTTAGACTTTGATGAAAATGCTGGGCTAACTGCATAAAATAATATACGCACTTATCAATTTCAAATAAATACATGTAACTAATATAAGGAACGAACATGTCATCTACAGACAGACAAAACAGACTTTTGGTTGCAGAGGATTGGAAGCGTATATATCAAAGTTTTAGAAATGCAGACTTCCAAAGTTATGACTTTGACAACCTAAGAAGAACGATGATCGCATATCTCAGAAACAATTATCCTGAGGATTTTAATGATTATATTGAAAGCAGTGAATATCTAGCACTTATAGATCTAATTGCGTTTTTAGGGCAAAATATTTCGTTCCGTATTGATTTAAATGCTCGTGAAAACTTTTTAGAACTTGCAGAACGTAGAGAGTCTGTGTTGCGTTTAGCACGTTTACTTTCCTACAATCCAAAGCGTAATCAAAGCTCTGGAGGAATGTTAAAAATAGATACAATTAGCACCTCAGAAGATGTAGCAGATAGTAATAATTTTAATTTATCTGGACAAAGAATTACTTGGAATGATCCTAGTAACCCAGATTGGTACGAACAATTTATAAAAATTATGAATGCCGCATTAGGAGGACAAAATAATTTTGGTACTCCGTTAAAGCAAGAAGTTATACAAGGTGTACCTCATTCACAGTATAGATTTAATGCATTGAATACAGATAGACCTGTATACACCTATAGTAGCACAGTACAAGGACAAAGTTTACCTTTTGAAATTGTTAGTAGTGATATAGAAAATAAACAAATTACAGAAGAAATACCAGTCATTGCAAACAGTTTAGCATGTTTGTATAAAGATGATAATCAAGGTCCTGGTAGTAGTAATACAGGATTCTTTTTAAGTTTTAAACAAGGTACATTAGATGATGGAGAATTTAGTGTATCAAACCCAAGCACAAATCAAATTATAGATTTAGATGCAATTAATGTAAACAATAGTGATGTTTGGTTGTTTCAACTTAATGACCAAGGACAAGAAGTTGAATATTGGACAAAAGTAGATGCTGTAGAAGGCAACAATGTAATTTACAACAGTCTGAATAAAAATATTAGAAACTTGTATGCAGTAAAAACAAGAATACAAGATAGAATAAGTCTTGTGTTTAGTGACGGTGTATTTGGTAATTTACCTAAAGGTAGATTTAAAGCAGTATTTAGAACAAGTGCAAATAACAGTTATACAATTAAACCAGAAGAAATGCAAAACATTAGGATTACAGTTCCTTACCTAAGTAAATCTGGTATTCCTGAATCTATTACAATTACAGCAAGTTTACAATATACTGTTTCCAATAGTAGTTCTAGTGAAACAAATGAAAGTATTAAAAGAAATGCACCAGCAACATACTATACACAAAATAGAATGATAACTGCTGAAGATTATAATGTAGCGCCTTTAGGTATAAGTCAAGAAATTATTAAAGTAAAAAGTGTTAATAGAAATGCAAGCGGAATTTCAAGATATTTTGATTTAAAAGATACAACTGGAAAATATTCAAGTACAAATTTATTTGGAAATGATGGCGTCATTTATAAAAAGTCAGACGACCTACGTACAAGTTTTAATTTTACCACGCAAACAGATATTGAAAGTGCAATTACAAATGTTATAGAACCTATTATACGTGATAGAAAAATTTTAAATTACTATCTGTCTAATTTTACTAAAATTATTACAGCAGACTTAAATGCTGAATGGGTAAGCAGTACAACAGACACTAATAGAAGCACAGGATATATTACAGATGCCGATGCAAAAAAATATAAAGTTGGGCCTTTTACTGCAAACAATTTGCGTTTTATAGAACCAGGCACATTAATAAAATTTGTTGCACCTACAGGTTTTCATTTTATGGCTGATAATTCACATGCATTAATGAGTGGACCTGCAAATCATCCTAATGCAATTACATACAAATGGACTAAAGTAGTAAGTGTATCTGCTGATGGAACAACAGTTGCAGACAGCGGACTTGGCCCTATAGTATTAAATGATTTAATACCTAGTGGTGCAGTATTACAAGAAGTTCGTCCTAAACTTGCTAATGTAATTACAGATGCTGTAAAAACACAAATTATTGACCAAGCCTTTGCAACAAATACATTCGGCTTACGTTATGATGTTGAAAATAGACAATGGCGTCTAATTACAAATAGTAACTTAGATACAGTAAGCGGTTTCAGCACAGGTAAGGCAGGCGATACAAGTAATCAAAACTTAGATGCAAGTTGGTTATTATACTTCAAAACAGATGGAGAACGCTACGATATTACATACAGAACATTAACGTATGTTTTTGAAAGTGATAAAGAAATTAAATTTTATTTTGATAGCACAGATAAGATATATGATAATTCTACAGGACAAATTATAAAAGATAAAATTGAAGTTTTAAATATTAATAATCAGCCTGACAGTAGCTCACCTTTTACACGTAGTTATGATTGGGAAGTTATAAAAGAGTTTAGAGATGCTGAAGGATATGTTGATACTAAAAAAATTGAAATTGGTTTTTTTGATGTAGACGATGATGGAGTTGTAGACAATCCAGAAAGTTTTGTAGACATAGTTGATGAATTGACAAATCCTGAAAACAAATATATATTTGTTAAAAAATATATTACTACTGACGGGATCGAAGATTTTAAATTTGTTGATAACACAGTAGAAGATATCAAAATTTTTGCTTCACAAAGTGCTATTGGAGCCTACAGCCAATATAATGTAGGTCAGATATTTTACACAAGAGATACAGGTTTGTTTTACACACTAGATAGTGCAAAAGCAAATCTTGTTTTAAGTGATTCGTATAAAGGCTATATTGGACGTAATGGCATAAAGTTCCGTTATTTACATAGTGCAGATTATAACAAACGTATTGATCCTGCCGCTAGTAATTTAGTTGATATACATTTACTAACTAGGGCATATGACATTTCATACAGACAGTGGCTTAATGGTGATATTACAACTAAACCTTTACCACCTAGTTCAGATCAGTTGTACCAAAGTTATGGTTCAGATTTAGATAAGATTAAATCTATAAGTGATGAAATAATATATCATCCTGTAAAATACAAGCCATTATTTGGCTCAAAGGCGGAGGTAAGTTTGCAAGCAACTTTTAAAATTGTGAAGAATCCAGATAGTGTTATTAATGATAATGAAATAAGAGCAAATGTTATAGAATCAATTAACAACTTTTTCAGTTTAGAGAATTGGGAATTTGGTGAAAGTTTTTATTTTACAGAACTTTCAACTTATATAATGAACCAACTTACGCCGGATATTGTAAGCATTGTAATTGTTCCAAAAGCAACATCACAAAGTTTTGGTAGCTTATTTGAAATAAAAGCAGAAGCAGATGAAATCTTTATTAACTCTGCAGGTGTTGATGATGTAGAAGTAATAGATGCAATTACAGCAGGTAGACTAAAAGCAACAGGCAATGTTGTAACAGCAAGTCAAGAAACAGTTAGCACAGGTGTGCAAAGTTCAAGTACAGGTAGCATGATATCAACAATGTCTACTGGTGGTGGACTAGACACAAGTAGTTCAAGTAGTTCAAGTAGCTCAAGTGGTAGTAGTTCAGGTAACTCAGGTAGCAGTGGATCGTCCGGTGGAGGTTATGGTTACTAATGGCATACGAAAATAATCAAAAAGAAAGTCCATTACCGACAGGTGGTAAAAAGAATAGGAAAAGTAAAGACTTACTTCCTAAATATTTTAGAACACCTAAAAATTCTAAATTCTTAGATGCAACTTTAGATCAAGTTTTACAACCAGGTGTAGCCCGCAAAGAAAACGGTTACTACGGTCGTAGGGATTCTAAAGCATTTAGAATTGCCGACAATTACATCGGTGACATAAGCAAAGATAGAGAAGACTACCAATTAGAACCTGCGTTGGTACATAAAGATTTACTAGGCAACGTAGACTTTTATAAAGATTACAACGATTACATAAACCAAGTAAAAAACTTTGGTGGTGATGTATCTAATCATGATAGATTAAATGGTGCAGAATATTATAGTTGGAATCCTAATGTTAATTGGGACAAACTTGTTAACTTTAGAGAATACTATTGGTTACCGACAGGACCAGCACCTATAAATCTCGCAGGACAAAGCGATGAAATTACCAGTACCTATACTGTAACAAGTGTTACTGATTTAGAAAGCCCTGCATTTGTTATAAATGGTAACTTAGAAAGAAATCCAACTATTGAATTATTTAAAGGGCAAACTTATACATTTGATGTAAGCACGCCAGATATGAAATTTAGTATTAGAACTGCTAGAAGTTTAGATGCCGAAACTTTATATGAAGATCCAGGTATTGACGGCAATAATGTAAATGAAGAAGGAAAAATTACATTTACTGTGCCTATTAATGCACCTGAAAGATTATATTACGTAGACAGCAATAACATAGATGCAGGCGGTATTATACGTATTGGTGAAGTTGACGAAGCAAGTAGCATTGACGTCGAAGATGAAATTTTAGGAAAAAAAGATTACACCACTGCGGCAGGGTGGAAACTTCAAAATGGAATGAAATTAAATTTTGTTGGTGAAGTTACTCCTAGCAAGTATGCAACAGGAAGCTGGTATGTTGAAGGTGTTGGTTCAAGAATTAAATTAATTGAAGAAGGCGAACTAGTAATTAATCTTGCATATGCAGATGATGTGCCTATTGCTTTTGATAATGATCAATTTGACAACTTACCTTTTGGAAATGCCGCAAGTTACAGCGTAACAGCAGACTACATTGTCGTTAATAGAGCAAGCGGTGACAAAAATGCTTGGTCTAGAAATAATAAATGGTTTCATAAAAGCATTATTGAAAAAACTGCTGAACTAAATGGATCCATAGTTAGTATTGATCAATCACAAAGAGCTAAAAGACCAATTATTGAATTTGATGCTGGACTAAAATTGTTTAATATGGGGACGTTGGCTAAAAATGCTGACGTCGATGTTATCGATACACAAACAACAGATATTTTTAGTACAATAGAAGGAAGTAGCGGTTACAATATTGACGGTGTTGATCTAACAGACGGTATGCGTTTGCTTGTAACAAAAGATTTAGACATTCGTGTTAACAACAAAATTTATCTAGTAAAATTTATTACACATAATAGTAATGTTCCCCAAATTGCTTTAATAGAAGATACTGATGCTATATCAACAACTAATGATGTAGTGTTAATTAAAAAAGGTACAGATAATGGTGGTAAGCATTGGTGGTTTGACGGCACAGCATGGAATTTAGCACAACTTAAAACTAAGGTAAATCAACAACCACATTTTGATCTTTATGATGAAAACGGAAAAAGTTTTGGCGATGCAGAAACTTATCCAACTAGTACATTTGTTGGAAGCAAAGTTTTTGCTTATTCTGTAGGCACAGGAACAAATGATGTTGAATTAGGATTTCCACTAAAGTATAGAGCTTTAGAAAATGTTGGTGATATAACATTTGATTTTGATTTGGTTACTGGACGCTTTAACTATCAAGAAAACAATCAACTTTTTACAAAAGAAACAAAACAAGGTTTTTTAAGAAAGTATTCTGATTTAACAACTTTCGAATATAAAAATGGTTGGACTAAATCTAAGAATGATTTAAGGCAACGTGTTATTGCACAATACAATATAGCTGATACTGCACAAAGTTTTGCTATAGATACATATGAAAATAGCGGCACACTAACTGATCTAGACATTGTAATTTTAGTAGATAACAAGTATAGATATGATTGGACAGTAAGTAAACAAAATGGTCTTGCTATTGTTAACTTTGATAATCCAATACAAGGTGAAGCAAAAGTTGTAATAAAAACTAAAACACAAGCGGATAAAAATGAAAATGGATTATATGAGTTTCCATTTAACTTAGAAAGAAATACAACAAATAGTGATTTAAGTGATTTTACACTCGGAGAAATAAACGATCATGTCTTTACTATGATTGAAGACTTAGATAATTTTGCAGGAGAATTTCCGGGTAATAGTAATTTAGGTGATTTGGGTGATATTAACATGTTTGGTAAGAAATTCTTACAGCATGCCGGTCCACTTACACTTCCATTATATCATATAACTACACAAGGTGCAAACGTTGTAAAAGCAATAGACTTTGCTAGAAAAGAATATAGAACATTTAAAAGAGCTTTCTTACAGACTGCAAATACATTGGGTTATGATGGACCAGTTGCAGTACATGTTGACAAAATTCTAAAAGAAATAACTAAGACAAAATCTACAGTAAGTCCATTTTATTTCAGTGACATGGTACCATTCCAAGGTTTTAAAAAATTAGAATATACTGTATATGATGTAGAAAACAATTTCTTTAGCATAAGCGAAACATTTGATAAAAGTATACAATCAAATAAAGCAGTATTAGTATATAAAAATGGGTTACAACTTGTACACGGCGTAGATTATACTTTTAATGATGAAGGTTTTCTTGTAATTACAGCAACAAAAGCAGAAGGTGATAAAATTGTTGTTCATGAATACGAAAGTACAGACGGTAATTTTATACCTAGTACGCCTACAAAGTTAGGACTATATCCTGCATATGTGCCTGAAATTATTGTAGACACTAGTTACATTACGCCTACTAAAGTTGTAATAGGACATGACGGAAGTAAAACTGTTGCTTATGACGATTTTAGAGATAATTTATTATTAGAATTAGAAAGAAGAATATACAATAATTTAAAAGTTGCATATGATCCTAATAAATTAGATATTAATAGATTTTCACCAGGTAGATATAGAAATACAAAATTTAACAAATCAAGTATTGATAACATATTAATTAAAGATTTTGTTAAATGGAGCGAAAGTCTAGGAGGTGTTGATTACACTACTAATAGTTTTTACGATGAAACTAATAGTTTTACATATAATTATTCTGCAATGCTAGGACCTGACAATAAAGCGTTACAAGGTTTTTGGCGAAACATTTATCAAGAAGCATTTGATACAACAACACCACATTTAACACCTTGGGAAATGCTAGGATTTACAGTTAAACCAAGTTGGTGGGAAAGCAAATATGGACCTGCACCATATACTAGTGATAATTTAATTTTATGGGAAGATTTAGAAGCTGGAAAGATTGCTGAACCTGGTAAAAGAGAAGTGTTTGCAGATCAGTATATCCGTACAGATCTAACAAAACACATTCCGGTAGATGTTGACGGTAATTTATTAAGTCCATTACAATCTGGTTATGCAAGCGAATATATTCAAAAGCCTGCAAAAAATGGATTTGTATTTGGAGACATTGCTCCTACTGAACATGCATGGCGTAAAAGCAGTGAGTATCCGTTTAGTTTTATAAAAGCATGGTTACTTAATCAACCAGCAAAAGTAATGGGATTAGGTTGGGACGTAAGTAAAGTCAAAAGAAACCTTGCAGGACAATGGACTTATGCAAATACTAACAAGCCAATAAGCCTTGCAAACTTAATTTTTAGTAACTTATATGGCGATACTACTCGCAACAATACAAGCGGACTAGTTGATTATATTGTAAATTATGTATTATTGAACAGTACAATTACAAATACTGCTTACCAAGAAGAATTAATTGGGCTTAAATCACAATTAGGAATTAAATTAGGTGCTTACACAGATAAAGATAAACTTAGATTTATTTTAGATAGTAGAACACCATTTAATAAAGGTAATGTATTTTTACCAAAAGAGAACTACAATATATTCTTAAACAAAAGTTCACCTACAACAATTATAAGTTATAGTGGCGTAATTATAGAAAAACAAACTTATGGTTATGTCGTTAGAGGTTATGATAGAGAAAATCCACAATTTACTATAACTCCTGCTAGACCAAGAAATAATGACCCTGCTATTAATGTAGGTGGCATATCAGAGTCCTTTTCAGAATGGGATACTGACAAGCAATACGTAGAAGATCAGTATGTTAAGTTTAATAATAAATTTTATAGAACTATAGAAGCACATAGGAGCACTAATAATTTTGATCCAGAAAAATTTCAAAATATTAGAGACATTCCTATAAGAGGAGGAGCTACCGGAATATTCAGACAGCAATTTGAACCTACTACACAAATAGTTCCATACGGCACAGTATATGAAACTGTACAAGAAGTTGTTGACTTTTTACTTTCATATTCAAACTATTTAGAGTCACAAGGTTTTACGTTTGATTTTTATAACAAGGAAGCACAAATTGTTGAAGATTGGAAATATAGTGTTAAAGAATTTTTGTATTGGACAACACAAGGGTGGAGTGCAGGAACTGTATTGACAGTAAGTCCTAGTGCAAACCAAATAAAATTTGCAAAGCCTTATGTTGTAGTCGATGATATAAAAAGTAAATTTTATGAATATAGTTTGCAAAATGCAGATGGACGTCCTTTAAATGTAGAATATACAAGACTATTGAGAAACGGTAATGAGTTCAGTATTAATCTTGTTAATACTGCTGATGGAGTTTACTTTGTACGCTTGCCGTTAGTTCAATTTGAACATGTCGCATTATTAGATAATACAAGTGTATTTGAAGATGTAATTTATGATTCTGTTACAGGATATAGACAAGAAAGAATACGTGTTCTTGGTTATGTAAGTGAGACTTGGGACGGAGGACTTAATGTTCCAGGGTTTATATTTGATGCCGCAGAAGTAACAGAATGGACACAGTATAGAGATTACGCTATTGGTGATACTGTAAAGTACAAAGAATTTTATTATAGTGCAAAAAATACAATTAGCGGAAAAGAAAAATTTGTCGCTAACGAATGGACACGGTTAGACAGTAAGCCACAACCTAAATTACTTACTAACTTTGATTATAGATTAAATCAGTTTACAGACTTTTACGAATTAGAAAGTGATAACTTTGATTCTGAGCAACAAAAACTTGCACAACATATTACAGGTTACCAGAAACGTCAATATTTAGAAAATATTATTAATGATGATGTTTCGCAATATAAATTTTATCAAGGATTCATCCAAGATAAAGGAACTAGAAATAGTATTGACAAATTGTTTGATAGTTTAGCAAGTGCAAATAAAGAAAGTGTAGACTTTTATGAAGAGTGGGCATTAAAAAGCAGTCAATACGGTGCTACTGATAACTATGAAGAAATAGAATGGCAATTAGATGAAAACCAATTTAAGTTAGAACCACAACCAATATCATTAGTTGATACACTGCCAGTAGATCCTACAGATTTAATTTATAGAATACCTAGTTACGATGTATTTTTGAAACCAGACGGATATGATCAAAATAAACTTCCTACACTTTATAATAATGAAGAATATGTAAAGACAGTAGGATATGTTGATGCACAGGATATTAATAGAGCTGTAGCTAATAAAGACGGTATATTAGCATTTGACATTTCAGAAATAAACAAAAATGCTTATATTTGGGTAGCTACTAATAAGCAAACATGGGATGTTTTACAGCATACTGAAAGTGATCTAAGAGTTGAAGGCTTCCAAAATCAAAATGGAACCATTACAATCACAACAAACAAAACTATAAATGAAATAGCAGTTGGAGACGTATTTGGTATCACAAATATGTCAACTGCAAGTTATCCTACTATGGACGGTTTTTACAAAGCTACAAAAGTAAGCCTTAATAAAGTTGAATTCACTACAGAAAAATCTGATTTTGATAATTACGATGAAACTAATCCAACAGGTACTATAACTATTTTTACAACTAATAGAGAACCTACTGTTAAAGATGCAAATGATAATGTAACTGCAAATTTAAATGAAAATGAATTAGTTTGGATTGACGATGATGATAATGGTAAATGGACTGTATTAAAAAATAATAAAGTTTACAAAGAACATCAAAGAATCAATAGCACTCTAGAGTTAGATAGTACCTATCACGGATTTGGTCATAGTTTAAGTGTTAATGAAAACAACACTAAAATGGCTGTAGGTATTCCTGAAAAAGCAGGTGTACACATATATGAAAGAGCCGCAGACAGTACAAATTATGTCCTTGTCCAGAAAATAGATGCACCAACAGGTGTAGCAGATGATGCAGGAAAATTTGGTGAAAGTGTTGCACTAAGTCCAGATGGAAAATTTCTTGTTGTAGGATCTCCTGAAGCAACTAACACAAGAAGTTACTATACAGGAAATTATTCTCCGAGTGCAAATTATAGTAAAGGGCAAATTGTAAAATATGGTCCTAACTTATTTAGAGCAATACAACCTATTGATGCTAGTGCAAACGCTATATCATTTGATAGTTTTAATGATTATGTTGGAGTTGTATCACAAAGCGATAGTAGTTTAATAAGATTATTGCAAGCAGGCGAATATAAAATTAACAATAAAAATACAAGCCACTTATTGGTTAGAGCTCCTTACACAGCCTACAATGCTAGTTTAGTAGGTGATAGTATTGTATTAAATTGGAATACTTTTACATATTTAAATCCTGCAGGACACACTTTAAATGTACAACCATTTGATGGAGAGTTCCCACAAATTACAGGAACATTTTTAAGTGATACACACGTCATACAAAAGAAAATTGATAATGTCCTTGTTGTAGAAAATTTTGCTAATGTTCCGCAGGTTGGTGAAACTTTATCTAGTGCAGTGGCAAGCGGAATTGTTGCTCATGTTGCAAATGATGTAAGCACATGTACAATATACTTAAGAGATGTGAATGGTACTTTTGAACCAAACGGAACAGTATTTGTAGGCACTATAAGAATAGGAGACTACAGCGAAGACTTCCAAGATTCAACAAATGTTGTAGGCGGTTATTGGTGGATAGATACACCGCAATATACAACAAGTAATGATAGTTCTAATGTATTTAATGACACAGGACATGGTTTGGTTTACGTTGATCTTTTAACTGTAGCAAGTGGAAGATCTACTCCTAACTATTATTATAACATTACGCCATTTCAACTTAATGCAAACAACGCTAGAACAAATTTAGGATTACCGTTACGAGGATATGAACAAGTTTCATTTATGGAAACTTTAACATATGAAGGAGATCCAGGAAATACTTTTGCATTGCAACCATCATCATTATGGACAGTTAGGGTACCAGAAACGTTTAGTAATAATTTAAGTGTTGGTGATAAGTTCTATATGGGTCATGACAAAGTAAGTACAGATTTTACAGATACTGCTTTTACTGCTTCACTTATAGATAAACAACATACAGTATATGATATATGGGACGGATATATTGATTTCACATTTACACAATTTGGACCATTGCCTGCATCTTTACCATTTGAACCTGTAGTAGGAGATATAGTACAAGATCAAACAACAGGTGCTACTGCTGAAGTTGTGTTTTACAAAAGACAGTTTAATGACGTAAGGGTATACGTAAAAAATGTTACAGGTAATT
>Ga0163109_10000808_pt1 | contig 24821 bp, 27 predicted proteins | sample CRUFie1St13metaG_FD_108704 | JGI IMG/M metagenome (GOLD analysis project Ga0163109, IMG submission 108704) | Marine microbial communities from the Costa Rica Dome - CRUD Field 142mm St13 metaG | ecosystem: Environmental > Aquatic > Marine > Oceanic > Photic zone | place: Costa Rica: the Eastern... | reverse complement strand
GGAGATCACGTCGCCTCTTACGGGTGAACTCACCTTAGAAGATCTCGTGGGTGCCTACCTTTTCAAAAGACCAACACTCGAGCAATATTCAAGGTTATGCGATGCGAGCGAATACGCGGGTTGGTTGTCAACGATGGGGTATCAAGCAAACCACTTCACCGTCAATGTAAACGGGCTCCGAACCCTTGACTCGATCGACGGCTTGATTGATCTCCTGGTCGCTAACCAATATCCGTTAAATAATGTTGGCGGCGTAATAAAAGGAACAACCTCAGATTTACTTGTCCAAGCTTCTACCCTCGCCGACACTATCCGTTTTGAATTTGAAGACGGGTTCGAGTCAGACATCCCTAGCTGTTTTTATGAGTTTGCATACCGGTTTACTGACTCAACCGGGCAACCGTTTCAAGGATTTATTCCAAACAGCGCAAACGCAATTTTTGAGAGCACCAACAGACAGCCTTGAGTCGAACGCTAAGCTCACATTACCTTAAAAAAAAGAAAGTCACCACGAGAGTCGGCCCAAAGATCCCGTTATAGTTAATTCGAAAGAACAATGAAAGGTAAATAGCAATGCGTGGATTCTCTGAGACGGATTTACACTAAAATCGCCTAGAGGAGGTTGTCTATACATAGAGGAATCGTTGCCTGCATCTTGATCAGTCTGTCGAGTCTCAGCCAAGCCCATGAGGGTGCAACAGGTATTCCGAGACCAGCCGTGGTAGCTAATCGGTAGAGCGCTCGGCCCAACCCGCAAAAATTCTTTCCAAAAACACCACCACGTAGTAGAGCGCGATACCCAACACAGCAAGTGCGATAAGTACGGCAAACATTAAGGGATAATCAGAGTTAGTCTTGCCGCTGTCAAACAGGGCACCCAAGCCCCTTCCGTGAGGCGATACAATTTCCATCAGGTTGGTACCGATAAAGGCAAGGGTTACTGCAACCTTGAGCGCACCAAAGAACTCTGGAAGGGTCTTAGGTAACGCGATCTTCCAAAAAATGGTGATCTTCGAGGCTCCCAATGATCGCAAAATATCGCGATACTCGGGCTCTAGTGTCGATAATCCGATCGAAACGGAGACCGCGATCGGAAAGAAAGAAATCATGAAAGCAATCAAGACCGTATTAAGATCATGCTGACCAACGAACATCAGCGCAACGATTGGCACCACGGTGGCCTTAGGAATCGCGTTGAAACCAACTAAAAGTGGATACAACCCCTCACGCATAACCTTAGAAAAACCCATGATCATGCCCAGAAATACACCGACAAAAATGGCTATGATTAAGCCCGCCACCGTCCGCCACAGTGTCTCCCAACCGTACGAAAGAAACAGCTCCTTGAACCGCCAAAATGCTGGCCACAGGTCTGACGGTGAGGCCATCTTATAATTTGGCCAGTCGTTAACCCAGACCAAGGCCTCCCAAAACAGGAGAAAGATAATCATCGCAAAGGTAGGAATCAGATACTGTCTCATCTAAACCTCCGCGCTGTTTCGAGCTATTCGGATCTGTTCCCGTAACTCGTTCAAGGTCGCTATGGCCTTACTCGTGTAGAGTTGGTCGAGCGAGGGCGGCCCTTCATGAGTGAGGGAGACACTATACTGGACCGTGGCGGGACGATCGGAAAGAACCACAACCTCGTCCGCCAAAAAAATGGACTCGCGGAGATCGTGTGTGATTAAAACACCAGTAAACGGCTCCTCAACCCTTAGCTTATGCATGGTTAACCAGAGATCTTCACGGGTAAACGCGTCTAGTGCACCGAACGGCTCATCAAGTATCAGTACCTCAGGGTTGTGTATCAGAGCCCTACAAAGAGACGCGCGCTGTCGCATACCCCCGGACAATTCAGACGGTCTTTTATCCTCGAATCCTGACAGGCCAACGAGATGGAGCAGGTGTCTGGCCCTACCCTCCGCCTCATTCTTACTCAGCGTTGTGGGGACAATCTCTAGGGGCAGGAGTACATTCTTTAGAATACTACGCCACTCCAACAAAACGGGGTTCTGAAAAGCCATCCCGACCGTCGACCGCGGAGAATTTACCTTCTCCCCATGTAACCAGACCTCGCCCTCGTCGGGTCTCATCAGTCCGGCGACGAGTCTTGTCAAGGTTGACTTCCCGCAACCAGACGGACCCACGACCGCCGTGAAACCATGCCGTGGTACACCGAGAGTCAGATTCTCGAGGACAGGTAGAATGTCGCCGTCTTTGCGGTACGCATGCGTCACAGCCTTGATGGCAATCAAATTCTGTTCAGCGATAGCCACTTTAAAGCAACCCTATTATCTCGAAAAAATGCACCCACCAGTCTACCTGATGGGTACGCTGACATTATTTTACTGAAGCTTGAAACCACCGGATGGCAAAAATGCGTCTGTAAAGTACAGTTTCGCCTGTGGCGTGGTCTTATATTCATACGTATCACGCAACTGCTCGATGGCCCCAGCGAATCTCGACCTGTCGATGTTACCCATACCATTTTGTTGGACGTAGTCGGTTAACACGTTGGCGTCTATAGCTAACCCTAAACGACGCTCCTCGAGACCGGCATCAGCGGCAGGATTTCTCTTGATAAGTGCCGCGACCGCGGCACCAGGGTCCGCAATCGCGTCCCTCCAGCCGGCACCGACAGCCTTCAGAAAAGCCTTCACGGTACCGATATTAGCTTCCGCATAATCGGTATTAACAATGATCGCATTGCCGTAAAGCTTAAGACCATGATCAGCCATCAGAATCGTTGAAATATCGCTCTCCGGCGTGCCCAATCGGACTAGGTTAAGGTATGAAGAAAATGAGAACCCTGTGACCGAGTCGACTTTGCCCTCTGCGAGCATTGGTTCACGAGTCGGAAAACCAACAGGCTCCACCTTGATCTTGCTCATATCTAGGTTGTTAGCCTTCGCGAAAGACGGAAACTGTGCCCACGCACCGTCTGGTGGGGGTGCGCCCAATGTAGAACCTTCGAGATCTTTCGGCTCAGAGATTCCGAGCGACTTCCGTCCCACGACCGCAAATGGTGGCTTGTCATAGACCATCATTATTGCCGTAACCGGGGCGCCGGGATTCTGATCAAGAAACTTGATCAACGAGTTAATATCAGCGAAACCCACAGGGAATGCGCCTGTCGCAACCTTCGGAATAGCGTCCAGCGATCCCTTCCCTGGCGAAATCTCTACCTCCAGACCAGCCCTCGAGAAGTGTCCGTTATCAATCGCCAAGAAGTACGGCGCAGAGGGACCCTCGAACTTCCAATCCAACGCGAACTGGACCTTTGTCGCTGCCAGCGCGGAGAGGCTAAAAACCGACGCAATGGAGGCGACTAGTAATCTCTTAAACATGTTCATATCTAACTCCTGTTTCTAACGACCTTGCGGTCTCTTTGGTTGACCCTGGCGGCGCAATCCGGTCGAGCACGCCAAAGGCTCAACTTCCCATTCAACAGCTAACACCTACCTAAGGTAACATTGCTATTAACCAAAAAAAATTGGGAATTAGCTATATATTTCGTCCCGCCAAATGTGCGACGGGACCCCAAAACTCGTTCTCACTCGATTAGGGTGATCGGCCTAATTCGTGAAATCGACCTGACTATTACCGAATACTTCCTAAATGGACGGACTCTATTCCATCGGTTTTAGCATCCCCCGGTCCACAACAAATTGGATGATCTCATCAAGTCCTTGGCCGCTCTTCATGTTACTGAACACGAACGGGCTCTCTCCTCGCATCAGCTTCGCGTCCCGGTCCATAACGTCGAGGGAGGCTCCGACCAGAGGGGCTACATCAATCTTATTGATCACCAGTAAGTCGCTCTTCGTGATCCCTGGACCACCCTTTCGCGGGATCTTGTCGCCCGCGCTGACGTCGATGACGTAGATCGTCAGGTCAGATAGCTCGGGTGAAAACGTAGCACTGAGATTGTCGCCACCGGACTCGACGAAGATCAGTTCAAGTTCTGGATGACGTCCCTGCAGTTCATCGATAGCAGCGAGATTCATCGACGCGTCTTCCCGAATCGCCGTATGCGGACAGCCGCCTGTCTCCACACCCAAAATTCGTGACTGATCAAGCGCACCGTGGCGCGTCAAAAATTTTGCGTCCTCGTGCGTGTAAATATCGTTAGTAACGACAGCCATATCATAGTGATCACGCATCGCGGCACATAGATTAAGCGTGAGAGCGGTTTTACCAGATCCAACCGGACCTCCTATCCCGACGCGAAGTGACTGCATGTGTATCTCCTAGGAACGAAAAAGCCTCGAGTATTGAGTCTCATGTTGAGCACTCAAGATCGAGAGCAGAGGGACGGTACTGTGTGCCTCTGTCGTAGCTGACTGCCTCGACATACCAACACACTCAGCCACGACAGGTTTCAGAGCGGACAAGATGCCTTGCAATGCATTCTGACCGAGCGGAATCGCTTTGGCGGCGACTAGCATTTGATTGTCAAGCCAAGACCACAAGATACCTGAGACCAACCAATCCTCCGGAATCTCATACCTCGCGGAAACCCAACCATACAAACACACTAGTGAATATTCTTCCGCCTCGGGAACGTTAACGCCCTGATCTATCGCCCACTTCTTCATGGCTGCACCAAGTAAAAGATCCTCCTGCAACAACTCACGTGTCTCACGGGACGCAAGTAATTCGGCATTTACCTCTCGGAAGACTGACTCAGAATCCGCTCGGTATGAGCGGACAGCGCAGCGGCAATCGAGTGTTGTAAAAGAGAACCGCATCACGCTATCACACCAGCATCTGAGCGACTCCGCGTCGTGGACGTGTCTTGACTCAATGGCCGCCTCGAGCCCCTGACTAAAGGCGAACGCTCCTATCGGAAGGCTGGGCGAAAACAAATGCAACGCCTGGATAAAGTGCTCCGACCTAGTCATCGTGATGGTGCCCTCGAGCGTGCTTACCATAGGCCCCTCTCTCCGGCGCAAATGGCCTCTCCACGTGTTCGACCCCCAGCCCCAATTGGCTGCAAAGGTCGGACAGAACATGGTCTCGCTGAAAAAAAACCGAGCCGGGCTGAATTTCAACCGGTGTGTGTCGGTTGCCTAGGTGGTAACATATTTTTGCGAGTAGTACCGGGTCTGTTGTCGAGGCTCTCGTAAGCTGCTCCACGGCCGCTCGCACAAGGACTACTCGTCCATCTGTTGCCTTCAGATAATCACCATCCGTCAAGACCCTGCCACGCTCGAGAAATAAACCGGCGTCCTCTGACGTCTCGGTCAGGGTCTTAAGGCGACCCCGTTTACGAGAGTCATAGTCAAGTGAGATAACTGCATCATAACGCTCAGCAAGGTCAAGTCTCTCGGTGATCTTTAACATTGAGCCTTTCCGTTAAAACAAGTAGTAGCGCTGGGCCAATGGCAACCATGTCGCCGGCTCGCAGACCAAGAGCTCGCCATCTGCCCGTACCTCATAGGTTTCAGGGTCGACCTCGATCATCGGCTGAAAGTCATTGAGCACCATGTCAGATTTCTTGACGGTCCTAATATTTTTAACCGCTTTAAGTTGCCGTCTGGTTCCTGACATCCAGTTATTTTCCTGTCGCAGCGACAACTCTGACACGAAGGTCGCGGACAAACGATCGGCTGACGACCCCATCGCTCCAAACATCGTACGATAATGGACGGGCTGCGGTGTCGGGATCGAAGCATTTGGGTCACCCATTGGCGCCGCCACTATGAATCCACTCTTCAAAATCAATGCCGGTTTGGTCCCGAAAAAGGCCGGATTCCAAAGCACTAGGTCAGCCATTTTTCCGACCTCTACAGACCCGACCTCATGCGCTATCCCGTGTGCGATAGCTGGATTAATAGTGTATTTTGCGATGTACCGCCTAGCCCGGAGGTTGTCATGCCAATCTGGGTCTGACTCCAGTGACCCGAATTGATCCTTCATCTTGTGCGCGGTTTGCCAGGTCCGTGTTATCACCTCACCAACGCGACCCATAGCCTGTGAGTCAGAGGCAATCATACTGAACGCTCCCTTGTCATGAAGGATATCCTCCGCGGCAATCGTTTCCTTCCGGATACGACTATCCGCGAAGGCAACGTCCTCAGGGATATTTGGCGACAGGTGGTGACAGACCATCAGCATGTCCAAATGCTCGTCAACCGTATTTATCGTGTAGGGACGTGTGGGATTCGTCGATGACGGTAAGATGTTCGGTAAGCCCGCCGCCTTTATGATATCTGGAGCGTGCCCACCCCCAGCTCCCTCGGTATGATATGTGTGAATAGTACGGCCAGAAATCGCCTTCAGGGTTTCCTCAACAAAACCTGATTCATTCAGCGTGTCTGTATGGATCGCTACCTGAGTATCAGTCTCGTCGGCCACCGTCAGGCACGTGTCGATTGCCTGGGGCGTCGTGCCCCAGTCTTCGTGTAATTTCAGCCCGCAGGCTCCCGCCTTGACCTGCTCGATCAATGACTCCCGATTACTCGAATTACCTTTACCGAGGAAACCAAAATTCATGGGCTGACCCTCGACCGCCCGCATCATCATCTCCATGTTGAACTTGCCCGGTGTGCACGTGGTCGCGTTAGTTCCCGTTGCGGGGCCCGTGCCACCTCCGAGCATAGTAGTTATCCCAGACGCTAGTGCCTCGTCGATCTGTTGTGGGCAGATAAAGTGGATGTGAGAGTCAATTCCACCTGCGGTCAGGATTTTGCCCTCGCCTGCGACGATCTCTGTCCCGGGGCCAATAACCACAGTGACCGACGGTTGGATATCTGGATTGCCTGCCTTGCCAATGGCTGCGATCCTCCCCGCCTTGACCCCGACATCGGCCTTTACGATACCCCAGTGGTCTACGATCAGCGCGTTTGTGATAACTAAGTCCATACACTCGTCGCCCAAGCGCTGCGACTGCCCCATACCATCGCGGATCACCTTTCCTCCACCAAAGGTCACCTCGTCGCCGGGCACGGCTGTATCAGACTCAGGTGAGATCCACAGGTTTGTGTCACCAAGGCGAACAGAATCCCCAACAGTAGGCCCGTACAGATCAGCGTATATCTTTCTCGAGATCTTCATAACTAACCCTCTAGGTGGCCCATGACTAGCCCTCTGAAACCGCGAACGATCCGGTCACCTGACAGGGCGACTAGTTCGACTGTACGCTCCTGGCCCGGCTCAAACCGAACAGCTGTGCCTGCGGCAATATTTAGGCGGAAGCCTCGGGCCTTTTCTCGATCGAATTGCAGGCAGGGATTGGTCTCGTAAAAATGATAGTGGGAACCAACCTGAATCGGTCGATCGCCAGTATTAGCAACCAAAACGGACGCGGTCTCACGCCCCTCATTTAAAAGTAAATCTCCCGACTGAATGCTTGTCTCCCCTGGAATCATTTCTTCAGTTCCTCCTGTATAGGTTCGTGAACCGTGACCAACTTGGTTCCGTCAAGAAAGGTTGCCTCGACTTGCACCTCATCTACCATCTCCGCGACGCCCTCCATTACCTGGTTTCTGGTGAGTACTGTGCGTCCGAGTTGCATCAGTTCCGCAACAGAGCGTCCGTCTCGCGCGCCCTCCATGATCTCCATACTTATCAACGCAACCGCCTCCGGGTAGTTTAGCTTAAGCCCTCTTGTGAGGCGTCGTTCCGCCACTAGGCCCGCGCTGTAGAGCATCAGCTTATCCTTCTCGCGTGGGGTTAATTCCATTCATGTCCTCCAGATTCTCGGGGTTTCGACTTTTCTTGCCATAAGGAATTCTCCGACTGCAGACCACAGTCGTTCCAGTGCGGTCCGGGTATCCTCTGAAAGAGAAGACAACAGCCGGATACTTATCAGTCCATCACGAATTGCCGTGACTCCGGAAATCCCCTCGAACCCCTTGAGACTCAAACGACAGGTCTCGACAAGCTCGTCCGATCCTTGGGCTTCCGCTGGCAGAATCAAAATGCACGACGCTAGGCTCGTCATTCCACATAAACCACTTCCACTATTTAACACTTCGGCGTCTATTTGTAGACGATCTCGGTAGAGCAACTTATGGTCGCGAGAAATGGTCAGACACTGAGACAACTGACCACTCACGAATGGAAGCGCGCCAGCCGAACGTCCGAAGATTGTGTGTTCCCAACCGAAGTACGAGGCCGAGGAACTCAAAGAGACATTGGTCTCGAGCTTACCGTTGGACCCGTTAAATACGATCGTATCCTGTGGAAGGTAGGCACATATACCCCCATCATCAACCTGTACTGTTGTCGCCGCGATCTGTAACGACTCATTGCTCCGTGACCGATACAGTTTCCCGGCGGCAGGCGTGGTCACGAGTATTCTCGCATCTGGATGGACGTGGAACCGACAATGAAGATCGTCACCCGAAACCATCCCACCTGGCGGATGTAATACGTAGCAGTGGGCCAGATCCCGATCATGGAATAACTTCTGTACCCGCAGTGGTCCCGAGTGCTGGACCTCCGCCAGCGCAGTGCCACCGGCGCTGGTCTTGTGAAACTCACAGCTCAAGCTCGCAGGCCAGGAAAGGTTCGACCCATACATCAGGCACTGGTTCACCGCAATCTCACCCCTTGCACAGGACGCTCGACAGACGGAGCCCGGAGGCGACGGGATCGATAATATTAAGACCAGCCCATCTGCTAGACAGCTCCTGATGCAGTTCGGTCATACCTGCACATCCGAGAATTAGAGCGACGTCCTCACCGTGAGAATCGACATTAGCCCCTACGAGGTCGTCGAGAATATTGAGTGCATCTCTCGGCTGCCGCTCGAGCTCAAGTACCGGTATACCGCTCGCGATGACGTCGATACATTGAGAATCGAATCCCTGCCTCCGGATCGACTCCCTGATGACTGGGACCGAGACCTCTAGAGTGGTCAAAACCACAAACCGCTGCGACAGCAAAGATGCCCAGTGATATGCCGCTTGGCCGATACCAATTACGGGCCTCTTCACCTTATCGAGTAAACGCTCAACACCGGTATCATCGAAACAACCCACCACAAAAGCACCATAGTGGTCAGGAAGCCTTGCCGCTAACTCGAGCATAGCCTCGGTCGCAACCTCACCGTCCCGCGCACCCTGAATAGCCGCCGGACCCTTGTCATTTGTCACAAACTCAAATTTTGGGCTACTCCCTAGACCAATCCGATCAAACGTGTGACGGCAGGTATCGGTCATGGATACGGTGCTGTTCGGATTAATGAAGCACACGGTGGAGAGACTCTTCATCTGATGTTACCGGCTTTTCTCCTGAGTACCCAAAAAAGACCAAGCGACAGGCCAATGACCAAAAAGCTCACCCCCGTAGTCACAGCCCCTAGAGCGTATATCGATGGGTTGGTTACTGTCGTCGTGAGGCCCCTGAGCTCTAACGGGAGAGTATTCACCGCTCCCAGTGCCTGAGAAGAGCGGGCGAGTTCATCATAGCTGAGCGTGAACCCGAACAGCGCGACACCCACAAGCGCGGGCGCGATTAGCGGGAAAACGACACCCCAAAAAGTTTGCCACGGGGTCGCCCCGAGATCTCGTGCGGCCTCCTCGTAACTCGGATTGAAGCGGTTAAAGACCGCAAACATAATCAAAAGACCAAAGGGTAGTGTCCACGTTAGGTGCGTCCCAAGACCTGACGCGATGAGGCCCATCGAGGTCTGGAAGTCGTCGATGATCCACTGTATTTCTAATGTCTGGCCGAGCCACTTCACGGTCTCGTCAAGCAAACGAAACTGCAGAGCGATACCAAGACTTATCGCAATAGAGGGTATGATCAGACTGGCGATGGTTAGGTAGAACAGGACCCCAGAGCCTCGGAATTTTTTCCGGAAAGCAAGACCGGCGCAAAGGCTGAGGACGACAGTGAAGATCATCACTAAAACTCCCAGGAACAAGGAACGACGTAACCCCCGGGAGATGTCAACGACACCAAGCCCACGCCAGAGCTCCTCAAACCAATGGAGGGAAAAGCCTCTCATCGGAAACGTTAAACCTCCCTCTGGTCCCTGGAATGCCAAAAGGATGATCGATAAGACAGGCCCGTAAAGAAAAATAACAAAGCAACTAAAGAAGATCGTCAGCCATGCGGTTTGAGCTCTCGAAAACATCGCTAAAGCTCCTTGCGCACGTTTACAATTCGCATCATAGCGGCAACCATGAGCAGGGTGATGGAAACTAAGACAACCGCGTTGGCCGCCGCCGCCGGAAACTGAAGATAGCTCATCTCTACGTATATAATCTTACCCACCGAAGCGATCTGTTGTCCTCCCAGAACACCGATTGTTATGAAGTCACCAACGACAATTGTGATCACGAAAATCGAACCGATCATGATCCCGGAGCGGCTCAACGGGATAATAATGTTCGTTATGATCTGCCAAGCGGATGCGCCTGAGTCTTTGGCAGCCTCGATGAGCGACTTATCAATCTTTGCCATAGAATTAAAAATCGGGACCACCATGAACAGGGTATAAAGATGCACAAAACCTAAGGTAACCGAGAAACCAGAATATAGAAGCCACTCTATTGGTTGGTCTATGACCCCCATGCTCATCAGGGCTGTATTCACAATTCCATTCCTTCCAAGGAGCGGGATCCAAGAAATCATCCTGATCACGTTGGATGTCCAAAACGGGATAGTACAAACCAAAAAGAGGACGATCTGCATTTTTAAGCTGCGGACACAAAACACCAGATACAGTGCCACACCGAAACCGATGACAAGCGTGAAGCACCAGGTCAAGAATACATACTTAAAGGTCGATAAATAGGTGGCAAAGGTTGTGCAAAGGCCCTGATCCCAGTCAAAGCAACCGTGCAGCAATTCCGCATAGTTCATGAGAATTAGATCAGGAATAAGGGAATACTCGGTGTAGTCCCAAAAGCTCACCACCACAACCAGTAACAGAGGTAAAACGAAAAACACCGCTAGCACCAAAGCGAACGGCACCGCGAGAATACTGCTGGTTGATCTAGTCATACCCTTCCCAAAACTAGGGGGCAACTACGCTGCCCCCTATTGAGTCCGCCTAAGAGGCTATGAACTCGTTCCACTTTCTGACCATGTAACGGTTCTCATCCATCACAGCGTTCCAACACGCGACACCGCCCATCCGATCCTCGTAGGAACCGCCGTCGCGAATCTCACCGGCCGACGCGAGCTTCTGTCCGTTCGGGGACATAATGTCTTTAGCGGCAGGCTTGCCAAGCATCCAGTAGTCCCACTCGTAGGCTTCCATGTTGGCCTTGGCCGTCGGTAGCACTGCTGAATAGTAACCCTGACGGTTCAAATAAGCACCCGCCCATCCTGAAAGGAACCAGTTGATGAACTCGTACGCCATGTCTGCCTTCTGTCCCTTGATTGTGGAAGGCAAAGCGAAACCGGCAGCCCAGGCTCTGTAGCCCTCTTTGAGTGGCTGATAGACGCACGGAATTCCCTTGGTACGCACCGCCGTGATCGCCGGAGACCACATCGACTGGATAACAACCTCACCGGATGCCATCAGGTTCACGCTCTCATTGAAGTCAGACCAGAAAGCCCGGAACTGGCCGGCCTTCTTCGCCTCAGTCATGACCTTCATGGTCAGATCAATCTCTTTCTTGGTCATGTTTCCTTTGTCAGGGTATTTATATTCCCCCATGGCCTCGACGACCATCGCCGCGTCCATGATCCCGATCGAAGGTATATTCAAGATCGAGGCCTTACCCTTGAACTCAGGATTCAGTAACTCGGCCCAGCTGTTGATCGGGCGCCCAATAAGGTCAGGCCTGATTCCCAGCGTATCGGCGTTATACACGGTCGGGACAAGTGTCACCCACTCTGTCGGCGAGCTTGCAAACTTTTTCGACCTCTCGCCTTCGAGGTAGAATACCTTCTTTGGGGCCGTACCCTGGTCACCGATCTTCTTGCCCGCAACCTCGCCCTTGGTGAATGCCGTGACAATATTGTCGAACTCCTTAATCTTGTTGGCATTCATGCCTATCAGGTTCCCCGATGGGACCAACTTTTTCAGGCTGAAGTATTCTGTGTCCACCAAATCAAAACTGTTTGGCTGGGTCAGAATTCGCTTAGTTACCTCGTCGGTGGTTACAGGTATGTATTCGATAGTAATGCCAAGATCTTCCTTAGCTTTCTCACCGATTTTAGTGTCCTGGTTCACCGCCGTGCCGAGGTAACGAAGTACCTTCTTTTCACTCGACATCACATAAGGCGCAACACCGCCAAACATTGACGCCGCGGCCAAAGTTCCCGCACCTTTCATAAAGGATCGTCTAGATAGACCTGACGTTTTCTCTTGAGTTTTCTCAGACATAAAGCCTCCGTAGCTCAGTTTTTAAGTAAAATTTCCGTTTCCGGATCCCAACGAGTGTTGCACTTGTCTCCGACCGTCATTCCTAGACTTAAAAAAGCTTTATCATCCGTGAAGGCGTGCAACGTCCCATAGCTAGTGGCTACCGACACCTTAAGATGCTGACCGAGGTACTCAATCCTCTCAATTTCTGAGTTAGTCTGGCCCTCAGCATGTATCTGTAGCTCACTATACTTCACAGAAACCAGCCCGCGATCAGATTCGATAACGTTGTGGCCCCCGATGAATTCTGCGACGAATCGGTTGGCGGGTGTGTCATATATTTCTCGAGGTGATCCCGCCTGCTGGATCTGTCCCCCGTCCATAACGATCACCACGTCAGACAATGCCATAGCCTCTTCCTGGCTGTGAGTGACGTGAACGAATGGTATGCCCAGTGACTGTTGCATCGCCTTCAATTCTGCTCTCATATCAATACGCAGAAACGGGTCTAGCGCCGACAGAGGCTCGTCAAGCAATAACAGTTTAGGCGAGGTCACCAGAGCTCTAGCCAGTGCAACCCGCTGTTGCTGTCCACCCGAGAGTTCGGCAGGCAACCGATTTGAAAAGCCGTCAAGCTGAACTTTTTTTAGGTAGTCCAGAGCCACCGCGTGCCTCTCAGTCTTACTCATACCACCAATCTTAAGGGCAAACCCCACGTTGTCTAACACCGTCAAATGAGGAAAAAGCGCGTAGTCTTGAAACATCATGGACGTCGGCCGTCTTGCCGGAGGGAAGTCCGTAACATTTTGCCCGTCAACAAGAACATCACCCTCTGACACGTTCTCATGCCCAGCGATAGCCCTCAGTGTCGACGTTTTCCCGCAGCCAGATGGGCCAAGCAAGCAACAGTATTGATTGGGTGCCAGTTTGAAGGTTACGTTTGATACTGCTGTTACATCGTCGTATTTTATAGATAGGCCTATGACCTCAAGCGCGTTCATTAACTTCCTTTTTTATCGTTTGGTGTTACCAAAAGTCATGCCAAAAAAAAAACACCATGGAAAGTGCGGTGCGATGAGACATGTGTAGGTGGAAACACAAAAAATCGATTTATCATTGCTCTTTTTTGGTGCAAGTAATACATCTTTTTTTCAGCAAATGCACCAAAATGATTTTGGCAAACAAATTGGCCAAGGACGAGCCGAAAAGAAAGGCTACGAATTATGAAATTACTAACCGAAGTCAATAACCCGCTCATCACTGACAGGATCACTAGGCTTCGAGACGTGCAAACATCTGGCCGGGAGTTCAGGCAGTTTGTCAAAGAAATCACAATCCTTCTGGCAACTGAGGCAACAAAAAATCTCCCTGTTACTGACGTTGAGGTTGAGACACCGCTCCGGGTCACATCTGGCCAGCTGATAACGAAGCCAGGGCCCTGTATCGTTTCGATTATGCGAGCCGGTAATGTTATGGCAGAGACGCTACGGGATCTCATAAGCGAGGCATCGATAGGGTTCATTGGACTGGCCCGTCAACCAGTGACACTCGAGATCGATGACTACTACACCAATCTACCCAACGACATCGGGGACAGGCATTGCATCGTGGTGGACCCGATGCTGGCCACAGGGAACAGCCTGTGTCTCGCACTGAGGAAACTCGCAGATGCGGGGGTATCACAGATAACAGTGGTCAACATACTCGCCTGCCCCGAGGGTATACAACGTATTACCTCAGAGTATCCAACCGTTCACATTGTGGTAGCGAAGATCGATGAAGCGCTAAATGACAAAGGCTATATTCTCCCAGGACTCGGAGACGCAGGGGATCGTATCTACGGGACCGATGACCACTAGCTTTCGTTTAAAATTCCTTTGGTTCCGGACCTAAAGATGCTTTGGTCGTTGCGATGCAACAAAAAGGCGGAGGGCTTAAACCGCGAGGTCTGAGATTGCTCTACCTATCGTCCCATAGCTACTTATGTAGTTACTAAACCACGAACGGACTTGGAGCTGATCTCATTTCGCGCACTAGAAACTGTGATCCGCCCGTAGTCCGGACCGCACAGGCGATCAACCGAACCGAGCGCGATATCCAGATATCGCTCGGCAAGTACAACAGCCACATCGCCGCCCTCTTTCAGCAGGCTCAGAACACAACCGATGCCCTTGATAATAGTCGGCTGAATCCGCCCCGTGGAACCATGCAGAATCAATAACCTGGACCTCTAACTAATGGCCTCGCGATCGCCAGTTGGCGCACAAAGGTCATCCGCTTATCTCAATTAGAACAGCAGTATCAAGCTCTCTCTCGTCGCAATTGGGACCGTCACCGCCTCGGTCGATGATCACAAACTGCTGTGGCTCCAGCACCAGCAAGGGGTGGTGCCAGATATCACGGTGGTAATTAATACCTTGCCTGCCACTGGCCCAGAACGCTCGGACTGATTCTGCCTCTGGCTCGATTGCGACGACAACTAACCAGCGTTTGTCTTCCACCGGATAAAACGCCTGGCTTCCAAGAGGATGCTTCTCCAACGTAACGATTTCTAGAGGCCGGGGCCGGCCTAAGAAGAAACTTAACTGAGGCCTGGCATCCTCTCCATCTAGCTGGATATCTATCAGATCATGGACCCGAGTCGTATAACCAGAGTTGATTTCAAACTGCTCCGACCCGTCAATCTGAATCACATCACCGAATGGTGCGAAGTTTTCGCGTGTCAGCGGCCGCGGTTGGATTCTAAGCATTAAACTACCGTCCCAAAAATACGCACCCTAGACACTCCGCCATCTGGATAGATGTTGAGCTTGACGTGAGATGCCGGGCCCGACTGCTTTAAGTCGAAGGAATGGATTGAATCTGCGGAGAGTTCCTGGTATCCCAAAGCCTCGTCCCAGAACATTGCTTGAGCAACCAGTGCCTCCTCTTGGAGGTTAGGGGATAGTGCTGACTGCAATGTGCAACCTGAAGGAAAATTTCCCTTAAAGTGCGCCGTATCAATCTCGACGCGCTCTAAGATTCCCAATCTGCCCAACCGTATAATAATCCATTCATTACCGGGAACCCGGCGCCGCGCCGTCTCCCAGCCATCCCCCATGTTCTTCCCTCTTCCAGGGGTCAGGATGAACTCTGGATTACCGTAGTGTGCATTAGAGTACGTGACCACACGACCGCCCAAGCGGAGGGCAGACAGCTCATTTTCGGGCTGCGTATCGCTGCTGTCACCACCATGAGCGACGTCTGCCTCACCATAAACTTTGAGTCTCGCCACTCCACCATCTGGATAAATATTTAACCTCACCCATCGGATCGGTTTGTCGTGGGACTGCGACTCAAAAAAATGTTGACGGTCCCCATTCAGGCTGATCGGTGATAGCAGTTCTTGCCAATCTCCTTCTGAGGGCAAGCCCTCACTCGAGGAACCATCTATCGATGCCCCCGGCGGATAGTTACCGGTAAAATGAGCCGTGTTGATATCAAAACCGACAATTCGCCCTGGTTTTGCCAACCTGACCAGACACCAATCATGTCCAGTAGTTCTCCGGCGTCGAGATTCCCAGCCGTCCATATACTGGCCATGATCATCAAACCAACCCTTGTAAAATTCAGGCTCCGAATCTAAGAGCAATCTCGATTTATCTGCAAAAAAATCATCGCTACACTCCACCGCCTCTGCACCAGCTTTCGCGCTCGCAAGATTTTCACAGTTCACGGCGAACGCGGGTAGATTAGTCTCAATTTTCATCAGCTATGGCCTCCAATCGCAACTCTGCAATCCGATGTACTTGCTCGATCGCTGTCTTAAATTCTTCGTCATGGTCGTGCTTAACTCGTATACGGAACGCGTCTAGAATTTCGGTACGATGAAAACCTTTGACGGCAAAGATGAACGGGAACCCAAATTTATCGTTATAGATAGCGTTGAGCTCTTGGAACTCCGCCAGCTCTTTACGCGTGCATAGATCAAGGCCTGCCCCTGCCTGCTCCGATCTCGATGATTCGGTCAGCTCGCTGAGGCGCAAGCGGCCAGCTAGGTCTGGGTGTAAACGTAACAAATCTAGTTTATCCTGATACGGTGCGGCGTCAACAACGGACCGCATAACCTCCGCCATTGACGCTGTGTCAATGCCCCGGTGTATCTTTGGATAAACAGCCTCAGCGACCCATGGCGAGCGCTCATAGATACCACCGAAGATATCAAAAAAATCTGAGCGCTCCAGTGGCTTGGGGTAGGGGGTTCCACTCACGGATTACCCCCAAACGGGTGCTCTTTGGCCCAATGCCTCGCGATATCAATCCGGCGGGCAATCCATACGTGATTATGGCTCTGTACGTAGTCCAAAAATTTTTGGAGCGCCCTAAAACGTGCGGGGCGACCGATCAATCGGCAATGTAGGCCGACCGACATCATCTTGGGAGTAACCTCACCCTCATCATACAGGACATCAAACGCGTCCTTTAAGTACTGATAAAACTGCTCGCTCGAGTGGAATCCTTGCGGTGTCGCGAAACGCATGTCGTTAGTGTCGAGTGTGTAAGGCACAACCAGATGCGGACGTCTTGTCTCGATCCGACTCCAGAACGGGAGGTCATCGGAGTAATCATCCGCGTCGTATTCAAAGTTGTCATATTGAGCGACCAAACCTCGAGTGTGTTCACTGGTCCGTCCCGTATACCAGCCAACAGGTTTCATACCGGTTAAGTGCGCATGGATCTCGATCGCTTTCTCAATATGCTCTCGTTCTAGCGATTCCGTGATTCCATCGTAATTGATCCAACGGTAGCCGTGACTGGCGATCTCATGTCCGTCATTCAAAAACGCCTCGACCACCTCTGGATTTCTCTCCATGGCCATCGCGACACCGAATACCGTTAGAGGAACCTGGCGCGACCGAAACAGCTCCAAAATCCGCCAGACCCCTGCCCGCGACCCGTACTCATAGATTGACTCCATCGAGAGGTGTCGACGGCCCTCAAAAGGCTGAGCGCCTATGATCTCCGAAAGAAAAATCTCACTCGCTGAATCACCGTGGAGCACGGAATTCTCCGCACCCTCCTCGTAATTAAGGACAAATTGAACGGCGATACGGGCGTGATTCGGCCAATTGGCATGAGGCGGCTGCCCTTTATAACCCTTTAGATCACGCGGATATTGTGCATTCAATAGTTATCTCCTCGTCTGACAACGTATTATCGCAAACATCTCGCTCGAGGTTATCAACATTTTCTTGATAACATGAGAACCAACTGGAGGTGTCTATTTAGGATAACGACCTTTAAGGTCTCTGCCAAACAGACAACCCGCTACCTAGAGGATTCAATATGGTCGAACACTGGATGGAATGGGCGAGCCTACTACTTCGCTGGCTCCATGTGATCACCGCGATCGCTTGGATTGGTAGTTCGTTCTATTTCATATGGCTAGATCTGTCTCTCCGCAAGGCGACCCGGCTACCTGACGGTGTGCATGGTGAGTCTTGGAGCGTCCACGGTGGTGGATTCTATAACGTTCAAAAATACTTGGTAGCACCAGAGTCGATGCCAAAAGAACTGCACTGGTTTAAATACGAGAGTTATGTTACGTGGATCAGTGGCTTTGCACTGCTAGTTGTCACCTATTACTGGGGAGCACAGGCGTTTCTGATCGATTCCTCGGTCCGAGATCTCTCCGTGGCTCAAGCTATAGGAATTTCAGTCGGTTCACTGGTGGTGGGTTGGATCATCTACGACCTCGTATGCAAAACGCCGATTGGTAAAAATCTGTTGCTGCTCGGGGCCGTCGTTTACATGATCATTATTTTAGCAGCCCTAGCCTACAGCGAGATATTCGGTGCGCGTGCGGCGCTCCTGCATGTTGGCGCTGTCGTTGCGACTTGGATGACGGGCAACGTATTTTTCATCATCATCCCCAACCAAAAGAAAGTGGTGGCCAGTCTTCAACGCGGCGAGTCGCCTGATCCTGCACTCGGCCGGCAGGCAAAGCAACGCTCAACACATAATAATTATTTAACGCTACCCGTCCTATTCATGATGCTTTCAAACCACTACCCCATGACGTTTGTCAGTGAAGATTTGTGGATACTGGTAGGTCTCGTGGTCTTGATCGGTGCGATTATTCGTGACTACTTCAATACGTGCCACACTGGGGCTGATGGACTCAGAGTCAGGTGGCAGTGGCCGACGGCGTCGGTGTTAATCATTATACTCGCACTGTGGACCAGGCCAGAAACTTTAGTGCTTGATGCGAGGCAGGTCGTTACGGATCAGCAAGTGCACAGCATCGTGACGGCTCACTGTGCCAACTGTCACGCCGAGCGACCCACGATAGCGGGCTTTACCTCTCCGCCGAAGGGTGTGATCCTTGAGACCTTGGCTGATGTCCAGAAATACAAGGCACAGGTCTACGCGCAATCTGTTTCGTCCCAAGCAATGCCCGTGGGTAATATGACTCAGATGACACCCGAAGAGCGAGCAATTTTGGGTCACTGGTTAGAGAGACATTAAAATGGACTTGTTTTACATGTCCGCGCATCCTTGGCTTGCCTTCGGTCTTTGGGGCCTCTTGCGGCTAGCCGCAAAAACGAAATGCAAGCATTCCACTAGTTCAAGATTGTCCAAGCTGAGGTTCTGATGGCTACTCTCTCAACACATGTTCTTGACACGGCTAGAGGCGCTCCGGCGCAAGGCCTAAAAATCACTCTTAAGCGCCTCGAGCCCCACGCCAAGGACCTTGGAGTATTCACGACGAACGCAGACGGCCGCATAACAGAAAAATTATTGGCAGAAGACGATGCACTGTTTGGTGTCTACGAGATCGTGTTCCAAGCCGGTGAGTACCTCCGATCACGGGAAACAGAGCTACCTAATTACCCATTTCTTAATGAAGTACCGATTCGGTTTGGTATCTCAGACGACTCGCACTACCACGTGCCGCTCTTGTTGAGCCCCTACGGATACTCTACGTATCGGGGCAGTTAGCCGATAAATACCTGATCAACTTTCAGGCTGTGATTCCTTGGTCTGTTTGCCCCTCGTGGCTAAATAGACGCCGGCACTGGCGACAGCAAAACCAATAAAATCATTAGGCTCTAGCCTCTCACCAAGGAGAAACCAACTGAACATAGCCGCCAGAGGGGGGACGAGGAAGAGCCAAGCAACGGTCTCACTTGCTGAATTTTGGGCTAGTAGGTACATCAGGATACTGAACGCCCCAAAAGATACGGCGACGATCTGCCAAAATACCGCCAAGACAAGAGAGTCTGTTATGTTTAGCCGAACCGGTTCTAAGACCAATACAACGAGTACGTGAAAAAACGTAGCAGCACCCGCCTGGTAAAAGTTATTGGTAGGCAGAGGGATACGACCAGAGAACCGCTTCTGTAGCAGCGTCGCACTTGTGACCGCTACCAGAGCCAGTAGCGCCCAGATCAAACCCACCGAATACGAGAGGTCTTCCATCCCAACATCAACAACAAACGCGGTACCGGCAAAACCCAGAAACAGCCCTGCCCATTGCCGGGTCGAGACAACCTCAGAGAACAAGTAACCGGCAAGCGCGCCGGTGAGGAGAGGTTGTAAGCAAACAATCAACGCGACTGAACCCGCGGGGACTCCATTCAGCACAGCGTGAAATATTCCTGTCAGGTAGACTCCGTGAAACAAAATACCGGTGACACAGGCCTCTAGGAATGATCGTCCGTTGACCCAAAGTCGCTCATCCCTGAAAAAAATAAATACCAGCAGACCCAGTGTGACGACTCCAAACCGTAGCCCGAGCGCGGTCGACGGCGAGGCATCGACAACTATGATCTTTCCGGTAACAAAAGCGGATGACCAGAGGACAACAAACAGGATTGGCAGGAGGTTCTTGAACGGCATAAAAATCGTCTTGAGCGAGAAGCGAAAGGCCTCGTTTTACAACCTATTGGTCATGGTCAAGCGGCAGGCCTCCAAAAAACAATGGAGCCACCACGCAGGGTTTACCTGACAGTATTACAGCGAAACGCTGGGTTCCACTTTCGATTTAATTCACCGCGCAACTCAATATTAGCTTGTGTATCAATTATCATCATTAGACTGGCCTGTAGGCTCCGAACCATGACCCATCAGATAGTAAAGCTGGCACTGTCCACACTGGAAGTCGTTATCCATTATTCGTGCTTCGAGTGCGTCGTCTGTTTTAAAATCGTCGGAGTCGATTAGCCGGCAAAGACACACTAGCATCATTAAATTCTCTGCAGTTCCATACCTGAAGTGTGACACACTTCGGAGGTGTAAGCAGAGACCAGCGATCCGACGACCCCCACACGTGCAAATCTGAGGCCGAGCCAGCCCATGGAGATCATTTTACCCGGTCACGACCAAGACGCTTCTATTTTGATCGAAACATAGTGAGAAGCTCGATATTCAGGGAGCCCGAATGACAACGGATTGTCTCAGTAACAATCTGTTCGATGATCAAAATCCAGTGGTCCATTCGTGAACCCAACCTGTATGACGTGCTGTCGATCATTATGCCGATAATCTAGGCATCGATTACGGTCTCGATTTTGCGGTTCAGGCGTGAGCCAACATGAATCGAATGGGCGATTATCACAATCATTCACATGCATAGCTTAATAAAACCTACCGCGTGCTGATTTGGAAAGATGACACGCTGCCGTCTGGCCGTGATGGCCAAATACCAAACTGCATCAGCTTCCTCGATCCTAGGCCCCAGACAAATGTGACGGCGACCCGGGAGATAGCGAAGTCGATCCCGAGTAACGGGTCAAGCCAAACGCTGGCTAAATCTTTATCTGGACGGCATTTATGCGCCACCTCGTCCATCCGAACCGGTCACACGAGACCCGCATCTCTGTGAGCATCAATGTCGTACCTCGCTGGAGCGATGAATGCTTACCCCACTGAGACCTAGGAGATTGCCTCTGCGACCGCTTGTCCGACTTCGCCGGTATTGGCGGTACCCCTCATATCGGGGGTCCGGGGGCCTGACTCTAGAACCTCCTCAATCGCGGTCATGATGTCGGCCGCGGCAGGGGCCTCGCCTAAATGATCCAACATCATGGCACCACTCCAAATCATCCCAATCGGGTTGGCGATGTTCTTGCCGAAGATATCCGGGGCGGATCCATGAACCGGCTCGAATAAGGAAGGGAAATTTCGCTCGGGATTTATGTTTGCGGACGGAGCGATACCGATTGTTCCCGTACACGCTGGGCCCAGGTCTGACAAAATGTCGCCGAATAGGTTTGATGCGACAACCACGTCAAACCGGTCGGGGTTCAGTACGAAGTGCGCGGTCAGTATATCGATGTGATATTTATCGGTCGTACACTCTGGATAGGCCCTTGAGATTTCCTCAAATCGGCTGTCCCAGTAGGGCATCGAGATCGAAATCCCGTTGGATTTAGTAGCTGAAGTCACGTGCCTTTTATTTCGTGTTTTCGCGAGCTCAAACGCATACCTCATGATCCGATCAACGCCCCGCCGAGTAAACAACGACTCTTGTAACACCAACTCTCCCTCAGTCCCCTCATTCATGATACCGCCAACGCTCGAGTACTCGCCCTCACTGTTCTCGCGGACAACATAAAAGTCGATATCTCCGACCTCTCGATTTGCCAGAGGCGAAGGTACCCCAGGCATTAACTTGACTGGTCGCAGACACACGTACTGCTCAAATTGTCGACGAAACTGGATCAAAGAGCCCCAGAGTGAGATGTGATCAGGTACAGTCTCCGGCCAACCGACAGCACCGTAGTAGATAGCATCGTAATCCATCATTTTCTCTTTCCAGTTATCGGGCATCATCTGGCCGTGCTCAATATAATAATCGCACGATGCAAAGTCGAAATGATCGAACGTTATATTCAGTCGGTATTTCCGCGCGACGGCATCTAGCACACGGATCCCCTCTGGCATAACTTCTTTACCAATTCCATCGCCAGCCAAGACAGCTACTCGATACGAACTCATGGAACACCTCATCAGTAACAGCACCCGTATCATAGAACAGGCGAGTCAGCGACAGTAATCTTATTTTCTGATGATCTCAGGAATCATAATTACTGACGAATCAAAGGTTAAAAGATAGGGTCTACTTCTCAGTAAACGCGGAGGTTAAGGTCTTGGTGATGGGTGATGAGAGGTAAGCTAATACGGATCGTTTGCCCGCGATAATGTCAATCTGTGCCGTCATACCGGACCTCATTTCAAGGACCTTACCTGTAGACGTGATCTGCCCGGTCGGGACCAGCTTCACGAGGTAATGGGTCTCCCCGTTTTGCTCCTCGACCGAGTCCGAGCCGACAATGTCCACGTACCCTTCTAAGACTCCATAGACCGAGTAGTCGTAGGTACTGAGTTTCAGTAACGCCTTCTGTCCGGGTCTCACGTAACCAATATCCGCGGGGTTAATCTTCGCCTCGAACAGGAGCTCTGAGTCCTTGGGTACTATCTCGACGATCGGGTCACTTGGCCGGATGACACCACCGACCGTGGTCGTATGTACCCTGTTCACGGTGCCCGCGACCGGGCTCCGAATAACGCTCCGATCTGACTTGTCAGCCGCAACATTCACAGCTTGCTCGAGCTTAGAAAGCTCTAGAGAAGCTTGCGCCAACTCGTCGAGGATCTCAGCGCTGTACTCCTGTATGGTGACCGAGCGACGGTCCTTTACCTCATCGATCGCGGCCCGTATCTCGTTCACCCTTGCCACCGTCTCGGCGTAGGTTTTCTCTGCTCGAACCGCCTCCAGACCAGGCTCTAAGCCCTTCTTCACTAGGGTAAGGATGACCTTCCGCTCTTCCTTGACCAGAGCAAGCGTCTTCGCGGCCCCCTCGAGCTCGCTCTGCTTCTGTCGGATCTGTGAATCGAATGATGCGAGTGACGCGCCGAGCCTGGCCTTTCGTGCCTTGGCCAATAATAATTCGTTATCGATCTGGCTGGACGCAACGCTCTTCAACTCATCATCAAAAACCGGTTCGACTCCGCCGTGCTCGGCCGACAGTCTCCTCACTCGGATCAGAGCCTGTATAAACTCGGACCTCTTTGCCTGGTACTCGGCGCCAGACTCGAGAGGATCCAACGATATTAGAGCCTGCCCCAGAGTAACATCCATCCCCGAGCGGACATGTATCTCTTTCACGATCCCGCCCTCGAAATGCTGAATCGTCTGCAACTGCTGCGAGGGGACGACCTTCGCCTCGCCACTGATCACCTGATCAAACTCAGACAAACCGGCCCAGGTCGAGAACCCCAGTAGCGCAAAAAAAACAACGCCAAGGAACCGTCGCTTGGTCGAGGCCCCTCTTCGGCCTGTCGATGCGAAAAGCGCTCGCACAAAAGAGACGACAACCAGTGTCTTCCTCAAAATCATGGACCTCATGCATTGCCCTCCGACGCCGGGGTATTTGCGTCAGGTTTTGAAGCGGCGGAAGTCGGAGACTTGCCGGCCTGCGCGGATACCGCATTCTTAACAATCTCGGCGGCCGCCTTGCGATCTGTCTGGGCGCGCTGGAACTGCTCGGTCGTCCCCATGCCCGCGATCTTGCCGTATTCCATAATCACCACGCGGTCCACAAAGCTAAGCAGTGACGTCCGGTGCGTTATAAGAATAAGGGTTGAGTCGAACTTCGCCTTCTGGAACCTCGCGACGAAGGTTTGTTCGGAGCGAGCGTCCATTGAGCTGGTAGGCTCGTCCAGAATCAACACAGGGGGCTTCCTTACCAGCGCCCTTGCGAGAGATATCGCCTGCCTCTGTCCACCCGAGAGTGACTCGCCACGCTCTCTCAACTTCAGTTTGTAACCATCGGGGTGCCTGTTCGCAAACTCACTGACGCCCGCTAACTCGCCCGCCCAGAGCACTTGCTCTGCCGTGGAATCGACCGCCCCTAACGAGATATTTTCCTCAATACTGGTCGACATGAGCCAGACGTCCTGCGTCGAAATACCGAGGTTTTCCCGTAAATCAGAGGGAGCAATCTGGCGGATATCCACACCATCGACGAGAACCATACCGGAGTCGGCCTCGTAGAGCCCCGCGATCAACCGGCCGATAGTCGTCTTTCCCGAACCAACATGGCCCAGGATTGCGACCCGCTCGCCGGGCTCAACCTTGAACGAGACATTCTGGAGGACCGGTTCCTGCTGACCCGGATAGGTGAAGGTAACGTCCTTAAACTCGACCGAGCCCTTGAACTGATTCCGGGGCAGGAACGATCTCTCTTGAGGGTGCTCTATCGGTTGCGACATGAGCTCCTTGAGAGCCTCGTAGCTCACGCCTATCTGATTCAGCCGGACCAGTAACTGTGAAAGCTGTGCGAACGGTGCGATGGCCTTACCCGAGAGGATAGTAGCCGCGATGATAGCCCCAAATCCAAACTCACCATCGGCCACTAGTATCGCCCCAGTAGCGACAACCGACATTTGGACCATCTGCTGCATGGTCTGGGCTACATTGGTAGAGAGGTGGGTACCGTCCTTTGTCTGCTCCGAGATATCTGCCTGGCGCTCGAGGACCTCACGCAGTCTGCGCCGCATG
>Ga0163109_10000807_pt1 | contig 24828 bp, 23 predicted proteins | sample CRUFie1St13metaG_FD_108704 | JGI IMG/M metagenome (GOLD analysis project Ga0163109, IMG submission 108704) | Marine microbial communities from the Costa Rica Dome - CRUD Field 142mm St13 metaG | ecosystem: Environmental > Aquatic > Marine > Oceanic > Photic zone | place: Costa Rica: the Eastern... | reverse complement strand
GGGGATGTCATTACTGGTGGTGTTGCGAGCCAGTTCTTCGAACATCCCACCGTCCAAGGCTGCTGCAGCTGCTCTATTACCTGATTCATTGTTGAGCGGATCAGTGATCAGCAGAGCAAAAGAACCTTGGTATACAGGTTTGAAAATTCTTTGATAGGCGGTGATCAATCCAGATAGCACAAGGACTCCTGCAGCGGTTACACCAACGAGCTTTTTGCGCCGCCGCAAAGCTCGCCAAAGTTCGCGCAGATCGACCTTATCGTCGTTAGTTCTGTCCTGCACGACCGTTCTGCCGAGGTCTTGAACGTTGACGGTTTGAACTTGGTTTCTATTGAAATCCGGTGTTTGGCCGGGGTTGACGATCAAATTGGACATGATCCCGGCCTTCAGAGGGAATCATTTAAGCGCCGCAAGAGACAAATCAAAGCCGACGTGGGACACTTGTTGCCCCTAACAGTTGCAGTCAAAAAATCCCATGCAAAGGCTGCGTTACCTGGCCATCAACGCTTTGTTGGCCTGTCAGCCACTGTCCTTATCGATGGCCGGGGCCCAGGAGGTACCGCTCGAGAGCAGGCAAATACGTCAACAAGTTGCGCCCCTTCCTCAGGACAGTCTCGAGTTGGGTGCCGATGCATACATCATCGGGCCCGGTGACGTGCTGGAACTCAAACTTTTTGATGCACCAGATTTGTCGGGTCAGCTGGAGGTTCTGAATGATGGATCGGTGCCCTTGCCATTGATTGGCAGTGTCCGTGTCACCGGTTTGACTTTGCAGCAGGCCACCTTCTGGGTCCAGCAGCTGATGGGTCAGCAACTGCTGAGGCCCGATTTGCAATTGAGGGTTGTTAAGCCAAGGCCGATTCGAGTGGCGTTGGTGGGAGAGGTGGAGAGGCCAGGTATCTATTCGCTCACAGTGAAGGAGACCGTGAGCACTGAGGGTGGCCCTTCCACCAGCATCAGTGGTCTGCCGACGGTGGTGGATGCGATTCAGAAAGCTGGCGGCATCACACAGGTTGCCAATCTGCGAGACGTCGTTCTTCAACGACGTTTGCCAGGAGAGGATGCCCAATTCAAGCAAGCCAAGCTGAATCTGCTGGATTTAATCCTTAAAGGCAATCAAACGCAGAATCCCTATTTATTCGACGGTGATACGATTCGTCTTGGTAAAGCAGAGGAAACGCCGGAGGAGGCTATTGAGCTCGCCTCGGTCAACTTGTCGCCCCAGGAAATTAAAGTCAATGTGATTGGGGAAGTTGAGAATCCTGGAAGCTTTCTTCTTGAAGCCAACACTCCTTTGGTCCAGTCAGTTCTTACTGCGGGTGGCCCAAAAGCATGGAGGGCAAACAAGGGAAATGTTGAATTGGTCCGCATCAATCGCAACGGATCGGCAACTTTGGAGCGATTCACCATCGATTTGAGTCAAGGAGCATCGAATGATAAAAATCCCCCGCTTCGTGATGGTGACACTGTGCGCGTGAACCGCAGTGGCTTGGCCAAGGCCAGTGATGCAATCAATGCCGTGAGTCAACCTGTAAGCGGTCTGGTGACAATCTGGACGCTTTTACGTCTTGTTAATGATACAACTAATAGATAGTCTTAGTAATTTCGCAGTAAAATAGCGTCCAATCTCTTTGGTCGTTACTATTGATTTGTATTATTTGAAGCTTAAGATTTCATTTTTATTATTTATATTGCGCGGATCGTTGTATGCAAATTAGCTAATCTTAAAAGTAATCTATAATAAGACTTTGAAATGAAATTCCGAATGTCCTTCCAGCATCCTTGTTTGCCACGTTGCATGAGATGATAGTTTCCTGGTTGACGTTGAGGCGGTTGAGCAATGCTCCCGCCCGCTTCGGCCTTTTGCAGTTGCGTAGTACCTGTTTGCATTTTTAAGTATTTATCCCTATGCCATATTCGTCGACTTCCAAATCCGCCCTTATTACTGGGATCACAGGTCAAGACGGCAGTTACCTAGCCGAGCTGCTCTTGGAGAAGGGCTACGTAGTGCATGGCATTAAGCGACGTGCCAGCAGCTTCAATACCACCAGGATTGACCATCTGTACCAGGATCCACATGTGGATGATCCTCGGTTGGTGCTGCATTACGGGGATTTAACTGATAGCAGCAATTTGATCCGGATTATCCAGCAGGTGCAGCCGGATGAGATTTATAACCTCGGAGCCCAAAGCCACGTGGCTGTGAGCTTTGAAGCACCGGAGTACACCGCCAATTCCGATGCTTTAGGCACCCTGCGCATCCTCGAGGCGGTGAGGATTTTGGGGCTTACGGATAAAACGCGAATTTACCAAGCGAGCACGAGTGAGCTGTATGGGTTGGTGCAGGAGATGCCGCAAAAGGAGAGCACGCCGTTTTACCCACGCAGCCCCTATGGGGTAGCCAAGTTGTATGCGTATTGGATCACGGTGAATTACCGCGAGGCCTACGGGATGTATGCCTGCAATGGGGTGCTGTTTAATCACGAGAGCCCCAGGCGCGGTAAAAACGTTTGTGACGCGTAAGATCACGCGGGGCTTGGCTCGGATTGATGCGGGTTTAGAGGAATGCCTGTACATGGGAAATCTCGATTCGCTGCGGGATTGGGGTCATGCCAGGGATTATGTGGAGATGCAGTGGCGGATGCTGCAGCAGGAGGGTCCACCGGAGGATTTTGTGATTGCCACGGGCCGGCAGGAAAGTGTGCGCCGCTTTATTGAATTAACGGCATTGGAACTGGGCTGGGGTGCCATCGAATGGGAAGGCGAGGGCTTAGAGGAAACTGGCAAACGCAGCAGCGGGGAAGTGGTGGTGCGGATTGATCCGCGCTATTTCCGGCCAGCTGAGGTGGAGACTTTGCTGGGTGATCCCTCTAAGGCGAGGGAAAAATTGGGCTGGACGCCAACGACAACGTTGGAAGAGTTAGTGGCGGAGATGGTGGCAATTGACAAAGAGGAAGCCAAGAAAGAGGCGTATTTGAAATTGAAGGGATTCAAGGTGGTGGGCTCGATGGAGAATCCACCCACCAACCCTGATGCTGTGAAGGCTGTAGGAATTAAGGCGTGAGCAGCTTGATCAAAGCGGGTGATCGCTTTTTTGTGGCCGGCTCCCGGGGTATGGCGGGCAGCGCGATCTGCCGGGAGTTGCAAGAAAAGGGCTATTGCGATGAAGCACAAGGGGGAGCCTTGCTGACGCCAGCGCGCCAAGAACTGGATCTGCTAGATGGCGAAGCCGTGAAGGCTTGGTACCAAGCGAACAAACCTGATGTGGTGGTGCTAGCGGCCGCCAAGGTGGGAGGGATCTACGCCAATGACAACTATCCAGCAGATTTTTTGTTGGAGAATTTGAAAATTCAAACAAATGTGATTGAAGGCGCTTGGAAGGCGGGGGTAAGGAGATTGCTCTTTCTGGGGAGCAGCTGTATTTACCCGAAGTTTGCTGAGCAACCGATCAAAGAAGAAGCGTTATTAACGGGAGCACTGGAGCCCACGAATGAGTGGTATGCGATCGCGAAGATCACCGGGATCAAGCTGTGTGAATCATTGAGAAAGCAGTATGACTTTGATGCAATCAGCTTGATGCCAACGAACTTGTACGGACCTGGAGATAACTATCACCCTGAAAACAGTCATGTGCTGCCGGCCATGATTCGTCGCTTCCATGAAGCCAAAGAAGCAGGGGCCAAAAGTGTGACCTGTTGGGGAACGGGATCACCGACGCGTGAGTTTTTGCATGTGGATGATCTGGGTAATGCCTGCGTATTTGCCCTGGAGAACTGGAGCGCTCTTGATCAAGAGGCACCAAACGATGATCAGGGGAAACCGCTGGCGTTTATTAATGTGGGTACCGGAGTGGATCTAACAATTAAGGAGTTAGCGGAACAAATCGCAGCGGTGGTGGGGTTTGAGGGAACGATTGAGTGGGATGCCAGCAAGCCGGATGGCACCCCAAGAAAACAGCTGGAGGTGAGCAGGATGAAGGGGTTGGGATGGAACGCCCAGATTCCATTGGCGGAAGGATTGCCTGCTGCCTACAGCGATCTACTGAAAGTGGAGGCGCCCTAGAACCTGCTGCTATGAGTCACTCAGCCCAGTTCAGCCTCAATTCTTCGTTGTCCAAATTCTGAACATTTCATGCCCGCTTCTTTTACACGCAATTTGTTGACCGGTGGCGCCGGTTTTCTGGGATCTCATCTGTGCGATCGCCTGATGGAAGCCGGAGAAGAGGTGATCTGTCTCGACAATTACTTCACCGGCCGAAAGCAAAATATTGCTCATTGGATTGGCCATCCCCGCTTTGAATTGATCCGCCATGACGTGACCGAGCCGATCAAGCTTGAGGTGGACCGGATCTGGCATCTCGCTTGCCCGGCCTCGCCGGTGCATTACCAGTTCAACCCGGTAAAAACGGCGAAAACGAGCTTTATCGGGACTTACAACATGCTCGGCCTTGCTCGCCGTGTTGGGGCAAGGCTGCTGTTGGCCAGCACCAGTGAGGTGTATGGAGATCCAGAGATTCATCCCCAACCTGAGAGCTATCGGGGATGCGTGAACACAATTGGCATTCGTAGCTGTTACGACGAAGGCAAGCGCATCGCTGAAACACTCTGTTTTGACTATCAGCGTATGCACGATCTGGAGATCCGGGTGATGCGGATTTTCAACACTTACGGCCCGCGTATGCTTCCTAATGATGGCCGGGTGGTGAGCAATTTCATCGTGCAGGCCCTCCAGGGAGAACCGCTTACGCTGTATGGCGATGGAAGTCAGACCAGGAGTTTTTGTTTTGTGGATGATCTGATCGAAGGGATGATTCGCTTGATGAATGGAGATCACACCGGGCCGATTAACATCGGCAACCCAACGGAATTCACGATCCTGCAGCTGGCTGAGCTGGTGCGAGAGAAGATCAATCCTAAGCTGGAGTTGATTTGCAAACCGTTGCCGCAGGATGATCCCCTGCAACGCCAGCCCGTGATAGATCTTGCACAGAAGGAGTTGGGCTGGAAGCCATCAGTGGCCTTGGAGCAGGGCCTGGACCCCACGATCGCTTATTTCCAAAAACAAATACTTTGATTATAGATATAAATGTGATTTGTGATAATCTATACTTTGGTCAAGCATATTGCGAGACATCCTCCTAAGTTCGAAGAATTGAGGAAATGACCCGGATGCTCTTTTGCAAATTTAATAATTTAAGTTAAATTTATTGTGAAGCCTTCTTCCTCTAATAATCAACCATTGAACTCTCCTTCAGCTAGAAAAATGCACCCTCTTTTTTACTTACATATCCCAAAAGCTGCAGGAAGCACGCTTTTATCGATTATTGAGAGGAATTATGAATTTGAGGAAATGTTGGTAAATTATAATAATGATTTTCGTGATCCTCATAAATTTTTAGATGATTACGGTAAAAGTCTCTCTAAGAATCACAAAATTAAGATTTTATGTGGCCACTTTGGTTTTGGTCTTCACCGCTCTATTGATCCACAGTCCAGATATTTGTCGATGCTCAGAAATCCAGTATCAAGAGTATATTCTTTGTATAAACACTTGCGACGTAATCCTCGTTCAATTGTGAAAAATTTGGATCAAATATCAATAGATCAATTTTTGGATCAAGGATTATTTATTGATGCTGACAATGGCCAAGTGCGGCGTTTATGTGGTATAGAAAATGTAAATTACAGAATTCCTTTTGGTGGATGTTCTAATGAAATGCTGGATCTTGCAAAGGATAACCTAAAATCTTATTGCACATTCGGTTTATGCGAGTACTTTGACGCATCAATACTTTATTTTCAGAATTGCTTTGATTGGAAGACCATAAACTATAATATAAGAAACAATGCTCCAAAATCAGACAACTCAAAATCTTTGTCTAATTCAAATGTTGAGCTCATAAAGCAAGTAAATCACCTAGACATTCAACTTTATGATTATGCGATAGAGCTTTTTAAAGAAAAATTAAATGTATTGAATATAGACATAAAGAGTAATCTTCAAGATCACTCTAGTTCTGTTTTGTGGAGCAAGAAAGAAGAATTTAGATCTAAATTAAATTCTTCCAGGAGAGCAATAAATAAAAGAATAAATATTTTAAAAAGCATAATTAAAAATTGAAAGTATTTGCCTCACCTGTAGACTTCTATGTTAAAAACTTACCACATCGAATTGCTGTAAAAAATTAACTTAATCTGTCTAATTCACCAATGTCACAAAAATCTGTTCTTATTCTTGCTGATGGTTTGCCACTTATGGTGAACGAAAGGTCCTCTAACGGAATCACTAACTTATTGCGATTTCTTTGCAAGTCAGATAAATATACCAATCTGTTTAACACAATATCTCTAGGATTTGCAAATCGTAAATTCTTTTGTAGAGAAGCTCGATTAGTTTCGAGAAATCAGTACTCAATCATCTATAGCTCATCTAGTTTATTCTTTTTAAAGTCTGTTTATTGGATTGATTTAATAACTAATTGTACGAAAGCGGATGTTATTTATTTAAACTTGCCATTCTGCAGCAAAACATTTTTGCAATTTTTATTACTTAGATTAATATATAAAAATAAAGTAGTGTTTTGTACACACTCATCATTCAGATCATCACGATTATCGCGATTAGGCCCTTTTAAGCCCGTGGCCATACAAGTTTCAAGATTTCTGATCTCTGGTTATCATAAAATTATTTGTGATATTGCTGAAAAAAAAGATATGATTCAGCATAAGATTTGTAATTCTAGCAATATTGATGTTGTTCAGAACCCTTGTCTCTTGAATATATCAAATTTATCTTCTCTTAAGGATAGAAAACCTCGTATATCTATGATATCTAGATGCCATGAAAGGAAAAATTTAGATGCAGCTTTTTCTTCTTATTTGAATTCTAATGTGTTCAATAGAGGCTTTACTCTTCATTATTATGGTGAATCTAATCAATATAGAAAATATTTAGAAAAAAAATATCAAGCATATTTAGGAAAGTGTATTTTTTTGCATTCTGAACTTAAAAGAAACGATGATTTTAATGCAGTATTACAATCCACAGCTATAGTAGCTTTACCTTCATTGTACGAAGGAGATAGCATATTGGCATTGGATGCGGTCTATTCAGGTTGCGTATTCTTAGTGACTGATACTTCACTTGGTTCAGTTCCACCTTCACTAGATACTGTTTTTATCACGCCACTAAATCAAATCTCAGAAGGCATCAAGAAAGTTGTTGACTATTATATATCAGTTGATGAAGATAAATATTCCGATAATGTTTTGCAGCTCTCAAAAGATATGCATGTTAGAAATGAAAATTATATAGATAATATTTGTACTGCTTTGAACATTGTAAAATTATAATTTATGCCAATCAATAGTAAGATTTTGCTTCTTGGCTCTTCGGGATTTGTTGGGTTCAATTTAGCACGATATTTATGTTCAAAAGGTTTTTATGTCGCAGGGCTAAGTAGAACTTTACCAAAATTTAGCCTCCCATCATCTTTCCATTATAGACATATATGTTCTGATATTGAAAACTTGCAAGCATTTCACGATGAATTTTTAGATTGCTCGTTGGTGATTGATTGTGCTTATTCACCTATAGAAGATAAAAATGTTTGCAAAAGTCCTAACCCTGATGTGTTAAGGGCTTCTAAATCCCTGGCTTATTGTCTTCAAGCAGCAGCTGATAATAACGTCAAAAAATACATATATCTCTCGTCTGGAGGAGCAGTTTACGGTCAACAATTGGCTAAATTTAATCATAAAGAAGATGATTTCTGCTCGCCCATATCAAAGTATGGTTATTCAAAGCTAATTTGTGAAAATGTATGCAATTATTTTGATAGATTAAGCTCTATGGACGTTTTTATAGTAAGGCCATCAAATCTCTATGGGCCATACTCCCTACCGACAAGAACTTCAGGCGTAATTAATGTTTTTGCTAAGAACCTGCTGACAAATTCTACAATTAAAATCTTTGGCGATCCAAGTCGAATCTCAAAAGATTATATTTTTATCGATGACTTTTGCGTCTTAATAGAAAGACTAATATGCTATAATGGATCATATAAAATATTTAATTTTAGTAGTGGTCAAATTACCAATCTATCGACAATTATGTCATTAATAGAAAAATCAGTCGGATCAAAGTTTACATTTGATCAATTTAGCGCGCTAACAAATGATGTTCAGAGTTTTGCGCTTGATAATACACGATTAACGTCTGAACTAGGTTCATTTTCGTATACGCCAATATCTATTGGCATCAATAGAACAATTTGTTGGTTAAAAGAGCAGTTAAATAAATAATAAGCTAATCGTGTATACTCTCTATTCTTCAATAAATCCCACAGACTCTGAGATTAAGTTAAATAGTCTATTCATTATTGTTTCTAATGATTCATTGCATAAGTAATTTATTGTGATTTTTACAGGCCTGACTTTTTTTGTAAATTTACTTCAATAAAAATAATGAGCAAATTGAACTCTAATCTTGAGGAGTATATGACTAAGATGTCTGAATTCCTAGCTTCTACTTCTATTCGCTATGCTATAAAATCTCCAAAGCCGTTAAAATATTTATCTTCAAATGATGATATCGATTTGTTGGTTTGGGATAGACAATCAGCGTGGATGTTGAAAAATAATATTGAAAATATGTTCAAAGATTATAGATGTAAATTATTTCAGTATCATCCATGGTCTATTCATATCGCCTTATGCAAAGGTAAAGAAACTTTTTTGGTAGATATTTGTTGGTCATATGCTTTTACGTTCGGTGTATATGCCGAATGTACACCTTTTCTTTCTCGATCATCTAAATATAGTGATAATTTAGTTTATTTACGCGAGAGTGATATGCTTTTAATAAAAAAATGTATCAAGTATGATTTTAAGCCTAATGACAGTACCTTATGTAGATATAGAAAGCTTTCAGAACTTGTAGACGATATAAATATTTTTCATCCATTTAGTATGATCTCTGTTATTAAAAACTTAGCGTGGATAAAGTTTCTTATGTTTACTCGGTCGCATGAGTCTGGGAAAATATTCACATTTAGTGGACCTGATGGATGCGGTAAGTCTACGTCAATAGCATATTTGTCAAAATTAATTCAGACTCGTTATAGACGCCCAGTTATTTACAAACGATTAAGACCTGGATATGTTCCATACTTAAAAAATCTTAAGCGGGGTAATATTCAAGTCGAAGCTGCTAACTTAAACGAGTCTTTAAATACCTCTAGTAAACCTTATTCAGAAAAGCCTGGTGGCTCTCTATCTTCAATTGTGCGTGCAGCTATTGCCCTATTTGATTATCAAATTGGGCTTTTCTTAGACAGAAAACTTTACCTCTCCCGAGGTTATTTTATTGTTTATGATCGATTTTTATTTGACTTTATATGCGATAATGAGCGAATGAAGATAAAAAATAAAATTTCAAAGTATTTTCAGCCACTGTTTGCATTGTTTATACGATCAGGTCAAAATCATATTTTTTTAAAGAGAGATGTAGGTAACATATGGGCTGATAAGCCTGAATTAAGTAAGTCTCAAATCTTAGATTTAAACTTACGATATGAAAATATATTTTTAAAATATAGTGCAAAGTCAAGCTTTCACACCATATATTCCTCTAACCTAAAAGAAAGTCAAGACAAGCTAGAAACAATCCTTTACTCATCAATTTGATCAGAAATTATTAATATGAAATCAATTGTTGTCACTGCTTACACTGTTGATCCCTTTGAGGGTTCAGAAGCAGGCATGGGTTGGAATTTTGCCAACTGTATATCACAGTACCAAGACTCTAAAATTACTTTAATCACCCGCAAAAACAATAGGCCTTCAATAGATAAGTTTTTAAAAAATAACCCAGAGTCAATCAGTAATAAGATAAACTTTCAATATTATGATCTTCATCCATTTGTACTGTATTTAAAGAAAAAGCTAGGTGTTGTTGGATCCGAATTTTACTATTTTCTCTGGAATCTATTTGTTGCATATAATTTACGTATTGCGAAAGTGAAGTACGATTTATATCACTGTTTAAACTTTCATACTGATTGGATACCTCATTTTTTGTATATTGCAGCAAGAAAAAAACCTGTCGTTTGGGGGCCTATTGGTCATCATGAACCGGTACCTTCTTGGTATTTGGATAAATATAAATATCCTTTAAAGGAAAAAGTTGGTGAATTCCTTAAGCTTTTAATCAAAAAATGTTCTTGGGATTTTTTTCCGTTAGTGAAAATTGCAATATCTAGATCTTATGCGCTTCCAATGAATATTGATACCATTAACAGAATTAATATGACATCTCTTGAAGGAAGGAATTGGTCACAGATTAAGTCAGTTGCGTCTGATCCTCCATCACTAGATAGCATTAATTTAAAATCAAAAACAAATTCGAATTTTAAAATATTATCAGTTGGTAGATTAGTTCCTTTGAAAGGCTTTTGCTTGACAATTCATTCATTTAGTTGCTTTTATCATAGTTTAAGTAGCGAGGAGCGCAAAAATGTATCCTTAACAATAATAGGCAGGGGATCTTATCTTCATAAGTATAAGGCATTAGCTAAGCAATTACGGGTTGATGCTAGTATTGATTTTATAGATTGGATGCCATATGATGAAGTATTGAAAAAAATGATTGAGTTTGATATTTTCTTATTTCCTTCATTTGAAGCCGGTGGAATGGTTGTTGTAGAAGCTATGCAGAGAGGAGCTATACCTATAACATTAAGAAATGGTGGCCCTGGAGAAACAGTCTCGTTTAAACAACTTTGTGTAGAAGTTACCAATTCTGAGAAAATCATTCAAGACTTGGCCGCTACTCTCTCTCATCTTTTTCATTCACATTCGGAAGCGTCTTTAATTCGTAATCAAGTTATTTCTCATTCGCACAAATTCTATTCATGGCAATATAGATCAAAACAGCTACACAATGTCTACAATGATCTTTTGGCTTGATTCTTGATAAGGAAATAAATTGAAACTTTTTATGTCCACTCCTCCAATTTTAACATCAATTTTATTGCAATGAAATACAATCCGCAACAGTATTTACGATACTTTTTGAATTATATAAGATATTTAATGCGTATAAGAATTGTAGTGAATTCTCGTTTTCGCATTTGTTTTGTAGGCGCTAACGTATTGATTGATGATTCTTCTGCTATTTTTATGCACAACTTGTCGAGAATTGATAGCTTTACCCGCATCATAGGCTATGATTATATGAATGTTACTATGATGAAGAGATCATCAATTGGTTCTTTTTCCACGGTTCACTTAGGTAATACACTAACTAAAAATAAATCATCATTATTTATTGGTAGAGATACGCACATTTCATCCTATAGTTCTATTGGATGTGCCGGATCAGTCTTCATTGGAGATAAATGTATTTTTGGTGAAGGTTTATTCCTTCATTCTGAAAACCATAATTTTGATCTAGTTGATGTTCCAATCATGGATCAAGGAGTGAATCAAGTTGGTATTCGAATTGAATCGAACTGTTGGTTTGGATCCAGAGTTACAGTCCTTGACGGTGTTACTGTCGGATCTGGTTGTGTTGTCGGAGCCGGCTCAGTAATTACTAAATCCTTTCCTCCTAGGTCTGTTATTGCAGGTGTCCCAGCTCGTCTTATAAAGTCAAGATGAATTATTCATACAATTACAAGTTGTTTTCTCAAGTTTTACTTTCATCTTTACAACACTATCCTAATTATTATCCAATCAAGCCTTTCCCTGCAAAGCACATTTTCTTTTCTTATTCCAACATTGAAGGTAAGCAACTTCGATATATTTGGTCAAATCTTCCAAGCTTTTCTCTTATCAACGTTTTTTCTTTTACTTCATTCAGATCAAAGATCAAGTACCTCTTGCTTCAAATTGGCTACTTCAAATATTTAGCGACATCGCCATTTTTAGCAAAGAAAAAATCTTCTACTGTTCAATCTTTATTTGGCGAATTATCCCATCTTACTTTTTCTATACAAATTGGTGCTTTTATTAATGAAAACAAATGTCTAGTGGCTTGCGTTCCGTTGCGAAACAGAAAAAATAAATTATGTTATCTGTTTATAAAGAGTAACTTTAATAACTATGGGAAATATTGGCTTAATAATTTTAAATCTAACTATAATCGGTTATTGCAGCACTATTCCTCAGATATTACGTTACCACTTTATACATTTCGCTCAACTTCTGATTGTTATTCATTATTCTGTCTCGAATCTTCAGTTGGTACTCCGTTTAAGAAAAAGCATATAGAACGATTATTTACTTCACTTATAAAGGTTAATCATGAGAGTAACTCTTGTGCTTCTATTGATCAGGACTTAGTTCAAAGTACTTTTGATTCTAATGACCTAAGATTCCTCTATCAATTCAAAACTATTAAAAAGTCACATCTCTCACGGTTAAACAAACTAACTGATATATTCTCTCATTTTGACTTTAATTCTGTACGAGTCTCCCCAGCTCATGGTGACCTATGTCCATGGAATATTAAAATTGATAGCAATCAATTTCGTTTCATTGACCTAGATCAATCTTTTGTCGCTCCACTCAACTACGATATCGTATACTTTATCTTTCGTTCTTATGCATTTTCATTTTTAAGTCTATCAGAAGCAGTACATTATTTTTCACTTTATATTCAAAGTGATTACCTTTTGAGTGAAAAAAATTCTATTTTATTGCAAAATCAGAATAAATTGTCAATTTCAGTCTTATTTAAAAAAGCTTATCTAGATATTAAAAGCTCGTTCGATCAGAATGACGGCACATTGAGTATTAAGCTAAAGATCCTTTCGTGTTATTTAGAACTTTTATACACGCTTGATTCGCTTTTAAATAATAAGTTAATTTCTTGCACCTAGTTATTCTTCGGCTTATTCAATATTTGTTACCTTTAAATAAATCCATGGTTAACTGATAATAATTAAGCTTCGCTCGATACTGGCTTATTTCTTCTGTTTTATTGCAGATTTTCATGACTCATTCTGCTTATAAAATTTAATTTCTCAAATCAGAATCTACTTTAGTCTATTACAGTTTCTTTTGTTTTTTTCTTGACGTGGTAAAAAAAATTAATTTTCTTCTAATTCATGGGCAAGATGGCTACACTGGAGCTCCTTATGTATTTAGTAATTTAATCACATCAATTCTCAGCAGTACGAACACTAGAGTTACTTTGATTTATATCAAAACTGAAAGTGGGTTTTTAAAAAATCTTGCACATCCGCATTTGACGTCTATAAAAGTTCAATTTCCCTTTCTCAATATAAAATCTCTACGTTTAGCTTCCTATTTTTATCTTTTTGGTGTTGCCTTTATTTATGTATTAAGGTCGTTAGCTGTTAATCGCCGTTTTCAATACTCTATTTTAAATACAATTCCAACGTTAATATTTTTGCCTGCTGCGCGTTTGTTTCGCATAAAAACAATTTCTTATCTTCATGAATTGAGTCTTACGCCCAAGATTATGTCATTTTTATTTTTAAAAATCAATAAGATATTCGCACGTAAATCTGTATGTGTTTCTAAATCTCACTTTAGCCGTTTAGCACTTTTTTTGCCGACATCTTCTGAAGTTATTTATAATTCCTGCTCACCACAAGATGAAATTCTTTTTCAAAAAATTGCTCTTCAGAATACTTCAAAGATGTTTTCTAGTCCTTTTATAGTATCAATGGCATCTTCAGCTACTCCTGGAAAGGGACTCTTTTCATTTATGCAGTTAGCACTTAAAGCAAACCAACTTAGAGATTATAGCAACCTAAGATTTAAGTTGCATTTGTCTCTTGGTGGAATGCATAAACCTGAGGACCTCTTAAAGATGTTAGCCACTCTAATAAATTTTGATCTATCACAGCTTCATAATATAGATATATTTTTCGACTCAAGTATCGAGGAAATATTTTCTGAGACGAATCTTTTCTTAAATCTTTCTGATCCAGAATTTGGGTGGTTTGAGACATTCGGCTTGACTTGTCTTCAAGCTTCATGCTGTGCTATTCCTACAATTGTTTCATACAAAGATTGCGGTCCAAGTGAAATCATTGATGATAATTACTCTGGTTTTCATTGCGATGTTGGCAATATAGATCAAATTCTTTCCTTCATTTCTTTATATTCCAATGAAAAACTATACAGAACTTTCGCATCTAATGCCTTGAAAAGCTCTAAAAAGTATTCTTTTTCTACTTTTTCCGCAAATTGGCATGCCCTTTTAAATATTTAGCTCTTCGTTCTTTTTCAAACTTATTTTGATTTCGATGAAACCTGCTCAACAAAAAACTTTGTGCTTGATAGGTTCTGCTGGTATACCTGCTCGCTATGGTGGTTTTGAATATTTTGTTCAATGTTTATGTGATATTAATGATGTCTTCAAAAACCTTAGACTTATTGTCTTCTGTCAGAGCAGTCTGAAAGTTGTACCTCTTTCCTATAAGTATACAAGTAGAATTTTTGTTGATTTCAATGCAAATGGATTCCAATCTCTTATTTACGATTTTATATCCTTGTTGATTGCTTCTTTTAAAGCAGATATTATTTTACTTTTGGGTACAAGTACTTCTTTCTTTCTTCCAATTTTTAAGTTGATTTTCTTTAAAAATAAGTATATTGTTCATTATGATGGGCTTGAATGGCGTCGCGATAAATGGAAGCATAAGAATCCCCTACACCCGAAATCAATGGCTAAGTATATTTATTATATTTCTTCTGTTTTTTCTGATAAGTGTGCTGATCTCATTATTAGTGATAATAAAGGAATTACTGATTTTTTGGTAAATAAAAGAAATGTTAGTTCAAAGAAAATAGTGGAAATTGGTTATTCATCTAATCCTGATTTGAATATTGGAGAAGTTACCCATTCTTCAGACCATGTCACTTTTGAAGCTATTTCAAAAGGAACTATTCACATTAACCCACATTTATGTGCTTTCGGTATTTGTCGGATTGAACCTGACAATTCTGTACACACGATTCTTGAAGCTTATGATAAATTCTTAGAAAACCGATCTCCGCATAACATTAAATATCTCGTATTTGTTGGAAATTTTTCTTCGAGTTCTTATGGTTTAGGTTTAATCAAAAAATATTCAAAGCGTCAAGAATTTTTTCTTGTTGACAGTTGTTACGATGAAAAAATTTTAACACCTTTGCGTAGAAATTGTTCTCTATATATTCATGGGCATAAACATGGTGGGACTAATCCAAGTTTAATTCAAGCAATGGATCAATCTAAGTTTATCTCAATTCATCATAATATTTACAACATTAGCACTATGAAAAATTCACAAACATTTTCTTGGACTACCTTAGATGACATTGTTGATAGTTTTGAAAAGCATGATGACTACCTTTCTTTATCAGAATCTTCCTCGTTGGAAGTATTAAATTTTAGACAATCGATTATTCCATCTTGGAAATCTATTTATGATTTGGTTTGTGAAATGACTTCTAATATTTGTTAGAATGCATGCACTACCGGCCTTTCTTTCTAGCCTATCGGCTTTTTTCTTGGTCACGATTATATCAAGACTTAGTTCGCCATCCTTTTTTGCTTCGTATATAGCTATATTGGTCGTTGAGCAATTATTTCAGATATTACATGTGGCTTCGATTGTTGAGCCCTTTTCTATTGATATTTCCCTAAATCAATTTAGAACTTCAAGGTCTAATCTTCTTCTTGAGTATATAATTTTAACAGTTTTTTTGTGCTTATTTCTATTATCGATTGTTTATATACTTATTGAATTTGCTCCCTTCACTATTACACTCTTTGAGCCCATTGCTGCTTGTGGTTATTTCACTTTCTACTTTTATTTATTAACAAGATTTATATTATTTCTTTTTAGAAGAAAACTTCTTTTATTTTCTGAATACAAGAGATTGCTAGGGCTAGATGTCTGTCTTTTGTTAATTCTTCCTGCTTCGGCATTTTTTATGCTGGGACATAATAGTTCAATTACAATTCTACTCTATTTATTTTCTTTTTTAACTTTAACTTCTTCGTTCCTGTTTGGATTGTTTTCTTTGATTCTAAATCAACGCAATTTATGCTTTCTTGAAGCAATCTATTTGACATGGGCTAAAGGGCGCTGGTTAATCGTTAATTCATTCTTTTCTACCTTTTCGAGTTCTTTCATTACAATTTCCATATCACAGTTTGCTGGTCTTGACATATTATCTTTCATTAAACTCGCAGGTACAATATTTAGACCAGTATCTCTACTCACATCTTCGATAGAAACAAAGATCTATCAAGGCGCAAGAAAATTGTCAAATACTGATAATAACACTAGTTCATCGTCTTTAACTTCACCCTCTGTCCCTTTTTCGTTTTTATTTCGTTTCTCTAACTTGAAATATGTAATCATCTCATTGATTTTTTTGATTTTTATATTGATTTTTTCTAGTCCTATTTCCAGGTTCTTATCGCCTGATAACGCTTCGTCTGTTTTGTTTTTTATTCGAGTGCTTGCTTTTCAGCAATTTATCTTGTCTTTATCAAAACTTTTAAGGTCTTATTTTGTATTAAATAGTTTGTCATCTATTTTGCCTTTCTCAACTATTCTATCTTTGCTTTCATCGGTTTTAATTGTTTTTAATGCTTCCAAATTTTCATTAAATACATTTTCACTGCTTATGCTTCTTGTCCCACCGTTTAGTGTATTTGTTGTATTGGTTTTCTTGCCTTTAAGGGTAAAGAATACAGTTCGTGCTCAATTGTAATAATCAAAAAATTAAGCATTTGTTATTTTATATTCCTTTTTTGTTTAATTTCTTTCGTGATGCCAGTGCTGCTTTCTGCACAATTGTCTTGGAATAATTATTTTTGAGTTGTCAGTTTCGCTTGTTTGGTGTTTCTCTAGTGTACTTAACTTCTCTTTCTTAACGCATAGAGTATTTTCTAAAATGTCATTTTCTAAATCTTTTCACTTTCGAATATTTGGTCTTTATTTTAATTTAATAATGTTTTTTGCCTTGTTTGTTCTTGCTGAATTGATTGTTTTATGCGTTTAAGAATTACGCCTTTGGTAGCATTTGTGTTTTTTTACGCTGTTTCTACTACTTATGGTTATGGTGGTTCTGATGATTTTTTAAGTATACGTTTCCTCGCTAGGCCTCTATCCATTTATTTTGGTTATAAATATATTGTTCCCTTGCGCACTCTATTTGTTTTTGATCGTGCGTCTTTTATTTTGCTTGTTGTGCAATTTCTTTTTTTCTTTTTTGGACTATTTTCTTCCTCGCCAGTCAAATCTTTATTGCTTTCTTTAGACTTATTTATTGTTTATTTAGTTGCCTTAAGAATCTCGAAAAGTAGTTCTTATGAGACTGTTAATTCTTTGTTTTTGTCAATTACATCCTTTGTATGCTTTTCTTTTGTCTTTTTTGTACTTAGAGATCGTGGCTTTGGTGGTTTTGTGACCTTCTCTGGAGCTGTTGATGGTGGTCGCTATTTAATGCGTCTGGGCGGAAATTATTTGCACGGCTCGGAATATGGATTTTTGTTCTCAATTTTAATTTTTTTGTTCTTGTATGCTAAAAAATCTTGCCTTTTTGGAATCTTTTCCAATTCCGTTATTACATATTCTATAGTAACTTTGATGTTTGCATTAGTTATATTCTCTGGAAGTCGTAATAGTATTCTATTTGTTCCGTTGTCTTTAATTCTGTCCGAGTTGATTTTAATTTGCAATCGTGGCTTTTTGCACTTGCCGAGATTTTCGATTAGATCTTCTCGCATTGTGCCTGCTATTTTTGTATTATTTTCATCTTCAATCTTCTTGCTTTTCCTGCTAGATGCTTTTATTCGGAGTTTTTCGTCAATTTTTGCTTTTGTATTTCAATCTCTTGCTATGAAAATCGATGCAACTGGGCTGTATGAGATGTCAAGTGGTCGGAGCGATATTTATAATTTATTTTTTTCAAATATATCTGATTATGGACTTGGTCTAGGTTTAAATTCTCATCCAATTAATGTAGATGGTAATACCTTTTTGCATGCTCACAGCGCGATATTATCCGCATTGCAATGTGGCGGTATCGTTGTTTTTGTTGGGTTTTTATACCTTTACGTCAGTCAAGTGCTTCGCCTAATTTCGATCCGATCTTTTTCTCCTAGCGACATTTGCCTTCTTCGAATTTTTTTATTCACCATTTTCTTTAGTTTTTTAGATATATCTGGTATCGGAAAGTCCCAGCTCTCTGGCTTCTTCCTCATTATTGGTTTTGTTTATAACTTTCGTGTACGCACTAATTATTTTAATGCTCCTATTAATGCTCCTAATTCCATTTCTTAATTCTCCATTCTTTTCTTTAAGAGTTTTTGTGCTCTTCCCTTGAGCTTCGTGTTTGCTTTGGCTTTGGTTTTTTAAATACTTTGTTGTTTTCATTCGTTAGCATACTTAGGTTCGCTAGAATTAAGTCTTTTTTTGAGTTGCGCATGCTCAATGGCCCTTGCTGCCCGACATCGTCATTGCTCGAGAGCGCCGAATTGTCTTTGTGTTTGGCTGGCAAGAGTGTTAATCCTTATATAAAGACACATTTAAACCTAAGGGTGCTGCCTCTAAAGGTTGTTTAATAAATCTCTATGTAATGGAGTATGAATGCTTATGCCCTCGCCAGCTTCCCTTTTGCTTCTGGAATTTATATTTCTGTTCAATTGATTCGCAACTTTATCTTGAGTTTAATGTTTTCAGCCTTGCATTGACTTTTTTATTTGAAGACAGACCTAATTGTTTTCAAGTTCTTCTGCTTCTTAATCACCCCTAGAGTCTATGAATCACCAAAGACGTGGCATTCTCCTTGCCGGAGGAAGCGGCACTCGCCTACACCCGATCACGCAAGCCGTCAGCAAACAGATTCTGCCTGTTTATGACAAGCCAATGATCTACTACCCGCTCAGCACCTTGATGCTGGCTGGTATCCGCCAGGTGCTAATTATTACCACTCCCCACGACAAAGCTTCCTTCGAGAGGCTTTTGGGAGATGGATCAAAGTGGGGGATGAGTATTCAGTATGCCGTACAGGCCAGCCCAGATGGGTTAGCCCAAGCCTTCCTGATCGGAGCTGAGTTCCTAGATGGCGCTCCATCTGCACTTGTGCTAGGGGACAATCTGTTCCATGGCCAAGACCTGGTGCCTCAACTGGTGAACAGCAATAAGCGAGCAGCAGGGGCCACGGTGTTTGCCTACCCCGTAAGTGATCCAGAGCGCTATGGAGTGGTCGATTTCGATACCGACGGCAAGGTTCTCAGCATCGAGGAAAAGCCGAATAAGCCCAAGAGCCGTTATGCAGTCACCGGCCTCTATTTCTATGACGACTCCGTGGTGGAAAGGGCCCGCCATGTAATACCTTCAGCCCGAGGAGAACTGGAAATCACCGATCTCAACAAGATGTATCTCGATGAAGGCTTACTACAGGTGGAACTAATGGGTCGGGGCATGGCATGGCTCGACACCGGCACCTGCGATTCTCTACATGAAGCCTGCGGCTACATCCGCACTCTCGAACGTCGCCAGGGCCTAAAAGTGGGATGCCCAGAAGAAGTAGCCTGGCGCCAAGGCTGGATCACCGATACTCAACTCGAACAACTGGCTCAACCCCTAAAGAAAAGTGGCTACGGCACTTACCTGATGCAGGTGTGTCAAGAAAGCGCAAGTGATCACGTTTCACTACAACGATCCCTGGAGACCAGCCATGCAGATTGAGCGATTGCAAAGTGCTCAGGGCCTTACCATCGATGGGCCTTTGTTGATAACGCCGCGCGCCTTTGGCGATGACCGTGGCTGGTTTTTTGAAAGCTGGAACCAGACACGCTTCAACGAAGCGGCCGGCGAAACGGTGCTGTTCTCCCAAGACAATCACTCCCGCTCGATGCGCGGGGTCCTGAGGGGACTGCACTACCAGCTTGCACCAGAACCCCAGGCCAAGCTGGTGAGAGCCAGTTTGGGCTCCATTTTTGATGCAGCCGTGGATATCCGGCGCAGCTCCCCTAGTTTTGGGCAATGGGTGGGCGCCGTTCTCAGCGCTGAAAACAAGCAGCAACTCTGGTTGCCAGAAGGGTTCGCCCATGGCTTCATTACCCTCACCAACGTGGCCGAAGTGCAGTACAAGGCCCGCGGTTTTTATAACAAAGGCTGTGAGCGGGTTATTCGTTGGGACGATCCTGAACTAGCTATCCACTGGCCACTTGATCAGCTGGAGGGAGCAGCAGTGAGCTTGTCCGAAAAAGATGCATCCGCCCCAGTCCTAAAAGCTGCCAAAGCTGCAGGAGACATTTTGCCATGAAAGTGTTACTAACCGGCGCGGCTGGCCAACTTGGACAAGCACTTATTGCAAGTTTGCCAAAAAACATAGAGCTAATTAGCTCAACTCGCAACGGTGGACCTGGCTTGGAAACCTTAGATCTAGCAGATGCCCAAGCTTGCAGAAACGCAGTAAAGAATCATTGTCCAGACTGGGTACTAAATGCAGGGGCTTACACTGCTGTCGATAAGGCCGAATCTGAACCAGAGCTTGCACTGGCAGTGAATGCCTCAGCACCAGAAGCTTTTGCCCAAGCCCTTAAAGAGCAGGGTGGCAGCCTCCTACAAGTAAGCACTGATTACGTGTTCAACGGGCAGCAAAGCAGTCCTTACAGGGTGGATCAATCCCGTGATCCTTTGGGGGTCTATGGATCCACCAAAGCTAAGGGAGAAGAAGCCGTGGAGGCCGTGTTCGGCAGCAGCGGCGAGGGGCTCATTTTGCGTACCAGCTGGGTGATCGGACCCGTTGGCAAGAACTTTGCGCTCACAATGTTGCGCTTGCACCAAGAGCGAGAAGAACTGGGAGTGGTTGCTGATCAAGTGGGTTGTCCTAGCAGCACTCTCAATTTGGCCACCGCTTGTTGGTGTGCAGTGCAGTTGGGATCCAATCATGAACAGCCCCTGCCGCACGTGTTTCATTGGAGTGATGCAGGAGCCGCTAGTTGGTTCGATGTGTCTGTTGCCGTTGGCGAATTAGGCATCGAGTTGGGGCTCTTAGATCGGGCTGCTCGCGTGAAGCCGATCCATACCAGGGATTACCCAACACCAGCAACTCGGCCCGCCTACTCACTGCTTGATTGCAACAACACCCGAAAGGCACTTGGGTTGGAAGGCCAGCACTGGCGTCAGGCTCTGAAGGCCTTGTTGGAAGCCATTCCCAAGTAACCTTGCCTTTAATTAATCCTTATCCACAAGCCAATCGCCCTCTTTATGCCCACAACCGCTGAACTACTTGGATCACGCCAGCGAGTACTGATAACCGGTGGAGCCGGGTTTATTGGTGGGGCAGTAGTGCGGCGATTGCTGCGTGAGAGCAAGGCAGTCGTGTTCAATCTCGACAAAATGGGCTACGCAAGCGACCTCACATCGATCGAGGATGTACTGGCTGAGCTCGGTTATGGAGGCGAACAGCGCCATGTGCTGCAAAAAGTGGACTTGGCCGATGCAGTAGCTGTGCAACAAGCAGTGGAGCAGGCGGATCCAGATTTGGTGATGCATCTGGCGGCCGAAAGCCATGTAGATCGCTCGATCTCAGGCCCCGGTGTGTTCATCGAGAGCAATGTGACGGGCACCTACAACCTTTTGCAGGCTGTGCGCGAGCACTACGAGAGCTTGAGCAGCGAACGCAAGAAGGCTTTTCGCCTGCATCACATCAGTACCGATGAAGTCTTCGGCTCCCTTGGTCCTGAAGGCCGCTTTTCAGAAAACACTCCTTACGCCCCACGCAGCCCCTATTCAGCAAGCAAAGCTGCCAGTGACCATCTGGTGCAGGCCTGGCATCACACGTTCGGACTGCCGGTTGTGCTCACCAACTGCTCTAATAACTACGGACCGTGGCAGTTCCCTGAAAAACTGATCCCAGTCGTCATTCTCAAAGCTGCTGCTGGGGAATCTATCCCTCTTTATGGAGATGGCCTCAACGTGCGCGACTGGCTCTATGTAGAAGATCATGTGGATGCACTGTTGCTGGCAGCATGCCGAGGCCAGGAAGGCCAGAGCTATTGCGTCGGCGGCCACGGAGAACGCACCAACAAACAGGTGGTGAAAACCATTTGCAAACAACTAGATCAGGAGCAACCTAAGGGTGCTCCACACGCCAACCTGATCACTAAAGTGTCGGATCGCCTTGGGCATGACCGCCGTTATGCCATCGACCCGAATCGTATCACTTCAGAACTGGGATGGAGGCCCCGACACGACTTCGAGGAAGGGCTTAGGAAAACAGTTCTTTGGTACTTAAATCAGAGAAAACACTGGGCGAATCTGAATTGATCGCGTCAACAATCAGCAATCCAGATAAGACAATCACATTATGAAAAATCCTGATGCGCATAGAAATTAGGGCTTGGAGTTGTTGGTTAAGGCCATTTCTTATCTTGCTGGTCTGCCCCAGAAAGCTGGTGTGGCTGATCTGGTCTTGCCTTCGAAGCTTCTTGGCATGCTTGCTAGTGGCAGGCCTGTTCGTGCAACCTCCACGCCTGGGAGTGAATTGGTTGGGCTTGCTTCAGAAGCTGGTGCGTGCACAGCCTCAGGGGACGAAGATGCTTTACACCAGTTGATGATTTCTGATCGGGAGCAAAGGCTGATGGCTGGGAGGGATGCCAGACAGCTTGCGGAAGATCGATTTGGTAAGGAGGCTGTGCTGAAGCGTTTTGAGCAGCAGTTGCTTTCATTAGTAGAATCTAGGCGAATCTAAGACTTGTACTTTTTTCTCTTCAATCACAACGCGCCTATTATTCGATTTCTTTTTATTGAGTGGAACAGTGTAGAGTTTATCTATTTTGTATTTGGCCATTGGCTTATACGGTTTTCGCATGGTTTTGATCGCAATTATTAATTTGCTCGGATCGATCTTGTCGTCATTGTTCTTAATCTAACCAAGGTTCTTTAAGCGTTGGTTTTGCTGATGTATCTACTGCAGTTCAGATTATTTTCTTTCTTGGTCACGTTTGATCAGCCGGATGCGTGATTGTGAGGTTTAATGCCTACAAAGTCTTCCTAATGAGTAGTCAGTTTGGCTAGTTCTAATCAGCAAAGTGCCGTGGGATTGCGCCGTGGTTGGCTGCGTTTGCATGGCCAGGATGTTTCTCGTTTGCAGCGGATTCTGGATCCGCTGGTTATCACTGGTTTGTTTCTTCTGTTCGCTGGCGATCACCGATGGCAAACGCTGCTTATCTCGATCCCTTTATGGATTCTTCCTGCCATTGGATCCATTGTTTTGCTGCCACGAGCTGGTCTCTATGCCAGTTATCGCAGTCGATCATTGCGGTTATTGATCTGGCGAATTGCATAAAGTTGGATGTTATTGCTTGGGTTGTTGTTGTTGTTGGCAGCATATTTCAATAAAAGCACAGCTACTTTTTCTCGAAATGATACCACAATTTGGGCGTTTTGTGGCTGGTTCTGGTTAATTTGCTCGCGTGTTGTTCTTCGTAAGTTCTTGCGTTGGCATCGTAGTCAGGGTGGAAATAGTCGTACAATCTTGTAGTGGGGTGAATCTGAAGCTGCTGCTTCCTTTGTGAGGCAATTAAAGCAAAACCCTTGGATGGGTTTGCAGATTGTGGCCTGGTGTAAGCCCGATTTGTTAAGTCATTTGCCTGACTACACTAAAGATTTATCGCGGCCTATGGTTGGACCTCAGGCCATGCGCGATTGGCTGAAGCACAATCAAGTAGACATGATTGTGTTCAGCCATACCGCTAGACCAGGCGTCTCGATTGAGGGGATGTTGCAACTGTTTGGTGATACCGCTACTCCTGTCATTTATGCACCGAAATGGGCCAATAACTCTATGCATCTCCGATTAGATCTGATCGGAGAGCAACCTGTGCTTCGTCTTTGGGGCCAGGAACGTTCCTTGTCTAATCGTCATCTCAAGCGGTGCCTCGATTTGTTTTTGACCAGCATTGGTGTGCTGCTCATTGCTCCCTTGTTGCTTCTAATTGCCATTTTCGTCAAGATCAGTTTCGATCTTCTACGTACAAGATCGTTATGGCCTCGATGGCAAATGCTTAAGTGCTTTAAGTTCCGTAGTATGCGTCTGATTGATTCCGCCGATCAAGCTGAAATCAAGCAGGCCACGGCTGATGATCCACGCATCACTTCGTTGGGAAGGTTCCTCAGGCGTCGGAGCCTGGATGAACTGCCTCAGCTGTTCAATATGCTCAAAGGCGATATGAGCCTTGTTGGACCCAGGCCCCATGCAGTTCAACACAACGAGCTTTATCGCAAATTAATTCTCGGTTATATGCAACGCCAAGCCTTCAAGCCTGGTATCACCGGTTTGGCTCAGGTGAGTGGCTGGCGGGGCGAAACGCGCAACCTTTCGGATATGGAGCAGCGGCCAGGCTGACGGCAACGCCTGCTCCCGATCTTTATTTGGTCAACCGCGGCGAGCAAGCGGAGACTCTGGCTTTGGCATTAGCCAGGCAGTTGCGGTCTGCTGGTGTGTCCGTTGAGTTGGATGGTTCTGGTGCTGCCTTTGGTAAACAGTTCAAGCGCGCCGATCGCAGTGGCTCGGCATGGGCAGCGGTGATCGGTGATGAGGAAGCCGAAGCTGGGCAGTTCCGTCTGAAGCCATTGCTGGCGAAAGGCGAGGAGCATTGTTTGGCGCTGAATGATCTGGATGCCGTGGTGGCCATCCTGCAGACCACCACTTAGGGCCGTTTCGCCTTTGAAAATCAGCGATAACCTTCCGTTCTCTTCTGATTTAGCCCCTCTCTCTTCCGGATGCCTGTTGCTTCCATTCGTTCGATCTGCTGCATCGGTGCCGGCTACGTGGG
>Ga0163109_10000806_pt1 | contig 24835 bp, 19 predicted proteins | sample CRUFie1St13metaG_FD_108704 | JGI IMG/M metagenome (GOLD analysis project Ga0163109, IMG submission 108704) | Marine microbial communities from the Costa Rica Dome - CRUD Field 142mm St13 metaG | ecosystem: Environmental > Aquatic > Marine > Oceanic > Photic zone | place: Costa Rica: the Eastern... | reverse complement strand
TGGGTGGGCGGTACCCACTGCCCGAAACAGGTCGGCCAGTCCGGGCAGCCCATTCCCGCGCCGGAGGCGCGGACACTGGCTCCAACCAGAATCAAAAAATAGACAGCTGCCAGAGTCAAGATAGCCAGACTCCGAAAACGTTGCAGAGATACGTCTGTAGCTTGATTTGATGTCATAGTACTGTTCAACAGAGTTATGGAAAAAGAACATTGAAAGTAGCGATCAGTTTTTCAGGGAATCAAGTAGGACTCGCGAGGCGTATCCGTCTTCGGGTAGACCCTGCGTCTTTTGATACGCCCTGATCGCAGCCCTGGTTTGGCGTCCGACTCGGCCATCCGGATTGCCCGATGCGAATCCGTGACTGTTGAGCAACTCCTGAAGTTGTTTAACGTCTGCCAAGCTCATCGCCTGTTCATTTTCAGGCATTCGCGAGATTGCCTCGCCACCCATAAAGCGATCAGCAAGGTGACCTACCGTCAACGCATAAAACGTCGAGGGGTTGTATGTCATGGTAGCCCGAAAATTCTGATAACCCAAGAAGGCAGGACCCTGTGCACCGGCCGGGAGAATCACTGAAGCCTCCATACCTGCGACTACCGGAAGCGGGTCGCCGTTGACCAAGGTAAGACCGAGAGACTGCCATCTTTCTAGTGCCTTGCGGGTCGCTGTTCCGGTCAGGCTGTAATCAAAACCGTCGGGCAGCATTACCTCTCTGCCCCATCGTTCGTCTCCTCGCCAGCCAGATTTCGATAAAAAATTGGCAGCAGAATGAAAGATATCAGGAAGGCTGTTCCATATGTCTATTCTTCCGTCTGCATCTCCGTCAACACCATATCGGTAGAAAATATTGGGCATAAACTGCAGTTGCCCCATCGCTCCGGCCCAGGAACCGCCCATGCGCTCAGCCTGTATATGCCCATCATCAATAATCTTGAGGGCAGTGAGCAGTTGCTCCCGGAAAAAATCGGCCCGGCGCGGATCGTAAGCGAGACTAACGAGAGCCTCCAACACGGAAAAACCCCCGGTTGCTCTGCCGTAGTTGCTCTCGATAGCCCAAAAGGCCACTAAATAATGAGGCTGGACGCCATAGCGACGTCGGACTTCTTCAAGCAGAACGCCATGCTGCCGAAGCAAAGCCTGACCCTGTGAAATCTGACTCCGTGTAATCCTAAGATCAAGGTAGCGGGTGAAGGTTTGAACAAACTCTGGCTGACTGTTGTCTAGCTCAAGCACTCTTTCGAGCGGCTTGATGGCGTCGAGGGCGAGCAGTGTAGTTTCGGAAATGCCCAAATCACGTGCTTCAGCGCGCAGCCCTTCTAACCACAGCGCAAAATCTGGCGCTGACTCTTGAGCCTGCAAGCCGGACAGAAAACAAGTGAAGACAACAGCAATAAACCAGCCCCGAATCATTTGCCAATGATAGCGAAGTTGCGGCCAGAATTGAACGTCACTGTTTCTGATTGTTGATCACTGTTGTTGCCTGACTCGTGATGCCCTCCCATAAGACAGTAAAAACGTCTCCCCGGGACACACCTACGGGATCAGTGAAACCCGACCGATGCCCATCGCCCACTAACAGTCTGATTTAATGAGTCAGGTCTGAACCGAAAGCGGGGCACAAAGAATCGGACCCAAACCAGCCCGGACAGCCGCAAGATGCACGGACCAGGGAGTAGCTACGGCCTCGGCTGGCAGAGCTTTGACCACGGACTGTTTGTCCGACGACAACTCACCGGCAGTCGTGAAGCCGGCATGAACGGCGAAGACGGCGGTGCATACATGAACCCTTCGGCTCTACTGAAAATTATAAAGAGCGACACTACATATCAGAATTCTCGAGTTGTTTTGGATGACCGATCTGTTATACCGTAATTACGCGCAGGCCTTAACTGACCGACAGCTTTGCGCGAGTCTGGGTCTCGACTCATCAGAATTCCTCAGTTTTCCATGGCTTCGGAAGCGGCCTGCTTGGCACTGTGGTCGAACCAGGGTTCGTTGGGTAATCGATAGGCAACCAGAGCGCCAGGGAACTCAGTCTGGTTGCTCCCGATCTGAACGACGATATACTGCCTGCCTCGATGCATGTAGGTCATCATTCCGTATTGGGCAGGTGCGGGCAAGGATACGCTGGCCAGAACCTCACCTGTCTGCTTGTCTCTCGCATTCAGAGTGAGCGGTGCGTCAGGCATCATCTGCGCCATGCCTTCACTTAAAGCGCGGGTCTGTACCAGAATATCACCCATGACCATCTGAATAGACCAACCGGTCCCGCCGCTGTTTGGGATATCAACTCCCTCAAGGCGCGGGTGAGTTTTAATCACGTCAGGTGTCTCTCCTACTGGATGCGACCAGGCTTTTTCACCCGTATTCATTTGATAGGCGGTCAGTTGATTGTTCATACGCTTATACAGCGGCAACCCATCAATTGTCGGCAAACCGCCACCACCACCCGGCAACCACGGAACCACGGTCATACCGGTCGTTGGCGTGCTATTTGGAGTTGCTCCCCCCTCTCCGGGTCTGGGGTAGTTCGGATTATCTCGGTCTACCCCGTTTGTCGGACGCATGAAGCCGGGCGCAAAGCAGTTACGCCGGTGTGAGTTGTACATCATACCTGTGCTGGGGTCCGCCACGGGCGGGTGTGAAATAACGTTACCTGCACCCAGACAGCCAACGTTATTGATGAACTCACCGGCATAGGTATTGGGTAAAGGCGGCACATAAAGCCCCCCAATCCGATAGCCACTGAGAATCGTCATGGCTTCTTCTTTGAGTTCGGGCGTGTAATCAATCACGAATTCTTCCGTGATGCCGTCAAGAATGATTCGATCAACCGGCTCCGGCCAGGTCGGGTAGGGCTGAGTGGCAGACGTGTAATTGCCCGGCACCTCGGTCTGTATTACCTCTCGATCTTCAATGGGCCAGATTGGTTCGCCCGTTTCGCGATTGAAAGCAAAGACGAGCCCTTGTTTAGTATTCTGAATTGCTGCCGGGACTCGCTGCCCGTTGACAGTCAAGTCCATCAGCAAGGGTGGAGTTGGCAGATCGTAGTTCCACTGGTCAGAACGATGAATCTGGTAGTGCCATCGGCGCTCCCCTGTTGCGACGTCCAGAGCCAGGACGCTGCCTCCAAAGAGATTATCACCGGGCCGATGTCCTGCATACGCCTGCACCGTTGAGGCATTCGTGACCAGATATACTAGGCCCAACTCCGGATCTGCTGAAGCCGGCGCCCAGGTCGACATATCCCCGGAAAAGCGCCAGGCCTCATTTAGCCAGGTTTCGTGACCTACCTCGCCGGGCCGCGGAATCACATGAAATTTCCAGAGACGTTCGCCGGTGACCGCATCAAAACCCATAATATCGCCCGGCACATTTTCTATGCGGGTTTGTCCGTAACTGGGCTGATGGCCTACCAAGACCACAACCACACCGTTCACCACAATGGGGGGTGCTGAGGCGGTCACCATACCCAGTTCCCGAGGAATACCGTAATCAGGATCGTATTCACCACCGGCCACGACATAATCTTCCCACGGGCCCCATCCCTCAACCAAGTGAGGAATCAAATCGATAACGCCCGGGCGTCGGGTGTCCCCCACAGGAAATTGCTCTCCCCACTCTTCCAGGGGCAGTCCGGTTTTTGCATCCAAGGCCCAGAGAAAAAACCCGGGTGTGGTGATAAAAATGACACCTCTTCCATCAAGCTCAGCATAGGAGACGCCTTTACCATAAGCCTGACGGGGTGAACGCTGATGGCGAATCGTTTCGGGCTCGCGAAAGGTCCAGAGTGTTTCTCCGGTGGCAGGGTCCATAGCTATCACCTGTCGCCTCGGTGTCGCGACCGTGTACAAAATGCCGTCGACATAAATCGGGGTAGATCTGGAGAAATAATCCAGATTCGGGCCAAAATTGTCGCTGCGCCAAATCCAGGCCTGCTCAAGTTGCTCGAAATTAGTTCGATTAATCTGGTCAAGCGGAGAAGACCGGGTATGACCCATATCGCCACCAATGTAGCGCCACTCGCCGTTTTCAGTGCCAGGTAGCCCCTGAGCAAAGCTGAAAGAATTACCGAGCAGCACCAGCAAACTAACATGCAGCATCGATACTACGCGGAATTGAAAGGACAGGACGTTCATAACTTCTCCCCCCGGATTTGTTTTTACTTTTTTAATAATCTTGGCCCAATAGCTAAGGGTAAAAGGCCAAGACTGAGAAGTCCACGCCTGACGTAAGCCGTGAGCCGTCAACACTGCATGGACAAATCACGTCGCACCACCTAAGCTCGAACTGCACTTTAAACGGGAGTGACTTTCGATGAAACCAGCAGCCCTGCCCTATGCTCTGATTGCCAGTCTGACTCTGCTGTTCACCAACGGCGTAAACGCGCAATCTTCAGGCGCACCTGCCGCGCTATTCAAAACACATTAAGAGGTCGTTAGAGAACTAGACCTTACAGCTGCTACCAGCAACTCAGCGGCAGGAGTTTCTGTCTCCATTTCACCGGGCATTTCCGTGCGCAGACGAATGAGTGATGTTCCGCAGTATGCGGTCATACACCCTTTCAGCGTGGAAATTTACCGTATCATCGAAGGGAGCGGCACCCTAGTCACAGGCGGTTTGCTGAATTTGCCTCTCGCTGATCCGATTGGCGATAACATCGTACGCACTGAACATGGCATCGAAGGCGGCATGGTTAGGCAGGTGAAAGCAGGCGACGTGCTCGTTTTGCAACCCGGCACTCCTCACTGGTTTAGCCAGATTGATGGCGAGTCAATTACCTATATGGAATCCAGAGTCAGAATAACCACAGCACCGGTCCGGTATCAGTGATTCTGCCAGAGGCATCCGAGCAGGCAGGAGACGCGGCCCATCTTCGGGCCGCCATTTCCAGATCCCTCAACGCCACCTGAGAAAACACAGGCGCTGCAGAAAATACGCTAACGTACTGCGTCGGCAATCCCGGCTACTGTGCCTGCCAACTCCAGGTAGCGTTTTGCGGTGATACCATCAAGCGACTGAGCCGAAGTTTCGAATCGCCCCGCCAACGCTTCCAGCTCGCTCGCCGCATTGCGGTTGCTATTCCCCCGCTCTAGCAACCGTTGCGCTCTGTTGAGTGCTTCGCTCAGCTCTCTCGATTGCGCTTCGTCGATCGCGCCAGTACGCAACAACTGATCCTGATAGGCCCTAGCGACAACTGGCACAGCAGGCCAAGCGATCCTCTCCTGAGTCTGAGCATTCACGGTACCCTTCAGGGCTTCAAGAGACGCCGCGGCAATTTCGTTTTCTGTGAGAAGATCGCTCGGCTGCATTTCGAATACATCCAGCCCGCGGGAAATTTCAGTGCCGTAGATACGACCGCTATACCAGTATGTCGACCAGTACCCTGCCGTGATAAGTTCTTCGGTGTCAATCGGCCCCCTGTCGAAGAAAGCAATCTCAACTGGATTTGCTGAATCCGTAAAATCAACCACCGATACCCCACCCTGGTACCAGGCCTGCACGAAAATATCCCGACCCGGCACCGGGATCAGGGAGCCGTTGTGAGCAACGCAATTCTCAGTCTCGGTCTGTGGTGCAGGCATTTTATAGTGGCTGCGAAACTCCAGCTTGTCTTCCACAATGTCATAGAATGCATCGGCTCCCCAGGTCAGAGGATCCTGTGCGCGACATCTTGGCCGACCGCCTCCACCCCATTCGTCCGTAAAAATGACCTTAGTCCCGTCGTTATTGAAGGTTGCAGAGTGCCAGTAGGCAAATCCGGGATCGATGACCTGATCCAGTCGCTTTGGATCGGCGGGATCAGAGATATCCAGCAGAATACCATTCCCTGAACAGGCACCGGCAGCCAGTCCGATTTCAGGGTAGGTCGTGATGTCATGACACTGATTGGTCTGACTCGTGGTTTGTGTGCCATCACCATGATCACCACCGTCCCAAAGCCCCGCCAGCGTGCCTGAATCAGGATCCGAAAAGATAAATGGCCGATTGACAATCTTTGCCTCGGCTGGATTGTCTTCAGGTATTTCGATGACCTCGATCCTGAACAGTGCAGATTCGGGGTTTTCGAAGGGCGAGTCATCGGAGCAACCCGCCAATTCTTCGTCATCACGTACCCGACTGGTTCCCGACACATACACGTAAATGTTGCCATTTTCATCGGCTTCCTGAGCAACAGTATGGGTATGTGAACCACGGCAGGTCTGGACAGCGGCGACCTGTGTCGGGTTGCGAAAATCAGCGACATCAAAAATTCGAATGCCACGAACCCGGTCATTACTGACAGATTCAGGAACGCCTTCTAATCCGCAGTCAAGGCGACCTCTCACTTCCTGGACCGACATAATCATGAGATCGCCGACCAGAGAGACGTCTCCCTGACCGCCAGGACATACCACTGAGGCAATGTGTTCGGGTGAATCTGGGTTGCTGATATCGTAAGTATTAAACCCGTGGTAATTACCGGCGATTAGATAGTCACCGGAGAAAAGCAGGTCAGTGTTCGAGAAGCTGAGCAGAGCGGGGCGAGGGTCGGCGTTTTCATCGTCCTCCTCATCGGTTGGAGTTTCCGGAAGATTCCCGCTGGCGCTGGCTTCAGCCTCCAGTTCCTCAAGGCGGCGTGCTGATAGACCCGACGGTCGTTCTGGATCAAAAAAGCCGGCGGGCTTCGGCAGTGTTGCAACAAGCTGCATGTTAAGTGATGCCTCACCGGCATCCCTGAACCCAGCGGCAAGGCCAACCCTCGGATCGGAACTAAAGCTGGCCAACAGAGTGACCATCCGCTCGATTTCTGAGGTTTGGTCCGATGTCACGTCTGAAGTAAATTCATAGAGCAGCGGATCCTGCACCGAACCACGCTGGTCGAGCAGATTCTCCACCATATCCAACGCCCCCTGGTGGTGCTGAATCATGCTCTCTAGATAGAGCCGGTCGAAATCAGAACCCCGTACCGCTGCCAGCGCTTCCATTTCCTCATCCGTCAGCATACCGGCCATGCGCATAAATCCTGATTGGTGGTGCGCATCTTCAGCCGTCACCTCCAGTCCGCGGTCACCCAACCAGTCCTGCATCATGGCGATTTCATCATCCTGCGACAGGGTAATCCTTGCAGCAACCGCCAGAATTGCTTCGTTGTTAGTCCGGCTTTCTGCGAGTGCAGACATTTCTTTTGCCTGAGCATGATGGGGGATCATGCCCTGCAAAAATTGGATATCGCCTAGGGAGTATTCCGTTCCGGCCAGGGCAGAGGCTTCTTCCGCTGTGATTAGTCTGCTTTGTTGTCCAGGCGCACCCGGCTGGACAATAGGGACTTGCCCCATTGCACTGTGTGTGAAAAGCGCTGCGGCAACAAACCACGCGATCTTGAAAGTATCAGAAAAAACATGCAAAAGTTGCGGAGCTCTCATAGCTAATTCCCTATATTTTTCACTGTAAGCTGGCATTTGCTATTGTACTCGTTCCGCAGATTTTGCCAATTGCGATTCAAGTGTGACCACAGCCGTTCAGCTGAAAAATGCTGCACTCAGAAGGCAGGGCCGACGCCAGTGCAGCATCCGGCACTGCGACGAACTATTGATTCGGTAGGAAAACGCCTAACATCAAGTGGATTGCGATCGCCAGTATTGAGAAAATCGACGTGGCGCTGGGCGGCCAACAGGTGGTCGATGTGTTAGGATCAATACCAGAAGTATTGGTGGGTCTGGGTGGATTTGAACCACCGACCTCACCCTTATCAGGGGTGCGCTCTAACCAACTGAGCTACAGACCCAAACAGAGAAAGCGCTGTCTATTTGGGGAAGGTTATCAATCCTTCCTGCTCGCCCGCTAGGAAGGCGGACAAGGCGGCGTATTATACGCAATTGACGCAGGCTGACAAGAACCCCCGAACTCATCCGAAGCGACTGTCGGGCTGCATCAGGAACGGTGCTGAAAAAAGAAGCGGAACAACCGAAAACTAAGCAGCACAGCCAGCACAGCCCCGTATAAGACGGCTTCCCAGACATCGGTGCGCAGTATCCATAGTAGGTGCACGACGGCCAGAATTGCAGCGACATAAATCAACTGGTGCAGCTTCTTCCAATTCTTACCCAACCTGCGAACCATCGCTTTCGGCGAGGTGACACCCAACGCCAGCAAGATTATATAGGCGACGAACCCAACGGTGATATAAGGTCGCTCGGTCAATTCCTCGCCGATGGCCAGCCAGCGAAATGAAAGCAGAAAGCTCATCCATACCAGCAGGTGAATCGTGGCGTAAAACAGCGCGAACAGCCCGATCATCCGACGGTGCCGGACAAACTGGGTAATACCTGTCAGGTGCCGGAGCGGCGTGAGCGCGAGTACCAACAACAGAAACCGGATGGTCCACTCGCCGGTCGCCTTGGCAAGCTCCTGCGCGGGATCAGGACCCAGATTATTCTGCAAGATCTGTAAAGTCATCAAAGCAAGGGGCACAAGCGCCAGGAAAAATACCGCAGGCTTCAACCACCTGTTCATCGGCCAGACCGAGGGAGTCGCCAAACTCAGTAATTTACCGCCAGATCCATACCCGAATACAGAGAAGCCACCTGATCGACATAACCATTGAACAGGCGGGTCTCAATGTATTGTCGACTGAACAGCGTTTGCGGCAGGCGCCGCTCCATATCCTGGCGCCAGCGTGGATGGTGAACGTCAGGATTTACATTGGCATAGAAACCATACTCATTCGCTTGCAGATCGTTCCAAGTCGTATTTGGCATGGTTTCCCGAAAATTAATGCGCACAATCGACTTGATACTTTTAAACCCATACTTCCAGGGGACCACCAGCCTCATCGGAGCACCGTTTTGTGCAGGCAAATAACTACCGTAAAGGCCCACCGCCATAAAAGTGAGGGGATGAGTTGCTTCATCTATGCGCAGTCCCTCACGATATGGCCAGTCGACGATAGCAAAGCGTGAGGTAACTCCTGGCATCGTGTCTGGGTCTACCAAGGTCTCGAACTCAACGAATTTTGCTTTTGAGGTAGGCTCAAAGCGCTTGATCAGGTCAACTAGCGGAAAGCCGATCCATGGAATCACCATCGACCAGGCCTCGACGCAGCGGAGGCGATACACGCGTTCTTCCAATTGCATCGGTCCGAGAACATCTTCCAAGTTATACGTGCCGGGCTTTGCAACTTCCCCACTGATTTCTACCGACCACGGATCGATATTAAATGAACCAGAACGTGAGGACGGGTCCGATTTATCCATACCAAACTCGTAGAAATTATTGTAGCGGGTCACGTCTCGATATGGCGTAAGGGTTTCACCTGTGAAGTATGGTTCCTGATCAGGCGCCGGAGTAACTTCGGCAAATTTCGACTCCCACCACGGTGCTGGCGCCGCTAGACTAAGCGCTTCTGGGGCACGAGCTTTTAATGCATCGCCATCTTGGGCCAGTCCAGATGAAGCGCCACCGAGCAAACTACCACCAAGCGCCAGCGCCGCCGTGTCTTTCATAAAGTCTCGGCGATTGCGATAGATATTTTCCGGGGTGATTTCTGAGGATTTTACATCTGACGGTTTCTTTATGAGCATTTAATTCAGCCTTCAAAAGTTTAAGTTATGTAGCTCTCTCAACACAGCAATTGAGCAAGAACTTGGGCGACTTTTCCGGTTTCCTTAAGTTCTGCGAGTAAAACCACGGTACGCTTTTTTGTGTCGCTTAGATTAATTTCTGGCATCGGAGCGTCCTGCAAACTGCCGTCGATACAGCCAGTTAGCTGGACCCGAAGTTGCGTATGCTATGGTCGTAATCAAGAAAACTTCGTGTGGTCTCTGGGCAGTTATCCCAAGAACTAAAACCGCAAAAACAAAAAATATATATGGGACCGTACCCTTGAGCTTGAAGCTGTAATAACGATAATTCGAAATCATCAACAGACCTGCAAACACAGTGAGCGCTGCCGACAAGTATGAAACGACTGGGGTAACCTCGATGTCGTATTTAAACGCCACCCATGGCACAAAAGTCACCAGACCGGCCGCCACTGGACTCGCTAAGCCAACAAAAAAGCGCTTATCAACGGTACCTAATTGAATATTGAAACGGGCTAACCTGAGGGCCGCGCAGGACACATAGATGAAACTTGCAGCCCAACCAAGGTTACCAAGCGATTCAAATCCCCAGCTAAAGATAATGAGTGAGGGTGCCACGCCAAAACACACCATGTCAGACATGCTATCAAATTCAGCTCCAAAGGCACTTTGTGAGTTTGTCAATCTCGCAATTCGCCCGTCCAAACCATCACAAATCCCAGCTATGACTATCGCCCAACCCGCCTCATTAAAATTACCAGACATACCAGCAATAATTGCATAAAAGCCTGCAAACAAAGCGCCAAGGGTTAATAAGTTCGGCAACAAATAAACACCGCGCAACCTGACCTTTCTGCCACCTTCCGAGACTACTTCTTCGTGCTCATCTATAGGTAAGTTAAATTCTTGGCCAAGAGAATCCTTTGCTTCCGAGCTCGCCATTTCTGAATCGTCTTTAGGATCTTGCATTTCGGTCCCGTGTCACAGACTAAAACGGTATTATACAGGCCTATCAATCAGGTTATGTAAAATTTTCTGTAATTTACCCTCTCGATCAATTGCTATAAAATTCGCGACCTTGTTTCCATGATTCGACAATGTGAAGGATACACTCTCATGAACTACTTCAATACCCTGCCGCTAAGGCTTCAACTGGCGCAGCTGGGAAAATGCCGCTTCATGGATCGTAGCGAATTCAGCGGAGGCGTTGACAGGTTAAAAGGCAAATCTGTCGTTATCGTCGGTTGTGGAGCGCAGGGATTAAATCAGGGCCTTAACATGCGGGACAGCGGCCTTGATGTCTCCTATGCATTAAGAGACGCTGCCATTTCAGAACGCAGAGCCTCTTGGAAAAATGCAACTGAGAATGGCTTTGCGGTAGGCACTTACGAAGATCTCATACCCGGCGCTGATCTGGTGTTGAATCTCACACCTGACAAGCAACACAGCGATGTAGTTAATCAGGTTATGCCTTTGATGAAACAAGGGGCTTGCCTAGCGTACTCTCACGGCTTCAACATTGTCGAGGAGGGCATGCGGGTACGAGATGATCTCACGGTCGTAATGGTTGCCCCCAAAAGCCCCGGCAGTGAAGTCAGGGAAGAATATAAACGTGGCTTTGGTGTGCCGACACTGATCGCAGTTCACGCAGAGAACGATCCGAACGGAGACGGCCTGGAGATTGCCAAAGCCTATGCCGCTGCCACGGGAGGACATCGAGCCGGCGTGCTGGAATCTTCCTTCATAGCGGAAGTGAAGTCCGATCTTATGGGCGAGCAGACCATACTGTGCGGCATGCTGCAAACTGGCTCATTGCTTTGCTATGACAAGATGGTCGAAAAAGGAGTCGATGCTGCATACGCTTCGAAGCTGGTTCAGCACGGCTGGGAGGTCATCGCTGAAGGACTAAAGCACGGTGGCATCACGAATATGATGGACCGTCTGTCTAACCCGGCCAAACTGGTCGCCAATGAGCTCGCCGATGAACTCAAGGACATCATGCGGGATCTTTACAACAAACACATGGACGACATCATCACCGGACGTTTCTCAGCGGGGATGATGGAGGATTGGGCCAACGATGACGCGAAACTACTGGCATGGCGGGCAGCAACCGCAGAAACCAGTTTCGAAAAATCAAGCGCGGGCGACATGGAGATTTCCGAACAGGAATACTACGACCATGGAATTCTCATGGCTGCCATGATCAAAGCGGGCGTGGAACTCGCCTTTGAGAGCCTGACCGACAGTGGTGTGATTGCTGAGTCAGCCTACTATGAATCACTACATGAAGTTCCGCTAATCGCCAACCTGATTGGCCGGAAAAAGCTCTACGAAATGAACAAAGTGATTTCTGACACGGCAGAATATGGCTGCTATCTTTTCTCTCATGAATGTGTGCCGCTTTTGGAAGGCTTCATGAAAAAAATCGATACCGACGTTATCGGGAAAGGCCTGCAGCTGGCCGATGAAGGCGTAGATAACGCCGAACTCATCGCAGTGAACGATGCAATTCGCTCTCACCCTATAGAAGTCGTGGGCAAGAAACTGCGCAGCTACATGACCGCGATGAAGAAGGTTATCTAGGCTGAGCAAGGCCCTCGAGCAGGCAGTGCAAACCGGGCGGCTCATCAAATAGCCGCCCTACTCACCGGACTTACCAGACTACTGCCCCACCGTACCGCCGACGGCATCTTCCGGATTAGAGAGCCAGCGTCTTGTCGCCGCGTGCGATACCTGAAACCCCGGTGCGCGCAACCTCCAGCACCACACTCTCGCCCAAGGCGGCTATAAACGCGTCGAGCTTTTCTCCGGAGCCTGTAATTTGAATGGTAAATACCGTTGCCGTCAGATCTACAATCTGTCCACGAAAAATGTCAACCGTGCGCGCTATCTCCGCTCTTTGCGCACCCGATGCTTTCACCTTGATCAACATCAATTCGCGCTCTATATGTGCGCCTTCGGTCAGATCGACAAGCTTGACCACATCGACCAGCTTATTGAGATGTTTGGTGATCTGCTCAATCCGGGCGTCATCACCACTTGTCGTTACCGTCAGCCGAGAAAGCGATTGATCTTCCGTTGGCGCCACTGTGAGCGAATCAATGTTGTAGTTACGCTGAGAAAACAAGCCAACAACGCGCGAGAGAGCCCCCGGTTCATTCTCGAGAAGTACTGAAATTATGTGTCTCATGTCAGGTGCGCTCCGTCTTGCTCAGCACCATATCCTTCATTGCACCGCCTTTGATCGCCATGGGATAGACGTGCTCGGTTGGATCAACCAGAACATCGATAAATACCAGCTTGTCCTTCATCGCAAGCGCTTTCTTCATTTTGCTGTGTAGCTCATCAGCTCTCTCGATACGCACACCGACGTGCCCGTACGCCTCGGCCAGCTTAATGAAATCCGGCAAGGATTCAGAGTAGGTACTGTGAGAATGTCGCCCGCCATACTGCATATCTTGCCACTGCTTTACCATACCAAGCGCTTCATTGTTCAGACACACAATCTTAATCGGCAATCCGTACTGCATGCAGGTGGCAAACTCCTGCTGATTCATCATGAAACTGCCCTCCCCTGTCACGCAGACGGACAGTGCGTCTGGAAAGGCAAGTTGCACCCCCATGGCAGCGGGAAAACCGAAACCCATGGTCCCCAGCCCACCCGAGTTTATCCAGCGCCTAGGCTTATCAAAGCCATAATGCTGCGCTGCAAACATCTGATGTTGACCAACATCCGAGGAAATAAAGGCATCACCCTCAGTCAGCTCATACAAAGCCTGGATAGCCTGCTGGGGTTTAATTATCCCTCCTTCTGCCGGAGCAACCGCGAGACATTTTTTCCCCCGCCACTGGTCTATCTGCTTCCACCACGCCGTCAGAGACTGGTCGTCCGCGGACCGGTCGCTTTTATCCAGTTGGTCAAGCATCTCCCGCAGCACGGACTGAACAGGACCGACGATGGGCACGTCAGCAGTTACCGTCTTTGAAATGGCAGCCGGGTCTATATCCACATGCAAAATTTTCGCGTCCGGACAAAATTTACTGGTATCGGAATTTGTCACCCGATCATCAAAGCGGGCACCGACCGCAAGCAAAACATCACAGTGATGCATCGCCATATTGGCCTCATAGGTTCCGTGCATACCAAGCATGCCGAGGAACTGTTTATCAGTAGACGGATAAGCACCAAGGCCCATCAGGGTATTGGTAATGGGATAACCCAGCGTTCGCGTAAGCTGCGTCAATTCTTCACATCCCTCCCCCTGAATGACCCCGCCACCGGTGTATATCATGGGACGTTTGGCGCTCAGCAACACTTCAACCGCTTTTTTGATCTGACCAGAATGGCCCTTCGATGGAACCTGATAGGACCGAAGTTTGATGTCCTGCGGATACTCATAATCAATCTTCAGCTTTGGATCTGTCGCATCTTTCGGCACGTCAATGACAACAGGGCCTGGCCGGCCCGTCGACGCAATATGAAACGCCTTCTTGACCACCGATGGGATATCAGCTGCACTTTGCACCATGAAGCTGTGTTTCACGATAGGTCTTGATACACCCACCATGTCAGTTTCCTGGAAAGCATCACTGCCAATCATCCGGCTTTCCACCTGCCCGGAGATCACCACCATAGGAATTGAATCCATGTAAGCCGTCGCGATGCCCGTAATGGCATTGGTCGCGCCCGGCCCGGATGTCACCAGCACTACCCCCGGGTTTCCGGTAGCGCGGGCATAGCCATCAGCAGCATGGGTGGCCGCCTGCTCATGACGCACTAGGATGTGCTCCACTTTGTCCTGCTGAAATAGCGCATCGTAAATATGTAGCACGGCGCCGCCAGGATAACCAAATAGAAACTCAACGCCCTCGTCGTGCAAGGCACGAATTAAAGCCTCTCCACCCGATAATTGTTCCACGTCAAAATGCCTCTAAAACAATTCGATCCACACAGTTCCGACCGATTCACGACCGCGTCCGAAGCACGCGGCTACTCGGTCGATTGTCTGAGTTCTAAGTAATTGATTGATGTCACGAGCCCACAGTTACAGCAAGCAACCAATAAGCTACATGTCGGCTTCGTCAGCAATTACGTGATCGAAACCGCGTAGAAGCCGGGGGTGGATGTTGTCCTACACCCGGAGACCAGTTCGTCCGTCACCAGGTCTTGGCAAGTTCGAACTGCGGCGGAACGTAATGAGGTGACCACTACGACCGTCGAAAACCGGCGATTCTGCCACTTTAATCTGGAAAGTCAAGCTCATGCGGCGCTTCTGCCGCACGGGTCAGAACGCCAGAGCAGCAACAGAACTGCAACCCGGCGCTAAATCAGGCCACAGCCTGCTCTGCTACTCTCGGCGAGAGCGAAAATGTCAGATTCCCCTCAGAGGCGACATCCACATCGATGACGTCACCTGCACGGTATGCTCCCCGCAAGACGTGCTCTGCCAGTGGGTTTTCGAGGCTATTCTGAATTGCACGCTTCAGCGGGCGGGCACCGTATACGGGATCGAAACCGGCTTCTGCAATGTGATCCAGCAAGTTATCGCTTACCCGCAAAGCCAGCTTGCTGCTCGCCAGTCGTTCGTTTAAAAGCGCAATTTGGATGCCGGCGATGCGACGAATCTGGTCTTTCTGCAGTGGATGAAAAACCACTGTTTCATCAATACGATTCACGAATTCCGGCGAAAAATGTCTGACCACCGCCTCCATGACACCGCGCTTTACCCGATCGTAGTTATCTGCTTCAACTGTTTGCTGATTCATCATTTCCTGAATCCGGTCTGAGCCCAGATTTGAAGTCATCACTATGACTGTATTTCGAAAATCCACCGTGCGGCCATGACCATCTGTCAATCGACCGTCATCTAGCACTTGAAGCAGGACATTAAATACGTCGGAATGAGCCTTCTCCACCTCATCCAGCAGCAGGACCGAATACGGTCGCCGCCTGACAGTTTCAGTCAAATACCCTCCCTCTTCATAGCCCACGTAACCCGGAGGTGCTCCGATTAATCGGGCAACTGAGTGTTGCTCCATAAATTCAGACATATCCACCCGAACCATCGCGTCCTCAGTGTCAAACAGGAACTCAGCCAGCGCCTTGCATAGCTCAGTTTTACCGACCCCGGTAGGACCTAGAAACAAAAACGAACCATTTGGGCGATTGGGATCTGACAACCCAGAACGTGAGCGCCTGACTGCATTGGCCATCGCCGAGATAGCTTCTAACTGACCCACTACGCGCTTTTGCAGGGCCTGCTCCATTTCCAGCAATCGTTGTCTGTCGCCCTGCAGCATCTTCCGCACCGGAATGCCAGTGGAACGAGACACCACATCAGCAATCTCTTCTTCGGTCACCTTGTTGCGCAACAGCTGCTTTTCAGCCGCCTCTGCAGCGGTGGCCAGCAACAACTTCTGCTCAAGGCCCGGAATGACTCCGTATTGAATTTCCGACATTCGGGCCAGATCACCTGAACGACGAGCCGCTTCCATATCCTGCCTGGCCTGCTCGAGACTCCCTTTGATTGATGCGGCGCCCTGAAAGGAGGCTTTCTCGGCCTTCCATATCTCTTCCAGATCTGCGTATTCCTTTTCCAGTCCGGCAATGTCTGATTCAAGCTTACCTTTACGCTCAAGCGCAGCAGTTTCCTCATCCTTCTTCAGCGCTTCACGCTCTATTTTCAGCTGAATCAGGCGCCTTTCAAGCCTGTCCATCTCTTCCGGCTTGGAGTCGATTTCCATCCTGATTAAACTGGCCGCTTCATCAACAAGGTCGATCGCTTTATCCGGCAATTGACGATCCGTGATATACCGCTGCGACAGGCGGGCAGAGGCAATAATGGCCGAGTCCGTAATATCGACACCATGATGCACCTCGTAGCGCTCTTTCAGCCCCCTCAGGATCGCAATAGCATCTTCCTCGGTCGGCTCGCTGACCAAAACTTTCTGGAACCTCCGTTCAAGCGCAGCATCCTTTTCGATGTATTTCCGATATTCATCAAGGGTTGTTGCACCGACACAGTGCAGCTCGCCTCGCGCCAGCGCAGGTTTAAGCATATTGCCGGCATCCATTGCGCCTTCTGCCTTGCCGGCACCCACCATGGTATGCATCTCATCTATGAAGAGAATTACTGATCCTTCCTGCTTGGCGAGCTCATTGAGGACGGCTTTAAGTCGCTCCTCGAATTCTCCCCGAAATTTGGCTCCCGCGATCAGCGAACCCATGTCGAGAGAAAGAATCTTTTTGTCCTTCAGCGCCTCTGGAACTTCACCATTAACAATGCGCTGCGCGAGCCCCTCTGCTATCGCTGTTTTGCCCACTCCCGGCTCGCCGATGAGCACCGGATTGTTTTTCGTTCGGCGCTGCAGCACCTGAATCGTACGGCGAATTTCTGCATCGCGACCGATCACCGGATCCAACTCAGAGTTCTCAGCCCGTTCCGTCAGATCGATACAGTACTTATTCAATGCCTGCCAAGCATCTTCAGCGTCGGCCGTGTCCGCACTCTCACCGCCACGCAGATTAGTAATCGCATTCTCCAACGCCTGTGCAGACACGCCAAAGCCGTTTAGTATTTTTCCTACTTCATCTTTACCCTGAATGGCAGCAAGCAGAACGGTCTCGCTGGAGACATAAGCATCTCGTTTTTGCTGAGCAAGCTTGTCTGCCTGGTTGAGTAATTTGCCCAACTCCGGAGAGGCTGTTATTTCGCCATCATGGCCAGGAACCACGGGCAGATCGTCTACTGACTTCTGCAGCGCTTGTCTCAGCTGCGAAACAGGAAATCCGGTTTGGCTCAGTAATGGGCGAACCGTGCCGCCTTTTTGATCGATCAGCACCAGCATGAGATGCTCTATTCTAATTTGGTTATGATCTTTGCCTAGCGCAAGAGATTGCGCATCAGCCAAAGCTGATTGCAGTTTACTTGTCAGTTTATCCAGTCGCATTGTTACGATCCTTTTCAGCACAAAACCCTGAATCACGGGGCTGTGTGTTCCACTACCGATATCGTAAAGATTGGGGTGAACAACAAATTTTCAATATTGAATCTGTGCAGGCGTTAACCGACGGAACGCCTGTTCAAATCCGAAGCACGACGTGGAGGCTCAGTCGGTCACGCCGATCGAATACAGATGGTCGTCGCATTACGACCGCAGACTGGCGAAACCCTGTAGGAGAAGAAGCGTTGCTGATCGCAAGAAGTGCACAATCCGCCGCCACTTATTCTCTGAACGCCCTGCTGCCGAAGCAGGGCTGTCGCGACCGCATACAGATCTGCCGTGAACTTTTCACCGACCGCTGGCGTGAAAGCGCTTGCCAGCGCATCGTCAGCGAGAATTGCACTCAGTGCGGCATGCACATCTTTTCCAACTTCGAAGTGACAGGGACCTATAGCTGGACCCATCCAGGCAAGAATTGACTCCGGCAGCGTCTGCATCGCCTGAATCGTGTTGTCAACAATGCCCAACGCCAACCCGCGCCAGCCGCAGTGCACAGCAGCGATTTCACTGCCATCCTCGGCCGCCAGCAACAGAGGCAGACAATCCGCGGTCAGTATACTGAGCGCCAAACCTGCTTCTCGAGTAATGACTGCATCCGCCTCTACGGAAGTAGTTTCCTCCTGCACGACAATCGCTCGAGCACCATGCACCTGCTTAAGCCATTGCCAACCTCGGATTCCGGGGAGAATGGCCCGCAGCCGACGTCGATTCGAGGCCACCGCGTCCGAAGTATCACCGACATGATCAGCCAGATTGAACGAGTTAAACGCTGCCTGACTGACACCCCCAGCGCGGGTCGTAACGAACGCCGACACCGTGTCAGGCACCTCCCAGTCAGGACAGATCAAAGGCAAATCGCTCAAGCCGGCCCCTCTCCGACACCCTGATGCAAAAGACTCAGCAAGTCCGCGAAGTCATCCGGCAATCGGGCTTCCCACCTGCACTCCAACTTGGTTGCAGGATGTAAGAGCTTCAGTTCAGACGCATGCAGAGCCTGGCGTTTGAATGTCTCCAGCGCACCTGCCAGCTCCTCTGCGCAATTTCGCGGAACCCGATAGCGGCCTCCATAGAGCGGATCACCTACGATAGGATATTTTAAATGTGCCATATGGACCCTTATCTGATGAGTACGGCCGGTTTCCAGGTTCACACGGATGTGGGTATGAGCTGCATAGCGTTGAACTACTCGATAGTGGGTAATGGCTTCCTGACCATCTGCGGAAACAGCTCGCTTAATACGATGCACCGGATGACGGGCCAGGGGCGCTGAAACAGTCCCCCCTGCAGTCATAACTCCCTGAACCACTGCCTCGTACTGCCTGGAAACCGACCGTGACTGCAGCTGGTTAACCAGGGCATGATGACTCTTCAGATTTTTCGCTACAACCATCAAACCGGTCGTATCTTTGTCAAGTCGATGAACAATCCCTGCACGGGGAAGAGATTCAAGGGCTGGACAGTGGTGCAGCAGGCCATTAACCAGAGTGCCCCGGCGATGACCCGCCGCTGGATGGACGACAAGTTCGGCTTGCTTATCAAGAACGAGCAGCTCTTCATCTTCGTAGACGATGTTGAGCGGTATGTCCTCGGCAGCCCAGTTCTCAGCCGATTGAGGCGTCGCATCAAGGACCAACCACGAACCGGCGCTCGCCGGCTCTCTCGGTTTACAGCGCTCACCATTCACAGTCAGCTCGCCTGTTTTCATCCAAGACTGCAGCCTTGCTCGGGAATAGTCGGGAAACAAGCGGGCCGCCACCTGATCTATACGGTGACCCGCCTGTTCATCAGTCACCTGAACCTTCAGCGAGATCGATCCTTTTTCAAATTCCGGCACCATAGCCCGCCCATGATACTCCAAGCTTTCGAAACACTCATCTGGCCTGAGTCACCTCTGAGCTCATTGCTCTAATAGTGGGTTTCAAGCTTGCCGTGTGGTTAAATACTGGGCCTAGGTTAACTCTCAGAGAAACTGCAACTACTCATGACACGGCGAACTTCGATCAGGTTTCTGCATGCCGGCGTACTTTTGCTACTCCTCGGCGGGTGCGGACTATTCGAAAGGGGTGAAGTCGACGAATTCTCTGGCCTGACCACGGAGGAACAGTTCTACCGAAGGGCTTTGGAACAGCTGGAAAGCCGAAACTACTCGGGTGCAATCTCTACCTACCAGGCCCTCGAATCGCGGTTTCCTTTTGGCCGCTTCGCAGCGCAAGCGCAGATTGAGATTGTTTATGCCTACTTCAGTAACGGTGACGAGGAGGCTGCCCGTGCTGCAGCGGATCGCTTCATCAGGTTACATCCCGAAAATGAGAACATCGACTATGCCTACTACATGAAAGGGCTAGCATCCTTCAACGATCGCAGCGGCATTCTCAGTAGCCTGATTCCTGTGGACTACACCAAACGCGATCCAGGCCTAGCCCAAGAATCGTTCAATGACTTTGCACAATTACTGGCGCTGTATCCAGACAGCGCCTATGCTGCAGACGCTCGAGCAAGGATGGTATATCTCCGAAACAACCTTGCAGCTTATGAGATTCACGTTGCCAACTACTACCTAGATCGTCGAGCTTATATCGCAGCCTTGCGCCGAGGGCAGTATGTCGTTGAAAACTTTCAGGGCACACCGGCGGTCGCGGATGGCGTGGCCATCATGGTCGAATCCTACCTCAGACTGGGACTGAATGAACTGGCAGACACCTCTCTAGCACTGCTGAAAGAGAACTATCCAGACCATATTTCTATTGATGAAGATGGCGACTTTCGGGTCAGGACGGAAATTACCGACCCTTCACTACTCTACACGGTGAGTTTCGGGCTGCTCGGAGACAACCGTGGAGACCCTCCACTGGCCCCGACCCAACGACCCGGAACCTCAGGCAGCCAACAGATCATTAATTCCCAACGAAATCAACCATCAAGCGGTCGCTCATTTCTAAGCATAATCACCTTCGGGTTGCTCAACTGAGACAACATCATTAGTAAGAGCAGTAAATACAGTGCTGAGTGCAACCCGCAATCCGGCAATCACAACGCCAGATAAATCATACTATTCACCTGCCCCGATCCACCAATCTAGATCAAGTCGCGATACGGGTTTTGCAGGTAGTTACTCACCAAGCGACCAGCCATTGGTGATCGGATAGCGTCTGTCTCGACCGAATCCACGCTGGGTAAGTCTAACGCCGATCGGCCCTTGTCGGCGCTTGTACTCATTCAGGTCTACTAGCCGCAACACTCGCTTCACATCCTCCGCTGGAAACCCTCTCTCTAGGATCGACTCGTAGCTCAAATCCTGTTCAACGTAAAGCTCGAGAATCGCATCCAGTGTGTCGTAATCTGGGAGACTGTCTTGATCCAACTGCCCGGGCGCGAGTTCAGCTGATGGCGGCCTGACGATCACATCGAGGGGGATCGCTTCAGAATCTGCTTGCTGCGCATTTCTGTACCGAGCCAGCCTATAGACTAATGTTTTTGAAACATCCTTCAACACATCAAAGCCGCCTGCCATATCCCCATAAAGGGTCGAGTACCCGACAGCGATTTCGCTCTTGTTGCCTGTCGTCAAGACTAGCAAACCTTTTTTATTCGAGATTGACATTAGCAGGACACCTCGCGCGCGTGCCTGTATATTTTGCTCTGTGACATCAATAGTCAGCCCCTGGAACTCCTGCTCCAGCGCATCGATAAAACTCGCGTAAATTTCATTAATGGCAATGATCTGATAATCTACACCGAGGATTTTCGCTTGAAGCTCAGCACAGTCAAGGCTGAGTTGAGAGGTATAGGCGAAAGGCATCATGACGGCTTCGACACGAGCAGCTCCTAATGCGTCAACTGCGATCGCCAGACTCAAGGCAGAGTCAATTCCACCGGACAGCCCCAGAACCACTCCGGAAAATCGATTCTTAGTAACGTAGTCTCGCAATCCCAGAACAAGTGTTTCATAGACCTGGGCTTCAATACTGAGGTTTGCGGAAAGCTGTTGCATGGCGATCTTGCACATCCCGCTATTGGCGATTTGCACCTTAAGTGGAAACAGACCCTCGACAAATTGCGGCATCTGGCAGGCTAATTGACCCTCGCTGGCCGCCATGGAGCCGCCGTCAAACACCAGTTCATCCTGACCGCCTACCAAATTCACATACACAACCGGAAAACCTTCTTCCTTGCTGCGCTTGCAAACCAGCGCTTGTCTTTCCTCAAGCTTCGCGGTGTGGAAAGGTGACGCGTTAATGTTGACTAGCAACTGTGCGCCAGAATCTTTGGCCTGACGAGCGGGCTCGGCTTCCCAAAGATCTTCACAAATAGTGAAAGCAATCCTAGTGCCTTTCAGGTCAAGCGTGCAGACGCGATCACCCGGAGCAAAATATCTTCGCTCGTCAAACACCTGATAATTTGGCAGACACTGCTTGCGATACTCGGCCACTATCTCACCTTGCCGAGCAACCACTAACGAGTTGTAGACTAGATCGCCAGTGCTCTCTGGAGACCCAATCACCAGAATCGGATCGATATTTTCCTGAAGAATGCGCCGCAAGGCTTTTGCTACCCTAGGTTTGAGACTGGGTCTCAGCAGCAAATCCTCTGGCGGATACCCGGTTAAGGCTAACTCTGGAAAGACTACGATGTCAGCAGCGAAATCGTCTGCAGCCCGTTTGGCAGAGCTAATGATGAGCTCAGTATTTCCTTCGATATCCCCAACTAGCAAATTCAATTGGGCCATGACGATGTTCAGCTGTTCTGACATGGGTCACCTGTATAAAACCTCTCTTCCATCTCTGTCGGAATGTTTGAGTATTTAACCGACTTGTAGTAACAAGAGCCGACACCTGCGTCCAAACAGACCGGACAGCGCCAAACCCCATGCAATATTGTACGATAATTCCTAGTCACAGGTTCCACCTTTCCACACACTGAAGCAAAAGCAACGAGCTTCGCCATTCACTAGACCAAAATAATGATCGAAACAGATTGACGCATGCACAGCCGGAAAACCCTCAACGGAGCGCCATGCCAAGCAAAGATAGACGAATCGACGAGGGTGATTTGAAATTCTGGCAACATCACTTTCGCAGGAATTACCTGCAGTCCGTGCTTTCAGCGCGGCGACTGAAGAGACTTAAAAGCAACAGTGACAGCTGATGCCGAAGAAGAGCCGATCTCGAAGCATTTAGGACGATTAAAATCAATGGAATTCAGGAAACCTGCTGGAATGAAATTGCCGTGGCAAAAAACTGGGCACGCTCTTTCGACCCCATCGTTACGGACTCACAGCGGCTGGGGCTTGAGTAGTATCAATTGACTCTGCCTGGCCCAGTACCAACCGATACGGTTGCGGATCAATAAAAGGCTGTTGACCCATAATCAGTTCAGACACCAACCGCGCAGAAGCCGGCGCCAACACCAGCCCATTTCGAAATTGACCGGCATTGACAAATAAATTTTCATAGGACTCCACCAAGCCGATCAGCGGCAGGCCGCCTGCTCTCCCGGGTCTCAAACCTGACCACTGCCGAACTGGCTTTTGCTTCGCCAAGTCAGGCAGCATGCCAACGGCTGCATCCTGTAGTATTTCCCTGCCTTCTTCTGTCAACGATTTGTCAAACTCGGCGTGTTCCAAGGTGCTACCAACTAACAGAAATCCGTCTCTGCGTGGTATAAGATACTTGCCCTCATGAAGTACCATCGAATCAATCAACGGCTCAGTTAATCGGTACTGCAGCATTTGACCCTTCACAGGCGCCACCCCAGACTCGACATTCAGCGCACCAAACAACTGTTGTGTCCAGGCTCCCGTAGTCAGGATAAAAGCGCCAGCCTGCAAAATCTGTTCCTCACCAGAGCTGGTCTTAGCTGTTAACGCGTTGACAATTCGGTTCTCTGCACACTTGAATCCGATGACGCGCATGTAGGTGTGCAACGCAAATGACGGCGACAGCGTGAGGCTGGCTAGAAGAGCCTGGCACAGTCGAGGATTTCGCACATGACCCAACTGCGGCATCCACAAACCTTCGCCGAAGCCCGCCGCCAGATTTTGCTCTGCACCATAGATTTGGCTGGCTCCCCAGACTTCCATAGCCTTGCCTTCGGATGCGGCCCAAGACACCGCGTCTAATTGATCAGGCGCATCAAGCATGAGGAGCCCACACGGCTCAAATTCGGCATCGATACCCGTTTCGACTAGCAACTGCTGAACCAATTGCGGGTAATATCCCTGGGCCCAATTGGCTAGTGCAGTAACTGCCGGTGAATACCGCCAGGGATACAGAGGTGACACAATCCCGCCCCCTGCCCAAGAGGACTCGCGGGCCACCTCCCCTTGATCAATCAGCAAAACAGAAGCGCCAAGTGCCAACAGATTGCGAGACACCAACAGCCCGTTAATACCAGCGCCCACGACAACAAAGTCGGGTATCTGCTTCAAACCTTGCCCTTTTTCATAATTCTCTCCAACACTGCTCCTTGTTAAGCCTGTCCGCTACATATTTGATTCTACTATTCGGTTATTTTGGGTAGAAGTATGACAATCCTGCCAATCCTTAGCTACGAGCCTGATTCAACTTTCACACATGGTCGCAAAAACTTATGCGTATCGGCAGTCCAAGTGCCGTTGCTGGGCCAGCAGCACGCGTCACAGACCATAGTCGACATTCGCCGCATCAGCGATGCAGTCAGGTATAATCCAAGCTGACCCGTCTGACATCATTAGAAACCAATTTTGGATATCGACATCACAATTTTCCAATTCGCCGCGCTTTGTTCGGTAGGCTTCGTTGCGGGCGGAATCAATACCCTTGCCGGTGGCGGCTCAAATCTGAGCCTACCCATGTTAATGATCATGGGGCTGCCCGCCGATGCCGCCAATGCGACCAACCGGGTCGCCGTCCTAATGCAGTGCATAGTCGGCGTCGCAGGATTTGACCAAAATCAGATGCTGGATCGACCGGCAGTCCGCCCAATTCTGGCACCAACCCTCGCTGGAGGTGCTGCGGGGGCTCTGGGTGCGGCGCTCATGCCGAATCTCTATCTGAAACCACTTCTGCTGCTTACGCTGTTAGGAATGTCGCTGCTGATCCTGCTGCGTCCAGGCATCATTGCCCCGCCCGCCAATACCCCCACTCTTTCTCCCAATGAGGAATGCCGGGCCTGGTGGGGGCTGTTTGCAGCTGGTTTATATGGCGGGTTCGTTCAGGCTGGTGTCGGGTTTATCCTGCTCGCCGCTCTTGCCGGCGGCCTCCGTTATGACCTGGTACGGGCAAATG
>Ga0163109_10000805_pt1 | contig 24837 bp, 24 predicted proteins | sample CRUFie1St13metaG_FD_108704 | JGI IMG/M metagenome (GOLD analysis project Ga0163109, IMG submission 108704) | Marine microbial communities from the Costa Rica Dome - CRUD Field 142mm St13 metaG | ecosystem: Environmental > Aquatic > Marine > Oceanic > Photic zone | place: Costa Rica: the Eastern... | reverse complement strand
TTAGGTCTAGAATATGATGGGCCATATGTTTTTGATACCAGATTTTTTTTCCTTCCGGTATTTTATCTACAAGATAACTAACAATTTGATTGTAGTTTGATGGATAATGATTAATTATTTCTTCATACATAGGGTGCTTTAATTTTGTTTCATTTAAATAATATGCATAAAACGGCTCATCTGTTACAAATGTATCATCTCTTGAAGACCATGATCTCATTAAAGCTGTGGATATATTTCTAGGTCCTGACCAACAAGCAACTATCATGCTGATTGAATGTAATCGTTTATTTTTTTGTTATAAAGATTTCTCAATTTATTTACTAAAGAGTCAGGATGAGTAGATTGTAGTTCTCTATCCTCAATTCTTGCAACAGGAATTATTCCAGCAAAAGTACCAGTTACAAAAGCTTCATTACAATCATTTATTTCTGAAAATTTAAAATCTTTTTGATAGCATTTAATATTATTAGCATTACAAATATCAATGGCTTTCTCTCTGGTAATACCATTAAGACAAAATTTACCAGTTGAGGTATATACTTCATGATTTTTGATAAAAAACAGATTTGTAGAATTGCATGTGCTGATATTGCCATTAGGATCGTTCATTATTCCTTCATCGTAACCAAGCTTATTTGCTTCAATACTAGCTAAAATACAATTTAACTTACTTAATGTATTATAATGCGTACTTAAAATATTTTCTGAGGGTCTAATTGTTGATACTCTTCCAATAGTAATGCCTTTTTGATATATTTTAGGGTCAGTTTTTTTATACTCTGGGATTATTACTAAATTTAGTGGCCCAACATTAGCATTCGGATTTTGATATGGAGTAATTTTATCTCCTCTTGATATGACTAAACGAATATGTACATCATCGATCATTTTATTTTTAATTAAAACCTTATTGATTTCGTTAATTATTTCTTTTTTTGAATAGGTTATATCTAACGAAATACCTTTTGCACTTGAAAACAATCTATCTAGATGTTCCTCTATATGAATTAATCTTGAACTATGGTAACGTATACCCTCCCAAACACCATCCCCTAACAGAAAACCACTATCAAAAACAGAAATCTTTGCTTCATTTCTGTGAAGCAATTTTCCATTAATATTTATGTAAATATTTTTATTGTTCTTGTTTTCTATAAAAGAATGTGATGACATAAAGAGATTGATAATATTATAATATTAAAATTTAAAAAAAAACTTTTCAATTATTTATTTTTGTCCACTTAACAAAGCGATCCATAACATACATTCCATCCCAAGGAACTTCATAAAGTGTCATGGTTCCAATTTTAGGGAATCTGTCTACCCCTCGTAGTGCAGCTTTTTTTGCAAATCTTATTAAATTTTTTTCCTCCATTGCAACACCAATTGATTGTGTTAAATGGTTACATTGATTTAATATATCATCAATGTTTTTAAAAGTTTTTACAAAAATAGTTCTATTAAAACATGCTTCTTCGATAGAAGAATTATCGGCATACAATACAGTCCACTCAAGTGAATCAGGATAATATGCTTCATAAAACATATCATATTCTGTCCTCTTTTTTAAAACATTTAAAGACTCTAAAGATGAATAAGATTGCTGTGAAATCTTATTGGCTAAAGATTTCATAGCAATTGATAATCTCTCTGCAAAAAATTTGGATCCTAGCTTGGAATTTTTTTCAATAAATATATTATGAGGAGAGTTACATCCTCTTTGATCGATTTGAAAAATATCATATGCTAATTTTTGGCATAATGAATCAATTTTACTCTCTTCGTTAATTTGTGTTTTATCTATCACAGCAAAAGATTTTTTAGGGCCAAATATTACATCCTCAGTTCCATAATGTTTCTTAGTATTCATTACTGATTCAACAGCATCCATACCACCCCAAGCAACCCTTATATTAGAAATCTTTGAAAAATATTCTTGAGCGTTAGTATTATCTCTGTCAAAATAAACTACTGCTATGCCTTTACATATATCACTTCCTTTAATTAATCTATTACTTGATTTTTTAACATTGATTTTTGCTATTTCATGCAAAAAATTAGGTATCAACATTCCAGTCTCTTTAGAAATTTTTAAAATATTAATATTTTTTGTAGCTAATCCCTGTATTAAAGAAAGTAATCCTAAAATAGGTACATTACCTGAAAGCCAATGTGTAATAATACCTTTTGGGGTAGCTGCTATTAAGTTTTTTTCATCTAATTGAATATAATCATCTAAAGCCCTTAAATCTGTTCTTATAGATTCCGATAAAGCTTTTTTAAGGAAATTTTTACGAAACCAGTATGTTAAAAAATTTATACCATCTTCTGAAAATTTTTTTTGGAAAACACCATCTCTTTCGATTATTTTTTTAGATATTTCATCAAAAAAATCTAAAATATCATCTGTATTAGTATTTGCAAGTTTATGATGAGATTCTTTAAGTGAATTGTATTGTGATGAGAAGTCTGAAACAGAAGGAGCATCTTCAAAACTTTCACTTAAACATTTATTTTCAAAAAATAAAAGCTTTATTTCATTTTTTTTGCTCACATTGACTCCGAAAGAATATCTCCACAACCTCGAACTTCAGAATTTTTAGCTCTTCCAGTAATTTCAAAATATTCTTTATTATTTATCGTGCATTTAAAACCTAGATCATCAGTCAAAACTGATAATCCTGGGTAGCTATATGGAATAGGATTTAAAAACTGTAAAAGACCTTCTTGATTATCTTCAAGAATTTCAAGCGTATAAGGGTCTCGAACTAATACCTTAGATATTTTAGGAATTTCTTTCATCCCATTTCCTTTAGAGATATATACAGTACCTAGTTGCTCGGTGAAGCCGTAGACATCAAGGATATTATCTTTCTCTACTCCGAAAACATCAACTAAAATTTTATTAAATTTTTCTTTTGACACTTTTTGATCATATAGCTTTTTCCACCCACCAATATGCATTACAATACAATTTGATAAATTTAGTTTTTCTCCTTTTTCTTTCATTTTCATTGCAACATACAAATACATAATATACGTGTAACCAAAAAGAATGAATTTTTCATTACTTTTTTCATAATCTTTAATTAATGAATAAAATTTTTCGTAATCAATTTCTAGTTGCTCATTCATACAAAAAGATGATTTTGAAGCGCCTACTAAAAATCCTCTTATAGCTGCTCCTCTTGCTGATAATTCAAAATCACCTTTTTTAAGATTTGGATCTATGTCCATAATCAAATAAGGCATTTTCTTTTTACCTAAGAAAGATGATAAAATCCAAACTAAAGATTTCATTTGATTAACTCTCGTTTCTTTATCGATAAAAATTTGGCTAGGATTTTGAGAACTTGTTGCACTTGATGTTAGTTTTCTAACTATTAACTCTTCTTTAACCGATTTTAACTGATAGTCTTTAAAAATTGTTACTGGGATATAAGGAATATCCTCAAGATTAAAATCATTAGAAAAATTAAATTTTCTTTTTTCTAATAATCTTTTGAATGGTAAACAATTATTATATTGATGTTGTAAGTTAATCCTAAGAGATTCAATAAGATTTAAATCTTTCTCACTAATATTATAATCAAATGGTGGACTATCGAAAAAATTATTTAAATTATTCAATTATACTTTCCAATATTTTAATTATCTCTTCACTATTTGGTAAAACTGGTGATGTCTTAAAACATATATCATTTTTAATATCTTGAATTAAATCATCATTAATTGTTAAGCTGTTTTTATCAACCATCACAATATTATTAGACTTTAATAAACTACCAATTTTTTCTTCTAAATGATTTAAACCGTCAATTCCTTGTTTTTTCAAAAAGCTATCGATATCTAAATCTTTATCCTTATAAAATTTCATGACAGGAATTATAAGAAGACTATTAATATGGCCATGCGATATTTTACATATTGGACTAATTGTATGCGAAATTGCATGTATTAATCCTACAGATGTAACGCTTTGAGCTAAGCCTGCTAAATAAGATGAATACAATAACTTCTCAATGTCATGTGAAGAACCATCAGAGTCTAGAGAAAAATAAATATCGCCACATGCAGCTGTTGATAATATTTTAGAAAATTCATTTGTCATTCTTGAGAAATAAGATTCAAAACCATGTGAATAGGCATCAAGAGCTGTAGTAATTAAAATATTTTCTGGAAGATCTGCAACCAAAGAGGAATCAAGTATTGCTAAATCTGGTACCAAAAGATCTGAAATTAATGGCGTTTTCTTGTTCTCGTTCTCATAAACAGCTACTCCATCACTTTCTGCGCCTGAACCTACGGTAGTTGGAATTGCAACAAAAAAAGGTTTTGTTGAATTTCCGTCTTTGAGTGTAAAGGGCTTTAAACTGCTGATATTATCTTCGGACAAGCATCTAGCCATTAGTAATTTTGCTGAATCAATTACGGATCCTCCTCCAATAGCAATGATAGCATCATTTTTTGAAATGTCCACATATGATTGAATAAATGATAATTTTGGTTCTCCAGAATTAATTTTCAATAATGTATTTTTTGGAAAGAAGCTTTTTATTTTTTCAATATTACCATTTTTCTCTGATGATGTTGAATAAATAATTATTGGTTTTGAAATATCCAAGAACTTTAACCTTTGCAAAGAACCTTTTTTGATTACAATTTCCTTAGGAAAGAAATATCTTGTAAAAAAATTTAACATTTAATTCTCCTCTAATTTTTTTCTTAAAATTTTTCCATTATGGGATTTAGGCACTACATCAATATTAATAAACTTTGATGGAATTTTATAATACTCAATTTTCTTTTTCAAATAATTAACAATTTCATTTTCAATTTTTTTATTTGGTGCATACTTATTCAAAACTACGTACGCTTTTATTTCTGTCATACCATTTCTTGAGTTATGAAATGATATGCATACAGACTCATCAATAAATTTTATTTCATTTATATGTTTTTCAATTTCAAGCGGAGACACCTTTTTTCCTGAAATATTTAACATTTCATCTTTTCGACCCTCAAAATATAGATATCCTTCTTTATTTACATATCCATAATCACCTGTTTTAAAGTATTCACCATTAAATGCAGTTTTATTATCACAAAAAATATATTCTGAAAAAAGGTTAGATCCTTTAATACATATCTCTCCTGAGTCTTCAACATCACATTCAAAACCATCTTTATTAAAAATCTTTATATCAGTTCCAAAATTTTGTTTTCCAACTGAATCAATAAATTTTCTTTCATTTTTAAAGTTTAAAAATGTTGATCTAGATGCTTCGGTTAATCCATAGTGCATACATATATTTGTTTTAGGAAGTAAGTTAGTCAGAATTACTTTTTCTTCGGTTGACATTGGAGAGCTTCCTAATTCAATCATCTTGATCTGAGAAGAATAATTAGAAATTTTATCTTTAGATAATCTTAATAAAAATCTTACACCTGCTGGTACAGTAGAAATAACTGTCGCCCTATATTTTTCTAAATTTTTATAGAAAGATATTAAATTTCCAAAACCATTCATTAATACCGTCGTATTTCCTTTTAAAATAGAACATCTGATTCTTGCTAGGCCAAATGAATGGCTAATTGGCATCATATGTAATTCAATATCATCAGAATTTAAATTTGTAAATTTATTGATATTATATGCAGTTTCGTATACTGTTCTATGTGATAATAGAACTCCCTTTGGGCTTCCAGTAGTGCCTGTAGTAAAAATAATTTCGGAAAACTCGTTGTGAATCACTTGATTAGCATTATTAATCAAAGTGTAATCATAATGTTCTATTTTTTCATACAACTCATTTGAAAAATAGAAGCTATCATTAGTTAAATTGTAAAAAGATTCTGGATTTTTTGAAAGAGGATCAATAAATGAAGCTATTTTACCTAATTTTGCGCAGGCTAAATATGCAGCAATTACATATTCATTTTTTTCAGCATTAATGAAAATATATTTTTCCGGCTTTTTGTTTAAAAAATTATATATTCTTGAGGTTAAAATAAGAAAATCTTTGAAAGAAATTTTTTTATCTTGTGAAATTAAAAATATTTTATTGGGATTTTGATCAATAAGTTTTTGGAGTAAGTGAATCTTCATTCGAATAAGCCTTCATTGTTCAATTTTTTATAAAATTTATAACATTCAAAAAAATCTATATTACATAAATTAGCTATATCTAAAATTGAATTTTTTCCATCGCAATAAGAAATAAAATTCATCATATTTCTGATATCATGATTTTGGTTTTTTGTAGAAATTTGCGGGTAAAGCCCTCTTTTCCCCAGTTGAGGTTCGCACAATACATTAATTTTAGGGTACGATATATTTTTTTCAAAAATATCTATGCATTTTAAATAAATTTCTAAGCTATCATTTAGACCTTTTTCAGTTACTAAGTCAAAATTATCTAATGATGTGTGATATTCTGGAAATTCACCATATTTTGAACGCGTAATAGAAGATATCGGTAAATCAACTCCTGGTGCACAATATTGCCTTTCATCACTACCTCTATCAAGCCAACTATATTTTATAAAATTTGGGTGATTTATGGCTAAAACATGCTTCGCAATATTATCTGATATATTGTTTTCGTATCGTGATGGAACTAGACCCCAATTTTTTTCATCGCCCACACATGTAATATTATATCCCCCAATCACATTATCTTTTAAAGATTTAAGGTTCTTTGATATATAAGCTATTGAACCAATAGTTTCAGGAGTCAAAACAAATCTATATGAATAATAATTTTTTTTCTTCAATAGACTATTTGCAATTCCTGTTAAAACTGCAGGTCCTGAAAGCTCATTATTTACCATTTGCGGGTGACATATATATGATGAAAAGAAAATTTCCTGCTTGACCTGTCCTTTTATTAATAATTCACCATAAGCAAGCTCACCTTTCTCATTAAAATCTGAATCAATGAATACTTTAAATTTTGAAGATTTATTGATTTTTTTAAAATCGTTATACGAAATACAAAATCCCCAATTTTTAGAATAATAAGATGTAAGGTATGGAATCGCATTTGGTTGATCTTCTAAAAAATGTAAGTGATGTAAAAGCTTTTCATATGAAAAAGTTTTATTAATGGGTTCAGAGTATCCCATTACATGAAGATTATGTTTTTTGAAATCAACAATTTTTTTTCCTGACTCCAAATCAATTATATATGCATCTCTAATATTCCATTCCGGAGGAACAGTCCAATCAAAAACCTTAGTTCCAGATTTAACTTTCTTGATTTCTATAGGAATAATTTTTTGAATATATTCTAAGCTCTTAATTACACCTTTTCCTGTAAGACTTCTTGGTATTTCATACAAATCTTCACAAAATTTTAATAAATCCATCTATTATCCTTTTTCAACCAATTCAATAAGACCGATTTTAATGCAATAAAGAAAACAAACTAATTTATTATTATGTCCAGCGCCAGGCACAGGCTTGCTTATCAATCTAAAAGATTTGCTTTCTAAAATTTTTATTTCTTCAAAAATATTATTCACCTCATAGCACAAATGATTTATACCGCCACCTTTCTTTAAAGCATTTTGTACAGGAGAAGTTGCTGAGTTAGGCGTTATTAATTCGATTCGTGGAAACGATTCATGAGATAAAAACTGTACAGTAACATCTTGGTTTTCATCAACAATTTCATTTGAATCAATTTTATAGTCAAAAGATGCTTCAAATATATCAGCACTTTGTTTTAAGTTTGATACAACGTATCCTATATGGTTTAATTTCATTCAAAGTCCTCTATCTCAAACTTTCTACCAATGTCACTTAATTTATCTGAAATAGTTTTTTTCCATTTATTTTCAATAAAGTATAATGGGTCATCAGATAGTTTTTCAAGCCAAAATTTTACAAGCATAGTAATATCTATTCCTAAAATTCTTGTACGATGCTCATTAAAAATTTTTAGATTACAAAACTTTTTTAAATCTTCTTCAATTTTAGGAAAATCATATTCAAAAGCTAAACCTTTAGGTCTTACATGATATTTTAAAATAATATTATGATTCTTGTTGTCTTTTTTAACTTTAATTGGAAAAAACTTATCATATCTGTATAAAAGTTTATCTGAAATTCTTTCTACATAGTGAATTATAGTCGAACGATGATAAAAATTTGATCCATAATGCATTAAATAGGAATTGTTGTGAAATAAAAAATGAAAAATTGATTTATCATCAAATGGATCAATTGTTTTACCTTCGTCCAGATTATAATCATTAAAAGAAGTATTTGATATATGGGAAAAAACTGGGCAATTACTTCTATTAAAAGAATTTTTATTTCTTAAATATTCATTGAGAGCTCCTACTTCGATAGGATCATTTTGGACATCATAAACACCTGTTTTTAAACATGAATAATTATAAGCGGGCAGAAAAAAATTAACGTCTGGCATATTATTTTGTAATATTTGAAAATGATGTTCTAGAGTCTCGCTTCGTCTTTTAGAAAAAGGAACTTTCAGTCCATAGAGTACATCAGTATGTATAAATACATTATTATGCTTTGAGGCTTCTTTAAAAATTTCCACTTTAAATTTTTAAATTGAACACTCTACATTTTTAGATTGTAGAATTTTGTATAAATCGTTGACAGATTCAATAGACATAGTTTCCTCCATATCAAACGAAATATCAAATTTCTCTTCTAAGCTAGTTAAAAGATTTAAATGTCCCAAAGAATCCCATTCAGGAAAATCTCCAGGTGAAGTATTTGCGTTAATTAATGATTTATCAACAGACAAAGTTTCGCTTATAAATTCAATTAAATTCATATCCGAGGAATATAAAAAATATTTCAAATAAATGTTAGCTTAACTTATTTGTGGGCCCACAGGGACTTGAACCCCGAACCTGCGGATTATGAGTCCGTTGCTCTAACCAATTGAGCTATGGGCCCTTAATAAGGGTTGCAAATTGCTAATTTTTGGTTACTTATTAAATAGTTTTTTTCTTATTTCTGTAGCAGAAATCTTTCCAACTTTTTTTGGCGGAATATGCTCTATAATATCATATCCTACTCCCCTGCCATAATTTACTGATTCAATATCAGGTATAATTATTACTTTCACTCGATTTGTTGATATTAAATCATCTAATTCTTTTTCAATGTTTTGTTTTACTTCTACTGGATCGTATGGATTACTGTCATCTTGACTCACCTCTCGGATACAAATGAGTACATTTTTATTTTGATTTAATCTTTGATCAATTAGCCAACGGTGACCATCATGCCATGGCTGCCATCTTCCTATAAACATCGAGTATTTCATCTAGGCTTTCCTTAATAGTTAATTTTCCTGTATCAATTTTTAAATGTTTTGAATCAATTGGTTCTTCATAATCTTTAGCAAAAAAATTCTCTCTTCCTCTTTTTTGAGATGTATGTAAATAGACTTCTAGAAAAGAAAATTCTGTTTTTAGTTCATCTCTAAGAAATCTATAGGGAGCAACAATAGAAACGACACAAATATAATTTTTATTAGCTAAAAATCGCATGATAGATATCGCAGTAGAAATATTTTTGATTCTACCCTCTTTAGAATAGTCTTTATTTTTATTAATATTTCTTAAATCATCTCCATCTAGATTTATAATTTTAATAGATGGATCACTTTTCTTAACATGAGAAATAAACTCATTTGCTAAAGTTGTTTTACCGCTACCGGGCTGTCCTGTCAACCAAAGAATCATGAATTAAAATCAAAAATGTTTTTTCTTTGTAAAAAAGCTTCAATAGCAACTATTAAAAACGAAATTATGATTGCTGTTTTTATAAGATTTATAATCTTATTACCTCCAGCTTTTACATCTGAAACTTTTGGATTCTGCAATAAAAATACTGAAGACCTATTATCTTTTTCATCAATTTTTGCTACTTCTAACTCATCTGACAGTCTAATATATAATTGACTATGTAGAGCAATTTCTCTTTCAATTCTTTCCTTTTTCAAGGAAAGTGATGCTGATTGAAGCAAGTTTTTATTGTTATTAACAAAATCGACCAATTCCTGCTCACGACTCTCTAAAGTTGATTTTATTTCAACCAGTCTACCTTCAATGAAACTTTTCTTTTCCAATGCTTTTATAGAAGTAACCTGATTAGAATATAAAACAATTAAATCATAAGATTTTTGCAATAAATCTACAGCCAAGGAAGGATGTTTATTTATGACAATAGATAATGTATGCAATCCCGTCTTTCTATCCTCTTTGAATTTTAATTTCTTATTCAATTTTTTTTTGGATTTATAAATCATCAATTCATCTTTTGAAATACCTGGTTTAAGATGTAAGAAATTGTCTACTTTTTTAATATAAGTTATTGGGTTAAAATTGGAATCTTCTTGACCAAACCAATGCTCTGCTAGGGTTACTTCCTTGTTATTAATTTCAAATCTAGTATTCACAATTTCATCTAAAAATCTATCTGATTTGATAAAATTGTCAACTGAAAAACCTAGCTGATTTTGGTTTGAAAGGATTTCGTCGAAAAGTGATAAACCACCTGCAGACGATACTCTTTCTCTATAATCGGTATAAAATGATACTTCCGCGCTATACTTTGGTGCTCCAAAAAATAGGCCAATAGAATTAATCAATAATAGAAATGCAAAAATTTTAATTCTTTTCTTAATAGCGTTAGAAATAAAAAATATTAGATTATTTAAGAAAAAATTTCCTTCTTTGTAGATAAATTTATTATTCACAAGACTTAATTATCATTATCCACTATTATTAAAATAGCTGCAACATTTGCAAGTGTTGTAGCTATATCAGCAAGAAATGAAGTAATATCGAATTCTCTTTCATCTTCTGGTTTTACTGGAATAAATACTGCATCTCCAGGATATAATTTCTTCCACCTTTTTCCTTTTTCAGTGGTACCATTTGCTCTGGTAATATAAATACGTTTTTTATCAGATCGCTTTTTCAATCCTCCTGCAAGAGATGCAGCTTCATAAATTGAAACGGTTCTCCCAGAAGGTGTAACTAATCCTGGGTTGAAAACGTTACCTCGAACTAATATTGTTTCTTCCGTTGGATATGCAAATATAGATGACCCTGGACTAAGCTTAAAATCCATTGAAGCGTTAGATACCGGTCCTCTTTCAATTGATAAATTATCTGGAGATTTATCAGGTCGAGAAAAATTGTCATAAACAACAATATGTGATTCAGAAGAAAGTGGCGTCATTCCATTTGCTAAATCTATTAAATTTCTTACTGTCATTCCATTTTTGAAAGGATAAGAGCCAGGCTTATTCACCTCACCACCAATAACCACTACGTAAGAATTCTCAAAGTTAATATCTTCATAAACTAAAATTTTATCGCCAGGTAGCAAATTAAATTCAGAGGATGAGCTATATGGTATTTTAAATTCACTAGCATAAAATTGATTTTCATCTTTTCTCAATATTATAATTTCATCAAGGTTAATACTTTTTACGTATCCTGGGTCTTCAAACCCACCAACGATATCCAAAACTTCTCTTAAATTCGTATAAGCTGGATAGCTACCTGGGCGCTTAACTCTGCCTAATACTTCAACAGTATTGTCAACTCCTGAAATAGATAAAATATTTATTGAGTCCCCATTGATTAATGGAGTTGATGAAAATTCATTTATCGTTATCTTTCTACTTAATCTTGCATTATCGTCTGAAGATCTTTTATCAATTGAAGTGATGGAATTAAGTATTGCAGACGAACTAGCAGAAACAGATAAACCGCCAGCATAATCTAATAAGTCTGATATAGATTCTCCTTCAAAAAATTCAAAAAATGCTCCATTATTAACAGATCCTGCAATGGATGCTCTGTTTTCAATATTAGGAATATGAATTATGTCACCATCAAGCAATCGAATCTTTGAAAATTCATTTTTTCCTTTTAAGAAAAAAGAATAAAAATCTAAGTTCTCAATAACCTTATTTTTTCTAATTATCTGAACATTACGTAACGAACCTTCAATATTTACTCCTCCAGCTTGAACAATTGCTGTGAAAACATCAGAAAAAGGGTGTATTAGTTGCAATCCTGGATTAGCAATTTGGCCAGTAAAGAAAACATTTATAGACTTTAGTGCCCCAAGACTTAAATTAATTTTTGTGGTATCATTAGCATCGGATAAAGATGCAAAGATTTTTGAAAATTCTTCATTTAAATATAATTCAGCACTTTGCAAAGTCATGTTAGATATATTTAAGAAACCAATATCAGCATAGAATATTTGTCCTTTTTTATCAATGGTAAAGGTTTCCCGAGAGTTTTTTTCTCCCCAAAATGAAATAATAACCTGATCTCCAGGTCCAAGCCTATAATCATCTGGAGCTGGTATATTATCATAAAAATTTAGAGTCCTCTGAAAATAGTTATAGCCAAAGTATGGAGAAGAAACGCTGGAGACTATTTCTGTACTTATAGATACTGCATCAGTATCGGTAGATATTTGAGAAACATTTTGTCCTCCAACAGGAATACTTACTTTTGCTTTATTTAGCTCTTCTCTAATTAAATCAAGTTGTTCATTACTAATATTTCTTAAATCTGATTGAGAGAATTGTCCAAATATTGCTGAACAAAAAAACAGTACTAATGATAGTTTTTTCATAGATAGAATTTATTTTTAAATATCGTTATTGCAAATGATTCTTTACTAGTTTATTTTAAGGTAAAATTTATGTTTAATAATAAAAATATTTTAATTACTGGTGGTACAGGTAGTTTTGGGAAAAGATATGTTTCGACTATTTTAAAACAATACAAACCAAACAAAATTGTTGTTTTTTCTAGAGATGAACTCAAACAATATGAGATGGCTCAACAATTCAATAACCCATGTCTAAGATACTTAATCGGTGACGTAAGAGATGCCACTCGACTAAATAATGTTTGTGAAGGTATAGATTTTATCATTCATGCAGCAGCATTAAAACATGTACCAATCGCAGAGTTTAATCCTACAGAATGTATTAGAACTAATATTAACGGAGCTGAAAATGTAATTAATGCTGCATTAAAAAATAAAGTATCTAAAGTAATTGCACTGTCAACAGATAAAGCTGCTAACCCAATTAATCTTTACGGAGCTACAAAACTTGCTTCAGATAAACTGTTTGTTGCAGCTAATAATATGGTTGGAAGTGCTGAAACTAGATTTTCCGTAGTACGATATGGTAACGTAATTGGATCAAGGGGTTCAGTAATACCTTTTTTCCAAAAACTTATAAGAAATGGAGCCAAGACACTTCCTATCACTGATAATAATATGACCAGGTTTTTAATTACATTACAGGAAGGGGTTGATTTTGTGCTTAAAAACTTTTCAAGGATGCAAGGAGGAGAAATATTTATTCCCAAAATTCCATCAATGTATATGAAAGATTTAGCAAAAGCTCTTGCAAAAGATTTAGAACATGAAATTATTGGTATTAGACCTGGAGAAAAGCTACACGAAGTTATGTGTCCTGCAGATGATAGCCATCTTACTTTAGAGTTTGAAGATCATTTCGTTATTATCCCTTCTATACCAATAGTCTTTGATGTTGATTACACCAAAAATAACTTAAATGAAATAGGTAAGCCTGTGGAAATAGGATTCGAATACTCTTCAATTAAAAATAAAAATTGGTTAAAAGCGGAAGAGCTCCTTAAAAAAATATCTTAAAAATGAAATTTATTTCATATGGAAGGCAATATATTGATAAAGATGACATTGATGCCGTTTCAGATACACTTAATTCTGATTTTTTAACTCAAGGACCTAAAATACAAGAGTTTGAAGATACTATATCAAACTATTGTGGTTCAAAATTTACAATTTCTGTCGCCAATGCAACAGCAGGTCTTCACCTTGCTGCGTTGGCATTATTAAATGAAGGCGATAAAGTGCTTACATCTCCAAATTCCTTTTTAGCAACATCAAATGCAATTTTGTATGCAAAAGCAAAACCTATTTTTGTTGATATTAAAAGTGACGGCAATATTGATTTAGATTTATGTGAAGAGGAACTAAAAAAAGATTCAACCATAAAAGCAATTTTTGTCACTGCAATGACAGGTTTAATGGTTGATCAAAAAAAATTGAAACATATTAAAGAAAATTATAATGTAAAAATTTTGGAAGACTGCGCTCATGCAATAGGAGCAAAAGATAAGAATATTATTTGTGGTTCATGTGCATATTCTGATTGTACAATTTTCTCTTTCCATCCTGTTAAAATTATTACAACTGGTGAAGGAGGAGCTATAACAACCAACTCAAAAGAAATATATGAAAAATTAATGCAGCTGAGAAGCCATGGCATGTTTAAAGATGAAACAATGAAACCATGGGAATATGAGATGCGAAGTCTTGGCTTCAATTACAGACTCACAGATATTCAAGCAAGCCTTGGTATTTCACAAATGAAAAAAATAGATGGTTTTATTAATAGAAGGCAAGCTATAGCAAGACAGTATGATGATATTTTAAAAAATCATGAATTTATATCACCATTATACACTTTTAGCAATAAATCTTCTTATCATTTATATGTAGTTAAAGTCAAATTCAATAAACTAAAAATTTCAAAAGCTGATTTATTTATTGAAATGAAAAAAAGAAATATAGGTCTACAGGTTCATTACATGCCAATAAACCATCAACCTTACTACAAATCTTTAGGATATGGTAACGAAATTCATCCTCAAATGGACCTATATAATGAACAAGCTTTTTCAATTCCTATATTTCCTTCTCTTGCAAACAAAGAACAAAAATATGTTGTTGATAATTTAATTGAATTTATTGAAAAGAATGAAAAATAGGACATCGTATGCTTTAATTCCTGCAAGAGGAGGAAGCAAAAGAATTCCAAAAAAAAATATAAAGGATTTCCATGGCAAACCAATTATTGCTTACTCAATAGAAATTGCTAAAAAAGCAAATATCTTTGATAACATTATTGTAAGCACTGATAATAAAAATATAGCTGATATTTCTCAGAAATATGGAGCTAGTATTCCTTATTACAGACCAAAAGAAATCTCAGATGACTACTCAACATTATTTGATGTCGTAGATCACTCTTTAGCCAATATTAGTTATGATTATAAATATTGTTGTTTAATTCTTCCTACATCTCCTTTTTTAACTACAAAATATTTATTGAAAGGAATGGAAATGATTAAAGAAAATGATGCATTATTTTCCTTCTCAGCGTCACCTCTATCTTCGCCTTTTCAGAGATCATTTATGATTAATAAGAATAAAAAATCCAAAATGTTTTTTCCTAATGAGTTTAAAAAAAGAAGTCAAGATTTTGAGGTTGCCTATCAGGATAATGGACAATTTTATTGGATTGACATAGAAAAGTACGCTAAATGTAAGAATAAAAATTTTTTCGAAAATCAAAGTATACCTATTGTCACGCCTAAATATCTTTCTCATGATATTGATACGCTAGAAGATTGGGAATATGCAGAATTAATGTTTTCTGCTATCAAAAATAAATTTGAAAAATTATAGAAAATGGAAACAATTTTAATAAGAACTGACTCATCATCAGAAATTGGGACTGGTCATATCATGAGAAGCATAGTGCTTGCTAAAAAATTTTCAAAAAATAAAATAATTTTTTTGGTTGAAAATCTTGAAGGTAATATTAACTATAAAATTCAAGAAAGCGGTTTTGAGTTGATTAATTTAAAGTCAAAAAAAATTGAAGAATTAATTTCATTAATAAAAAAATACGAAGCAAAAAAATTAATTGTTGATCACTATGATATCAGCTTTTCGGACGAACAAAAAATTAAAAAGGAAACAGGGGTTGTTCTTTTTGTTCTTGATGATACGTACAAAGAACATTTTTGTGACATAATCTTAAACCATAACATAGGTGCTGATAAAAAAAGATATCTTAATTTAGTCCCAAAAAATACAAAAATAATGTGTGGACAAAAATATGCTTTGATTAGAGATGAATTTCATAAAGAAAAAAAAATTTTAAGACAAAAAAATTTTAAAACAAAAAAAATTATGCTAGCATTGGGAGGGGCTGATATTCTAAATTTAAATTGTAAAATTTTGAATTTAATGAGCACTATTTCAAATATAACATTAGATATTACAACGACAGAAGCAAATGCCAATTTATCTGATTTAAAACAAATGGTTAAGAAATACAATTACTTTGCCAAACTCCATATTAACACTGATATAATGGCAAGGCTAATGAATGAATCAAATCTTATAATTACCACACCTAGCGTAACTATAAATGAGGTTTTTTTTATGGAAAAACCATTTATAGCAATAAAAGTTGCAGATAATCAAAAAATTATTTTTGATTATCTTGATAAAAATAGTTATTTCACTATGAATGAATACTGTGATAATGTTTTAAAAAAATATATTAAGCAAATATTGGAAATATAAAAAATGAAGAAAATCGCATTTTTTGGTTTTGGAAAATTGGGTCGTGAATGTATCAGAGCTCTAGAAGAAAATGGTTTTGATATATCATATATTTTTACCCACAAAGATCTTTCAAAGAATAGTGTTGATATGTACGCAATTGAAAATAAAGTTGAATATTTTTATGATGATTTAAGAAAAAAAGAAAAAATATTAAAAAAAATTGAATGTCATAATACAATACTTGTTAGCATTAATTATCGTTTTATTTTGAATGAAAAAACATTCAAAAAATATTCATATGCAATTAATTTGCATGGTTCTTTGTTGCCAAAATATAGAGGTAGAACACCGCATGTTTGGGCAATTATAAATGGAGAAAAAAATTGTGGTGTTACATCTCATCTTATCGATAAAGGCACTGATACTGGTAAAATTATTTTGCAAAAAAAAGTAAAAATAGAAAAAAATGATAGTGGATTTTCAATTTTAAAAAAATATGAAAAGATTTATCCATCACTTCTTGTAGATTCGATTCTACACATTGAAAACAATGGTAAAGTTTATGAACAAGATGAAAAAAGCGCTTCTTACTATGGTGAAAGAAATCCTAAAATGGGCTATATTGATTTTTTTCAAAATAAAACAAAAATAATAGATTTTATTAGAGCTCAATCTAATCCTTATCCTGGTGCATACTTTCATTTAAAAAACGGTAAAAAAATTATTATCAATAAAGCTGTTGAAGCTTCAGATGTAAATTTGGAAAATATTGGAATAATTGAAAAAATTGATAACTCTTTTTTTGTGAAATGTACAAATGCAGTATTAGAATTAATTGATATTAAAATTGAATGAGGCAAGTAATGAAGATAGGTAATTTTGATTTAAGATCTGGAAAAACGTATATAATTGCTGAATTATCAGCAAACCATAATGGTAAAATTGACAATGCTCTACAAACAATTAAGGCAGCAAAAGATATTGGAGCCAATGCTATAAAACTCCAAACTTATACAGCTGATACTCTAACTCTTAATTGTGATAAAGATGATTTCATTATTAAGGGAGGTACACTTTGGGATGGACAGCCTATGTATGAATTATATAAAAATGCGTTCACACCTTGGGAGTGGCATGAAGAGCTTTTTGATTATGCAAGAAGTATTGGTATTGATATTTTTTCATCCCCTTTTGATAGGTCTGCTGTAGATTTTTTAGAAGATCTAAATCCTCCAGCTTATAAAATTGCATCTTTTGAAATAACAGATTATGATCTAATAAAGTATGTCGCAGAAAAAGGTAAACCTATAATAATTTCAACAGGTATTGGAACTTTAGATGAAATTGAGGATGTCGTTAATATTTGTAGAAATGTTGGAAATGATAAAATAGTACTATTAAAGTGTACAAGCGCTTATCCCGCACCTATCGAAGATGCTAATCTTAAAACAATAAAAGATTTAAAAAATAGATTTAATGTTATTGTAGGGTTTTCAGATCATACTTTAGGGGTCACTGCACCGATTGCTGCAGTTTCGCTTGGAGCAACTGTAGTTGAAAAACATTTTATATTAGATAAATCGATTGGAGGACCAGATTCAGATTTTTCACTTGATAAAAGGGAATTTAAAAATATGGTTAATGAAATTAGAAAGACTGAAAAACTGATTGGAAAAGTTGATTATTCAATGAATGAAAAAAAGGAAAAAAGCAGACAATTTTCGAGAAGTTTATATGTATCAAAAGATATAAAAGAAGGCGAAGAAATAACTATAAATAATATTAGGTCTGTAAGACCAGGGTATGGATTGCATCCTAAATTTTTAAATCAAATTTTAGGTAAAAAAGTCAAAAAAAACTTATCGTTTGGAGATAGGCTTGAATTAAAAAATATCTATATGGATAATAATTGATTTCATGAAAATTATTTTTTTAGAAAATCGCGAAAAAACTTTTTTCTGGGACGCAATAGCGAAAAAACTTGAAATTGATAATCATAAAATTTTTTGGATAATTCAAAATCATGCTTATAAACCAAAATATGGCAAAAAGAACTTTATAAAATATCCTTTCAAAAAAGATTTAATAGAATTAGACCATGATGATATAAAGCTCAACGACATTCTTTCTAGTGATAGAATGTTTAATTATTTTAACTCAAATGGTAGTCATTACAAGTATTATCAAAAACAAATCTTAAAAATTCTTAAAAATATTAAACCTGATATTGTTTTTGGAGAATCAACTTTATTTCATGAATTGATTACGATTCATATTTGCAAGAAAATGAATGTTCCATATTACAACCCTCAATCATCATCCTACCCTCCAAATTCTTTCCTATTTTATAAATATGATTCAAAATTAAGAGTTGAAATTCCTAACGAAACGTATCCTTATAAAGATTATGAAAATATTATTAGAAAAATGGAAGAAAAAAAATTAAAAATTGATTATATGGTTCGTAATAAAAAAAATAGATTATTGAGCCAAATTTTAAGAAGACTTAAACAGATTTTTGAATATTTAATAGGGGAAAAATATAATACTCCTGGACTTTATAGAAAGTTGTATATGAATTACAAACGAAGAAAAAACATTGAAAAATGGAATAAATTGGCAATCAAATTGCAGGATATAAAACAAAATAAAAAAATTCTTTTTTATCCTATGCAACAGCAGCCTGAAGCAAATATAGATGTTTGGGGGAAAAAGTATCAAGATCAAGCTAAGCTTATTTACAAATTGAAAAAAAATTTACCTCGAAATTGGGAATTGGTTATTAAGAGTAATCCGAAAAGAAGATATGAAATTTCAGATAAGTTAATAAAAATCATGCAAAATAATGAAATCATAGCTTTAGATTCTAAGACCAAAATGGATGACATTCTCAAAAAAGTAGATTTAATAGTTTCTAATACAGGTACGATTTCTTATGAAGCAATTTTTTGGGAAAAACCAATAATTAACTTAACAAGATCAATTTCCGACAATCAACCTGGAACATTTAAATTAGATAAATATGAAAATCTTCATAAAATTTTAAAAATTGTAGAAAATGAAGAGTTTTTGACTGCAAACTTCGAGGATAAAGTTCAATTTATGAAAAAAATGTCATTAAATACTTTTGATGGAAGTATAGGTGATCCAGTACATAATGAAAATTGTTTAGACAAACAAAATATTGCAAAAGTTGTTGATGGTTTTCGCAGCATTTTAAAAAAAATTAATAATTTTCAATATGAAGTCATTTAAACTATTAAGTTTTATTACACTTAATATAATTGAAAAATCATTAATTTTTCTTTTTCCTTTTTTTGTATTATTTATTTCTGGGAATAAAGCTCTATTTAATGAATTAGAATATGCTTTTTCAATATCTACTTTACTAATCTTATTTTTTGACTTAGGATTGACATCACAAATTTTTTATGGGTATAAAAAATCTTTACAAAAAGATAAATTTCTTATTAATAGGGAAATAACATACATTTTTCTCTTAGGAATTTATAGCATTCTATCCATTATAACTTTTTTGATTTTTAATTTAAGCAGCATAACTATACTGATTCTTTCAAGAACTATTTACTTTTTAATATCAAACTTTTACTATAGTTATTTTAGACTTTACAATACTCCAAATACCTTTTTTTATATATCAATACCATTACAATTACTTTTCTACTTAGCAATATTATTTACAAATTATTTTGGTATAAAAATTGACTTAGTTCCAATATTTTTAACTTTTTCAATATCAATCTTTTTTTATTTTTTATTTGAAATTTCAAAATTGCAAAACTTTAGTATTAAAAAAATGATTATGAATATCAAAGAATCATTTCTCTTTTCATATCCATTGATTATTAATTTTTGTTTAATTGCATTAATGAATCATTTTGGCAAAATTTATTCATTCAACTACCTTTCTACGGAACAAATGTTTGATTATTCAATTTTACAAAGAATAGCTACAATTATTACTCTTGTTCACGTATCTGTTTATGGGTTTTTAGTAAAACAGATTTATAATTCCAAGAATGTTGAAGAGCAAATTGAAATCTTTAAAAAATATTTTCTTGTAATTATTATATCGAGTATTTTTCTTCTTATTTCAGTTCCATTAATAAACCTTCTTTTCAATTATAATCTTAGTTCAAAATTGCTTGCAATTTTTATAATGGGCACTGTTTTGAGGTCTTTATGTACATATTTTGAAACATATTTTAATTCTAATAACCAAAATAAGCTTTTACCATTTTTAACAATATTAGCTGCATCTATCTATTTTCTTATATTTTTTACATTTGACGAAGTAAATCTAAATACAATTATTATTACATTTTTCATTTCATCTATGATTAACTTTTTCTCAATTATGCTTGTTCTAATAAAGAGAAAAATCTTATTTAAATGATATTATGAACAATTTAAATCCTTCAAAAATTCTACTATTTAGCCTTTCTACTTGGTTAATTATTTTTACAATTATACCATATAAATATTATTTTAATGAGAGTCCAAATGAAGCAATTTTTTTTGCTTTATTATGCTTCTTTGCTTTTTTTCTGGGTACTTTTTTTTGCAATGATAAAATTTCTGATAATGAAATTATAAACACGAAAAATGTTAAGTTAATTTTTAATATATCATTTTTATTAGGTGTTATTGGTGTATTATTTAGACTATATGAAAGAATTTTTCTTGATTCTGTTTTAATGTACGATAATTTTACAGAGTATAGATTTGAGTCATTGCAACAGGAGGATCAGCTTTCTATTGCTGGAGTTTTAGGTTCTCTATTTTATCCCTTTGGCTTATCTGCACTTCTTATTTACATATACTATAATAAAATAATATATATAAATAAGCTTCCTGTGTATGCTTTTGGCAGCTTTTTCCCAATTGAAGCTATTTTTCTGGGTGGAAGATTAAATATAATAGTATTTTCTTTAATCCTATTTTTTGCATTTCAAATCAATTCAATTAAAGATAAAGGTAAACTAATATTACCAAATTTGAGAAATTCAATTTTAGTAATTTCTATATTTTTTCTATTTTCATTGTACTCGTTAAATATTGTCTTAACAAGATTTGACCAGATGGGATTTGATTTTACGAACTATTTAAACTTCTTAGAAATCTCAAGAAATCTTGAAATAAGTAGTTATTTTTATAATTTTGCTGATCAAAGAAACTTTGACTTAACGTCTACATATTTTTTTATTTTAGTTGAAATGATGCATTACTATGTGAGTGGCCTAGTTGAATTTATTAAACTTTATAATTTCAATTTATCTGGGTTTGATCCTTACTTTGGTAGTCACCAATTTAATGTATTTCTCAAATTTTTTGGGTTTTTAGGCTTTGATACTATTTCTTTCATGGACACACATGATAATCATCATCAAATTGGACAATATACCTCCTTTTTAGGGCCAGCTTATATTGACTTTGGTAAATATTCTATTTTTTACTTATTTCTTCTAGGATACGTTAGTAAAAAAATTTACTTCAGTATGTCAAAAGGTCTAATTTCTGGGCAATTGCTTTATCCATATGTATTAACTGTTGTAATTCTAAGTCCAATGAATCATTTTTTTATGCAGCAATATTTATATATTTTTACTGCAATAATTATCACAATAACTATGTTTAAGATTAGATTATGAAAATATTACAACTTGGTAAATTTTTCCCTCCTGATCTTGGAGGAATAGAGACAGTAATGCAAAGTCTTACTGAAGACTTAAATAAACAAAACATTCAATGTGACGTTTTATGTTCTAATTCTAAAAATGAATATTCAGAAGAAAAAGTTAATGGATATGTAGTTTATCGAACTAAATCTTGGGGAAAATATTTTTCAACATCTATTTCCCCTCAAATGATATTCAAACTAAGAGAGATTATTAATAATTATGATATTGTTCATATACATCATCCTGATCCAATGGCTACATTAGCCTTATATTGTGCCAACACAAAAAAGGTTAAAATTGTAGTTCATTGGCATGCAGATATTGTAAAGCAAAAAATAATATTACTCTTTTATAGTTTTCTTCAACAATGGATGTTGAGAAAATCTAATCTTATTGTCACAACATCAACTAAACAAAAAAATGAAATTAAATGGCTTGAAAATTTTCAAGAAAAAACAATCTCTATTCCAATTGGAATCAATCAAAACTCATTAAATGTTGATGAAAATCAATTCAACAAAATCAAAAATAAATATATAAATAAAGAAATTATCTTCTCACTAGGCAGACATGTATACTATAAAGGATTTGAATATTTGATTGAAGCCGGGAAATTTATTGATGACAATAAAATTATTCTTATTGGAGGCAGTGGTCCACTTTCAAACGATCTTAATAAAATTATTGATAAAAATAATCTTCATGAAAAAGTTAAATTGATTGGAAGGATAGAACAAGATCAACTAGGTGCATATTTCAAAGCATGTTCAATTTTTTGTTTACCATCTATAGTAAGGTCAGAAGCATTTGGTGTAGTACAATTAGAAGCAATGACTTTTAGTAAACCTTTAATAGCAACAAATATTTATGGCTCAGGTACAAGCTGGGTAAACAAGCATAATGACAGTGGAATTAATGTAAAAACTAAAAATTCTAAAGAAATTGCAAATGCAATTAATCTGATATTATCTTCTCGTCAGAAATATAATGAGTTTTCTGTAAACTCATTAAAAAGGTTTAAAAATAACTTTATGCAAGAAAAAATGATTAATAGTTTTATTAATAATTATAAAAAAATATTATGAAAATTGGAATACTAGGACAGGGCTATGTTGGAACGGCTGTAAAAGAAATCTTTAAAAAACATTTTAAAGATATAAAATATTATGATAAGTATTTTATTGAAAAATCAAATGTCACATCATTAGAAGAGTTAGCCTTAATATCTGATTTTATCTTTTTATGTCTTCCAACTCCTATGATGTCAAATGGGGAATGCGATATATCAATTATTGAAAAGGAACTTAATAGACTTAATGAGTTAGCTGACAAAAGTCCAATTACAATTGTTATTAAATCAACTATTCCTCCAGGAACTACTGAATCTTTTAATCAGAAATTTAGTAATTTATCAATCATCTTTAATCCGGAATTTTTGACTGAATTAAACTTCATAGAAGATTTTAAAAATCAAGATAGAATAATTTTGGGTGGAGACTCTAATCAATGCACTGAAATTACCAAAATCTATAATGAAGTTTTTCCCAACATACCAATAGTAAACACTTCCTCTCAAAATGCAGAAATGGTTAAATATGTTACTAATATTTTTTTGGCTACAAAAGTGAGCTTTGCTAATGAAGTAAAAAACATATGTGATCAGCTTGATGTTGATTACGATAAAATAATTAAGATAGCGATGATGGATAAAAGATTGGGTGATTCACACTGGAATGTACCTGGACCAGATGGCAAGAAAGGATTTGGTGGTAGCTGCTTTCCAAAAGATATTAATGCTTTAATATATTTATGTGGACAAAATAGAATTGATGCTGAACTTATAAATAAAGTTTGGGAAAATAATTTAAAAAATAGACCTGAAAAAGATTGGGAAAATCTAAAGGGTCGCGCTGTATCAGACTAAATTTTTAACCACCTATTATTTTCTAAAGTCCAATTAATAGTTGATTCTAATCTATCAAAAGCAGATTGTGGCTCCCAGCCAAGCTTTTTCATTTTACTGCCATCTAAAGCATATCTTAAATCGTGTCCAGGTCGTGATGAATGAAAATCAACCATTTCATAAATTAAATCTTTGTTTTGGCACTTAGCGATGAATTGAGCAAGCTCCAAATTATCAATTTCATCTTTCCCAACAATATTAAATTTTTGACATTTTATACCGTCATCTATAGGTAGTTTGGAAATGTCATGATTAAATAAGAATAGTAATGCTTCTGAAACATCTTTAGCATGAATATAATGTCTTGAGCCAGCTACCGTTTTTTCTTTATTGCAATGCACGGTTACTTTCTCATTATCCCTTACTTTTTTAATTACCATAGGTATATATTTTTCTGCACTTTGTCTTTCGCCAAAAACATTCATTGTATGAGTAATCATTGATGGCAATCCATAAGTATTTTCAAAAGCTACTACTAACTCTTCTGCGCCAGCTTTGGATGCTGAATATGGATTTGTGGAATTATATCGATCATTTTCCTTGTAGTTAGTGCCCACAGGTGCAGGACCAAACACTTCATCAGTACTGAAATATGCAAATCTTTCTATATTATCAAGTGTTCTTGCATAATCTAATAAATTTGCAGTTCCGACAACGTTATCCATAACAAATTCCATTGGATAAGATATAGATCTATCAACATGAGAACCTGCAGCTAAATG
>Ga0163109_10000804_pt1 | contig 24844 bp, 25 predicted proteins | sample CRUFie1St13metaG_FD_108704 | JGI IMG/M metagenome (GOLD analysis project Ga0163109, IMG submission 108704) | Marine microbial communities from the Costa Rica Dome - CRUD Field 142mm St13 metaG | ecosystem: Environmental > Aquatic > Marine > Oceanic > Photic zone | place: Costa Rica: the Eastern... | reverse complement strand
GGTAAAAAATATTTTGAATTGTGCCTAGTGGCGTACCATAGCTGACTTGATTGATTCTTCTATCGACTGAGTGTATTATTCCGATTAACTTATTATTGTATAAGACAGGTGATCCGCTAGATCCTGGGCCTGCAGGTACTGTAAATATTTGATGATGTTTATCTTTTTGGCCAGAGTATATTCCGCGAAAGATTGGAATTGCATTGGGTCCAAAAATTCCGTATGGCACTGCAATGTTAATAACGGGAGAGCCTACAGGAGGAACATCTTCAGCTAGTTGTATAGTTGATAAAAAATTTCTGTCTATATTAAATGCGCAAATATCTGGTTTGTCAGGGTTGAAATAAATAGTTTCAGTTATAGCATATTCATTGCCTCTAATGTCGTAAACAGAATTTGTTTTTTCGATTTGAAGAGTTAAATTACTTAAGTGGTCGAAGGATATAGAAGATACAAGTCCTCTGATCATTGGTAAAAATTCATTAAATCCTTTGCAAACGTGGCCTGCTGTAATCATAACAGGCATGTTATCTTCATTGCGAATAGCAAAAGCTGTTGATTTAACTGAAAACGTTTGAGCAAGACGTTTATTGATTACTGTTATTGCATTTTGAAGTCTAATATTTGAACATGTTAGTTCATCATATTGTGAAATACATTGTTCGTTAAAGCTATCTATATTAATCTTGTAAGTTGAAAGAATAAGTCCGACAGCAGAAATTGTTTCTTCAGGAACAGGATTGATATTATTAATTTTAATTTCCATATGACATGAGCTTAAAAAAGATGTCATAATAAGTAAAAGTAAAGATTTCACTGTATTCTCCTTTCGGGTTCATACAATTATAATTATTGTAAGTTTTTATCTTGGGAGAAAAATTCTTGCCGGGGCTCCGCCGTAGTGATATGTCATTTGAGATGCAATGTGGTCTGATGCTTCTCGTCCGTCTCCAAGCGCAACTGAAATGTGGCCACTACGCGAGGAGCCTTTACCCCATACAACGATTGCTCCTGCTGGAAGAGCCCTTAGGTTGTTATTAAAAGACTCGTAAAAGTGTGTTGAAGAAGCAAATTGTGATGCTGATTGATAAGCGTGTGATCCCCAAAGAAAAGGGCCTGTAATACGTTCAACAGCGTCAGCAACTGCGTTATAACACCATCCAACAGTATTTCGACTTCTTGCTTCATAGTAAGCTTCATCAGCAATTCTATTACCTTTGATGGAGTTGTATTCATTATTATAATCTAATTGTGTTTGAGTTTCTTGTTCATTAGGCTCTGAAATCTGCTCCGATTGTTCTTCTAGACTTCTATTTTCGTGACAAGATGAGTATATGTTGCCTTGAACAACACAATGACAAGGAAGTCCATCACAATAATGTGTAAGTCTTTGTACACCTGAAGATACTGCAAAAGAACTCCAAATACATCCTTGAGAACATTCTGATCCAAGCAAGCTCTTTTTAGTACCGGATAAGTTTTCATCTTTTAATGTATCTGAAGGATTTGCACATCCAAAAGATAGAAGTAAAAGTAGTAAAAAATATTTCATAAAATCTCCTTTTTTTTTAATTATAAGAAGCGTATTTTATTTTTTACTAATTATAATAAACTTCTTCGTCATGCTCATCGACTTTTTCATCAATAAAGTCAATGTATTTTGATTGTCGAAGATAATCTAAAACAATAAGATTATTTCTTTCTTTGTGGTATGCTTTAGAAAGAGCACTTTCATGCCAGTCCTCTTCACCTCTATCTTTGATTGCAACTTGCATGCTTGTGTCGTCGTCTATCTTTGTTGTTAGTTGATTAATGCCAAGATATTCAGACTCACCTGTATTTATATCTAGCTGTCTTTTTTTAATATCATTTCTGTTATTGTAGATATTCCATACATTTAGTGCTGCCGTCGAAACTTTACTTCTATCACTTATGAGATAAGAACCAAGTTCAGATACCTTTTCTATTATAATTTCATATAGAAGAGGCCCAAAGCCTTTAGTAGTTTGATAAGTTTCTATTATTTTATATCCACCAAGTGCATAACCTGATTTCTCGCTTGGTTGGGTTTTTTCAAATTTTATTTTTCCTTGAATATTTATATCTTCATGTTTTTTAATATTTAAAATACAAATATTTTCACTATCTTCTAAATATTCTATTACAAGCTTTTTACCACTTTTGCAATTTTCTATTTCTTTTTCAAGAATTTTTATTTTTCTAATTATAGACATTACATCTGGTACATTAATGTTTTCATTAATGAAATTTCTCCAGCTTTCATATATGTCTTTATATTCTTTGTTGCTGCACATTTTATTTTTTTGCAAAATCTTTCCAGAAGTTATCATCTAAAGAACTATCTTTTTCGCTTTCTTTCTTTGGGCTTAAATCTTTTGTTACAGGGACATCGTCTAAGCTATCATCTAATTTGCTGTTAAAAGTTCTCATATTTTTAGGCGCATCGCTAACAAGTTCTTCATCTTTGATTTCTTTAGGAATCCACTTTTCAATTTCTTTACGACTTTTTTTGTCAATTTTACCAATTTGCATAAGGTTTTCAATTCCTACGAAAATAGAAAGACGATTTATAACTTCAGTTTGTAATCCTTGAAGTTGTTTTCTTAAAATCTCTTTGTCCATTTGTGAATCTCGAAGACGACTAATTAATGTAGATCTATCATCATTAAGTTTAATAATTTCTTCTTTTAGTTCTTTGATATCATCAGGATCACGTCCACTAAATATTGAAATCATAGAAGAAATGCTACCTATGATCATACCAACAATACCAACGATAACATCTTTGTTTTTATCTGGTATATGCATGTATGTAAAGAAGAAAATTAATCCAATAACCATTACTAAAAATATTAAAGATGCAACCCAGCTTCTTTTTCCTTTATCTGAAAACCAACTCATTATGCCGACTTCTCTTTCTCATTGTCATGTGTAATTTCAATTTTAAGAATTCTTCTATCAAGCTGACTAATATTTTCTGAAAACTTTTCAGAGTTAGAATGTAACGTATCAGAAATTTTACCTGAAGAGTTTTCTAGGTCATCTACTTTAATTCCTAGAAAATCAACTTTTTGTGCAATAAGATCACATTTTTTTTCAACAACGTTAAATTTATTTGAAAGAAACCAGACACCTGTCAATAAAGATATTAACACAGGCGCACTTTGAGAAATTAAATTAATTAGCGTTTCCATGTTAATCCTTGCATTCACAAATTTGTTTGCCACATTTTACGCAAGCAGTATCTTCTAGATCTTCTTGATCATCTGTTTTTTTCTTTTTTTCTAAAGCGTCTTTAATAATTTTTGCCTCTAAGTCATCATCAATGCCGTTATTGTTTTCATCTTTGATTTCAGGCTTTTCTTCAACACTTTCAACTAGCTTGTTAAGGATTTTATTTTTACTTCCTAAGTGACCTTTAAGAAGCATTATAAGGAAAGTTGCTCCGCTGCCTCCCATTAAGCCAATTAAAAGTTGTTTTCTTGTAGGCTCGCCTTCAGCATCGCATATAAATGCAGCTGTAGCAATGCCAATTATTGTAGATAATAAACGCTGTAAAGATTTTTTGCCTTTAAGCTTTAGAGAACGTTTTAAGCCTTCAGTTGTAACATAAGCAACACCGGCACAAATTAGTAGCAGTTCTGTTACTGGCATAGCTACCTCCCGTCTAAAGATAACTATTAGTTATGGACTAGTCTATCATAAAAGGTTTTGCTAATCCTTCTTTTATTAGCAACTGATTTACAGAATTGTCACCAAGCATATCATTTTCAGTAAGATAAATTTTACTTACCCAGCGGCCAAATTTTCCTTTTTTTAGTACCTTAATGTATATTTCTTTATTTTTAATAAGCTCTTCAAGTCTTGCTTTTGATCGATAACCTTCTTTTTTTTCTTGAAGATCTTTTGTTCTAATTTCAGGCGTATCAATTCCGTAAAGTCTAAATTTTTCTCTTACGTGTATGTTAAAACCAAGATCAAGCATGCATGTAATTGTATCACCATCGTAAACACTAATAACTTTAGCTTTATAAGAATACACTTATATTTCCTTTATTTTAATGGTAAGATCACTTTGTCCTTTAATTAGCCTGTGCCATTTTTGTGAATTAACAAAATAAGTTTTACCTTCTATTAATGTAACAGGAAAGTTATCTTCCAGTTGAATTTTCCAATTATGGCCTGAAATTACTTTAATATATCTTTTATTTTCATCTCTGTGCCATTTAAGTTCAGATTCATTTAAAGTAGATTTAAAAACTCTTACTTTAATGTTATTTTTTAAGCTGTCTGTATAGGGTCTTAATGACATTACCACCTACCTGGAAATTTAAGGCCTAATTGTTTTTTATATCTATGTATATTACACGACCAGTATCTAGCTTTCCACTTTGGACCAGGATCAGTATCACACTTATGTCTTGCTAGGAAGGATTTTCTAGCAGCAGCATTTTTTGAAATTTTCATTCCTGGCTGGCCAAAACCTACTTTGACAATCCTATAACCTTTTTTGTTATTTTTTGTTTTCTTTGCAGGTTTTTTTGTATAGACGACAAATTTCTTTTTTCCATCATTTGCTCTTTTTGGTTTGTTAAGATCAACTTTTTTGCCTCGATATTCAGCTTCATTAATGATATATTCTACTGGATAGTCTAACGGGACTTTTTGCCCATTATAATAATCATAATAGCCGAGATCTGTATTTTCTAGAATCCACAAATCATTTTCATTGAGAAAAGATGCTTTGCCCTCTTCGAAAAGATCTCTAGCTTCGTTAATTAAATTAAAGTAGCTCTTGCTGCCCATTCGAAATATATTCTCATGTATAGGGATATTATTTTCAAAATGATATTTCATATTTTCAGATAACATTGTTATATTGTTATCATATAGAAAGTTTTGCTCGTTTAACTTTTGATAAATTCTATTAATAAGTGAAGACATACATTACTCTTTAAAATTAATTATAATATTAGGAGACAACATGATAAGTGACGAAGAAAAAAATACTAAAAAAAACTATTTATTGATTCTAAAAAGCTTAGAGTGTTTGTTAAAAGAATCAAAAGAGTACAAATTGTTTAGTGCAGAGCAGGATTTAAAAAGAGCATTGTTGCTTATACGATCAGGGGTAAATAAAATTGAGCACGCAAAAACTAAGAGAATTAATTAAAGAGTACGTAAAAGCCGGTTCAGGAGGAACATATGATCCAACAAACGCATCAGGAGTTATTCAAAACGAAGAAAGAGTAGATGAATATGTTGATTTTATAGAGAATATGAATACTGATGATGGATCTACTACTTTAGAGGTAAAAGTTAGTAAAAATATTGACAATCCTGAAATAGAAGATATTTTAAATAGCATTTTGCCTGTAAAATATAAAATTTTTGATTATAATAACGGTAACGATGTTAAACAACACAAAAATAATGTCATTAACAAAATTTTTAGTAAAATATCTGGCAAATTATGAACTTAATTAGGTATATTGAAATTTTTAAAAAGTATTTTCTATCTTATAAAGAAAAGATAGAAAACTATGATTTTAATGAAAAATTAAATTTCTGCCTTTTATTTTCAATATATTACTTATACTTTACAGGTTTAGTTTTAAGCTACTATTTACTGGAAGTATTAAAAAGCATTTATTTGCCATTTTTAGTTGTTTTTTTAAGCTTTAAAAAGAGGATAACTTGGAAAAAGAGAATTGGGTAAAGTATTTTCCGTATAGTCAGCCAAGAGATCAGCAGGTAAAAGTCATTAATAAAGTTTTAAATGACTTTGAAAATAGCAATAAAAATTATGCAATTGTTGAGTGTGGAACTGGCGTAGGAAAGTCTGCAATTGGCCTTACAATTGCAAGGTATCTTAATAACAAATTTGCCAATGATCCTGAAACCGGTTGTTATTTCTTGACGACACAAAAGATACTACAAGAGCAATATGAAAAAGACTTTAGTAACTTAGGAATGAGAAGTCTTTATAGCAGTGTAAATTATTCTTGTACAAGAAAAAAAGGAGCCAACTGTAAAGATGTTCAGGACTTAATTAGACAAGGAGCTGAAAAGCCGCAACAAGAAAAATGTTCATTTGATTGTGTTTATAAGAAAAACAAAGCAGACTTTTGTAGTTCTGAATTATCAATTACTAACTTTAGCTATTTCTTAACAGAAAAAAATTATAATGGTAAAACGCCTAGGAAGAAAATTTTAGTAATTGATGAGGCACATAACTTAGAAAATGAGTTATCTAAATTTATTGAAATTTCAGTATCAGAGCATTTTGCTAAAAGTGTTTTAAAAATAAGGATGCCTAACTTAAAAACTCAGTTTCAATCATTTAATTGGGTAAAAGATGTGTATTTGCCTAACTTAAATCAAGTAAATAATACTCTATCAGAGAAACTTAAACGTTTTGGTATTACAAGTCAAAAATTAAATGATCTTAAGTCCTTGCATCAAAAAGTTCAATTAATTAGTAATCATTTAACTAAAATTAAGCAATTTATTGAATTATACGATAAAGATAATTGGATTTTTGAGTTAAATCAAACTGAGAAAAAAGGATTTACTAAACTTGTTTTCAAGCCTGTAGAAGTATCAAAATATGCACATGAATACTTATTAAGTCATGCTGACTATGTAATTTTTATGTCTGCAACTATTATATCACATGATGGCTTCTGTGAGCTAATTGGTCTAGATAGAGAAAAAGTAACTTTTATTAAAGAAGAAACTCCTTTTGATCCAAGTAAAAGACCTATTGTCTATATGAATACAGGTAAAATGTCGGCTAATTTTATTGATAAAACTTTACCTGAAATGACAAAAACTATTAAAGAGATTATTGATACTCATAAAGGTCAAAAAGGTATTATTCATACTCATAATAAAAAGATAGCCGAATATATTCGTTTAACAGTCAAGAGCAGTAGAATTAAAGTTGCCTATGGGTCTAATAGAGAAAGTGTGCTGAAGGAACATTGTAATAGCAAAAATGATACAATATTAGTTTCACCTTCAATGGCTGAAGGTGTTGACTTAAAAGGAGATCTTTCTAAGTTTCAAATTATTTGCAAAGTTCCTTTTCCGTATTTAGGAGATAAAGTCTGCAGAAAGAAAATGAACAAGTGGAAGTGGTGGTATGATACACAAACAATTAGAACAATCGTTCAGTCTGTAGGAAGAAGTATCCGCAACGAAGAGGATGAAGCAATAACATATATATTAGATAGTGACTGGAAAAGAATTATGAGTAAATGTTATGACATGTTTCCAGCAGACTTTTTCAAATCGTATTGTGAGTACTAAATGCCTGGCGCCGGATTTTTAATTTATAAAAAGAACAAAAAAAACGAAAGAGAATATTTAATTCTTAAAAAAGTAGATGACGAGGGATTTGATATTCCTAAAGGCGCTGTTGATCCTGGTGAAGACTTCTTTACAACAGCTTATAGAGAAATGTCTGAAGAAGTAAATTTATCTCTTGACGATATTCTTTTATTAAAAGATGATAGCGGTAAAATTGTAAATTTTTCTTCGGTTTATGCTAAAGATGAAAAAAGAAAACTTGTAATTTATATCGGGGAAATAAAGGACAGTGCAATTAGCAAAATAAGTTTAAGTCAAAATCCTTATTTGGAACATGAATACCATGAGTGGAAAAACTTTTATACAGCAGAAAAAATGTGTCTATACTATTTAAAGGATATTTTTAACCTAGGGGAGTCGTTAGTCAGTAGATATGAGCGTTAATATTAGTTACCCGGAAATTACTTTAATGTGTGCAACAGCAGCACTTTTTGCTACTGATAATATCAATATATTTTATTTGCTTTTTGTAGTGTCAACACTTTCAGCTTTCTTTAAAATTTGTTTAGCAGAAAAAAGAATTGAAGATATAAAAGAGATGACTCTAATTAAGAAAGAATCTTCAAATGACCCTGACGACTATCACGCATGATCTAAAAAAATTTGCTAAAGACTTTGGCAATAACAAAGTTAGACTAATTAACAAAAATAATGTATTTAATAAAAAGTATATTTTTCTTTATAGTCTTTTAGTTTCAAAAAAGCTAGATAATGCTTTTGGAGACATTATAAAAGAGCATATACTTAAAGCTGAAAGCATTTACCCTGGAGCTTCTTTTAGTATTATTAATGATCTCTTTTCTTTAGAAAAAAACACCAATAGTCTTAATAAAAAGAAACCAAAGTTAGCAGATATAAAAAAGTATTTTTATTTAAATAATATTGAAAAAGAGAATATCAATCTTTTTGAAAAGCTTATAAATTTCTCTGGGCCAGACAGTATTATTAACATTCATAATTCTAAACTTAAAAACGAAGTAGTTAAGAGAAAAGAATCAAAATTTGAAATTAATGTTAATAAAGACTTTTATTCTATATTTTTTACCAAACAAAAGTTTGTTAAAAGAAGTTGTAGCTTGGTAATAGTAGATGGATTTTTAGAAAAAGATCAACACTTAATACCTGCATTAGAGTCAGCTAAAGAAAATAATAAAACTTTAGTTTTAGTTTGCAGAGGAATGACTAAACAAGTATCAAACTTCTTAAAAAGTTGTATATTAAAAAACAATATAACTTGCTTAGTATATGAAAAAAGATTTGATAATGAAGATCCTTTTATATTAGAAGATATGTCAATTGCTAGTGATTGCGCTTTGATTAAAGACTATACTAGTTTGTCAAGAGAAATAAAAGAAAATATAAAAATAATAGACAATCTTTGTTTAGGTCCTAACTTTGTTTCATTTCAGCAAAAGTCATCTTTGGTTGATAAAAAAGTTAAAGAACTTAAAGGACTTGACATTAAAGAAGAGTTTTTAGAAAAAAGAATTAAGAGGCTTAGCGTCAATAAAACTGATGTTTATTGTACTGATCCTGATCTTATAGAGTTTCTTAAATACGCTATAAAGGTTTATAACAAAATAATAAAATTTGGTATTTATAATAATAAAAATGATATCATATCAGTTTTAGAACATGATACAATAAAGAATATTAAAAGCGAATTAGAGTGGAAGCTAAAAAAAATAAGATACGTTAGTCATATAAATAGTAAAAATTTAAAGGTAAATTAATATGAAGGATTATATAAGTCATTTACTAGAATGTCAATGTATCTTGCCTGTTTATAATAAAGTAGAAAAACCTGTATATCATAATTTTGTAGTCTTTAGTTTAATGGAAGAAGGATTATTAGAAGAAAAATATGTAGAGTGTAATAATTGTGGAATAATACACAAGGTAACAGGCTTTAATAAATCAGATATCATTTCAGATACCACTAACTACAAAAATTTAGTTGTTAGTAAAGAGGACTTATCTTACAATATACCTGCCAAATATTTAGAATTTTTAACATCAAAAAAAGTCGAAGAGATTTACATTTGGGAAAAAATTAACTACCTTTTAGATAATAATATAGAAGAAGAAGTTATATTTAATAGGTCAAAAGTGGATAATTTTATTATTTGCGAAATAATTCAAGTTATTGATAAAGATAATTTTAAGCTTAAAAGAGAGAAATTCCAAAGAGATATTTTATCATGAGTGAAAACACAAAATTAGAGTCACTTCAGAAGTGCAGAAACATTAAAGAAGAAATTATAAAGTACGGTGTTTCAGACACTGAAATTAAGCATTTAATTAAATTGCTCACTTTGGAGCTTGAAGACACAACTTTAATGAAAAACATTTTAAAACAGTACAACGACAACGAGGAGAGTATAAATGTCTGACGATCTAAATTACTTAGAACTTTTAAAAGATCACTACGATATCTTGCGAGTATTGGTAGATACACTAGAAAAAGATATTACAAAGTCTGTAAATGGCAATAAGTCAGCTGGTGTGCGTCTTAGAAAGACGCTACGTGAGGTTGGCAAAGCTTCATCAGCAATGAACAAGACTAGCTTGCAGCATAGAAAAAGTTTAATGGACTAGTTATCAACAAACTTTTTAAGTTTTTTGACAGACTTTTTTTCTATTTGGCACACTCTCATTCTTGATATGTTAAAAATATCCCCTATTTCTTGAAGAGTGTGTCTTTTTTCATTTGAAGCATTAATGATACAATTTTTATTTTCAAGATGTTCATACCAGTATATGCATTTTTTATTAGAGCATTCTTGATTATTTAAAATTGTTTCTCCAAAACACGTAATTTTATTTTTCATATAGACTTCCTAAAATAGTTATTGTTGTTTTATTATATTAGAAATAAAACAGGAAGTTTACATGGAAACCAGAAAGATATTCGTAATTGATACAAGCGTTCTTTTATACGACAAAGATTGTCTAAAGAAATTTGCAGGAAACGATATTTATATTCCATTAATTGTCTTAGAAGAACTTGACAAGTTTAAAGACAAGACAGGAATTTTAGGAGAGTCAGCGCGTAAGATCAATAGAGACTTAGACAGCTACAGAAATATAGGAAATTTACATTCTGGCGTTCTTTTAGAAGAAGAAGATATATTCATAAAGGTCTGGGTAGAAAGTTTAATAGACAGCAAAATTTTAACACTTGGCAAGTCTAATGACAATATAATTGTTTCAACGCTTGAGGATGTTACAAATAAGTTTAAAGATAGAGAAGTAATTTTAATTACAAAAGATATAAATCTAAGAGTTAAGTGTGATGCATTGATGCTTAATGCTAGTGACTATTTTGCTGATTATGAAAGCATTAACACTGATTATGAAAGGGCAGAAATTGAAGAAGCTTATCTTTATGATGAAGATATTAATGAGCTTCATAAAAGCGGCCATGTAGATATTGATAAAGACGAAATACATGAAGTTAGAGCTGAAAATCAATTTTTAATTGCTAAGTCTGCTCAAAATAATAGCTCTTCTTTGTGTTTTCATAGAGATAGTAAAATTATTCTTCTAGATAAAAAAGATGCAATATATAAATCATCTACAGTAGATCCTAAAAACAAAGAGCAGCATTTTGCTTTACAGATGATATTAGATGAAAAAGTGCCTCTTGTTACTATTACAGGTCTTCCTGGAAGTGGCAAGACTTATATAAGTTTAATGACAGCTCTTCATTTAGTCATGAGTGATAATACTCCGTATAGAAGAATTATTTTCACTAGACCAATTCAAGCTGTAGGTAAAGACTTAGGCTTTTTGCCAGGTGATGTTAATGATAAAATGGCACCATGGTTAAATCCAATTGTAGATAACTTTAGAAATGCCTTTGGTGACTTATCTTATTTTGATATGTTAAAAGAAAAAGGTATTTTTGATGTTGCACCTCTTTCATTTATGAGAGGTAGAAGTTTTAACGACAGTTACATTATTGTTGATGAAGCACAGAATGCAACAATTCATGAGCTTAAGACAATTATTACTCGTGTTGGCCAGAATTCAAAAATATTATTACTAGGAGACACAGACCAAATAGATGCACCATATTTAGATACGAAGTCAAATGGTTTAACACAAGTTATAGAAAAAATGAAAGATTCAGTTTATACAACACATATTAACTTGCCAAAAGGTTACAGATCAGACTTGGCTTCTGAAGCTGCAAGAATATTGTGAGGTTAAAATGCCTAGAAGAGTTGATTTAAATAGAATAAAAAAGATCTATCCTTATGTAAGAAGGAAGCCTTTTTATAGATTCATAGGTGAAACAGAAGATAACGCACGAGGTAATGTTAATGCTGAGATTGAAACTGTTGAAATATTTTGGAATAACAACAGTACTTACACTCATACATTTTCATTCGACTTTTCGGGTGTGCCTAAAGTTGTAGCTATATCAAAAGATGATAATATTAACGTATACGTACAAGAAGTCCAAAAAGGATTTGTTACAATAAAAGCTTCAGCACCGTCAAATAAGTCTGCCTTTATTCATGCGATTAATGTAATATGAATTTATCTACGACAGTTATAAAAACAGGAACTGCAACTATTACTAGTAGTAATAATATAGTGACTTTTAATTCTACTTTTACGTCATTACCTACAGTAAATTGCTCTTCTAAAAAGAAAGATATAAATATATATGTAACTAATATAACTTTGACAAGCTTTGTTGTGCTTGCAAGTTCTGATGATACATTTGATATCGATTATATAGCGATACAAGAACAAGGATAAAAAATGGCTGCAAATGACTTTAAAGCAACAGGACTTAGAGTAGAAAGAATTCTTGCAACTGGATCAAATCTTCCTTTAACTGTTTATAGCGCATCAGTAGCTAGTAATCAAATAGGCGGAGTTTCAGATAATAACCTTTTTACAAATGTTGGATCCGATACATTCTTATTTGTTTCTGGTTCAAAAGATGCTAAAGATGTTGTTGATTCTAGAGGAGTTACACTTTTTGGTGGTGACGTTGTAATTAGTGGTACTCTTTATGCTGAAAGTCAAGTTATAGAGGTTGATAAGTCTGTTGCAGGTGACTTTGTTGTTAATAGACTTGATGGCGTAAATTCTGTTAATTCACTTTTCACAAAAGGTGATACAAATCTTATAGGAATACACGACGATTCAGATACTGGTTACTCACAAGATAAAACTGATATTAACTTTTTTGTTGATGGTGTAATTGGAGGCAAAGATGACGCAAACACAAGAGGAGTTTCAGTTTTTGGTGGTGACGTTGTAATCAGCGGAAGTCTTTTCGATGGAAACGGAAACAATATATCTCAGTCTGGTCAAATTGGGCCTCCTGAAGGTGATGTAGAAAGCGGGGATGGTACTTACGAAGACGGTCTTTTTACAGACTTCACACAAAATACAACAATAGGAACTGCAATTGATAGATTTAATGAAGTCTTAAAGTCCCTAGCACCTTCACCTGCACCTAGCTTAGATCAATTTAGTGTAAGTACAGCAGATGGAATAACAGCTAACTTATCATTTGGTGAAAGTGTGTCATTAGACAACTATAATAATGTTGTTGATACAACCAGTTATACTGACGTTGATGTAAATGAAACTTTTGAGCCTTTAAATAATATTGCAAATAACTACAGGCTTGGTATTTTTAACGGGACACAAAGCGTAAGTGGTATTTTAAATAATGACGTTGACGCAGATGATTACGGAAACGGTAATGTCAATTACCCATCAGATTCTTTCGGTAATGCTGATCAGGGCAGCTTAAAGTTATTCTTAAATGGTGTAGAATTACATAGCTTAGATTTAAATCCGGCTACATTTGCCGGTGAAGGAAACCCTGGATCAGGAACTGCTAATAGTTTAAATGCTACGAATGATTCAGGATTTACTAACATGAGTGTTGTTAGTAGTGGTAAATTTTCAAATGGAGATAGTTTCGATACATTTAAACATAGAACAGGAAACTGGATTGTTGGCGCAAATGATCAAGTTAATGGATGGAATTATGTTCAAGTAAAACACGTAATAGGTGATGCTGAGTCTATTACAGGATTTGCTGAGTGGGTAAACGATTCAAATAGTGACAATATAACAATTACAGGTAATACTTTAACTGCTAATATGGCAGGATCTATATACTTGAGTGGCGTAGAATATTATACGGCTGGATCTTTAACATATATCGGGACAGTCAATAACGCTTATAAAAACATTTATGACACAAATCCTATTACTTTTACAACAACAACTTCAGATGGGACATTTACGTTAGATAGTGTTAATAAATCAGACATAGATGTATTATCAGAAGATAGTACGAAAACTATTACATTAGGTCAGACAGGAATTTTAAATACCGATAAAATGATTGGTGGAACGGTTACAGCAAATGTTTCTGTAACACATCCTTTTGCCAATAAAAATCTTACAAATGGTGGCGGTCTTACATTGTCTAACGACATTCTACTATATAATGTCACTGATACGGCAACAAATTTAAATGAAACATTTCAAAGTGAAGCTTATCGTTTGACAAATAGTAACTTTGGTTTTCAGGCAGATGTTACAGACCCACTATACCAATGGTCTCCTTCTGGCGGAATTCATATTGGAATGAGTCAGAACTATAGCTTAATGGTATTTGATGAAAAACTTGTTTCACCTTTAAATTCTTTTAATGGAGGAGACTTTAGAAACGAGGATGATGGAGGAACTATTCAGTATGGCCCTGCGTCTAATCCTGATTATAGTAGCTTATCTGGCGAGAGAACCTATATAAGGAAATTTCAAAATACTACTGGGGGCGTAGTAAGAGATTTAAGTTATAGAATTGAAGGAGACGGAACACTTATTGATGATTCCTCTTCTTACGACGGTAATAAGTTTAAGTTATACTTTAAGCTGCCTGATAATGGTACTGACTCTACAGGCTGGATGGATGCTGCTACAGCATTTACTTATCACTCAACAAATGATGACGATGGATGCGCAATAGGTCCAATTGACACAAGTACAACATTAACTAACGCAGTAACTTTTGGAACTAGCTCAATTGCTAATAGCGAGTATATTGTTGCAAAAATTGCTGCTGACTCAAGTTGGACTGGTGACATAAGCCGCCTCTTTGTTTCTTTTGGTGTTACAGACGATGTTATTTCTGCACCTGATGTTAATGAAATAGATGCATCTCAAAGTGGAGCATCAGGCAAGCTTAGTTTTGGTAGTTCTTTGTCTAAGTCTGGCTATACAAATGTTGGAAGTATTCAAGACGGATATGCATCAAGAGACGCCAACGACTCTTTTTCAACTTCTCTCAATAGAAGAGGTATTTTTGACGGAAGTCAAGATATATCAGGTCCTATAAATGATTCAGTAACATCTCCTGGGGCGAATCCTGGTTATTACTCTAACAATGCTTTTGGCGATGGAAATCAAGGGACACTCAAACTTGAAGTAAATGGTGTCGTTGTTCATACAGTTGATTTATCTACGTTTGGATCAGGTAATGATTTAAGCGGAAACGGTTCTGGATTTACAGGATTAACAGAAGCAGTAGCTGGTGTAAACGACGATAATCTTCCAAACTATACTAAGTTTTATCGAACAGGAAGTTTTATTGTTGATACATTAGATCAAGTTAATGGTTGGAACTATGCAAGAGTTATTCATACTATAGATACGAGTAATAGAGAGACAAACTATGTTGAATGGGTAAATGATAATTCAAATATTGACATAACATTTTCTGAATTATCTGTTCATAATATTGTTGCTGGCGCAGCTGGTACAAATTCCTTGTCAGGCGTTGAGTACTTCAAAGGACCGACAGGGACGTTTAGCTTTGTTGCTAGTAATGTATATAAATACGTCTATAGCGATTCTAATAGTGCTATTTCTTATCCGACTACAGACAACTCAACAATTACGTCAATAGCGTATTCAGGAGATGGCATTTCTAATTCATCTGTGAATTCTTCGATATCAGCCTTACCATTACTATTAACAAATGTTTCTGATAGCTATGATGATGATTTAGTATTATCTGGCAGCTTTACTTTTGATAGGTCGTCGTCCCTTCCAAATGTTGCAGCATATAGTGCTACACTTGCTGGTAGAATAGATCATCCTTTAAATGGTCAATTTACGTCTAATGGTACATCATCTTCAGATATATTAGTTTATACTGTAGATTCCGCAGCGCAATCAGAAATATCTGAAGATTTCTCAAATGAAAGTAGAAGACTTCCTGATGATGTTACATACTCTGCACAATCTGACGTTACTACGAATACATGGGACTCAACTCTTGATCTTGTTGATGGCTTAATGGTTTATAATGATAAATTAATATATCCAGAAGGTAACTTTAAAAATAATGGTGAAAGTGGTGCAAGTGGAAACTTACATTCACCGTCAGGAAATCCTGATTATTCTACATCAACAGGAACGAAGTATTTTTATAGAAGATTTCAAAATACAACAAGCAATTCGCAAACTGGATTTACTCTAACAATTGGCGGAAATGGTTCGACATTGATACATTCAGGAGACCTTTCAGCAACTAATATTAAAGTATTTGCTAAGATCCCACATGATAATGCAGATCAATCAACTGGATATCTTAATATCGCCAAAGCATTTGAAACTGGTAAATATGCTGATGATGATGGGTCACTAAATGGTTCTTTGGATGCAACAATTTCTTCTGGTAATGATTCCGTAAATACTATTACATTTGGACAAAAATTCGTTCTGGCTAACGAGTATATAATAATTAAAATTGAAGCTGATCAAAACTGGACAGGTTATATTGACAGCATAGATATCAACTGGGGTTAAACATGTCTTTTTCTTCTTCTTCAAAAGGAAATATATCATTAAAAAAGCTAGTAGGTAAAGCGCATACCTCAAACAATCTGGAATTCTTTAATGAAAGTAAATCTTCCGGTATTACAGTTAATGCAAACGCTGTTTTCGGTGAGGCGCTGCCTGCAAGTCCAACAGAAACACTTGGTCAAGCTACAGATGGAATTGTTGAGTTAATCAGGCTTACAGCAACTCCTCTGCCTGAGTCTATCGTAAATGGAAAATTTCACGGTTTTAAGCTATCACTCCCTTCAGACTACTCAACTACAGGAAAAAGTTCTGAGAGGGGTTCAGGCGTTTATGTTGATGGCAAAGATATACACACAACAAACGGTGAGATTCAGCTTGTTCCTCCTTCTTTTGGTGACATTTACGAGGCAAAGCTTTTTTATGGCGGGACTGGTGAAGACAGAATTAGAATTCCACTGCTAGATAATAGAAACTGGTACTTAGACTATTTTAATGGTATATTATTTCAAGAAAATCCTCCCGCAGATTCTAATGAGAACCCAGAGTATGTTGAAGCTTACATTTACATTGGTAAAATGGCAAGCGATAGATTTTCTGAAGGAGCTGGCGGTGGCGCTGGTGCTACTGATCTCAACGGTCTTGGCGATGTATCAGTCGGTAGTGCTACAAATGGTCAGTTTCTTGTTCATAATGGTGTTCAATTTGTTAATAGAGCTTTAGCAGTTGGTGATCTCCCTAGTTTATCAATAGCTGATCTTTCAGATGTTAATGCATTAACAGATATCGAAGGCGGTAATATTCTAGCATGGGATGCAAGTGAAAATGCGTTTGTTTATCAAACACCTTCTGCAGTTTATACAGACGAAGAAGCAAGAAACGCTGCTGGAACTGCTTTAGCAAATGGAATCCATACAGCCGGTATTGCTATTGCTAACGACGACGCCAACGATAGAATTAACGTAACGTTAGACTTAGGTCAATTTTCTATTGGTGATTTGTCTAATGTTAATCTTGCAAATGCAGGCGTAGGTAAGATTCTTAAGTTTGACGGAAGTAATCAGCTTGTTGTTGCTGATGAAACTGATACACAACTTTCTGATGAACAAGTTCAAGACATTGTTGGCGGAATGGTTTCAGGCAATACTACGACTGATATTACTGTAACTTATCAAGACAATGGCGAAAATGCTGGAAAACTTGATTTTGTAGTAGATGCTGCAATTGCTCGCTTAGCTGATCCAGACTTTACAGGAACTCCAACAGCACCGACTCCAGTTATAACAACAGATGATACACAAATTGCAACCACAGCTTTTGTTCATTCACTTATAGATTCTGACATTACCGCATTAAATTTTGGGAATATAATTGGAAGTGACACAGGAGACTTTTTATCTAGTGACACTTCAATAGATGCTTTAAATGATGTTGATATTACGACAAATGCGCCACAGAATGGCCAAACAATAGTTTGGAATGGCACTAACTTTGTTCCGGGAGAAGGCGGCAAAACTCAAGAGCAAATCGAGGAAATTGTTGGTGGAATGGTTTCAGGCAATACTGAGACTGACGTTACTGTAACTTATCAAGACAATGGCGAAAATGCTGGAAAACTTGATTTTGTAGTAAATAATACAATCTCGAGAATTGCTGACAATGAAGATTTTACTGGTGATAAAACATTTAGCGGGTCTTTAACAGCTGAAGGTGATGTTAATTTAACAGGCGCTAGCTTTGTTCGTGTGCCCGTGCCTTTAGACAATGCAGATGCAACAACTAAACTGTATGTAGATACTAATAAACAGCCTATAGATGATACGCTTACAGCTCTCGCAGGTTTAACAACTGGCGAAAATAGTTTAATTTTATCTACTGCTAACGATACATTTGAGATGACAAGCATTTCAGATGCAGGTAAAACGTTTATAGCTTCAGACACAGAATTAAATGATATAGCAAACGTTTTAATATCTGGTGCAAGTAATGCTCAAATATTAGTTTATGATTCTGATTCTGGCGAAAATGATAATAAATGGAAAAACGTAACGTTATCTGGTGATATTTCTATTGCAAATAGCGGTGAAGCTACTATTACTTCAGGTGCTGTTGAAAATTCAATGTTGGCAAATCCTTACATTGATCTTACAATAAATGCAAATACAGACCGTCTTAAACTAGGCGAAACATTTACTATTTCAGGTACTAATAATGAAATCGAAGTAACTGGATTAAGTGATGTAGATGGAAGTAATGCAGGTGCATCACTTACGATTGGTTTGCCAGATGATGTAACAATTGGACAAGACCTTACAGTTACACGCGATTTAGTTGTAACACGTAACTTAACTGTCAATGGTACGACAACAACAATTGATACTACAAACTTAAATGTTGAAGATACAATTATAAGTTTAAATTCAGGAATTTCTGGACAAGCAAATACAAACGACATTGGATTCTTTTTAAATCGAGGCACGAATGATCCAGCTTTGATTTACTGGGACGAAGGTGATGACGTATTTAAAGTAGGAACCCATTCAGGAATAAACAACGAAGTTACAGATGTTGGTGGGACAGAAGGATTTTCTCTAAGCGGATTACAAGTTGAAACGCCTGCTGGAAACGCTAATGATAATTCAGTAGCAACAACAGCGTGGGTTACAAGCAAAGGATATTCAACTGTAACTTCAATTGATGATTTATCTGACGTTGATGTTACTGGTAGAGCCGCAGGTCGACTTCTTAAGTTTGATGAAGCTGGCAACTTAATTGTTGCTGACGGTAATGGTTTTAATGCAGATACTAGTTCTTTATGGGCTCTGGATGATGATGGTGATTTATATCCACACGGAATTATTGATGGAACATTAGATACAGGAATGTTTGCAATTAATTTAAGTGCAGGAAGCTTAAATATTAATAGTACAGACGTTACATTACATGATATTTTGCAAGAGTTAAGTTCAATGAATGCTTATACACCTTCGACAAGAGATGCAGCAAATATTTCAGATGACTTTTTTGAATTTGACGGTGATGGCAATATTATTCCTAAAGCAGCTACATAATTAATGCGATCAATAAAATAATTTTATATCTATAAAAGATAGTTATATACGATAAACAAACATGTTAGGATTAGATTCATATGACTACACGAAATTTAGTACCTAGAGCTAATAACGAAGGAAGTCTCGGTACATCATCCAAGAAATGGGCAGATGTTAATGCAACTGGCGGAGCATTTTCTACATTAAAAGTAAGCTCTTTAAAATTAAACGTTGTAGCAGACTTAGACTTGTTTGCTCCTGGCGCAGGCATAGAGACAATAAGTACAAATGGCGACGGTCAATTTGTAATAGCACTAGATGATGCATTCGTAACTAGTCTAGGATTCAATGCTAACGGTACAAAGCCAGACTTCGCTGCTAACGGTACAGTTTTGGCAGGCGATAGCTTTGTATCTGCTATAAATAAGCTTGACCAAGCTGTAAGTAATGTAACGGACCCAGCAAATCTAGACATTGATAATTTTAGTGCTGACTCCATTCAACTAAGTAACGAAGCTTTCGCTGATAATGATACTTCATTAATGACGTCTGCAGCTATTAATGATAGAATAGAATCATTCGGATATACAACTAATACAGGTGATATTACAGGAGTTACAGCTGGCACTGGTCTAAGTGGTGGAGGTGCATCTGGTGAGGTCACACTCAATATTGCCAACACAACAGTTTCAGCAGGATCTTACGGTTCTGCAACAGCAGTTCCTACTTTTACAGTAGATGCTCAAGGACGTTTAACTGCAGCTGGTACTGCAACAATATCAACAACACTTACAGTAGATTCAGACGGAGCAGGATCTCAAGATGTAAGTTTAACAGATGACGACTTACAAATTTTAGGTGGTACAGGCCTTACGTCTTCAATTGCAAAAGCAGACAATGAAGTAACTTTAACAGTTACACTTGACGATACAGCAGTTTCAGCAGGTTCTTATGGTTCTGCAACAGCAGTTCCTACTTTTACAGTAGATGATCAAGGACGTTTAACTGCAGCAGCAAATGCTAACATCGCTATTTTAAAAGGACAAGTTACAGGCTTTGACGAAGAAGTACAAGATCTTGTAGGTGCTCAGTTAGCTACAAATGGAACTCATGCAGGTCTTTCAGCAGCGTATGATGATAACGGTGACGGAGCAATTGATCTAACAGTTTCTGTGGCAGCGGCACATATTCAAGACGAAGCAGTTACTTTTACAAAACTACATGACAATGTAATATCTGGACAAACAGAATTAGAAGCCGGTTTAGCATCAACTGATGAGTTAATTGTAAGCGATGCTGGCTCATTAAAAAGAATGGATGTGTCTGTATTACAAGGTTATATGCAGAGTAACTTATCCTTTACAGATAATACAAATGACGACGTTTCTGTTGCTAACTTAGAGTCAAGACTAGGTGAAATAGATTCTAACATTCAGATTGGTGCTGATAATTCGGTTCAGGTTACAATACCGGGTAATCTTGTTGTTACCGGGACAACAACAACAAATCATGTTGAAACAGTATCAACAACTAATGGTGTTGTTTTTGAAGGAAGTGCTACTGATGATCATGAAGTAACTCTTTTAGCAGCTGCTGTCACAGCAGATAGAACTGTTACACTACCAGATTTAGGAGGACACATTCCTCTTTTGGCTGCTGCAGCAACAGAAACTATTACTTCGACGCCTGCTGAATTAAATCTTCTAGATGGCGCTGAAGCCAATAAAATTGTCGATGGAAAGGCAGTTATTTATAGCGCTGATGGTAATGTAAATGCAGATACCTTTACAGGCGCGCTTACAGGAAACGTTATTGGTAATCTAACAGGTAACGCTGATACTGCATCTACATGGGCTACAGCTAGAAATATTACGCTTGGAGGTGACTTAAGTGGCTCGGTTTCACTTGACGGTAGTGCTGACGGTACATTAACTGCTACTATTGCTGACGGGTCTGTTACTAATGCGATGCTTGAAGGGTCAATTGCTAATGCTAAATTAGCAAATAGCTCTATAACAATTACAGCTGGAGACGGTTTAACAGGGGGTGGAGAAGCTTCTCTTGGTGGCACAGTTAGTTTAGCTGTTGGAGTTGATGATAGCTCTATCGAGATTAATTCTGACGCGCTAAGAGTTAAAGCATCAGGCATAACTAATGCGATGCTTGCAGGTTCAATTGCTGATTCTAAGCTCAGTACTATTACTACTGGAGATAAAGTTTCTGGTTCAGCTGTTCAATTATCAGCAACATCTGCAATTGAAGACAGTACAGGTCTTAGACTTAAAGAAACAGTTGCTGGTGATGGTCTTGCTATTGCTGACCAAGTTCTTTCTGTTGGCGTTGATGACAGTTCTATTGAGATTAATTCTGACTCGTTGAGAGTTAAAGCATCAGGCATAACTAATGCAATGCTTGCAGGTTCAATTGCTAATGATAAATTAGCTAACTCATCAATTAACTTTGGTGGAATTTCTCTTGCTCTTGGCGGAACTGATGCTACTCCTGCTTTTAACTTAGCAGATGCAACAAATTATCCAACAACTTCACTTGTTGGAACAATAACTAATGATCAGTTAGCAGGAAGTATTGCTGATAGTAAATTATCAAAAATTTCATCTGCTAATAAAATAGATTTGACAGCTCTAGATATAGACGGCGGAAACTCTCTTGTTGGAGATCTTGCAGATGCTGATTTGTTAATAATTGATGATGGAAGCTCTGGAACTAATAAATCAGCCCCTATGTCAAAAGTAGCCGAATATATTAACGCAAATACTTCTATTACTTCGCTTACTTCTTTAACTAAGGTTGGGACAATCGACGAAGGTGAATGGCAAGGAACTGAAATTGCTAATGCTTATGTTGCTAATGATTTGACAATAAGCGGCGGAACTGTTAATAGTTCTGTAATTGGCGGCTCAAATCCTGCAGCTGGTACGTTTACTGAACTTGAAGCAAATACTTCACTTAAACTAGCATCAGGCGCAACAGTTACTGCAATCCTTGACGAAGACGACTTATCTTCAGACTCCGCGACATCATTAGCAACTCAGCAAAGCATTAAAAAATATGTTGATGATCAAATTACTGCGCAAGACTTAGACTTTGCGACAGATACAGGAGCCGGTGGTACAGTTGATTTAGATAGTCAAGCTTTGACCATTCAAGGTACAGCTAACAAAGTTGGAGTGACTCATGCTAACCAGACAATAACAGTTAATGTAGGTTCTGATATTGTACAATTAACTGAAACTCAAACATTAACAAATAAGACGCTAACGTCGCCAAAAGTTACAGACTTAAATATTATTGATACTACAATTACTTTTGAAGGCGATAATGAAGATGATCATGAGTTAGTAATACAGATAACAGAGCCTACAGCTGATAGAACAATAACAATTCCTGATGCTACAGACACTCTTGTTGGTAGAACAACATCTGATACGCTTACTAATAAGTCAATTGATGCTGATAATAATACGATTACCGAACTGGAAGTTGATAACTTTAAGGACAATGTATTAGACACAGACCTTTCAGCAGTAGCTGAAACCGATACTACACTAGCTTCAGCTAAAGCTATTAAGGCATATGTTGATCAGCAGCTAGGTAGATTCGGTGGTATTTTCCTAACAGACAGTGTTGATAATAATCATGCTAACGATGATTACAATAGAGACGTTATCTTTGATTCTTCTCCTCTTGTTCGATCTCACTTTGGACCTTTTGCTTTCGACCTTGGTCAGCTTTATGCTAGCGGAGGCTCTGATATTATTTTCTTCGGAGCTACAGCCACAGGCGCATCAGATCGTCACTTCTTAGTTATTGGTAGTGGAGCCGACGCGGGTGATACAAAATTCACTGGCGCTAATGAAAATACACCATAATAGATATAACTATTTTAACGTCTATTAAACTTTTCTAGGTAAAATGATATGTTAATCATATAACAAAAAAAGATTTATAGAATGAAAAATAAGAATATATCTGATGGTATGAAAAAATTCTGGCAAGAAAAAGAAAAAGAATATGTTGCCAGAGTAAATAAAAAAAGAAGTAATACGTTAAAAAATCAATGTATTTGGCTTAAAAAAGAAAACGAAAAGCCTTTTCCTTGTAATATAGAGTTAATTTTAAGTAAGCTCTCTGAGGGCTACTTGATTGTTAATACAGAAAAGAACCTGGAAAAGGTTTATAGTTTCTTTGGCGAAGTCCCAGAGTTTTTCTTTGCTAAAAAAAATTAAATTAACATATTAATAAAACATATTTATCCTAGAACAAACACAATTTCTGTGGTTAGTTGATATAGTGAAAGGATAAACATATGTCAGCACTTAAGCCCGATGCGGTAGATACACACGAACTAGGTACTACAGCATTACCTTGGAAAAATTTACATATTGACGCTGTAACAATCGGCGCTCGATCAACAGGTGCAAATGTACCAGCAGGATCCGAAGTTGTTATCGGGTCCAGCGACAAACTTACAGCAGATCCATCTGTCCCAGTTAACGTTGAAATTTATGGTAGTTTAACTGTTCACGGTAATACTACAACAATTACAACTGCAGACTTACAAGTTTCTGATAAAACTATCCTTGTTAATGATGGCGGAGCTGCAGCTTCTGCGGCGGGAGCTGGTTTATATATTGAAGAGGATAGTTCAGTCACAGGTTATCTTAGAGTTGATACTGAAGACAGATCAAACCTAGAGCTAAAAGCACCAAGCGGTAACGAACTAAAGCTTGATGTAAATGCTGACTCTACATTTACAATTGGTGCAGGTCTTACAATTGAAGGTACGTCTGTTCTCAACCAAGACTTAACAACAGATGCTGCTGTAACTTTTGGTTCTGTAACAGCTGATGGTGGCCTTTCAGTAGATAACTTTACACTAGATGGAACTTCTTTAGCACTTTCTGCAGGAGACTTTACATTAGACGTTGCTGGAGACATTAACTTAGATGCTGACGGTGACGACATTACTTTTAAGGCAGGCGACGGTGATGCAACAGGATTAAAATGGTCACAAAGCAATTCGGGTGATTGGACCAATCTTGTTGGCGCGCAAGATAAAGACTTAATATTCCAGGTTAATGACGGTGGTGTTGCAACTGAAGTTATGCGACTTGATGGTGATGTTTCTTCCTTGTTAATGGCCGGGACAAAGAAAATCGAGTTTGGCGACGCAGGCTCTTATATTCACCAGTCTGCTGATGGTAAATTAGCGCTTAGCTCTGATGGAGCTGCTGCTGATGCCGTTGTTATTACCTCTTCAAACGCTGCTGGTGGTATTGATATTGACGCAGGAACTGCCGGAATCACAATTGATTCAACAGGCGCACTTTCTATTGATGCTGCTGCTGCTTCAAATATTTCTGTAGCTACAGACGGTGATGCTGAAGACTTGACAATTGCAGTTACTGGTGCTACAAACTCTAGCTTAGTATTAGCTTCATCAGGTACAGCTGCAGATGCCTTAACAATTTCGACATCAGCTGGTGGTATGGATATTACTGTTGCAGGTGCAGCAGCTGGTG
>Ga0163109_10000803_pt1 | contig 24854 bp, 21 predicted proteins | sample CRUFie1St13metaG_FD_108704 | JGI IMG/M metagenome (GOLD analysis project Ga0163109, IMG submission 108704) | Marine microbial communities from the Costa Rica Dome - CRUD Field 142mm St13 metaG | ecosystem: Environmental > Aquatic > Marine > Oceanic > Photic zone | place: Costa Rica: the Eastern... | reverse complement strand
TGTTCAAGTCGATGCCGCGATCTGCCGCTAATTTGCGAGCAAGAGGTGATGCTTTCACGCTGCCATCAGTAGCTGCTGGTGCCGCTGGAGCGGTTGCTGGTACTGGGGCCGGCGTCGTCGCTGGAGCAGGATCTGGAGTAGCTTCTGGTGCAGTAGCTGATGCGGGCGCTGGAGCTTCTTTAGGTGCTGGAGCTGCTGCTTCTGCCGGAGCCACTGCAGGAGCAGGATCGCCAGCTTTCAAAGCTTCAATATCCTCTCCTTCATCTCCTAGGATAGCCAATACGGTATCTACAGGAGCAGTTTCTCCCTCTCCAGTCCCGATATATAGCAGTTTACCCTCTTGACCTGGAAATGCTTCAAATTCCATGGTGGCTTTGTCGGTTTCAATTTCCGCCAACAAGTCGCCTTCATTTACTGTGTCGCCAATTTTCTTGTGCCATTTTGCCACAACCCCTTCGGTCATGGTATCCGACAATCTTGGCATGTTAATTACTATTGCCATGTTCTTTTCTGTTATTCAGTGATGAATGGGTAATCTTCCTGAGCGTATACGCCTTGGTACACTTCTGATGAATCTGGGAAATCGCTTTCTTCAGCAAACTTCACACATTCCGCCACAAGGTCTTTGACACGCTGATCGATGGTTGCAATTTCCTCAGCAGTGGCCCATTTTTCGTTTTTGATTTTATTCAAACAAAGCGTGATAGGATCTTTTGCTTGGTACTCCGCCACCTCTTCTTTGGTGCGGTACTTCTGTGGATCAGACATTGAGTGTCCTTTGTAACGGTAGGTGCGGATTTCCAACAAGGTTGGTCCATCGCCCTTACGCGCACGCTCGGCAGCTTCGTACACAGCATCGTATACTGCTACCGGATCCATACCGTCGACTGCACGACAAGGCATATCGTAACCCAAACCGAGTTTGTAGATGTCAGTATGGTTCGCAGTACGCTCTACGGAAGTACCCATAGCATAGCCGTTGTTCTCTACACAGAATAGTACTGGTAGTTTCCAAAGCATGGCCAAGTTTGCCGTTTCGTGCCAAGAACCCTGACGGATTGCACCATCACCCATGTACGTAAGGGTAACATTTTTCTTACCGTTGTATTGGTCAGCAAAAGCTAAACCGGCACCTAGAGGAATCTGACCCCCCACAATACCATGGCCACCCCAAAATCCTTTATCCGGGGAGAACATGTGCATGGAACCACCTTTACCGCGGGAGGTTCCGGTGACCTTGCCCATAAGTTCGGCCATGATACGGCGTGGATCTTCGCCTAACGCGATAGGCTGTACGTGGTTACGGTATGCCGTAATCATGTTATCACCTTCTTGCATAGCGTAGGCAGATCCTGCCAATACTGCTTCTTGACCATTATACAAGTGCAAGAATCCACGGATCTTTTGCTGGATGTACAATGCTGCGGACATGTCTTCGAACTTTCTCCAGAAGAGCATGTCTTCGTACCACTTCAAATAGGTAGCTTTTGTTACGCGCTTTTTTGCCATTTGTCGTCGATGTGTTATGAGCGACAAATTTAACGCAAAACGCAACCTAGCAAAACAAGATGTGCGTTAAGTTCACCACTTTATAACAAAGTGGGTGAATTTTGCAAAGAATCGGAAAACTCCCGTTACTGTGCTAAGAATCCGTCAATGTTGAATGCCATGGAAAAACGAAGGGTGTTTTCCAATGGCGAACGCGTGGTTGGACTGGCCGGAATGAGGTAGGCCATGTCGATAGTGAACACGTTGTATTGAAGGCCGAATCCCATTGTCACGTATTGGCGGTTCCCCTTGAGTTTGTGCTCGTGGAGGTAGCCGGCGCGGGCGAATAGGAAGTTGTCGTATTTGTATTCTAAACCGAAGTTGTAGATATTTTCCTGTAGTAACTCATCGAAGCTACCTGGCTTGGCCGCTGGGTTGAAGCTCTGGAATACCCCCATCAATGGTGTAACATTATCGTCCCTACCGGCAACGATTTCACCATTCGTCCCGAGTTCTGGAGGTGTAGGCACAACAAGGCGATTCAAGTCCAAGTACACGGACAATTGGTTGTATTCATCGATTTCCAAGTGGTATCCCCCGCCAATACGTAAATTCGTCGGCAAGAAGTCGCTGTTTCCACTTTCAGAATAGGCAATTTTTGCGCCTAAGTTTGTCAAGGCAATACCCGCAGACCAAGCCTGACGACGGCCGCCTTTAATGTTGGTATAATCACCTTGATAATAAAATCCGAGGTCGGCAGCACCACTTTGACCTGGTTTGGTTTGAAGGCCTTGTACTACTTGACCCTGTGCGATATCAGAATAGATCCAGCGCAATGCCGTTCCCGCACTCCAATGATTGCTGAGTTTCAGGGCGTAGGCTACATCGAGGTAGAATTCGTAAGGGTTGAAAGTACCCATCGAGTTTCCTTGCTCGTTCGTGAAGTTAATTTCTCCCAATGAGAAGTAGCGCAACGAGGCGCTAATGCCTTGACGGTCGCTCAACGCTTTGGTATAATTCACGTAAGCTAAATCGATATCTGGGACCAATTTCGACATCCACGGCGTGTACGACAGCGCCATCGAAGCTTTCTTATTCTCCAAAAATGCCAATTTTGCAGGGTTCCACGCACTCGAATTACCGTCCGGCGTGCTTGCAACACCCACATCTCCCATGGCGCCAGCTCTAGAATCTGGACTCACCAATAGAATGGGTACTGCAGTGGTTACCACATTGTATTTAAGGTTGCTTTGCGCTTTCGATTGAAAAGCAAATGCTAGTGCTAAAGAGAGGAATGCGAGTTTCTTCATAGTAGTGTTAACGCTTGTCGCAGCGCAAGTTTAACGTATATATATGAGCTTTTCTTGTATTGCGGCAGATTTTCCATCAACATTTCGGGTGAATTGGACCCGAATATGATAAAAACCAGGACCTGGACGCCCACCTTCAATTTCCGACATCTTAAAACTAGGCAACGAGGTCTCCGACCCTATCAGGGTTAGTATTTCCTCCTTGTGCCATAAAATTCGGCCTTCGTTGTTCACTAAATCCATTACTAGGGTTCCGCCTTCCCCACTCTGGTCATGGCTCAAGTTGAAGTTCACCTCATCAAGGAAGGGGTTGGGATAGGCAAGTAATTGGTTCAGCACCGGCTTGTCCGAATCCACCACTACAAAGGCTACACTATCGTAGCCCCATTGATTAAGCACGTCCCAAGCACGCAGCTCCAAGGTGTGTTCGCCGTACTCGAGGTCGTAATAAGGGTAGGTGATCTTGCCGCGCGTGAAATCGTCGATGGCGCTCTCGTAATAATCGTTAATATTAACCGGCTGGCCGTCTAGAATCAAACTTAAGTTGTGTCCAATTCCCAATCCAACCGCATTAATACCACTCTCATCGTACAAGAATCCAAGGGCGTTAGGATCGGGATCGCTAAAGCCGCCCGACACGAAATTCGTGTCATTAATATATAGGCGCACTTCCGGTCCTTGGGTATCGGTAATCACCCCATCGAAAACACCGCCGATCAGATGTTGACGAGAGGCACCCCAGAAATCTCTTTCGAAATTCGTCGCATAGGCGCTAATCTTAGGAGGACCGACACTTAAGTTGATATCCAAGGGTACGCGGAATTCAAAGGTGAATGCTCCATTGACCACCGTCGCTTGCCCCTTAAACACTGCGTTGTTTTGAGTGGTGAAGTTGAAGGCGCCGCCTCGGTTGTCGTTAGTTTTGGTCTGAACATTTTGGGCCTTGTCGTAAAATTGAAGCCATACGCGACCGTTGATGTTGGTGAGGGTTTGGCCGTTATCGTCGCGGATGCTTCCTTTGATTTGGACCCAATTCAGTGCTTTTATCGTATCGCTAAATTGATCCCAAGCGATGCCATTTATGGAGTCGAAAACCAATCCGTCTTCCGGCCTTGCCAGCGGAAGTGCCGCATCACCCAAAAGCGAGAATTTTATTTTATCGCCGCTGATGTTGTTGTTTTTTGTCGTGCGAATCACATCCCCCAACCGCGGTTGGTCAAGAAACAACATATTTCTATTAAGTAACTCATTGAGTTGATAGGTACTGTTCGTAGCGAAAACGCTTCGTGTAGTCGAGAAGAGTGCAATGGCCCCGCCGTTTGGATTGAGGTGTAGTTGTTCTGCAGCGCTCACTCGGTTTGGATCGTCGAATCTGGCAAACTCACAGGTAATGGTGGTGAATACCGGCATGGTCGTTTGATTATCCCAAGCATTGATGTCCTCGAGTTGTAAAATACGCTCTGTTGCCCAGCCTACCTCCCCGCCGTGGCCTACGTAGCTAACAAGGAGCGTACCGTTTTCAACTTCGCGGAAGAGTTTTTGACGCGCCTCCGGATAGCGTTGCGATCCAGGCATGCTTTCTTGCAAGAAGGCGTCCGCATAAATCTTGATGTTGTTGAGCTCGGCACGTATGGTGTCCAATTCTTTCGTTAATCGGTCCTGTACTACTTCAAACTCTTTTTCCCATCCGTCGTCCACATCATCAGCCACCCAAAGCGCGTTCATACGCCATGAACCAAAGCGCTCCGTTGCCGTGAGGTAGTGCTCGATTTTGGCCACCGCTTGTTCTGCTTGTTGAACAGTGCGAACGGGAATCCTTCCTATACCAATATCCAGGTCGCCCACAAACCAGTTCACACTTTCACCGGCGTCCAAATAACCGTAGTAATCATCTGTGATGTATGAGCTGTACAGGGAAAAACTTGCGTTGGTATGGTAGGTTGGAATGAGGTTGGATTTTGCACCCGGTAATTGGCCTTTATAATCGTAGGATGCATCTCCCAAGAGGGTGAGGTATTGCAGTTTTTCGTAGTCGTTATATAATCGGACCAAGAACTTTCGAATAGCCCCGATATCAGGATTTCCGGTGTTCATTACATCATATATATACTCCAATGAAGCTACCTCTGCATCAATACCTGTCGCTCGTTCTAGATCTGCCAAATCATGTGCGGCATTAAGCAAAGAATCTGGGGCGATGATGATGCTTTGAGCATTGCTTAGATCCGGGTAGGTGGCTGAAGAACTGTTGCCTAAATCGACCACCTCATCCACCGTAAAATCGATGGACCCTACACCAAATTTATAGGTGCGCAGTTTATCCTCATGCGAGTACCAACGCGCTTCATTAGCTCCCGTGATTATTGGAACCACCTTGGAAACAATGCGGTTATTTTCTATACCAAAAATGGTCAAATCTGCACTGGCTTCTGTGGTGAAATAGGAATAACTATCTGCCCCCCTTGGAGCGTTGACCATGAATTTGGCCGGACTCTGTTTTTCAGAGAAGGTTTCCCAATCCACAACCATTTCATCCAACCACATGGCCGCAGCATTATTGCCAGCCTTATCGTAGATGATGCGCAAGGTTGAACCTTGGTCTGCGGTGAATGTAGCGGTGAGGACTTTTTCTTGGACAAAGTTGCTCACGCTACCGGTCAACACTGCAGGAAAATTGATTTGGGAGGTTTGATTACCATATTCTACGCGAAGCCTGGTATTGCTCGTGTTGGCGCGGGCTACAGCTCTAATCTGAACATTGATATCCGTTCCGGGAATAGGGCTGTTTTCGGTGTTACTGGTTCCGGCAGTTCTTTGACGGAAATCATAATCTCTTTGCGCAGTGAAATCGAATAATTCTCCCATCCAACGACGGCCCGTACCGACTAAATTATACATTGCCGTATCGTAAACCCAATTGGCGCGGGCGTTCAAGAATCGGGCATTAGAATCTGCCTGTTCTTGTTCCAAAGGAATGGGCTGGTATGAGGTGTTTCCTCCGCTCACCAAGAAGTATTTCGCATCGGAATAGGCATTATCCGAATAATTCGATGTTTCGGCGACTGGACTGTAGGTTAGATCGTAGCTCGGTGGAATGAAAAACCAGTATATGGTATTGGCCGAAATGGTGGCTTCATTAACATCGTAAGGAATGGAGAAATCACTGGCCATGGGCTCGTTGGAGCTATTCATTGGTTGAAGTGCGCCTTCTAGTCGACAACGGATTTCTAATTCCTCTGTGGGATCTCCTAAGGATAGAATGCCTAAATCTATGATCTCGCTACCCGTTAATTTATACAACCCGCTATATTGATCTTGTGACCCATTGGGGGAAGTAATGCGGTGGTTGAGTGTTTTGAATCGGACATAAGTGCCCTGTGCAAAGGACATCTGGGCCATTACGAAACCCGGACTCAAAATCACAAATAAGAGGAGGACAATTCTTTTCACTTATGCAAATCTACTACGCAATACATAACATTAGTCGGGTAAAAAGCGTTTAAACAGGAACGAAAAGCAAGTGCTAATCGTACTTTTTTTCCTTATACTTGTTGCTTGAAAACATAGGTTAATCAATGAACGCATTGAAATCGCGCATACTAATGGTGGCTATAGCACTGATGTCCAGCAACTTAAGCTTTGCTCAAGATGCTCACTTCAGTCAATATTATGCCAATCCTATCTACCTAAATCCAGCTTTTGCCGGTCTAGATAGATGTCCTACAGTACATACGAACTACAGAAATCAGTATCCAGAGCTTGGGGTTTATCAAACCTATTCGGCTTCTTATGATCAATATGTAGACAAGCTAAATGGTGGAGTTGCCTTGATGGCCTTGCGCGACGATGCAGGTAATGGCGCTTTGAATTTGACGGAGGTAAGTGGTGTATACAGCTACCACCTTGAAGTCAACCGTCACTTCACCTTATTAAGTGGATTCCAAGCAACGTTCCGTCAGCGTTCGCTGGATTGGGGACAATTCACTTTTCCAGATATGATTGACCCATTTTATGGTTTCGTTTTACCAACAAGTGAAGTTCCGCCGGGCAACAACTTCAATAACCACTTGGACCTAAGCTTTGGTATGCTCGGATTTACAGATCGATGGTATATCGGAATTGTGGGGCACCATTTAACTGAGCCAAACGAAGCGTTCTTGAGTCAAAGCAGATTACCCTTGAAACTAACGGCGCATGCGGGCGCGAACATTCCACTAGGTCGTAAGCGCCTACACAATAGTTTGCAGTCTTACATCGTTCCTAATATTGTGTATCAACAACAAGGACCAGCTTCTCAGTTGACTACTGGCTTGAGTTTTGCTCGCGGACCAATTGCAGGAGGGTTGGCGCTTCGCCACGGAAGTTTCAATCCAGATGCTGTGATTTTCATTTTAGGAATCACACCTCCTGATCTCCCATGGACTTTTGGTTATAGCTACGATTATACCATCAGTGATTTGACCAATACTTTAGGTGGTGCTCATGAAGTGAGCTTGGGCTACAAATTCCCATGTCGCTCGCGAAAGAGTAAATTAAAGCCTCTGAAGTGTCCTAAATTCTAATAGACGAAATAACTAGATTACATGAATACCTTCGTTAAGTTTTCAATTGCCACTGTAGCCGTAGCCTTGTTTACAAGTTGTGCCGGCCCTGAATCCAACTCAACTGGTTGGGCAATTAACAACAAAAAGAATGGTGGCTTCCAATCCAACTTAGGCTACCAAGGCCAGGAAACTGGTCCAGGTCTCGTATTCGTTGAAGGTGGTACCTTTATGATGGGCCAGGTTGAGGAAGATTTCATCAAAGATTGGAACAACGTACCTCGCCGCATGACCGTGAGTTCATTCTACATGGATGAAAACGAGGTGACCAACCTAGATTATCGCGAGTATCTTTACTGGTTGCGTCGCGTTTACGATTACGATTACTATCCAGAGATCTACAAGAGCGCATTGCCAGATACTCTGGTCTGGAGAGACAAGTTAGCCTACAACGATAACTACGTCGAGAACTACTTGCGTCACCCTGCGTACAACTACTACCCAGTTGTTGGTGTGAGCTGGTTACAAGCGCAGCGCTATTGTTCTTGGAGAACTGACCGTGTGAACGAAGCCATCCTTGTTAAGGAAGGGATCTTGAAAGAGAGCGTTGATCAAATGGATGCAGATCATTTCAACACTGAGGTATACCTATATAAAGAAAATGAATATGTTGCTCAAAACAAGAAAGGCCTGAAAGATCTTAATCCAAACAGTATATACGGTAAAGAAGGTCGCCCTGCGCGCATCGAGGATGGTATCCTTTTGCCAAAGTACCGTCTCCCAACGGAAGCAGAGTGGGAATACGCTGCCTATGCTGATGGTGGACACCGCATTTACAACCGCGTAGTTGATAAGAATAAATACAGTTGGAACGGTAACGGAACGCGTAATCCTGATAAGCAAGATCGTGGAGATATCTTGGCGAACTTCAAGAGAGGACGCGGTGACAACATGGGTACTTCGGGTTGGTTGAATGACCAAGCGGACATCACAATGCAAGTTCGCTTCTACCCTCCTAATGACTTCGGCTTATACGATATGGCGGGTAATGTGGCAGAATGGGTATTGGATGTTTATCGTCCTGTATCTTCTTACGACGTGACTGATTTTCGTGGTTTCCGCGGTAATGAATTCAAGCACTTCGACGGCAATTATCAAGACATAGGTTCTTTGGAGGTATTGCAAGACCCACAGAAAGAAGTTCGCAATGGCGATACTGTTATCGTTCGCTTGCCAGGTCAATTGCCTACACGCGGCGTAACCGTAGATGAAACAGTGAAGCGTCGCAACTACAATAAAGGCGATTACCGCGATTACCTAGACGGTGATAACGAGAGCTCTCAAAACTATGAGAACCCAATTCAGGAAGGTGAAGCTCCAATGTATGATTATGGTAACAAGTCATTGATAGGAAACACAACTCGCGTATACAAAGGCGGTAGCTGGAAAGATCGCGCTTACTGGTTGAGTCCAGGTACACGTCGTTTCCTGGAAGAAGACCAAAGCACAGATTACATCGGTTTCCGCTGTGCAATGGATCGCGTAGGATTCCAGAATTTGGATGAATCACGCAATAAGCGCCCAGCGAATTCTAAGCGTCACAATTTCAAGCGTTACAAAATGTAATTCGACTTTTAACAATATTAAACCCTGCCCCTTCGGCGGGGTTTTTTTATGCCCTAACTTTCCACCATCCAATTCACTGTACTCATGACTCCATTCGAGGCCTTCCTTCAATGCAAAGCGGTATCTACTGATACGCGCAACATTGCACCAGGCTCTGTGTTTTTTGCCCTAAAAGGCGCACGCTTCAATGGAAATGCATTTGCTCTACAAGCCTTGGCTGAGGGCGCTTCCTATGCCGTCGTCGACGAGCCAGTTGGAGAAGATCACAGACTGTTGCAAGTGAATGATGTCCTTACAGCATTGCAAGAATGTGCCAAGCAATACCGCAGGCATCTCGGCATCCCAATTATTGGGTTGACTGGCAGTAATGGAAAGACCACCAACAAGGAACTCTTTCATGCAGTACTTTCTACACAATTCAAAGTGTATGCTACAAAGGGAAACTTCAATAACCATATAGGAGTACCGCTGACCTTGCTTGGCATTCCTGAAGGTACAGATCTGGCTGTCGTAGAAATGGGTGCCAACCATCAAGGGGAAATCGCCCAGCTCGCATCCATTTGCGAACCAGATTTGGGCTACATCATAAACTATGGTAAAGCGCATATGGAAGGATTCGGTGGCGTAGAAGGCATCATTAAAGGCAAAAGTGAGCTGTACGACTTTATTCGATCACATACCAACGCATCCGTTTTACTCAACACGGATGACCCTATCCAAATGGAGAAGAGTCGCGGATGTTCTACCATCACCTTTGGTCAACACTGCGGTAAGTACCAATGGCTACCAAAATCTGAAGGAGAATTTGCCGGGCTTTGTTTCGAGCATGAGCATCGCGTTCATAAGATCAAGAGTCAACTCAGCGGATCGTTTAATGAAACGAATATTGCGGCAACAGTAGCACTCGGCTTGCACTATGGTATTTCCGGGACCAACATCGTAAAAGCCATTGAATCCTATGTGCCGTCGATGAACAGAGTCGAATGGAGAGAAACCGCACATAACAAGGTCTTATTAGATGCGTACAACGCAAATCCTACCAGCATGTCTTTATCGGTGGAGAGCTTTGCGAAATGGCATCATGAGGGCATTTTGATTCTTGGCGATATGTTTGAATTGGGCGCTGCAGCTGAACAAGAGCATGAAGCGATGGTGCAATTGGTTCGCGAATCAGGCATGTCAGAGCGCTGCATCTTTGTAGGAGACTTTTTCGGACGAACCTCGTGGAAAGGTGTTCATTTTGGCACCGCAGCAGAATTGGCCACCTATTGGAACGAAAAGGGCGCCCCAAAGGACGCCCATATCCTGTTAAAAGGTTCTCGGGGCATTGCCCTAGAGCAACTCCTCCCCTTACTTTAATCAGCTGTTTTTAATCAAGTCACGTGAGATGACTACACGCTGAATCTCAGAGGTTCCCTCATAGATTTGGGTAATCTTTGCATCGCGCATCAAACGCTCTACGTGGTATTCTTTCACGAAGCCGTAGCCGCCGTGTACCTGAACCGCCTCTGTGGTCACCCACATTGCTGCTTCTGATGCTGCTAGTTTCGCCATCGCACTTTCCTTGTCGTACGGCAAACCTTGATCTTTCAACCAAGCAGCCTTATACACCAACATACGCGCTTGCTCAATCTTCAATTCCATATCAGCTAGTTTGAAGGCAATTGCTTGGTGGTCATGAATAGGCTTTCCAAATGTGGTGCGCTCTTTAGAGTAAGCCAACGCCAAATCCAATGCACCCTGCGCAATACCCAAAGCTTGCGCAGCGATACCAATACGGCCACCACTCAGGGTCTTCATAGCAAATTTGAAGCCGAAGCCATCTTCGCCTATTCTGTTTTCTTTAGGCACCTTTACATCATTGAATAACAACGTGTGCGTGTCTGAACCGCGGATCCCAAGTTTATCTTCTTTCTTTCCCACTACGAATCCGTCCATGCCCTTCTCAACGATTAGTACATTGATACCACGGTGGCCCTTTTCACGGTCGGTTTGTGCAATCACAAGAGCAACCTCACAGCTGCCGCCATTGGTGATCCAGTTTTTTGTGCCGTTCAGCAAATAGTGGTCACCTTGGTCAATAGCCGTGGTTTGCTGTGAAGTGGCATCTGAACCTGCTTCCGGCTCGCTTAAACAGAACGCACCTATGATTTCGCCTGAAGCTAATCTCGTCAAGTATTTTTGCTTCTGCTCCTCGGAACCAAAGGTCTCTATACCCCAGCAAACTAGACTATTGTTGACGCTCACCACCACAGACGCCGAGGCATCTACCTTCGAAAACTCTTCCATGGCCAGTACATACGACAAGGTGTCCATACCCGAACCACCGTAGTCCGGACTGACCATCATGCCCATGAAACCGAGCTCGCCAAGTTGTTTAATTTGTTGCGCAGGGAATTCCTGCTTTTCGTCTCTTTCTATGACTCCTGGAAGCAATTCCGCTTTTGTAAAATCACGCGCTGCGTCCCGAATCATCAAATGCTCCTCTAATAGGGTGAAGTTCATCGATTATTCTGATTAATATTGGGTTACGCAAATGTACAACGCAGGCTTCAATGTTTTAGGATTAATGAGCGGCACTTCCCTTGACGGAATGGATGCCGCTTTGGTCGCTTTTAACCCAGAAGATTCCAGGGATTGGAAGTTGCTTGAGTTCCAATTTTATCCTTATCCAAAAGATCTCAAGGAATTGGCCCAACAAACCTATAAGCAAGGCAAAAAATCGACTGCCTTCGACCAAGCCTTTGCAGCGTGGACGTTTGCCTGTGTGCGTTCCTTTTTAAAAGAACACGATTTTAATATCCACCTTGTAGGGCATCACGGCCAAACTGTATTCCACGATCCGATTAAAAAATTCACCTACCAAGCAGGCTGCCTGTCTTCGATTGCGCAGGACTTGGGTATTCCTATGGTGACTAATTTCCGCATGCAGGACGTGCTTTTGGGCGGCCAAGGTGCCCCGTTGGTTCCTATGGGGGATCACCTAATGTTCGGGGAATATGAATGTTGTCTGAACATAGGTGGATTCGCGAATTATTCGTTCGGTGAACCTCTTCTTTCGAAGGGAGTCTCAAAGGCTGGGGATATTTGTCCGGTAAACGCGGTACTCAATAGGCAGGCGGAATTTTTAGGATATGCTTACGATGCTGGCGGGGAAATGGCAGCTTCTGGAACTATGTTCGAGGATAAAGTCAAGATGCTTATAGATGCTATCCACAGTACCGAGGAGAGTTTGGGGTATGAATGGATGGAGTTGTACATCAATCCAATTCTAAAAGGACTTTCCCCAGTGGATGCGTTGGCTACCTATACTGAGGTGGCGGCGAGGGTCATTGCGGACAGCATTGGGCCCAGAAAAACTTTAGTAACCGGAGGTGGCGCCAAAAATAAGCACCTCATTTCGCGAATCTCCAGCTTAGGTGCCCACCTCGTCTTGCCCAACGAAGAGGTCATCGACTACAAAGAAGCCATGATATTCGCCTTATTAGCTGCCGAAAGATTTATGGGACGAAGCAATGTTTTAGGCCACACCACAGGCAGTGGATTATCACACAGCTCGGGCAGTATTTTCTATCCTTGAAACGCTATCTTTAAGCTCCCTTAAACAGAGCACACATGAAAGAGCAACTGCGCGCTTTTGAAGAGCGCCCCGCAGAGATTGTATTCCACTGGCACGATTCGGAAACTGAAGCGAAAGGCTGGGTCGTAATCAACAGCCTACGTGGCGGTGCCGCCGGCGGCGGAACCCGCATGAGACCTGGACTCACGGAAGGTGAGGTCCTTTCATTGGCCAAGACCATGGAAATTAAATTTACCATCGCAGGACCGGCTATTGGTGGCGCGAAAAGCGGTATTGACTTTGATCCAAATGACCCCAGAAAACAAGGCGTATTAGAACGCTGGTACAAGGCGGTCTACCCTCTTTTAAAAAACTATTACGGTACAGGCGGTGACCTCAACGTCGATCAAAAGACGGAGGTTATTCCTATCACAAGTGAATTGGGTATTTTACATCCGCAAGAAGGTGTACTCAATGGACATTACCAGCCGGGAGATTTTGCCAAGGCTAAAAAGATTAAGCAACTCCAAGATGGAGTAAGCTTAACGGTAGATAGCCCAAATCTCACTCCAAGCTCAGAAGGCACTTTTAAAGTGGGCGACCTCATTACCGGTTATGGATCTGCGGTGAGCGTGAAACATTTCTATGAAATTTGGGGCGGTAATGTTCAACAAAAAAGAGTGATCATCCAAGGCTGGGGAAATGTTGCCTCAGGTGCGGCTTATTACCTCAGTCAAATGGGCGCTAAAATTGTGGGCATCATCGATAAGGTGGGCGGCTTGATGAAGCCTGAAGGATTCTCCTTTGAGGAAATTCAAACCTTGTTTAATGAGAAGAACGGGAATGCTTTGAACGCGCCGAAAATGATGAGCTTTGAAGAGGTTAACAAGCAGATTTGGTCCATGGGTGCGGAGGTCTTCATCCCTGCGGCTGCCTCAAGATTGGTCAATAGAATGCAACTCGCTCAAATGTTGGACAATGGATTGGAAGTAATTTCTTCTGGGGCCAATGTTCCGTTTGCAGATGAAGAAATTTTTTACGGACCAATTGCTGAACTCGCGGACCAAAAATGTGCCGTTATCCCTGATTTTATCTCGAATTGTGGAATGGCCAGGGTATTTGGATATTTGATGCAAGAAAGTGCGGTCGTAGATGATGAGTCTATCTTCGCAGATGTTTCAGAGACGATAAATTCTGCACTACTTAACGTCAAAGCCATTGATAACCAAAAAACTAGTATTACTTTTAAAGCATACACTAATGCCTTAAAACTGCTCATATAGTTATGGTTTACACTCTGATGCTCGTGGTCTTTGTACTAGGCTACGCAGCAATTGCTCTCGAGCACCAACTAAAAATTGACAAAGCCGCTGCGGCGCTCGTTACCGGCGTGCTTACTTGGACCCTATACATCATGACCGCTCATGATGTACACCATGTGGAAGAGCATCTTCTTCATCACCTCAGCGAGATTTCATCCATTCTTTTCTTTTTGATTGGAGCGATGACCATTGTCGAATTAGTTGATGCACACGAAGGATTTTCGGTCATAACCGATAAAATCAAGACCACTAACAAGGTCAAATTAATGTGGATTATTGGGGTGTTAAGCTTTTTCTTTTCAGCAGCCCTGGATAACCTTACCACTTCTATCGTAATGGTCAGCTTATTGCGCAAGTTGATTGAAGACCAAAAAGACCGCTGGTTCTTTGCTGGTATGGTTGTAGTCGCCGCCAATGCAGGGGGTGCTTGGTCGCCTATTGGGGACGTGACAACAACAATGTTGTGGATTAAAGGTCAGATTTCTGCCGGTGCTGTGATTAAGGACCTTATTATTCCCTCATTATTCACATTGTTAGCACCACTAGCCATTCTTTCATTCAGGTTAAAAGGTGATGTAACACGTCCCGTTCGCGTCGAAAGTGCAGACCACTACACAGATCCTACCACTCCCTTTGAAAGAAACTTTGTCTTTTTTGCAGGGGTTGCAGGTCTTGTATTTGTGCCCATTTTTAAAACCATCACACATTTACCACCATTCATGGGCATGATGCTATCATTGGGTGTACTTTGGCTAATTACTGATATTCTACATAGAAGAAAAACTAGTGATATTCGTCATGAGCTCAGCGTATTGGGAGTAGTTCGTAAAATAGATACACCGTCTGTGTTGTTCTTCCTTGGTATCCTATTGGCCGTAGCTTCATTACAAAGTATGGGACAACTTGGCGATCTTGCCAAGGCACTGGATACAAGTATTGGAACGGATACAGAAAGTGGAGTTTTCGCCGTAAGCATCATAATAGGTCTGCTCTCCTCCATAGTAGATAACGTACCACTTGTGGCCGCTGCTATGGGTATGTACGAGGTCACTGCCTCCGGTCTTTTTATGGTGGATGGTGTATTTTGGCAATTTTTAGCCTATTGTGCGGGTACTGGTGGTTCTGCACTTATCATTGGTTCTGCCGCTGGTGTAGCTGTAATGGGACTGGAAAAAATACCTTTTGGTTGGTATTTGAAGAATATTTCACTGCTTGCACTCGTTGGATACTTTGCAGGAGCTGCAGTATACATCCTTGAACGAATGCTCTTTTAGAGTCATTCGAACTTGTTGATATCTCCAAAGCCCTCGTCTAACGGGGGCTTTCTTTTTGCAGATATTTGAGTAAATGACAGAATAAAAATGAACCCTCTTTTCCTTCAAATTCAGGCCAGCGGCGAAGCCGTTTTAACCGAAGAACCTACTGAAAAAACCATGTCCATTCTTGATCTGATGACCTCTGGAGGTATCGGTGGAATTTTAATCATGGTGTTCTTAGGAATCCTTAGCATCATTGCCGTATACATATTCTTAGAACGATTTGGTACCATTCGCAATGCGAATAAAGTGGATCCAAACTTTATGAATAATATCAAAGACATGGTTATGGACGGTAAGCTCGAAAGTGCAAAGGCATTGTGTTCTGCAGAAAGTACTCCCGTAGCACGTATGATTGAAAAAGGAATTAACCGTATTGGGAAACCGTTAGTAGATATTACCCAGGCCATTGAGAACCAAGGAAAACTAGAGGTTACTCGTTTAGAAAAAGGTTTACCTATGTTGGCGACTATATCAGGAGGTGCGCCTATGATTGGATTCTTAGGAACGGTAATCGGTATGATTTTGACTTTTAAGGAAATGGCCAACGCAGGTGGTCAAATCAAGCTTGATATGATGGCGGAAGGTATCTACACTGCGATGACTACGACCGTTGCCGGTTTGTTGGTAGGTATCATCGCCTACTTTGGGTACAACTTCTTGGTGACTCAGGTGGATCGTGTGGTATATAAACTTGAGGACAGTGCAATGGCCTTCTTAGACCTATTACACGAACCTGCATAATCGGGACTCACTATGAATTTAAGATCAAGAAGTAAGGTAAGTGCGGAGGTTAATATGTCGTCAATGACAGATTTGGTCTTCCTGCTACTCATATTCTTCATCTTGGCCTCTACCCTAGTCACCTCGAGCGCTTTGGACATCATCTTGCCCAAAAGCGGTGCACAGACGGTCAAGAAAAAGAACATTACGCTCACTGTGAATGAAGACCTTGAGTTCGACCTCAATGGGACCATCATTAGTTACGACCAAGTAGAAACTCGGCTTAAAGCAGTGGCTTCTCAATTAGCTTCAGATGAAGAGCCCGTTATTGTACTTCGCGCTGACCAAAGCATCCCTACAGGAGAAACGGTACGGATTTTGGATATAGGATACCGTAACAACATGAGAATGATCATCGCAACTGATCCGAACTAATGGCATTTAACGAGAATACAAACCGAAATAAAGCGCGCATCGGAACCATAGTGCTCCATGCCCTACTATTGCTGTGGTTTGCATTCTATGGACTCACCTACCAGGATCCACCGCCAGAGGAAGGAATTGCCATCAATTTTGGTTACCAAGACAACGCTGCAGGAAACACCTCCCAGGCGGCTCCCGCTACTCCTACTCCCCAAGTCCCAGCAGAACCCGTTGAGGCACCGCAGGCTCAAGAAGAGGTAATCACTCAGGATATTGATGAGGCACCCGTGATCAGCGAACCCACTGAGGAAACTACTACGCAAACACAACCGGACCCAGTACAAAGGCCAAAAGAGCCTGTTCAAGAGCAAACGACCCCTGATCCTGAACCAGATCCTCAACCTACACAAGAGGAGCTCGAGCGCCAGGAAAAAATGAAAAACCTGGATAATCGACTGACTAAAATAAATCCAGAGAATGGCAAGAGTGAGGGTACAACTCAAAGCGGCGGTAATCAGGGAGACCTCAATGGCGATATTCTCAGTCCGAATAGGACTGGAAATAACAGAGTAGGAAATGGAAGATGGAGTATGGCTGGGGAAAATCTGAGCATTCCTCCTCCTAAAGGATGTAATGCAACTGGAAGCTTAGTAATAAGAATTGTTGTGGATGAAGATGGTAAAGTGACTGACGCGTGTATGGCAAACCTAAATGAAATCCCGAGTGAGCTACCTAAGGTAACAACCATAAATCAATGCTTAATTACTGAAGCTACGAATGCGTCAAAACGCTCTACTTGGACTAGTGCTCCAGGAAAATATCGACGTATTGGATTCGTAGTATATGAGTTTGTTGCACAATGACCTACGACGAAGCTGTACAATGGCTGTATAGCGCAGTACCCAATTTTCAGCGCGACGGCGGAAGCAAGAACTACAAGATTGGTCTAGAAGGCCCTCAGGAGCTATGGTTTTATTTGGACCATCCCGCCATCGATATTCCCACTATTCATGTCGCCGGCACCAATGGCAAAGGATCAACGGTGCATTTGATGGCCTCTGGAATGCGTGAAATGGGCCTGCGAGTGGGTGTGTTCTCTTCGCCACATTTGTTTGATTTTCGAGAGCGCGCAAAAATTGGTACCACCAAAATTCCTGAATCCTTCATCATAGAATTTGTTACCCAGCACCAAGACTTTTTTACCAAGGGTGGCTATAGCTTTTTTGAGCTCACCTTGATGCTGGCGCTATTGTGGTTCGAGCACGAAAAAGTGGACTGGATCATCTTAGAAACAGGAATGGGCGGACGATTGGATGCCACCAACATCTGTAGGCCTGAACTCACTGTGATCACCAACATCGGCCTGGACCATGCACAGTGGCTGGGCAATACTCGAGCGGCCATAGCGGCTGAAAAAGCGGGGATTATTAAACCCGGCGTGCCGGCTTTAGTCGTGCAAAAGGATTCGGAAACCCAAGCTGTTTTTGAGCGCGTGGCGCACGATCAAAAAGCACCCTTGTTCTGGGCTTCAGGATTTGAGTTTGAGAGCGATTTGCGAGGGGATTACCAGAAATACAATATCAATGGTGCGGCGACGGCCTTGGATTTACTCTTCCCTGAATATCGGTCTGTTTGGTCTTTAGGTTTTAATCGAGTGGTCGCCAATACCGGCCTTCAAGGTCGTTGGATGATTATTGATCAGGAGCCTAAAACGGTTTGTGATACCGGCCACAACGTCCACGCATTTTCCGAACTTGTCCCACAATCACTGCGCGAAAGTGAAGGGACAATCCATTGGATATTGGGCAGCGCAGGTGATAAGGACTTTAGAAAAGTCGTAGAATTATTGCCTTTAGAAGGGTCCAAGTTTTATTGGACCGCCAGCACTAGTCCAAGAACAGCGGCTCCTGAAGTATTGGGCGAGCTCGCAGCCGACATGGGTCGGTATGGAAACCACTTCTCATCGGTGCGAGATGCTTGGGAGGCGGCCAAAAACAACGCAGCACCAAAGGACCTTATCTTTATTGGCGGCAGTACCTTTGTCGTCGCAGACTTAGCATTATGAAAAACCTCTTTGTAGCTCTTATCGCCTTAACCGCCTTGCACGTTCAAGGTCAAGTAGAAGAATTGAACCAACGTACTCAACTATTCATTAGTGAGGTGGAAAACAGGTTCAAAGTAAAGTCCATCAACGGGAGCGAACCTGAGTACGGGGTATTGCCAGAAACTGAATTCGTGCAACACGAATATTACCAGCTCAAGCAATTGGAGAAAGAGCTAAATGAATTGGGCAATAAAGTCAAGCCTACCTACCACCTGAGCACTTTTGCCTATGAGGATGAAGACGAAATCTTATACGCGCTTAAGTTCTGGTTCAAAACATTTATTGGCGATAAACGCGTGACTCCCGGCCGTGATTACCGCAGTGTGGACCATGTGGATCCCGCGATCATCATCATAGAAAAGAATTACATTTCCATCCTCACTATGAGCTGTTATGCCACTGATATTGAGGAGTTCCGCCAATGGCGCAGTGATATGATTGGGGTGTTCGGCGGGCCAAATTCCATGGTCATTGAAATAGGTTGCGACGGCCCTATAGAGTGGACTAAGAACGCACCAGATCCAAAGGATATGAAGTGGCGCCGCTAATCACGCATGAGCAAAGCCTCTTGCAGGTGGCCTAGGTTCATATGCTGTTGCTCTCCTAAATCCATAATAGTCAAAGCGACGCCAAGGGTGTGGGCGTGGCACGAATAGGTGGTGATGAGCATGGGTGTTGGGTTTCCAAATAAATTGGACCCTCATCCTCAGACTTCCAAAAAGTGTGAAAAAGTAAAAGTTATTCGCCCTGCTTGTTCGCGAGTTGCCCACAAGCGGCATCAATATCTTGACCGCGGGAATGACGCACAGTAGCCACGATACGGCGCTCCTCCAAAATACGCTTGTACATATCTACGGCCTCTTGCGATGCCTGGGTATACGTCCCTTTATCAATGGGGTTGTACTGAATGATGTTCACCTTAGTCGGTACGGCGCCACAGAACTTTGCAAGGGCGATGGCATCGGCCTCCTCGTCGTTGATTCCACGCCAAATCACATATTCAAAAGTCACTCCACGACCTGTATTAGCATACCAATACTGAAGACTCTCACGCAAAGCCGCCAGAGTGGTGCTCTTGTGCGCGAGCGGCATGAGTTTGGTGCGCTTTTCTTCGATGGCGCTATGCAAGGAAATGGCGAGACCAAATTTGACCTGATTATCGGCCATTTTTTTGATGAGCTTAGGGACGCCAATGGTGCTGAGCGTGATGCGTTTCGGCGACATGCCCAAACCTTTCGGATCGGTAATCTTATCAATGGCCTGCAGGACGTTATTATAGTTCAATAACGGCTCCCCCATGCCCATAAACACAATATTCGTCAGCGGGCGATCGAAATATTCCTTGCCTTGCTGATCGATGACGACGACTTGGTCGTAAATCTCATCTGGGGTGAGGTTACGCATGCGTTTGAGGCTTGCCGTCGCACAGAAGGTACAATCGAGGCTACACCCTACTTGGGAGCTCACACAAGCGGTTATACGCTTTTCCGTTGGGATGAGCACAGATTCCACCATGGCCCCATCGTGCAGCTTCACCGCATTTTTGATGGTGCCGTCTTTCGAACGCTGCATGAGGTCGACCTCCAAAAGGTTGAAATAGAAATGTTCTTCGAGCAAGGTGCGGGTGGATTTACTCAGGTTGGTCATCTCGTCAAACGACGAAGCACTCTTTTGCCAAAGCCACTGATAGACTTGCTTGGCACGAAAGGCTTTTTCGCCATTGGCCTCAAAGAATTGGACCATCTGATCCTGAGATAAGCTACGTATGTCCCTTTTGGCGGTTTCCATGCGGTAAAGATAGCGAAGCCTTAAGGCATATCGCGCTCTACGAGGTAGCCCATTTTACCCATTTGATAATCACGCATGGCCTCCATGATTTCCGTTTGGCTATTCATCACAAAGGGACCATAGGTTTCCAATTTCTCTTGAATAGGCGCCGCACTCACAAAAAGAAGCTTGGTCGGTGAAGAAGGAATAAGGGTATGATGCCCTGGGACCAATTCATATAAAAAGTGCTCCTCCACCGTGCCGTACCCTTCCAATCTGCCACCGCCGCTAAGCAAGTACAACAATCCTTGTTCGCCTTCTTTTACCTCGAACGTTACTGGCGTATCTGAAGCTGCGGTTCCGTGCGCGCTAGAGATGGGATAGGCGCTTTGAAGCGGCCCCTTAGGCCCACAGGCAATAGGAGTTCCGGCCGAGATGCGCAGGTCTTGATGACCGGTAACTTCCGGCATTTCGTCTTTTTGCAACGGAATATAATTGGGCTCCATGTCCTTGGCACGCTTGGGAAGGTTGATCCAAATCTGTACGATTTCCTGCATCCCACCTTCTTCACAAAGCTTGGCTGGCGGACGTTCAGAATGGATAATGCCCATGCCTACGTCCATCCATTGTACGCCGCCGTCGTCGACCACACTGTTGTTTCCTCGGCTATCTCGGTGGTGCACCCCGCCTTCCCACATGAAGGTTACGGGCGTGAACCCGCGGTGCGGATGCGGCCCTACCCCAGCATTCCAGCGGTCCGTCCCCGGATCCACGAAATTCGCGTGGTGGTGGATCAAAAGGAAGGGATCGATTTGTTCGACTTGTTGCGTAGGTAAAGGTTGCTTGAGTGGGTGCTCCCCCATCATCACGTCGTAGGCTTGAATGACTCTTTTGACAGACATGTTATGCGTTTAAAATAATTGGAACCAATTCTTCCAGATGCGCAATCTCAAAAGTCAATGTCTCATGGTGCGGCACTTTCTTAGGGTTAAAGTAGACCTGGTCAATACCCTGCTCCCTTGCCCCGACGCAATCCGCGATGAGGTTGTCACCAATCATTAAACTCTCTTTGCGCTCTGCACCTGTGAGTTGAAGGGCGCGGCGGAAAATCTTTGGATCCGGCTTGTTCACCCCCACTTGGTCACTGCAGAGCAGCAAATCAAAAAGCGGTTCGAGACCACTTTCGGCAAATTTGATGTTTTGACTTTCGTGAAAACCATTGGTTATGACATGTAAAACACAGCCTGCTGCTTTTAGTTCTTGTAACACCTCAGCGGCACTTTCAATCAAGTGATTTTGATAGGGCGTCTCCTCAATGTAGCGGAGTTCCATCTCCCAAGCCACATCATTGGCGCTCACCCCGAAATGCTCAAAGGTTTCACGAAATCTAGTTTCACGAAGGGTTTGCTTATCAATAGCCCCGGCGCGGTACAGATCCCATTTCAGATCATTGATGATGATATATTTATCGAAGAACTGCTCAAAACTTGGCAACCCTAAACCCGATAATCCCAAATCTGTATATAGGTTGCGCAGGGACATTTCAGAGTTTTTCTCAAAGTCCCAGAGGGTATGGTCCCAATCAAAGAAGAGGTGTTTGTATTTCACGAACGTGTGGTTTTGGGTTTACGCCAACGCAGGTACCAAGGCAGGTTGTTCTCTACGTGGAAATAGAAGGGTTCATCATGGGCGCCAAAGCCACTGTAAAACCGTGCCAGTCCCGGAATACTGCTTCCTTCAAAATCTATTATATGGTCTGAGCCTGAGTGGAGCCGAATCATTTGGTCAACGAGTAAGGTGGGGGCGCCACATTCCTTGCCGTAGCTCGAACTGGCGTTGAGTAGGAGCGTAGAACGACCCTGGAATTGGACCCAAATCTGCCCGGCAACTAGTGTATTCCCCTCATCATATACTGCCAAGAGCACACCTCTTTTCTGGTACAAACAAAACTCAAGTAACTTAGCCAAAGCATCGATATTTTCTGAGGTAATATGGGTCTTTTCCTGGGTATTCTGCTTCCACAAACGAACGACATCTTGAGCCGTGGCCCATTGTGCAGATTCCAACTTGCTCTTATGTGCTTTTTTCAGGTTGCGCTTGGTCTGCGCACTATAACCAGCGGCCAATTCCTCATACGAGGCCTTGGTGGACAAAATAAAATTCGAATACTTCTCACTAGTCCAATGGGACGGCAAGGCTACGCCGGATGAAAGAAAGAATTCCCCATAGGTAAAATGTTCCATAGCCTCCTCCATCAACGCCTCTACCCACTGTGCGGACAACGGAATGGTGGAATACGGACCTACAGCCTGTGTCCCATAAGGACGCGTGGTGAAAGAGATGCCGTTTTTTTCTCTAGGAAACAACGGAAATACCACCTCATAATCGCCGTATATGAGCGCATCCCAGGTTGGGGCTACCCAGTTCAGGTACCAGCTAAAACCATAAGGTTGCGGATGCGGTGTGGCGGCCACGCATCGATCCCATCGTTCGAAATCGATCTCGGCATGTGAGATGTACTTAAGGTTTGGCCGCATCAATAAAGGATTTATAAACCTCAGACCAGCCCTTCCATTGGGGCTCAAATTCGCTAAACGTACGGTTGTGCCAAACCGAGATTAACGTGCCACCAACAACTCTGACCACCGGCACCCATTGCTTCATCGCTTCCAAGGCTTCCTCTGCATCAACATTCAAATAGGTATCCCCGTAATAGGTCACGTCCATGAAGGCGAAAGGATGCACATTCAGCGGTAACTCCATCTCCAGTTCAACATCGTAAAAGGTGTATGCCGAGGCCATGCTAGCACGAAATCCTGGCAATTCTGTATAGCCCATGCTGTACTCGTCTTTGATGCCCAATTCTATCAAGTTTCTAAACGTATGCGGTGTCCGCATGCGCAGGTAATGTTGTCGGCTTTGCGTTACTGGTCGGCGGACTACATCCTGCAACATCTTACGTTCCTTGCCAATAAAATCCAAATCACTATTTGATGCGTAGCTTGGATGAATGCCCAGCATGGCCCAATCCGCTATCTCTCTCAAGGTAATGGCTGCATCCGTACTGTATGGACTCACATTACGATCTTTCGGCCCAAACTCCGCAAAGAGCATGAAGTACAATGCCTTCATACCCGCGCCTCTATTCCAGTTCCGCTGCTTTCTAAAGGTATCATAGGGATCGCGGCGCCAATTCCACAATGCCCCTAACCGCATGCGCAACAACTTAAAATCAAAGGCCGCCACATCCATAGCTATGGCACCTAAGGTGCGCAGGGCACCCTTTCCTTTGAAGGCGAAAAGATTATCTATGTCAATGGTAGTCAAGTATTGGTAGCGCTGGCTTAAATCAAAAGAAGCCCCAAACCAAAGCTTGCCCAAAGCCAGTGCCCATTCATTGACCACTGGACGTTCCAAGAAATCATTCTTGTACGCAAAACTCTCCTTAGCTGGAAAGCGTCCGTGCACATCCGCAATAAACGGAAGGTATTCCTCATATCGCGACACCAAGAAAAAGGTAGCCGCAATTGGATCGAATGGCAAATCCCCTACCTGGCGTTGACATACAGTAGGAATCCCTTCCCATTGTCCAGCATAGAGCTCTTGATCCACGATATCCTGCTCCCAAATAACTTTATGAGGAAGGATCTGAAATACCCCTTCCATCGGGGTAGCACTGTAGTTGATCTTAATCCCCTTTGCTTGTTCGAAGGCTTCAACTTCCGTGTACACCGAATACGACACGCCCATAGCCTTGCTCAGCAAAACCTTGGTCGCCCACCTAAACCGCGGACTATCCTGCGTCGTATATATGGCTACTACGGCATCCATTGTCCTCCATTAACGTGTAGGGTTTGACCCGTGGTATATTCGCTGCCCAGCAAATAGCTGATGGCCTCTACAATCTGTTCGGGACGGCCAAAGTCGTCCATAGGAATGGTCGTTTTTACTTGGGCCAACAACTCCTCGGGTACATCATGCAACATTCCTGCATTCATATATCCATAGGCAATGGTGTTGGCCGTGATGCCCTTCTGGGCAAGGTCGATGGCCACACCGCGCATATATCCTTCTACCGCACTCTTTGAGGCCGAATAGGCGCTGGTGCCAAAAGAAGGCTTGTGCGCCACAACACTACTGATGGAAATAACTCGCCCGCTCCCTTTTGCGCGCATTTGCACCAAGGCCTGCTGGGTACAACGTACGGCACTCAAGAAATTAATGTCCATTAAGTGCGACATCTCCATAGCCTCGAGCTTCCAAGATGCGGCGGCATGGGCAATACCGGCATTATTAATGAGTACATCACAACCGCCGTGCTGCTCTACCCAAGCAAAAAGCGCCCTTACCTCTTCATCCGAGGTCAAGTCCGCTCCGAAGCACTGGGCTTCCATACCCTCGCGCTCGCAATGCTCGCGCAACGAATCCACCGCTCTTGTGGTCAACAATAATCGGTAGCCAAGCTTGGCTAGTTTAGGCAGCATGGCCTTCGCCATACCCCCTCCTGCTCCAGTAAGGACTAAATTTTTCATGCGCCTTCCGGGGTATACATGGTCACCCCGTTTGTTCTATATTCTTCTAAAAGTACCGATTTAAACAGAGATGCATCCACCAACAAACTTGGCGCCTCTCCAATGCGAACGTGCTTCAACGCACCTTTGGCTTCCAATAACGG
>Ga0163109_10000802_pt1 | contig 24862 bp, 20 predicted proteins | sample CRUFie1St13metaG_FD_108704 | JGI IMG/M metagenome (GOLD analysis project Ga0163109, IMG submission 108704) | Marine microbial communities from the Costa Rica Dome - CRUD Field 142mm St13 metaG | ecosystem: Environmental > Aquatic > Marine > Oceanic > Photic zone | place: Costa Rica: the Eastern... | reverse complement strand
CAGCCCCCAAGGAAGGCTCTGGGTTATTTGCGGCACGGTCGGCGTTGCCCCCATGATCGCCGCGCCAAACGTGAAGATGAGCAGCAGCGTCACGATCAGCCCGCCCATCATGAACGCCGTGATCTGATCCACGACCTTCACCCCGCCTGAGCGGAATAGGAAGGCGGTCCCGATTGCCCAGAAAATGCTCGCGAAGAAGGCCATCCAGTCGCCCGCATTTCTCGGCCAGGGCAGCTTGATGCCGAGGTCGAGCACGATCAGCAGCCCCAGAATCCCGCAAATCAAGGACAGCACGCGGCGGATGCCCAGCGCTTCGCGCAGGAACAGCACGCCGATGGTCGTCCCCCACACCGGGGTCAGATAGAACAGCAGGATGGTCCGATTGACCTCGGTCAGCACGATCGCGACGCCGTAGAAGGAAAATGCGGTGCCGCAGAACACCATCACGGCGAGGAAGGTCCAGATCTGCCCGGCGATGATCCGCCAGCGGTAAAGCGCCAGCGGCACCAGAACCAGACAGGGCAGGGCGAAGGACATGACGCTGGGCCAGGCGCCCTCCAGTCCCAGCTTTTCCATTTCCCGCAGGGGGATCCAGAGCACGCCCCACATGGCACCGCCGAGGATGAGCATGAGGCTGGCCTGCAGCGTACGGTCTTTCATCTCGGGTCCCGGGCGGTGGTCTGGCGTCATTCGTGGCTGTCTGGCGACCGCGCCCGATCCGGGACGGCTGCTGCCAAAACCACCCAATCCTTCGCCGGAAAGCGGGTGGATGCAAGCTCATTTGCGACCCGGCCCGGCGGTATCGCATGGCAAAGCTCCATTGCTGAGCGATGACAAAGCACGAGCAGCCGCGTTTATTGAGACCAAATTTTCAGGGAGAGACAAACCATGGCAAACCATGCAGGCAAGGCGGTCGATGTTGCTGTCTATGGCGCAACCGGATTCACCGGTCGACTGGTGGCTGAATATTTGGCCAAAACCTATCCAGCGGGCAGCGGCCTGACTTGGGCTATGGCCGGGCGCAGCGCGGATAAACTCGCCGCCGTTCGCGACGAAATCGGTGCGCCTGCGGATATCCCGCTGATCGTCGCAGATTCGGCCGATCCCGCTTCGCTCGAAGCCATGGCGGCGCAAGCCAAGGTCATCCTGACCACCGTCGGTCCCTATCAGGTTTACGGCAACGAGCTGGTCGAGGTCTGCGCGCGGACCGGGACCGACTACGTCGACCTGTGTGGTGAACCGGCATGGATGCACGACATCATCCGCAGTCATCAGGAAACGGCAGCCGCTTCGGGGGCCAGGATTGTGCTGTCCTGCGGCTTTGACTCGATCCCCTCCGACCTCGGGGTGCTGTTTCTGCAGCAGGAAGCTCAGGCTCGATTTGGCAAGCCCTTCAGCCGGATCGATGGTCGCGTGGTGCGGATGAAAGGCACCTGGTCCGGTGGCACGTCTGCCAGCTTCAAGGCCACCATGGCCGCAGCGGGCAGCAACCCCGAGATTATCCCGATCCTCAAGAACGCCTTTGCGCTGACACCGGGTTTTGAGGGGCCCAAGCAGCCGTCGATGTCCAAGCCGCGCGAGGACGATGCGGTCGACGGCCAGTGGGTTGCGCCGTTCATGATGGCGCCGATCAACACCAAGAACGTGCACCGCTCGAACTTCCTGCTCGACCACCCGTGGGGCGAGGATTTCCAGTACAGCGAGATGATGCTCTGCGGGTCGGGTGAAGAGGGCGAAGCCCGCGCCCAGCGCCTTGCCGGACTGGGTTCGGCCATGGTCGGCGACAAGACCCCTAAGCCGGGTGAAGGCCCAAGCCTCGAAGAGCGTGAGAGCGGCTACTACAACCTGATCTTCGTCGGCCGCAACGAGGCTGGCGACAGCCTGACCGCGCAAGTGCAGGGCGACCGCGACCCGGGCTATGGCTCAACCTCGAAGATGATTGCCGAGAGCGCGGTCTGTCTGGTCCTCGACCGGACCGACACCCCCGGTGGGGTCTGGACCACGGCGCCGGCCATGGGGCAGGCGCTGATCGACCGGCTGCAAGAGAACGCAGGCCTCAGCTTCGCGCTGGTGTCCTGACGCCCGGGAGGGGATCGCCGCAGGCGGCCGGGTCTAGGTGATCCGGCCGTAAAAGGTCTGCCGCGCCGTCTCTGACAGCGATATGCCCGGTTCCCCGTTATAGGCGAGGACCACCAGATACCGGGTCACGTCTCCCTCTGTCGGGGTGACCCGATGCAGCGCATTGCGGCCGCGGAACAGCACCAGCGTGCCGGGGTCGATATCCAGCGCCACCGGCGCGAGGTCGCCGTCCAGCGCGGCTTCGACGCCCTCGAAATTCATCTCTCCCCGCTCGGCATCGCGCAGGTCACGGATGTATTCGTAGACACCGCCGCCGGTGGGCCGTTGCAACAGCAGTGTGATGGCGAACTCCGAATTATCGAAGTGCCAGCCCAGCTCCTTGCCCTCGGGCGCGTAGTGGATGTTGATGCTGCTCAGCGGATCGGCGTAGGGGAACAGCGCGCGTTCACCGAGGACTGCGCACAGGAAGGCCTTGAACACCGGCGAGTTGTAGAGCTGGCGAAGGGCAGACCCTTCCTGCACCTGATCATCGCAGATGCAGCCCTTTGTCGAGATGATCTGTCGATTGAAGACGTGGTCTTCGCCCAGCGCCGGGTCGGGCGGGGTCAGATAGACATTGTGGGAGGACGAGGCGAAGAAAGCACCATCTTCGCCAGCCTCAGCCTCGCGCACGAGGGCCTGCAGCGTCTCTGGCAGCAGCAGACCGGGCAAACTCAGAACGCCATCGCTGTCGAGTGCGTTGCGGCATTGGGCCTGAAAGCCGGGGTCGTCCAGCGGAAAACGCTGGGTATCGATGATCTGATCCAGCGGCAGGCTGTGGTGCACGGCCTGCGTCCGCGCGGGCGCAGCGGCATCGGAAGCGGGGGACCGGGTAAGAGACACTGCAACCCATCCTTTTGCGAGTTGACGCCCACAGGGGGCGCCGAAAACCGGGGCCATCCTTGCGGCTCGCCGGCCTGCGGACAAGCCGCGCGGGTCAGGTTTCTGTGCATAAGCGACACACCGCGACGCGTTAGCGGGGCTTGCAGCGGCAAGTCTGCGGTCGCATGCTGGGGGCCAGATGGAACCAGGGGAGGCCCGACCGCCATGGATCGCGAGACCATCGGCGTCTATGACGCTCGCCACGGGGAATACGCCAGCCGCTTCGGCGATCAGGACCCCAGTGACTCGCTGCAGGCCTTTGCCAGCGGGCTGTCAGCGGGGCAGCAGGTGCTGGATCTGGGCTGCGGGCCAGGCAACGCCGCGCGCAGCATGGCGGCGATGGGGCTGTCCGTGACCGCGCTGGATGCCTCCGAAGGGATGATCGCCCGGGTGCGGGGTATCGAAGGGGTTGAGGCGATCCACGCCGACTTCTTCTGGCTTGATCAGCACCGGGCGGCCTTTCACGGCATTTGGGCGAACTTTTCGCTGCTGCACGCCGCCGAAGACGAGCTTGACCTGCACCTCGATGCCATCCGGGCGGCGCTGTTGCCCCCGGGGCGGCTGCATCTGGGAATGAAGACCGGCTCGGGTACCAAGCGCGATCACTTGGGGCGTCGCTACGCCTACTTCGGCCGCGATGACCTGCTCGCGCGGCTGCAGCGGCGTGGGTTCAGCATTCTGTCGGTGCACGAAGGCGAGGAAGTGGGACTGGCCGGAAACCCGGACCCCTTCGTCCTGATCCTCGCTGAGTTGGGTGCGGGGTCAGAGGCTGTATGACGCCACCGGCGTCGGGAACAGGCTGGCGTCGATTTCAACGCCCAGCCCGGGCGCGTCGCCGAGCAGGATGCCGCCATCTCTGATCGGCGCATCGATCGCGCCCACCGGCAACGTCACCATGTCCCGCACGTCGAGGATACAGCGCAGCAGGTGCGGGGGCACCGTCGAGCCAAGGTGCGCGAGCGCGGCGAAACTCAGCGTTGAGCCGACCGTGTCTTGCACGCTCATCACCAGCCCGGCAGCGCGGCAGATATCCCGCTGTCGGCGCGAGGGGGTCAGGCCGCCGGCCTTCGTAATCTTCAGGCCCAGACTGTCGGCGGCATCGGTGCTGATCATGTGCACGAGGTCGCTGTCCTCGAGCACCAGTTCGTCCAGCATGATCGGTACGCTGCAGCGCCGACGCAGGGACAGCATTTCCCGCCAGCTCGCGCAGGGGGCTTCGAGCACGAAATCCAGCCCGGCAGGCAGCAGGTTGAGCAAGCGCAGGGCCTGTTCTGGGCTCAGCCCGCCGTTGGCGTCGACGAGGAAAAACTCGCCCGTCTGGCGACCATCCAACGCCGCCCGGATGCGCTCGGCATCTAGCGCCGGGCCGCCCTCAGCATCGCTGGCGCCGATCTTGATCGAGTGGCCGCGATAACCGCGCGCGCGGTGGTCGGCGACGCGGGCGCGCATGTCCTCCGGGCTACCAGCGTGGATCGAGGAGATCACCGGCATCCGCTGCCCGGTCGCGCCGCCCAGCAGCGCATGGACCGGCAGTCCCAGTGCCTTTCCGGCGAGATCCCAGACCGCGAGGTCGACGGCTGCCTTGGCGTGGTTATGGCCCGCCAGATGCTGGTCCATGGCATCCCAGACCCGGTCGGTCAGTCTCGGGTCGCGACCGAGCACGCCGGTCGCCATTTCCTCGATCCCGGCGCGCACACCGCGCGCGTGCGCGGCGATGTAAGTAGCGCCGAAGGGCGTGCTCTCGCCCCAGCCCTCCAGCCCGGTATCGGTGCGCAGCCGGACATAGGTCGCATCGAAGCTGTCGTAGTCCCGACCATGGGACAGGCGATAGGTGCCGCCGGCGTAGGGCAGGTCCAGCTGGAAGACATCGAGGGAGGTGATTTTCATCGCCCGCAGACCGCTGTGAACAGACCTGCGGGTTCTAAGTGAAAACCGGGGCCGCTCCAAGACGTGGCGCGGACCCCGATGCAGAGGCGAGGCTCAGGCGTGGTTTTCGGAGCGCAGTTCTCAGACAGCGGCCAGCGCAGCGGCGGTGTCGAGCATGCGGTTGGAGAAGCCCCATTCGTTGTCGTACCAGGTCAGGATGCGGACGAAGCGCCCCTCCAGCACCGTGGTCTGTGTCAGGTCGAAGATCGAAGAGGCGGGATGGTGGGTGAAGTCGATCGACACCAGCTTTTCATCGTTGGTGGCGAGAATCCCCTTGAGCGGCCCGGCCGCAGCGGCTGCGGAAATGGCGCCGTTGATTTCCTCCGGCGTTGTATCGCGGGCGGCATCGAAGGTGAAATCGACCATGGAGACGTCTGCGGTCGGCACCCGGATGGCGCTGCCGTCCAGCTTGCCCTGCATGTGAGGCAGCACCAGCCCGACCGCGCGCGCAGCCCCGGTCGAGGTCGGGATCATCGACAGCCCGGCAGCCCGCGCCCGGCGCCAGTCCGAATGCGAGGTGTCCACGATGCGCTGATCACCGGTGTAGGCGTGGCAGGTGGTCATATAACCGCGCTCGATCCCGATGGCTTCGTGCAGGACGTGAACGACCGGCGCCAGACAGTTGGTGGTGCAGGACGCGTTGGAAACAACAGTGTCCTCGGCGGTCAGGCCGTCGTGGTTGACGCCGTAGACAATGGTGCGATCGGCGTCACCGCAGGGGGCGGAGATCAGTACTTTCTTTGCGCCGGCGGCCAGATGCTGGCCTGCGCTGTCTTTCTTGGTAAAGCGCCCCGTGCATTCCATCACCACGTCGACGCCCAGCTCGCCCCAGGGCAGCTTGGTCGGGTCGGGCTGGGTCAGCAGCCGAACCCGCTTACCGCCGACCACGAGGGTGTCTTCGCCCTCCACGCTGACATCCATGGGCAGCTGGCGATGCACGGAATCCCACTTGAGCAGGTAGGCCATCTCGGCGGCATCGGAGAGGTCGTTGATGGCAACAAACTCGAGGTCGTCGCGGCCGCTTTCCAGCGCGGCGCGAAAGGTAAGGCGTCCGATGCGGCCGAAGCCATTGATGGCAACTTTGGTGGTCATGGTTTTTCCTGTTCAGGCTCAGTCCGGCGGCGTGGGGGCTGTGACAGATGCCGCCGGTCTGCGGGGTGCTTTTTCGGCCGCGATAACGGCGGCTTTCGTCCCCATTATTGATAGGTGGGCAGTGCTATAACACAGAAGTGTACGAAAAGTTTCAAGGGCGGGCTGAAAATGAAACAGAGCAGCCAGCGGCTTTTGTTGGAGCGCTTTGTTTCGAGTCTTGGCATAATAAGGCCAAGAACGCTTGGAGAATGTTCTCCCTGCCGTCACGCGCCGACCCTTCACCGGAGCAGGCGACAAAGGAAACACCAGCATGCGCCGTAACCGGAATGCAAAGATCGTTACCACCATCGGACCGGCCAGCCGCGAGAGCGCGGTACTCGAGGCTCTGTTCCAGCAGGGGGCCGATGTCTTTCGCCTGAATTTCTCCCACGGCGCGCACGAAGACCACCAGCTGTCCTATGAGCGGATCCGGGCCATGGAGGCAAAGTTCGGCCGTTCGACCTGCATCCTTGCCGACATTCAGGGGCCCAAGCTGCGGCTTGGCACCTTCCGCAACGGCGCCGTGGAGGTTGAGCCGGGTGACATCATCACGCTGGTGCTCGACGAAATCGAGGGCAGCAAGGAGCGGGTGACGCTGCCGCACCCGGAGATTTTCGCCGCCATGCAGGTCGGCGGACGCCTTCTGGTTGATGACGGCAAGGTCCGGCTGCGGATCATCGAGGTTCGCGATGGCGAGGCAGACTGCCGGGTCGAGGCCGGGCGCAAGCTGTCGGACCGCAAGGGCGTCAACGTCCCCGATGCAGTCCTGCCGCTGTCCGCCCTCACGGAAAAAGACCGTGCAGACCTGAAGTTTGCGCTCGATCTCGGGGTCGACTGGGTGGCGCTGTCGTTCGTGCAGCAGCCCAGCGACGTGATCGAAGCCCGGCGCATCGTCGGCGACCGGGCGCAACTGATGGTCAAGATGGAGAAGCCGTCGGCCATCCACCACCTCGACGAGCTGGTCATGCTCGCCGACGGCATGATGGTCGCACGCGGTGATCTGGGGGTTGAGATGCAGCCCGAAGACGTGCCGCCGATCCAGCGCAAGATCGTCACCGCCTGCCGCCGGGTGGGTAAGCCGGTGGTGGTCGCGACGCAGATGCTCGAATCCATGATCACCAACCCCGTGCCCACGCGGGCTGAATCGGCCGACGTCGCGCGCGCGGTCTACGACGGGGCTGACGCGGTAATGCTGTCGGCGGAGAGCGCGGCGGGGCAGTACCCGCGCGAAGCGGTGGCCATGATGGACCGCATCATCCGTGAGACCGAGCAGTCTTCGCACTATCATCAGTCAGCCGCTGTCGGCGACCGGGAAGCGACGGGGTCCGACGCCATCTCTGCTGCAGCGCGGCAGGTGGCCGAGACGGTCGATGCCAAGGCAATCGTCACCCATACCCGCTCTGGCCGGACCGCCCAGCGCGCCAGCCGTGAACGCCCGCAGGTGCCGATCATCATGATCACGCCGGAGGTCGACATCGCCCGCCAGCACACGATTGTCTGGGGCCTGCACTGCGTGGTCTCGCCCGACATGCCCTCGCTGGACGCAGTTTTTGACGAAGGCGGACGGATCGCGGTTGATGAAGGCTTCGCGCAGAAGGGTGATCAGGTGGTGCTCACCGCTGGCGTTCCCTTCGGGCAGGTCGGTCAGACCAATCTGCTGCGCCTGCTCAGGGTCTGACCTTCACCGTCCAGACCTGCCATGGGTTAGGCTAGAGCGCCGTATCATCGTAGTAGACCGTCGAGCCGGTTCCGCCCCCAACCAGCAGGTCGTCGGCGAGGTTACCCTGTTCCACCGAGGCCAGTTCGTACCAGGTCGGCAGCCCCAGCAGGGCCGCGGCCCCATCGGTGACGTCGAGGGTGAACAGCAGCGTCGCCGTAGTGAAACCATCCTGTAGGTCGTAAATCCGCACCTGGTCATCGCCGCTGTCCAGAACCGCAAGCTCCGGGTCCGGATTATCGTCGAAATCGGCAATCAGGATATCGCTGATGTCATCACCGCCGGTGATCAGCGCCGAGCGTTCGAGATCGGTCTGTGACTGTGCCGCGGCGGTTGCCGCTGCCGTCAAGCCAGCACTCAGGCCAGCGAGCGCGCTGGCCGATGATACGAGGGCGCGGCGATGGGTGGGTTTTGCAGGGTGGTGACGCGAAAGGGCAGCGGACAACATCAAAGGACGAACGGAACGCATGGGCCGTCTCCGGAAATAGGGCGGCGCTACGGGCGTTTCGGCGGTGGGCCGAGAGTGCGGCGCGCGCGATGAAATGGCGTATCCCTGAAGCTCAGGGCGGTTCAAAAAACGGGTCGTATCAAAAACGGGTTGGCTACGGCGCCAGACAAATTCAGGCGCAATAATCACACATTACACGACTTTATTTCAAATTCCACACAAAAAAAATAGGCCGCGCTCCGGCGAAGGGAGGGCGGCCCAGGGTCTGTTGGGAGGCTTGTGTTATTGGACGATGGTGCCGCCGTCGATGAAGGCGGTGTAGACGAAGGCAAAGGTGACGTCGTGGACCGCGTCGCGCCGGGTGCCACCGGCATCCACGGTCTGGACGACGATGTTGCCGACGTCGCGGCCTTCGGCGATGTCGCTGGTGTCCAGCGCTGAATTCTGCCCGGCGGTCCAGCTCAGCTCGATAGGACCATCGCGCAGGGTGCCGCGCTCGGCGATCAGGCTCATGGCATAGGCACGGTCTTCGTAGCCTTCGACGATGATCACTCGTGCCATCGGCGGAATGCCCTCGGGCAGGTCGCCGCGATAGAGAAAGGGACGGCCGTTCTCGGCGTCATAGGATCGGTATGGGTTCCGGCCATAGGGGCGCTGCCCTTCGCGGGTGGGGACCAGCACCCTGCCTTCGGGGAAGCGCTGGGTGAAGCGTTCGAAGCTTTCAATGCGCGAAGGCAGTTTGGTCAGTTTCTGGCCGACGTGAACGCCGACCAGCGCCTCACCGCTGAACTGCTGCCACCAGCTTTCGGTCTCGCGGTCGTACATGATCATGTCTGACTTCCGCAGTCGCCCTGATACGCCAAAGCTGTGCGCCGCGCCGTTCACGCGTGTGTCGAACACAATCGCTGCATTGCACAAGGGGCAGTAAGTGACGGCCACGGGCACGCCGCCGATCACGTCGTTGGCAATCTCGTGCCAGGTCAGCACCTGCAGCGGGTAGGCCCGGGCCTCGCCGTTCACCTCCAACCCGATCACCGGTTCGGTTGGCGCGTAGCGCTCTGCGGCCTCGGCGATGGAGACGAATTTCGGGGCGTCGATGGCCGGAATGCCATCACGCGGCGGGCCGCCGGACAGGATCTCGCCGTAGTCCACGATCGATCGACTGAAGTCGCCGAGCGGAAATTCACGGTCCCACGAACGCGGGTAGTCCTGCGCGGGGAGCAGGGTCTGCGCGCTGGCGATGCCGTTCCACAGCGTGGTCAGCAGGGTGAGCGTTACCGCTGCAACAGCGGCAAGGCCGAGCTTGCGGATAAGGGTCAGAGGCACGTCTTGGATCCTCGCACAGGGGCAATGACGCTGACACCTAGGACCAAGCGCCCGCGCCTGTCGCTAAAATTCGTTTCACAATTGCGTAAGGGCGCGGTCGTCTTTGCTTGGGGCCGGGGTGAGGGTTTATCCGGCGCTGGGGCGCAAATGGCGCAGGGATTGCTGAAGACCTGATCACGGCAAACCGTGCGTTGCAAAAAGCAATTGGACGGGAATTTACGCGGGTAGACTTGGGCTCTATGGACTTGGTTCGTCGCACTTGGATGCAGGACTTTCGCCTCGCTCTCGGCGTGGCAGCGGTGGTGCTGCTCATGACCGGCTCGGTGCTGCTGGGTCTGCGCTGGGACCTCTCGGAGGGCCCCGCGGCGACGCAGCAGCCGTCGCTTGCCAACGACAGTCCGGCTTTCGACGAAGCTGCGCTGGCCTTGCTGCACGATCCCGCGTGGCATCAGCTGCTTTACCGCATCACGGTCGTGGACTTCTGCGGGCAGCAGACCTGGCACGTGCGCGAGGGCTACCGCATCAACCGCAATCGGCTGCAGGCAGAGCGGCCAATCTCGATCGCCCGGGCAGCTGAAATCCGCAGCGAGGCCATTTCGCTGGTCGAGCGGCAGATGAATCAAGGCGGGGTGCAGAACTACGCCTACTGGTGCTCGGTCCGGGGTGGTGCCGCGGCGAGCCACTTCCGTTCGGTGTGGTCGCAGTCGATGGCCCGCACCTGAGCGCCGTATCGCCGTAGCGCTGTCCGATGGCGCGTCAGCCCGCCTCCAGAAACGCAATCGCCTGCTCGCGTTCGAACAGATAGAGCAGGGTCCGCAGCGCTTCGCCACGCGGTCCGGCCAGATCAGGTATCTTGTTCAGCGTCAGTTGCGCATCGCGCTGCGCAATCTCCAGCAGATCGTTGTGCTCGGGCAAAGTGGCGAAGTTCATATCCGGTAGCCCGGACTGGCGCGTGCCCATCACGTCCCCGGCACCCCGCAGGCGCAGGTCTTCCTCGGCGATGACGAAGCCATCGTTGCTCTCACGCATGATCGACAGACGCGAGCGCGCGGTTTCGCCCAGCGGCGCGGTGTAGAGCAGCAGGCAGGTCGAAGCCTTGGTGCCGCGCCCGATGCGACCGCGCAGCTGGTGCAGCTGGGCCAGACCAAAGCGCTCGGCGTGTTCGATCACCATGACCGTGGCGTTCGGGACGTCGACGCCGACTTCGACCACGGTGGTGGCCACAAGAATATCCAGCTCGTGCGCCTTGAACCGGCGCATGACGGCGTCCTTCTCCTCACCCTTCATCCGGCCGTGGACCAGCCCGACGCGGGGGCCGAACATCTCCTGCAGCATGGCGTGGCGGTCTTCGGCGGCGGTGAGCCGGGTCACTTCGGTTTCCTCGACCAGCGGGCAGATCCAGTAGGCCTGATCCCCGGCTTCGATCGCCCGGCGCAGGGCGAGGGCGACATCGCCCCATTGGTCCTGAGGCTTCACGATGGTCTTGATCGGCTGGCGGCCTGCGGGCTTGTGCAGCAGCTTTGAAATATCGAGATCGCCATAGAGCGCGAGGACCAGCGAGCGCGGGATCGGCGTCGCCGACATCAGCAGCATGTGCGGGGCTTCACCCTTCTGGCCCAGCGCCAGACGCTGGTGCACACCGAAGCGGTGCTGTTCGTCAATGATGACAAGGCCGAGGTTGCGGAAACTAACGCCCTCCTGAAACAGGGCGTGGGTGCCGATCAGCACCTTGATCGCCCCCTCGGCACAGCCCGCGAGCACGGGCTTGCGCGCGGCGGCCTTGTCCCGCCCGGTCAGGATATCGACCCGGACCCCGACCTTGTGCAGCGCGTCGAACAGGTTGGCATGAAGCTGCCGGGCGAGGATTTCCGTGGGCGCCATGATCGCCACCTGCGCCCCGGCCTCGACCGCGACCAGTGCCGAGAACAGCGCGACCATGGTTTTGCCGCTGCCGACATCGCCCATGATCAGCCGCATCATCCGCTGGCTGCGGCCCATGTCCGAGCGCACCGCGTCGATGGCCTCTTCCTGGCTGTCGGTGAGGGTAAAGGGCAGGGCGGCGCGCACTTTTGTGCTCAGGCTGCCGTCGCCGCTGAGTGCCGTGCCGCCCCGGCGTCGCCCGCGTTCACGCACGATCATCAGCGACAGCTGCTGGGCGAGCAGTTCGTCGTAGGCCAGCCGCCGCAGGGCATCGGTGCGCAGGCGGTGATCGGGGGCAGGGCCTGCGCTTGCCTCCGCGGCGCCGTCGGCGCGGAAGTGCAGGGCGTTGATCGAAGTCTGCCAACCCGGCCACTTTTGTTGCTGCTGCAGGCTGGGGTCCGCCCATTCAGGCAGCGTCGGCGCCAGTTCCAGCGCGGCGTTGAGGGCCTTGTTCCAGACCCGGCTGGTCAGCCCCTGCGTCAGCGGATAGATCGGCTCGGTCCGGGGGATGCTGTCGATCTCCTCGGGCGGAACCATGTAGTCCGGGTGGGTCATCTGCCAGTTGCCGTTGAAACGGGCGAGCTTGCCGGAGACAACGCGGTCAGCACGGGGCGGCAGCTGCCCCTCCAGCCACGCGCCGCGCGCGTTGAAGAACACCAGCTGCACCGGAATATCTCCGGCGAGCGCGTTAACGCGGTAGGGCGCCTTGGGGTTGCGCGGGGCGGCGTGCTGCAAAATCAGCAGCGGCAGGGTAACCAGCTGATCCTCGTAGAGGTCGCTGGGGGCATCGATCCGGGTCCGCTGCTGCACCCGGTGGGGCTGGGCGCGGAGCACGTCCCACAGGTGCGGCCCCGCGATCCGCTCGATCAGCGCGGCCGACTTCGGGCCGATCCCCTGCAGGTCAGTCACGGGTGAAAACAGGGGATTGAGGATTGCGGGCCGCACGCTAGCTTTCCTGACAGTGAGAACAGGTTACCCGGGACTTTAGAACCAGCATGGATTACGAGCAACGGCGCAAGCGCGCGCTCTGGCGCGCCGGCCATCGCGGCACGCGGGAACTGGACCTGCTGATGAGCCAGTTTGTCCGCGACTTTCTGCCCCCCGATGCCGCCGCAGGCGATGCCGATGCGCTCGACCGCATGGCACAGATCGAGCAGCTGCAGGCGGTCAACGACCCTGACGTGCAGGAATGGTTGCAGCGTCCTGACAGCATTCCAGCCGAGCTTCCCGAGCCCTTGCTTTCCGCGCTCCGATCGTTTGAGTACCGCCTGTAAAGTAAGGATCGCAGCGTCGGACGCCGGATGAAAGAACCAGAAGAACAAAACGCTAACGCTTCAGGCGGTGGTGAGCCGATCCTGATCGGTGAAGTGCCGGACGGCGCCGAGGCCTTTCTCGCGGCCGATATTGCCCTGGATACCGATCGCCCGGTGATCTTTATCGCCCGCGACGACAAGCGACTGGCGCGGGCCGCCGCGCTGCTGCGGTTTCGCCTGCCCGAGGCTGAGTTGTTGCGGTTTCCCGCCTGGGATTGTCTGCCCTATGACCGGGTGTCGCCCAAGGCCGATCTGGTCGCCACCCGTCTGGCGACGCTGGCGCGGTTGCTGCGCAAACCCAAGGCAGGCGCGCGGCGGATCGTGGTGACCAGCATCAATGCCTTCATGCAGCGCGTGCCGCACCCGGACTTCATCAGCGCGCTTTCGCTGTCTCTGCGCCCGGGGCAGGAAATCGGCTTCGAAGCGGTGCAGGCGCGGCTGGTCGACCTGGGCTTCGAGCGGGTCTCGACCGTGACCGAGCCGGGCGAGTTCGCCCCGCGCGGCGGCATCCTCGACTTCTTCCCGGCCGGGCGCAGCACGCCGGTAAGGCTGGACTTCTTCGGTGACGAGATCGAAAGCGTCAAATCCTTCGACCCGCTGACCCAGCGCTCGGATGAAGCGATCAAGGGCGTGGTGCTCGGCCCCGTGCATGAGTTCGTTCTCAGCGAGGACAGCGTCGAGCGCTTCCGCACCGAGTACCGCGATACCTTTGGCCGGGTGAAGGGCGAGGATCCGCTCTATGAGAGTGTGTCTGCCGGTCGGCTGCACGCCGGGCTCGACCACTGGCTGCCGCTGTTTCATGAACAGATGGCGCTGCTGCCCGACTATCTCGCGGGAGCCGAGCTGGTGTTCGAGCCGGAAGTCGGCGCCGCCAAGGACGCGCGGCTGGAGACGATCCACGACTTCTATCAGGCCCGGAAATCCGTGTTCGAGGCCGAGAAGAAGGATCATTCCTACAAGCCGATTGCGCCCGACAGGCTCTACGCCAGCGAGGCCGACTGGATGGCCTTTCCCGACCTGCACCGCTGCTGGCAGCTGACCAGCTTTACCGCGCCAAGCCAGACTGATCTGCCGCTCGCCCGGCACCAGTACCGCAGCGTCGCAACCTTTGCCGAGGCCCGGCAGGACCCCGATCGCAGCATCTACAGCGCCGTGCGCGATCGCGCTGACAAGGCGCTGGGGGCAGACCGGTCTGTTATCATCGCCGGGCTTTCCGCAGGCTCGGCCAACCGTCTGGGACAGAACCTCGGGGAGGCCGGGCTCGAAGGGATCAGGGCGCTGCGCCGCTGGGAGCCGTCTCTGTTGGGTGAGGATGGTGAAGGCGCACGGCGGGTCTTTAACGCCGTCCTGCCGCTCGAGCGCGGCTTCGAGGGGCCGGGCTTCGTCTTCTACACCGAGCAGGACATCCTGGGCGAACGGATCAGCCGCCCGCGCCGCCGCCGTCGGTCGGAGAACTTCCTGACCGAAGTCAGCGGGCTGGCTACGGGTGATCTGGTCGTGCACGTGGAGCACGGGATCGGTCGCTATATCGGCCTGCTCACCATCGATCTGGCCGGCGCGGCGCACGATGTGCTGCACATCGAATACAGCGGCGGCGACAAGCTCTACGTCCCGGTTGAGAATATCGAGGTGCTGAGCCGCTTCGGCGAGGCCGAGGGCGTGGCGCTGGACAAGCTGGGCGGGGCGGCGTGGCAGGCGCGCAAGGCCCGGGTCAAGGAGCGCATCACCCGCATCGCCCGCGACCTCATGCGCATCGCCGCCGAGCGCAAGCTGCGCAAGGCCGAGGTGCTCGACGTGCCGCAAAGCGTGCTCGACGAGTTCAGCCAGACCTTCCCCTACAGCGAGACCGACGACCAGCTCAACGCCATCGACGACGTGGTCGAAGATCTGGCCTCGGGTCGGCCCATGGACCGGTTGGTCTGTGGTGATGTCGGCTTTGGCAAGACCGAGGTCGCCATCCGGGCGGCCTTCGTCGCCGCCATGGCGGGGCAGCAGGTCGCGATCGTGGCCCCGACGACGCTGCTGGCCCGACAGCACTTCATGACCTTTCAGGAACGCTTCAAAGGGTTGAGCCTCAAGCTGGCGCAGGTGTCCCGGCTGGTCCCCGCCAAGGCGCTGGCCGCCACCAAAGAAGCGCTGAGCAAGGGCGAGGTCGATATCGTGATCGGTACCCACGCGCTGCTCGCAGAAAGCCTCGAGTTCGCAAACCTCGGCCTGCTGGTCATCGACGAGGAGCAGCGCTTTGGCGTGCGGCAGAAAGAGCGGCTGAAGAAGCTCCGTCAGACCGTGCACGTGCTGACCCTGACCGCGACCCCCATCCCCCGGACGCTGCAGCTGGCGCTGACCGGGGTCAAGGATCTCTCACTGATTGCCACCGCGCCGGTCGACCGGCTCGCGGTCCGAACCTTCATCATGCCGTGGGATGGTGTCATTCTGCGCGAAGCGCTGATGCGGGAGCAGTTCCGCGGCGGACAGTCCTATGTCGTCTGCCCCCGGGTGCGCGACCTCGCCGACATGCGCGAGCGGCTCGAGCGCATCGCCCCGGAGCTCAAGGTGACCACGGCGCACGGGCAGATGAGCCCCGGTGAGCTGGAAGACGTGATGAACGCCTTCTATGACCGCAAGTTCGATATCCTGCTCGCCACCAACATCATCGAGAGCGGTCTGGATATCCCGACCGTGAACACCATCATCATCCACCGCGCGGATATGTTCGGCCTCTCGGCGCTGTACCAGCTGCGGGGTCGGGTCGGGCGCTCCAAGCTGCGCGGCTATGGCTATCTGACCTTCGACGGCCAGCGCCGCTTGACGCCGGACGCCCAGCGGCGGCTGGAGGTCATGAAGACCCTCGACAGCCTCGGCGCCGGGTTCACGCTGGCCAGCCACGACCTCGACATCCGCGGCGCGGGCAACCTCGTGGGCGAAGAGCAGTCCGGTCATATCAAGGAAGTAGGGATCGAGCTCTACCAGCAAATGCTGGAGGAAGCGGTGAGCGAGGTTCAGCTTGCCGAGGAACTGGGCGTTGACCCGGCCACCGGGGAGCTGCGCCAGCGTCCCGACGACGACTGGGTGCCCTCGCTCAACACCGGCATCGCCGTCTATATCCCCGAAGACTATGTCGAGGCCCTCGACGTCCGGCTGGGGCTGTACCGCCGGGTTGGCATGCTGCGCACCAAGCCCGATATCGATGCCTTTCTCGTGGAGGTCGAAGACCGCTTCGGGCCGATCCCGGAGCCGGTGCTCAACCTGCTCAAAACCGTGGAGTTCAAGATCAAGGCCCGTGCGGCCCGGGTCGAAAAGCTCGATGTCGGCCCCAAGGGTATCGTCGTGGGCTTCCGCGAAGATCGGTTCTCGAAGCCCGACAAGCTGATCGCGTGGATCCGGGCCAACTCCCAGACCCTCGCCATCCGGCCCGATCAGCGGTTGGTGTTCAAGCGGCGGATCGAGACCGACGAGGAGCGGAAAAAGGCCATCCTTTCCCTGCTGAACAACCTCGAAAAACTGGCGGCAGGCTGAGCCACCGGCGGTTCGGTTTCGCGCGTTGCTGGCGGTCAGGGCGTTATTTCGCTATATTACGCGCCTGAACAGGGGGATTTGGCATGAAACGTCTTCGGTCCTTGGTTGTGGGTCTGGCCGCTTTGACGGCCCTCGCAGGACTACCTGCCCAGCGCTCGGCCGCGCAGGATGTTTTCGTGACTGGCGAGGCCGGGATCGCCTGGCTCGGGTTCCCGGTGATCGGTGCCGCCTACGGCGTGCCCGCGATTACCACGCGCTTTGGCGTGGGCAGCGAATTCGAAAGGTTCGAGGTCGAATTCGACGTGGGCGCCATCACCGGTCTGGACGAATTCTTTTCCGAGGGACTGTTGATCGTTCCTTCGGTCGACATGCGCTACCTGTTTCGCGAGCCTGACCGCAGCGTGCGCCCTTATGTCGGGGGTGGGATCGACGTGATCGTCGCGGTCACCGAAGGCATGGGCTTCGGCCTGCCGTGGGCGCACCTGACCGTCGGCGTGGATACGGCTATTTCCGAGGGCGCGTCGATTTATCTGGAGGCGCGCAACTACGCGCTGGAGAGCCAACTGAGCCTCGGGACGAAGCTGAGCTTCTAGCCCGGGCGTGCCACTCCCGATTTCAAAGGTAATTCACCACTTGGCCGCGGCGCGGTCGTCGCTGTCCCGTGCCTCGACCCATTCCGCCTTGCCGGAACCATCGTCTTCGAGTTTCCAGAATGGGGCACGGGTCTTGAGAAAGTCCATGGCGAAGGCGGCGGCGTCAAAGGCAGCCTGACGGTGCGCTGAGGCGGCAATGACGCTGACGATGCGCTCGCCGGGGCGCATGCGGCCCACCCGGTGCAGGATGCTCAGCCCAAGCAGGGGCCAGCGTTTCCCGGCTTCCTGCCGGATGTCCTCCAGCGCGCGTTCGGTCATGCCCGGATAGTGTTCGAGGCTCAGGCTGTCGTCCTGCCCCTCCGAGATCGCGCGCACGAGACCGTCGAAACTGCAGACCGCGCCGATGCCCGTGTTTCCGGCCGTAAGGCGATCCTGTTCCGCGACGGGGTCCAGCGGCTCGGTGGTCACCAGCACGCGGCCGGGCAGGGTGTCTGTGGTTGCGTCAGCCGTCATGTGGCACCCCCGTCGAGGTGTTCGAGCCTGCCAGCGCTGAAGGTCCAGTCAAAGGCCGTGTACTGCCCGGTCTCCCCGGGCTCAACCGAGAGACGGTCGGACTCAAGTGCCACGTACCCGGTCGCCCAGGCGATGGATGAGAGGATGCCGGCGCCCTCGCGCGGGAACTTTTCGGCCCGCAGCTGGCCCTGCGCGTCCGGCGCCACCCGCACCCGCACGTATTCGACCCGCTCGGGCTTCTTGCGGTGGGCGAAGTCCAGCACCACCGGCACCGAAAGCGGTCGTGGCAGGGATCCGCCCTCCAGCACACGTAACAGCGGCAGGGCCGCGACGTGAAACATCATCACCGCCGCCGCCGGATTGCCGGGCAGCCCGATCACCGGCGTGTCGCCGAACCGCCCCAGCGCCAGCGGTCGGCCGGGCTTAACCGCAAGCCGCCAGAACAGGATTTCGCCGCGACGTTCGAGCACCTGCCGAACGATATCGTGGTCGCCTGCCGAAACGCCGCCGGAGGTCAGGATCAGGTCAGCCGTGCCACTGGCCGCGGACAAGGCCGTTTCGAGGCGGTCAGGGTCATCGGGCAGGATGCCAAGGTCGGACACCACCGCGCCTGCGCGCTCCAATAACCCAGCCAGCGCATGCCGGTTGCTGTCGTAGACCTGCCCGGGGCCAAGGGCTTGGCCGGGATCCCTGATTTCATTGCCGGTCGAGAACAACGCCACCCGAAGGCGGGGCAGAACCGCGACCGATTGCAGCCCGACACTGGCCAGCCGTCCGATGTCGGCCGGCCCGATACGCTGTCCGGGTTGGAGCAGGGTATCGCCAACGCCGATGTCCTCACCCGCCGCGCGCGCGTTGGCACCGACCTTGAGCCCGGGCGGCAGTTCGACCGCGGCGCCGGTGGCAGCGGTATCGGGAAACACAACGTCTTCGTCCATGAACACCGTATCCGCGCCCGGCGGCAGCACCGCGCCGGTCAGGATGCGCCGAGCATGCCCGGGCGGCAGCGGCTCGGGGCTGTCGCCTGCGGCGGCGTAACCATCGGTGGGCAGGGCGGTGACTTCGCCCGGGTGCAGGTCCGCAAAGCGCACGGCATAGCCGTCGACGGCCGAATTGGGATGGGGCGGCACGGCCTCTGTCGATTCGACCTTATGCGCAGCAAGGCGGTCTAGGGCGTCGTATAATGCTGCAGAGTCGCCCGGGCGGTTTTCCCGCCTAAACTGTAGAGCCGCCTGAGAAAGTGCGTCATCGAGCGGGATCAACCGACCCCCAAAGGCGAAGCAATCATCGCGGAGTTGCGCCATTTCAGGCCGCCTTGGCGCGCGCGGTGAGCAGCGCCTTTTCGAGGGCGATGAGATCCGCCTCAGACGTGTCGCGGCCCAGCCCGATGCGCAATGTCTGCTGGGCGAGGGCCGCACTGACGCCCATGGCTGTCAGCACGTGGCTGGGGGCGACGTCGTGGCTGGAGCAGGCGGAGCCGCTGGAAACGGCGATGCCGTGGGCTGCCATCGCAGCGAACAGCGCGTCGCGCGGGAGATCGGGGAAGCTCAGCGACAGGTTGCCGGGCAACCGCTGCTCTGGGCTGGCGGCTCCGTTGAGGCTGTAACGCAGCCCACTGCGGTCGAGGCGCTGGAGCAGGCCTTCGCGCAGGCTGCGGTGGCGGGCGGTGGTGGCCACCCGGGCAGCCTCGGCGAGGGTGATGGCATGACCCAGACCGACGATCAGGGGCATGGGCAGGGTACCGGCGCGCAGCCCCCGTTCCTGGCCCCCACCGTGGACCAGCGGCGCCAGCCGGACCCGCGGGCGCCGACGGACAAAGAGCGCACCGATGCCCATGGGGCCGTAGAGCTTGTGCCCGGACAGTGACAGCAGGTCCACGTCGAGGGCCCGCACGTTTACCTCGATCTTGCCGACGGCCTGCGCTGCGTCGCTGTGCACCCACGCGCCTGCAGCGTGGGCGAGGGCGGCTGCCTCCGCGATCGGCTGGATGGTGCCGACCTCGTTGTTGGCGGTCATCAGGCAGACCAGCGCGGTTTGGGTGTCGAGTGCTGTTTCCAGCGCACCGAGGTCGGCGCGTCCTTCTGCATCGACCGGCAGGCGCACCACCTCGAAGCCTTCTTCGGCCAGCGCATTGACCGCGCCGAGCACACAGGAATGTTCGGTCTCGAACACCAGCACACGGCGGCGGTCTTCGTGCGCGGCCCGGAAGCGCGCCGCGCCAAGCACGGCGATGTTGTTTGCTTCGGTCGCGCCGGAGGTGAAGACGATCTCCCGCGCCTCGGCGCCGATGGCTCGGGCAATCTCCTGCCGCGCCGACTCAACGCGGTCGGCTGCGGCCAGACCCCGCTGGTGTTCGACAGAGGCCGGGTTACCGAAGCTTTCTGTCCACAGCGGCTGCATGATTTTTGCAACCTCCGGTAGGAGAGGTGTGGTTGCGTGATGGTCGAGATAGTGTTTCATTAAGTCGATTTGATTTCGTGAGGCCTAACAACCGACGTATTTTGTCGGGCAAGACTAGGCCGAGTTGAGAACCAAGGCCAGTGAGCAGAATGAGGCGACCAGTGATACGTCGGGCAAGTGTAGTTGGAATGGCGCTTTTTGCCACCCTGCTGGCGGGCGAGTCGATCGCGCAGTCATCGGTTGACGCCGCGATTGCCGTCTCGAACGGGCATCTGGCGGACAACGCCTACGATGATGCGCGGCGGGAAGTATTCCAGTCGCTACGCGCCAATCCTTCGGCCGCGGACCGTGATCGACTGCTGGAGCAGCTCGATCGGATCAATGCTGCCGTGCCTTACTTCTTCTCGATTGGCTATCATCTGGAATTCACCAGCGGCACGCGGCAGAACATCTGGGACGACCGCCTCAACTGGCGTGGTGTGCCGCACTATACCGACGACACGCTGAAGGCGCTGGCCTCTCAGCCTTCGCTGCGCAGTACCATCGACCTCGACTTTGGCTACGTTTTCGATTTCTCCCCCGATGTCGACCTGACCGTGGGTGTCGATGGCTCGATCTACTACTACGAAGAAACCACCTTCATGGAAGCGTGGCTGTTCGAGCCCTACGTCGAGCTGGACGTGAACCTCGGCCCGATCCTCGCCAACACACACCTTGGCTATGGCTTCTCGTCCAAGAGCCGGGAGAAGGTCGACTTCAACCCGAACTTCCCGCGGGTTACCGGCGCCTACCATATGACGGCGGAACAGGATCTGGGCTTCAAGCTGGCGCGTGATCAGGTTGTGGGCACCGAGATCACGGTGCATCTGGGCGATGAGACCGAAAACGTGCAGGAGCCCGGGACGCGCTACGAGCACCTGACGCTTGAGACCTACTACGACGCGGGGTGGGGCGGGAGCCTCGAAACCCGACTGTTTGGTTACGCTCAGGTCGCAGCCACGGATCCATCCTATCCGGGCTTCCAGGCCTTTGGCGCCGGGGTCGAAATGGACATGGGCCTGCCGCTGGGCTTCGATCTGGTCGGCGACCTGCAGTACCGGATGCAGAGCGGCTACGATCCCTTCCCCGAGCAGACCGACGATCTCGACGTTTCGAGCATCTCTGGCGCGGTTGAGCTGTCGAACAGTCACTACAGCCTGCGCGGGTTTACGCCCTACCTGAGTGCCGGATTTGAAGACGCCAGCGCCAGCTACGACGAGTATACCGAGAGCATCATCGACGTGGGCGCCGGATTGCGTTTCTCCTTCTAGGCGCTAGAGTCCCCGGCGACGCCTCTGGAGACCCTCTGTGCTCATTCATTTTTTCGAAAAAATCCGCGCTTACGGCGTGCCAGTCACCATCCGTGAGCTGTTGGACCTGATCAGCGCGCTGGAGGTCGGCGTTGTCCACGCAGATCTGGACGATTTCTACGCGCTGTCGCGGGCAACGCTGGTCAAGAATGAAGCCCACTTTGACCGCTTCGACCGGGCCTTCAAGGACTTCTGGGACGGGGTGGCAAGCCTCGATGAAATCTTCGGTGAGATCCCCGAGGAGTGGCTGCGCAAGATTGCCGAAAAGACCCTCACCGACGAAGAAAAGGCGCAGATCGAGGCGCTAGGCGGCTTCGACAAGGTGATGGAAGCCCTGCGCGAGCGGCTCGAAAATCAGGAAAAACGTCATCAGGGCGGGAACAAGAACATCGGTACGGCCGGCACCAGCCCCTTTGGCGCCTACGGCTACAACCCCGAGGGCGTGCGCATCGGGCAGGCGGAGAACCGCAACAATTCCGCGATCAAGGTCTGGGACCGCCGCGAGTTCAAGGATCTGGATTCCGACCGGGAGGTTGGCACGCGCAACATCAAGGTCGCACTGCGCCGCCTGCGTCGCTTTGCCCGCGAAGGCGCGGCCGATGAGCTCGATATCGACGACACCATCACCAGCACCGCGCAGAATGCCGGCTTCCTCGACATCAAGCTGCGCCCCGAACGCCGCAACGCGGTCAAGCTGCTGATGTTCTTCGATGTCGGGGGGTCGATGGACCCCTACATCGCACAGGTCGAAGAGCTGTTCAGCGCCGCCTCCAGTGAATTCAAGAATCTGGAATACTTCTACTTCCACAACTGCCTCTATGAGAGTGTGTGGAAGGATAACCGCCGCCGCAATCAGGAGCGGATGTCGACCTATCAGGTGCTCAACACCTATCCGGCCGACTATCGCGTGATCTTTGTGGGCGATGCCACCATGTCGCCCTACGAGATCGCCTACGCCGGGGGCAGTGTCGAGCACTGGAACGCCGAGCCCGGTGCGCTGTGGATGCAGCGGGTGCTGCGGACCTATCAGAGCGCGGTCTGGATCAACCCACAGGCTGAAGACACGTGGCGCTGGCACCAGTCGATCGAGATGGTGCACGAGCTGATGGAGGGACGCATGTTCCCGCTGACCCTCGGTGGACTGACCGACGCGATGCGCAGCCTCAGCTAAGGCGCCGGTTGCGGGCTGCGATCACGACGCGCGTTTGCGGGTGACCAGTGAGATGCCACTGATGATGATGAGCAGGCCGACGACGTGATACCAGGCGAAGGCCTCGCCCAGCACCAGCCAGGCGATGCCGCCCGAGAAAATCGGCATGAGGTTGATGAACACGCCCGCTCGGTTCGACCCCAGCAGCCGGACACCCCGGTTCCAGAAGTACGCGGCCGCGAGGCCCGGCCCCAGCGTGATGTAAGTCACAGCGCCGATGACCCCGGGGGTCAGATCGGTCAGGCCGGTCTTCAGCACGTTCCAGACGAAGAAGGGCGACAGGAAGACGAGGCTGGCCATGACCAGCATCCAAAGAAAGCCCAGATCTGAAAGCCCATCGGGCCGAATACGGATCAGGACCGTGAAAACCCCGTACATGACCACCGCGCCGAGCATCCACAGCACGGACTCAGTCAGGTCCAGCCCGAGCAGGTTTGCCGGACTTCCAGACGCAACGACGAGCAGGGCGCCGATGATACAGATGCCGGTCCCCAATGCCTGCATAAGGCTGAGCCGGTCGCGGAACAGGATAAAGCCGGCCGTCACCACGACCGCAGGCATCGTGGTCTGCAGCACCGCGACGGTCGGGACCGGTCCGGCTGCCAGCGAGAAATAGACAAAGCTGACGAACAGGGCGTGGCCAAGGACGCCGATGGCAGCGAGCTTAAGCCAGTGCTTGCGAAGCAGGGCGAAGTCGGTGCGGATGGTCTCCTTCCGCCCGGTGAACCAGGTGACAGAGAAGAAAACCGAGAGGATCAGGGTGGCGCTGAAGAAGCGGAAAAACGAGAGCTGGAAGGGGGGGATATCGAGTTCACCCCCGGCGATGCGCGCGGCAACAAAGTGCCCCGCCCAGAGCAGCACGGTCATGATGCAGAGCAAGGCCCCGTTCGACCAAATCCATCGTCCCACTTGACCCATCGATGTCCGGCCCCTTGCGTTTACAGTCAGTGAAGGCTGACATAGCTTGGTGGCGAGCGAAAGAAAGCAAGCGCACATGACAGCCCCCCTTACCATCACTCTCGATCTGTTCGCTGACCCGATTTGCCCGTGGTGCTATATCGGCAAGCGCAACCTTGAGAAGGCGCTGGAGACCTATGAAGGGCCGGTGCTGGATTGCCGGATCAACTGGCGGACATTCATGCTGAACCCCGGCATGCCGCCCGAGGGCATGCACCGGGGCGCCTACCTCGAAGCCAAGTTCGGCGGGGCCGAGAACGCCGGGGCTGTCTATGGCCGGATCCGGCAGGCTGGCCTCGCGGCCGGGATCGATTTCCACTTTGAGAAGATCCAGCGCACGCCTTCGACGCGATCAGCCCACCGGGCCGTTCGCTACGTGCAGGAGACTGGCGGGCACGGGCAGGTGGCTGACTTTGTTGAAAGGCTGTTCCGGGCCTACTTCCTCGACGGGCAGGATATCGGCCTGTTCGAGGTTCTCTCGACCGTGGGCGCAGAGGCGGGTGTCAGCGCCGAGGGGCTGTGGGCCATGTTTGATTCCGACGCCTATATCGATGATATCAACGCCGAGGACGTCCATGCGCGCGAGATGGGCATGGGCGGGGTGCCCGGCTTCATCCTCAACCGCCAGTTCTTCCTCTCCGGGGCGCAGCCCGTGGCTGCCTTCCACAAGCTGTTCGACCTCATTCAAAACGGGGAGGCGGGCTAGGGGGACTCGGTCACGACAGCGACCGACTTTCCACCAGAGCCCCGCATTCTACGCTCTATCGTCCACATTATCCGCAGCATGGGGCCGCGGCTTGAATCCGTCGTTATTCTCATACTTGTGATGAAAATAGCGCTGCAAGGGTGGGCTGAGCGGCCCTTGGCTGGCATTGAGACGGCTGTGGAGCCGCTCAAGGGCAGCGGCTTTTACCCCCTGTTGATGCAGGGGAAATCGGCCTCAATCGTCCCCCGTTGTGGATATGTGCGCCAGTGTACCGGGGGTTTGAAGGCTCTGTGGCGGGACAGGGGCGGCAGGCGCGCGCCCAGGATCGTGCATGCCGGTGTAGGTAAGTAACTGACCACGCGCATAATTTTGCCCTATCTTCCCCCAACTCCGGGTGTTGGGTCGGTAAAGACGCAAAGTTGTGAAAAACAATTTTGTTGCGGCAATACGGACTTGCGGGTCACTGGCTCGCTTCGTACATCAAAAGAAACAGGGCTTTTTGGCGATTTTGCAGGGTGCGACGACGCCACTCAAAGCGGCCCGAACCGGTTTGGAGAGCAATCATGATGAGAACGGCAGGAATCGCGCTGGCTTGCGCTGTAGCCCTGAGTGGGTGCGCGGCACTCGACACCAGCGAGCTGCAAGCGGCGGGCTTTGACGTAACCGCCTCGGCAGAGACCATCGCCAAAGCAGAAAAGTGTGCCTACCTGCATGAATCCACCCCGGTGGTCGTGCGGGACAGCTCGGGTGACCCGGTGTTCGCTGGCTCGGCGAACTGCGAAGGCGCTCTGGCGGTGGCTGAGGAACGTTCAACCGTGACCTACACCGGTTCGTCCT
>Ga0163109_10000801_pt1 | contig 24864 bp, 20 predicted proteins | sample CRUFie1St13metaG_FD_108704 | JGI IMG/M metagenome (GOLD analysis project Ga0163109, IMG submission 108704) | Marine microbial communities from the Costa Rica Dome - CRUD Field 142mm St13 metaG | ecosystem: Environmental > Aquatic > Marine > Oceanic > Photic zone | place: Costa Rica: the Eastern... | reverse complement strand
GTGCTTCTTATGCCAAACTTACTTAGCATATCACCATTTCCACCATATCCATCAAAAGTTGAGATATATGCTTCAATGCGGAAACTATCATCAAACTTGGATACAGTAATTTCTTTAATTACTTTCTCCTCAGTAATGATTTTCCTGGGCATGTATACAACATCTTGCCCATAAATGCTTAGTTGTTCGTTAATTAAGTCTTGTACAAGTCTCTGCTCACTGGGAGAACCTTGTAGAAAATAAGAATTTAAAGGTGCCATATCATCCAATCAGATCCATTGGGGGTAGTTCATAATCATTATGGAGTTCTTCCTCAAGTTTTTCAATTTCTTGAACTGCATCCTCATATATTTCCCTACCATTCAAACTTATGCCACCTGGTAGTTGGACTCCATTAAATTTAATTAGATTTTGACCCCACTGCCTTTTTATTAGTGCAGTTGCATATCTCTTCACCCACCAATCATTGTATACTGCTGTAAAATCATTTGGGTTAACTATTCTAATACAATCCAGAACAATGAATTGGTCTTCATCTACTGATTTCCAATCAATGTCAAGATATAATCTATGCTGTTTCTTATTGAATCTCAACTGAACATCTGGTGTTAAGATTCTGCTAATATCTTCTAGGTGTGTTTTAACCATTGAATAGTTCAATAAGTCAAGAGCACCATAGTAATATAGGTCGTTTAAAAATATTTGATATTTAATATTAAAAAGACCAGATGATATAGTACTAGAGTCAACTTTAAATACGTTGTTAACTCCAATAATGCTATCTGGTAGTTCTAAGAAATTGTTAGGTTCCTGAAATTCAGTAGTTCCTGAAACGGTTGCAATACCAACAGAAGCAGTATTTGTTTTTGTTTCAGTTGCATTTGAACGTATTGCTGCTTTATTATCTGCCGTTAATTGATGCTTCAAAAAAGTACGAACAGCACCATCATAGTGCCTTTCATTAAAATATTGCAAGGCATCATCTATTAAGTCACCAATCTGGTCATCGTCAACATTAATCTCAAGAACTGGTTTACCCAGTTTTCTAAGACAATATTCTATTAAGGTTGCTCTAGAATTGGGTGACGCCATTTACTACCTATCATACTTACCCTTAATTATATTTATCACTGAACGGGCCAGGCATATGTACCACTGTACACACCATAACTCAAATTGTTTGCACCGTTGTTTATATAATATGGAAGACCACTAGGAGCATTTCCAGTAGTAACATTTAGAGTTGCATTGGTAACACCAGGACTACAAAACTGATGACTTGAACCAGTAAAAGCACAATTTTCAGCATAAGTGGATCCACAAGTATATGCACCCTCCATGGTAGCATCTATAAGACAATTATACATTTCCCTATCTCCAGAACCTTGGTTATCATAGATATGAGACATGGTGTTGTTGCTATTAGTTTCCCTAATTACGCAGTTATAAACATCACCACTAGTTGAACTTGCATCATAACCCCACATTGCTCTACTATAGTTATTGCTTCTGCCTTCATTGTTTCTTTCAATAATTAAACCTATTACAGTAGCAGATCCAGACCTCATCCCAAATACATGCAGGTCTCTAGCATCTCCACCACCTCCACTAGTAGCATTTCTTACAATAGTCTTTCCAGGAGCACCGATAACAGAACAATTACTATTATCCCACTGAAACATTCTACCACCATAACTACCAGGTCCATCAGTTGTAACGGTATGGGTTCCTGGTAAAAGAACAACGAGACGAGTACTGCCTCCCTGCAAGAAGGTATTCATATCAGTGCCAACATTTTGTTTGGCAGTTTCTGCTGTGTTGCCACTATTACTATCATTACCATTAATAGGATCATAGTATCTTTTAGGGTTGCCTGCATACGTATTAATCCAAGATTCATAAGCAGTTGGAAAATCAGGTAATGCTACTCTATTACCTGCTAGAAATCCGAGACCTCCACCAGAACCCTGTAGTCCCAATAGAGGACTCATTTTAATAGTTGGATATATTAACATCAGTTTCTCCTATCAAGTATAGTTATTTCTGGAACCATATATTTCATATGCATTTGTAGCACTACCAGTTCTTAGAACACTGAACGTATATACATCTCTTCCAGAAGCAGAACCAGTAGTTGGTGCTCCTCCACTCCAGACTAACGAAGTTGCAGGTGAAACTCCATCAATCTGAACACCACTGATGTAACCAGAACTATTAGGTGTGCAAATAACAGTGAATGATATTGCCTCATTAGAGGTAATTGTAGTAGTAATTCCAGTTATGTTGAGTGTAGTAGCTCCAGATTCATTACCACTAAACCTTATAACATTACCAAGTTGTATTAACTGGGTGGAATTTGATGTCATTGTTCCACCAACATTATTAAGTTGTTCAGCAACTCCTGCCTGGAAAATTACTGTACCATTTGGTTTTACAGATACTCTTTCAGTATCACTAGTAGAAAGTTTTAAAGTTCCACTATTATAATTAATTTCCCCAGTGTCCAGAATTCCAGAAACTTGAACTCCAGTGGATGTTGTTTCTAACCTTAGGTCAGCATCATTATAAAGTTGAACATGTGTACCTTTAGCACCAGTGTGGTCTACTATTAATGCGGTTTGTGCTCCTGACCCAGGTGAAGAAAATGCATCAAGTTCTATTTTTTCTGCTCTGATAACAGTATCACCAGTGCCCTTATTATCAACTACAAAAGTATTAAATTGACTACTAACACTTAATGATGCCTCTTGATTATCACCAAAATTAAGTTTAGCAGTATGAGGGAACCCTGAAGTTGTACCAAATCCAACAGCACCGTTAAATGTGGTGATGCCAGATACATTATTGGTAATAAAACCAGCACCGTTAGTTAGTTCACTGTTACTGGTGGGGATTGTGGGTGTGTTGCTGAGGTTGTTATAGTTAAGGTAATATGACGGATCTTGACTATTAAGGTTTAGTGCATTTGTAGCAGTGGATGCTGTCGTAGCACTATCAGCATTACCAGTTACGTTACCAGTTACATTACCATCAAATGTCGTAGCAGTTACAATACCAGATGCATTAATATTTTCTGTTGTTATCTGATTAGGATTAGGTGGGAATGATAGTCTGCCATGAGCAAGGAACTGTAAGTTTGAATCATTACTAGATGAAACTAAAATACGTTCTCCAGCAATTAATTTTACACCAGGTCTTATATAAGTTTGACTTGGTGGAACAACAACTTCATATTCAATATAATCTTCTACCTGAAAATCAGTTACATTTTCTGATTCTTGAACCAATCCAATTCTAGCCCTTTTTGGCATGGTTCCCAGATTGCAGATAACTATTGTTACTTCAGCCTGCAAGTTGGTTTTACCAGGATCTATTGGAACGTGATATAAAACTTTTTTGTTTGTATCAGTTGAAATTATATGTCCAAATAAACCAGAATTTACATTAGTCCCAAAATTAGCATTAGTTTCATCAATACTTTCCCCAGTAAAAAGAAAACTAACATCTGAATGGTCAGATCTTACTACTAATGTTTGATTGGGACCAAGATTAATTTCACCAGTTTCATATACTTCTCCATAACTAATATACTTATTATACTCTAAATACCTAAGATCAGAATGACCCCCAGTAGATTCTCGTATAGCCAGACGAATCCTAACAGGATTTGTTACCTTACTGGATATGGAAACCTTTCCCTTGGTTAGGATATTCGCAGGAGATGCGTATAGGTTAACATTTTTATCCACATCTGGTATAATAGAACTAAGAAAGCCAAAGGCCATTTTATACCCCAATATACAACTGTTTTTAGTATTTATATGATTATATTAACTGGTTCTAAAGGATTTATTGGACAAAAGTTCCTTGATGCTTTAAAGAAAAAAGGCAAAGAAGTAATTGAAGTAGAGAAAGATAATAGTTGGCATTGGAGAACTTATTTTACTGATTGGAATAAGGTGGAATGCATTGTTCACCAAGGAGCAATGTCTTCTACTACAAATACAAACCTAAAACAAATATTTACTTTTAATGTAGAATATAGTGAGTGGTTGTTTTCTCAAGCAGCAAAGCATAACATTCCCGTCAAGTATGCATCTTCTGCATCTGTCTATGGCAATCAGCAAGGTATTATTAATCCTTTAAACTATTATGCATTATCTAAAGTAACCACTGACTATTGGGTGCAGGATCATATGGATGAGTTCCCCCTAATTCAGGGATTTCGATACTTCAATGTATACGGTCATGGTGAAGGAAATAAAGGAGATCAAGCAAGTCCTGTTAGTAAATTTGCAAAAGAGATTGAAGAAACTGGCAAACTTAAACTATTTGAGGGTTCTGATAAATTTCTAAGGGACTTTATTTGTGTTGATGATATCGTTGACATTGTACTTAATAACGAGAAAAAGTCTGGAATCTACGACTTAGGAACAAGTGCTCCTGTTAGTTTTCAACATGTTGCAGAATGCTGTATACAAAAATATGGTGGAGAAATAGAATACATCCCATTCCCACACCATTTAGAAGGTAAATATCAAACTTATACTTGTGCAAAACCCACTTGGGGTGACTATAAGTTTAAAACTGTCAAAGAGTATCTCCTTGGATAACACGAATACTATCTTCGTCAAAGTGTTCTGTACTGAACTCAAACAGTTCTGTATCTTCCATACCATACATCTGATGTCTCATACCAACAGGAACGTGGAATTTTTCCCCACGTTCTAATATTGCTACGGAACCCAACTCTTGATTATCTGACCAACCATACTTAATTTTAATCTTACCACTTTGAACATAAAAAACTTCATCTTTTTTGTTGTGGTAGTGCCATGAGCACTTCTTTCCCTTAGCAATATACAGAAGTTTTCCGCAATATTGCTCACAGTTTACAATCCATTTTTCAAATCCCCACCCCTTAGGTACGAATTTGATATCTCGTCCTGCTCTAGGTCTTGAAGAAGTCATCCGAATTTACAGCTTTGTCATCTATGTAGTAGTCTGCTGATGGTTTTCCAAGAATAAGTTCATGATACTTACATCCCCAAATATTCAATTGCATTTTGGTTAGTCCGTAAAACCTTTCCCGTGCCTTTTCTGCATCATCATTATACCTTCCCATGCCTCGGGCAGTAAAGTATTTAATGATGTGCCCATCATCGTACAATTTATTTATTTTATCAATTCTATCTTTAATTGGTGTAGACCCTTCATATCTACATGCTTCACATGTACCTGGAGTACAAATGGTAGCATCAATGTCAACTACATATCTCATTTATATCTTTCTCCTGTAATACATAAGTACCTGGTTGACCAACAACAATTGCTGCTGCTTTATTTGCAAAACGAATTGATTCAGCAATATCACCTTTAGCAAGATAACTAAAAACAAGTGCTGCTAAAAAGGTATCTCCAGCACCAACAACATCATATACGTTCACTTTCTGTGCTGGATACAAAGTATTTTTATAATAGCATCCATTAGACCCACTAGTAACAATTAGATTATCAATATGACAATTTTTATCTAATTTTTCATATTCAATATCGTTTATCTTAACGAAACAATTTTCTTTATTGGGAAGAAAATTTTTTTTACTGTCTATGAATACTGGACAAGAAGAACCATTAACAATATCTTCAATCTTTGAATATGTCAAATAACCTTTATTATAGTCTGAAATTACTACAGCATCAAAACCAGAGGTATTAACAGGTAACATAAGAGGTTTTATAGATTCTTCATTATCAACTCTTAAAATTTGCTGATTGGATCTTTCATCAATAAATCTAGTTTTGACTAATTTTTCAGAATTAGTTAAGAATGTTATGTCCATCTCAAATGACTGAAGATTCAAACAAACATTACCAGCCATACCAGACTTTGTTTCCATTCTGGAATAATCCATAACAGGAACTGGTGCTTCTGGACTAATACGTTTGCAAGCACCATAAAGGTACTCATCTTCACAACTATCACCTATAAGAAGAACCTTGAATCGTTTTAGTTGTTGAGTAGTCTCCAATTCTGTCGAAAAATTTGACTGATTTTGCATACTGCGAACCTACTACTTCTTTTCCTTTCCAGTCGGAACCTACGACCATTGTATCAGGTCTCAATGAATCTAGCAATGACTCTAGTTCTTGTCTAGTATCAAAGATATGCACTACATCTACACATCTTATTTCTTTTAACATATATGCCCTATCGGACTGTGAGAATATAGGTCTGTCTGGACCTTTCATCTCTGCTACTTTTCTATCCGAATCAATAGCAACAATTAGATAATCACCAAAAGAACTAGCATATTTTAAAAGTTCAATGTGTCCTGGATGAAGAACATCAAAACATCCATTGACAAAGGATATTTTCATTTATTAGGTACATGAATAAGTTTTTTAATTTCTGGCAAGTAAAGATACTCCAATTCACTATTTCTTAGGGTTCTTAGTGCATCTTCTATTGTTTCAACCATAGTATCACCAGCAAGATTAAATGAAGTGTTTAATACCATAGGAACATCTGTCAACTTATAAAACTCATTAATTAATTCATAATAGTTTTTATTTTGTTCCTGCTTAAGAGTTTGTATCCTACAGGTATTATTGACGTGTGTTACCGCAGGTATTATCTTGGATTTCCCTGGTAGTACATCCACAGCATAAGTCATGTATGGACTTTCATCAAGACTATCCATATCAAACCACTGTTGACAATTTTCAAGAAGCACTGTAGCAGCAAAAGGTCTAAAATATTCTCTTTTTTTAATTTTATTTACTTTGTCCTTACCGTCTTTATCTCTTGGGTCAAACAATATAGAACGATTTCCCAATGCTCTAGGACCACTCTCAGAACGTCCTTGAGAAATAGCAACACAATTTCCTTCGGAAATCAATTGTGCTATTTCTTTTGGTGTAGATGATGACTCCGACTCATCATCATTTAATGAATACTCATATTTAATCTGACCACCAAGATACAAAGTAGTAAGTTTTTGATTTTCATAATTAACCATATCGTTGGCCATGAAAGCATTACCCAATGCAATTCCATCATCACCAGAAATTGGTTCTACAAATATATTAAATTCTGGTGGTAGTGATTTTCTTAACTTATAATTTGCTACACAGTTAAGAAAACAACCACCAGACAAAACAATATTTCTACACCCTGTTCTATGAATAGTATAGTGAACTAACTGAATAATATACTCTTCAAAGTCTCTTTGAATTCTACCAGCATATTCAATATGTAATTCTTTTGGTATATCAATAAGTGCTGAACAATATCCTAAATTACGACCATTACGAAATAACTTAAATTTATCAGAATCAGATCCCTTACTAATATTTACTAATTGTGGAATAGAATCAATTTGCTCTTCTGTTGCATATGCAGATAGTCCCATGGTCTTACCCTCTTCAAGTCCACCAAATCCAAGACCTTCTGTGACTCCAGCATATGCCATTCCAATACCAATCCTTCTGTCAATTCCACCAACTTCATCTGGAAATTCAAAATCTTCAGATCGTGGTCCAACATATGACTTGTGAATACACTTAGTCATATTTTTGCTAATACGATAAACCGACTCACATTCTTTAAGTGGAGAACCATGATAATGTATTTCTGGTTTTTCCGAACCTGCACCATCAAGAACAAAAACAATGGCATCATCAAAATTAGAATGCTTAAATGCCAAATATGCGTGTGATAAATGGTGAAAAGCAGAATAATCTAATTGTTTCCCAAAGTTAAATCTACAATGATTTGCAAAAAATGGTAAATTAATTTGCGAAAAAGTATTATGAAGAGTACTAATGACAACAGTATCAATATAATCTGTATATTCTCTTATTTTGGAAGCAAATAAATGAATTCCTCGACAATGCTTTGTATGACTTAATCTTTCGTGGGAAAGATTAAGTAAAACTTTCCCATCTTTCAAAAGAGCCATACTTGAATCATGAGATTCATGTACGGATAAAATATACATTATTTACTATTATCAGGTATAAACAATAGTTTACCAGATTCTGGAAGATATAGATAGTCTACACCAGAGCACCTCATGAAGTCCATGATATTGCTCATATTATCGCAAATTGGAAATGTGTGCATATTAAGAGATGTATTAATAAGCATTGGTACACCAGTCAAATCACCAAATTCCTTAATTAAATTATAGTAATTTTGATTATACTCAGGATTAACAGTTTGCACTCTGGTTGACCCATCAAAATAAACAGCACCTACTGCTTTCTCTTTTGTAATATCTAAAGCATCAACTGCATACATTGCTTCTGGACTATTATTCAATCTATCCATGTCGAACCAATCATGGACATTCTCTTCCAGAATAGTTGCCATAGATGGAAGATGTTCTGGTTGATATTTTGAGTTACTCAATTTTACTTTAGATTCTACAGTTCTTGGATCTGCAAGAATAGTTCTATTTCCAAGACTATGGTCTGTTATTTCCGAACGTCCTTGAGCAATAGCAACGATATTACCATCAGCAATTAACTCTGCTACTTCTCTTGGTGTTACAGATTTTTCATTTTCAGATTCATTCAGTGAATAGTTTTCAAAATCTAAAGGATTTCCCATATAGAAATTTTTGAGTCCTTGTGGTTCCATTTTACAAGAACCAATTAATTCATAACCAAGTCCAATCGCATTAGATATATCAGTATCAATTGGGTCAACATAAAGATTAATACGTTTATCGAGAGATTTTAGTAGTAAATAATTAGCTCGTACATTATGGTTTAATCCACCAGAAAGAACTACATTTGGAGATGTTGAAACTACGTCATTTTCTATGCTACCCATATATTCATTGACAGCATCAACCAAATATTTTTCATAGTCAGTTTGTAGTCTATATAGAAGATTTAAATAAATCTCTCTTTTTCTTTCATTGGGAACCTCAACTTTATCAGGTATTATTTCACTCCCTGCAAGAAGGTATTCATATGGAACAAATTTTTGTTGCCCACCATCCATATCAAAAGCACTACTGCAGGCACCAAATTTAGAAAGAATCTTAGGAATCATTTTATCATCTTTGCCCAATTTAGATACCGCAAATACCTCCTTTAAAGTTGAACAATTTGTAAATTCTCTAATGGTTTCAAATGCTCTAAAAACAGAAAATGTTTTTCTCTTATAATGTGTATCCAACCACTTTTCTGATTTCTTTACAGGTACATTTTTACCAAATATTTGTCTAAATGCTAAGTTGCAATACCCCAGATGTGGATTCAGTACAAATATACTTTCATGAACTCTTCCATACTCATTCCTTGCTGTTGGATCAGACATACAGAAGATATGTGCCTCATCAAATCCTGAATGTAGTACTGCTGCTAAGGCAGTTAGATAATGTGTTTCCTGATGTGTTACAATTCGACCATCTTTTAAACGAGTACTATCACTATAAATTGAAAAGAATTTTGTTAATATTGCCCACTCGTTTCCAGAATCCTGCTTATTAGATGTTATTCCCATATTACCGATAGAAAGACCATTGGCAATATTTTGAAGAGCCATGATTGGAATATTATCTGATACTTGATTTGTAATACGTTCTTCAACTATAACATTACTTATACTATTGTCTTTGGTAAGCACGGCAGAAGCTGTACCACTGGTGTTATAAGTTAATTGATAAAAATTTTCGTTTGGGATTTCCATAATGTTTTAATTATTTGTTAGGGATGTATGCAAGTTTTTGAATTTCTGGTAGATACAGGTACTCAATATCACTCCTCTTAAGAGTATTTACTGCATCATCAATTGTCTCAACTAGAGGGTCACCACCAAGGTTAAATGATGTATTAAAAAGAATAGGAACTTCACTCAACTTCTCAAACGCATCAATCAAATTGTAGTAATGTTCATTCTGTTCTTGAGTAACAGTCTGAATTCTACAAGTTCCATCTACGTGAATAACAGATGGAACTTTCTCCGCAACACCAGGAAGTGCATCTACAGCATACATCATATGAGGTGTCTCATCACGACCTGCTAAGTCAAACCATTCCTTTGCATTTTCCTTTTTAATAGAACACGCAAAAGGTCTAAAAAATTCCCTTCTCTTCACTTTATTAACAAGGTCTTTTCCATCAGGAATGGTGGGGTCAAATAGAATAGAACGGTTTCCAAGTGCGCGAGGTCCACCTTCAGACCTACCTTGGAAAATAGTTACAATATTTCCATCACGAATTAACTTTGCAATATCATCATATGATGTATCTTTAACATCAACCCCAACTAAGTCATCTTCATAAGTTGCTGGGTCGTACTGTGGACCGTAGTAAATAGAAGTAGTGGGTGCAGGTGGTTCGTATGCATCAGTCTCTCTAAGATGGAGCATTCTTGCCGCACCAAGAGGAGTTCCACCATCATGAGAAACTGGTTCACAGTAAATGTTTAAATCTGGAAATTCTTTCCAGTACTTATAGTTTGCAACACAATTTAATCCATATCCACCAGAAATACAAATATTTGTTTCACCAGTTTCTTCGTGTGCTCTTCTGATTAAATTAAACATATACTTTTCAGATTCTCTCTGAATTTTATATGCCATATCCATTTGGAACTGAGTATACTCACCCTTCTCATGGATATCAGAATCTTCTTTAATAGCTTTATATCTTTCTTTATTAACTACAGCACCATTGGGAAAAGTTGGTGTAAACACTGCTCTATCTACCCATCCATCATGAGTAATAAAGGGGGGGATATCGGGATTCTCTTTTCCATATGGGGAAAGACCCATAGTCTTTCCTGCTTCAATTGAAGTAAATCCACAATAATCTGTAATTGCCTCGTATGCTTTAGTAATGCCAGGATATTCTGTTACTATTGTAGTTCCAGAATCACTATCTTCATTTAATTTAATTAGTCCAACACGAGAATGAGTCCCAATATGTTGGTAAACTTGTTCAAATTGTAATGGATATTCTGCCCTAAATATTGTTTCAAATTCATATCCTGTTTCTGTAAATGCATCACTTTTAAGGAAACTACCAGCACCATCAACAGTTACACATGCAGCAGTATCAAATCCAGAGTTAATAAAGGCACAAGCAGCATGTAATTCATGGTGAATTTCATCCACATAATGTACTTGAAAGGGAATACCTTTCATCATTTTTCTGATAAATCCCACATAAACATCTTCTCTTGTCCAGTCTAATTTTGGACCGTCTCTGTGGGTATGGCATACAATTAGATGGTCAATATGGTCTACGTAATCAAATACCTTTAGTAGTCCTGCTAAAGGAGCACCATCGTACTTTCTTCTAGTTAATCTCTCTTCTTCAACATAAAACTTCACTTCCCCATCAACAACTAGAGTTGTAGCGGAGTTATGCCCCCGATTACATGCAACGATAACACTCATTAAAATTCACCTCAATTTTTAATTTCGTTTAATTCCAGAATTTCATCAATTGGTTTCTTTTTATTTAGTTGCTTTCCTGGGAGGGAAAATCCATTTGATGATGCCTTTTTACCAGGAAGAACTGGTAATGGTGGAGTCTCCGTACCAGGAGAAAGTTTAGGAATTATAGTCTTTTTACTTGTACCTATTTTATCCTTAATTGATTTTTTAATTTTTTTAATAACAGAATCATCCATTATCATTAATGATTCATTTACCCTATCTGCATCATCATCCATCACCATTCTAATTGGACTATATTCTCTCTTCCCTAAACCCAAATCAATGATATTGAAATCTTTATTATCTGGATATGTTATATTTTCAGGAAATGTTGAACCAATAACAACAGTTGCAGGTTTACCTACAGCATGTGCCATATGTTGTCCAACACTATCGCACCCAAGAAAATAATCAGCAGCATTAATAACACCTGCCCACTGGAGAAGATTTACATCTTTAGGATAAGCAACTCCCAACTCTTCCCATCCAGGGATGGCAACTTGAGACATTAAAATTATACCATAGTCTTTCTGAAGCTCTTTGATTATTTCTAAAACATTAGAAACTTCAAAACTTCTACCACTACTATCAATAATAAAATTTTCTTGAACTTCTACAGTACTACCAAAAGGTTGAAATACTATTACCTTTTCTTTTTTTAAAGTTTTCCTTACTTCATTGCAAATATTATGTCCAACAACTTGGTCTTTTTTATTAATTTCTAATGATAATTTTTTTGTTTCTGGAACTTTAGAAGAACTATCATAACCATTTACAAGAATATCAAATGCCTGAATTAAATTTGCTTTTTGATTAAAATATGCATTTAAACGATATGGTTCTGGGGAAATAATTTCCTTATCGATAAGACGGTCTTGAAATAATCCTTTATGATGTAGTGGAAATACTTTTCCTCTAAGTTTTGGACTCATTGCATAAAATTCACCCCATGCCTCCGCAACAATTACGAAGTCTTCATGTTCTTCTGCATAATGCTCAAGCGCAGGAATGGAGCAGAGAACTCTCCCTGCTCCTCCATTGACAAAAAATGCTTTTTCCATAAACAAATACTCCAATCAAATAATATGTGCTTCTGATATGATTATTTATATCAGAAGATTAAAGTCAATTATCAACAATATGTAACACAAACCATACCCATTCTACCCATATCACCACATATACCAGTAGCACCACCCATTACATGAGATGCCCATCCACCCATTCCTGGGAATTTAAAGCAATTACATTTTGCTGAGCAGAGGCATCCACAGCAATTACCACTACTATAACTGAAGCAATGATAACAACACCAATGTCCATATACAGGGGGTGCTAATTCATATCCATAATGGTTTGTATCGTAGCACACTACAGGCCACATACCACGAACACCTTTAACAATGGCACCACAGTGACTTGAACCAAAGTATGTAGCACCAGGAATAAAGCATCCAACTTTACCACAAGTTGCACAAGAACTATAGAAGCAATAATCTGCACCACGGTTACAAAGGTTAGAACCGTAATTACTGCTTTGGTTAAGGTTAGCAATCCTACAGATACATCTTATTCCGTACATTGCCAGCATTGTGCCAATTCTTCCTTGACCACCATCTGCACAGAAATTAGTAAGACCATGCCCTGTTACATAAGATGGGCATCCTGGTAGTCTTCCACAAGTTCCAGTACTTGGGAAGCAGCAATATGCACAACCAGAACACAGAGTATACGAGCACCCTGGTACGACTGGCATAGAAACGGTGGCATATGCTCCCGTTGAACCAAATGGTGATCCACCACAGCAGCAACCAGGACCAGAACCACCTCCAGCACCCCAAATTTGGAATCTAGCACAAGTTGTTCCCGCAGGAACTGTCCAAGTACAAGAAGCACCACAATTAAATTGAGACAGGGTATTACAAACTTTAAATCCAGAACCTGTTGTAAGTTCAGTATCCTCAATTTTACTTTGATAGTTTTCAAACTTATGAGGGTTGCAGAGCATCTCTGCTTCATCAGCCTGCAACCAGCTCACATTTGCTGATGCTGCTCTCTCTTCTGCTTGTTTAGCAGATACACAATTCCTGAGAGCAGTTAAACATGTTTGTTTTGCATTAAGTTGGGCATCAAGTTCTGCCCTCCTATTAAATGCACTATACGCTAATACGTCCATCAGAATATCTCCTCATATCCAGTAAATTTAGGCATCGTTGAAAATGCTGCTACAGCAACAGCAGGAACCTTAGGGATATCCTTCATTAGAGGATTGAAGTGATCGCAGCAATAGTTCCATACTGGAAGTACTTTTGCAGCAGCAATGTAGTCAGAAATTGCTGTTTCAAATGCATCTATTGCTGTTTTGGTGTCACCAGAAAAGTCGTACCTTGTAGTCCACTGAGCAACATATCTCTGCCTTCTCTTGGCTTCCTCAATTAATGGGCTGCCCTGTTCTTTGACAATTTGCTTCAGTGTCCAGGTTCCATCAGAGTAAAATGCATCGAACAAGTCACCCAAATCCCAATTAGTTCTCTTTTGATAAGTAGTTGGAGCACCATCTGGAATGGTAAAACCATCATTTAAAGGAACCTCTTCAAATTCTGGAGTTACTGGTGCATCTTCCACAAAGTAATGTCCAACTAAGGCACAAACTTCTGGATTCTCGGCCCATGTAACTTTAACTGCATTCTCTTTAGTCTCAGGAACATCAATATCTCGTATGCCCCCGTCAGAGTCCAATTCCACATAAAAGCTTTCTGGACCTTTATATGGAAAGTCCCTAGTGGTACTGCCAGAAATACCCTCTACAAAGGCCACCTCAGGAACAGCAATTGTTGTACTTTCCGTTATCATTGTTAGTTTTCCCCTGTTGTACTAAATTCTTCTGTGTATGATTATTTATACTGCGAACTCATTTCCAAGAGACACATACCATTCCCATTCTACCTGCGTCACCACAGACAGTATTACAACCACCCATGGTCACACTTCCCCAACCACCTGCTCCTGGAATCTGACGATATCCAGATTGACCAGCACGATAGCATCCACCACAACCCGTGCTGAAGATTTCAGAACAACAAGAAGTGGAGGGGTATCCATATACTGGTGCAGACCAGAAGTATGTACATGAACAGTGACCAACAGCAATAGCACTGAACATTCCGTTTATACCATAAACGGTTCCACTAGTTGCTGAACCATAATATGTCTTACAAGAACGTTTGAATCCAAATTTATTACTCCATTGGTTGTCAGTACAACCTATTTGACATGTATATCCACCTGTATAACAAGTAGTTGAACCACTATCACAAATACATGCACCTAAGTACATACAGTAATTGCTTTCAGTTCCTTCAACACCTCTAACTTTTATTTCACAGAAAATATTTCCTTCACCACCATCTGCACAGAAATTAGTAAGACCACTTCCTGTTACATAAGATGGACATCCATCAGCATTTGCTGTGCTTCGAGACGCATAGCAACAATATGCACAACCAGCACATAGGGTATAACTATTTCCTGCAGTAACTGGCATGATAACAGAAGCATATGCACCACTACCACCAACTGGAGCAAAACCACAGCAGCAGGAACTTCCCGATGGAGCACCAGCACCCCAAAGTTGGAATCTAGCACAAGTTGCTCCCGCAGGAACTGTCCAAGTACAGCTAGCACCACAACGATAATATCCAGAGGTGTCACAAACCTTAAGTCCATCAGACCATGAACTACCATCAGCTGGATTTTCAGGAATTAAGCACCAAAGACTAAAGTTACCAACTTCACCACCACTAGCAAGAGATGCATTTGTAGCAGCCAATCGTTGTTCAGCTGTTGCTAGTGCTGCTTCTTGATCGGCAATTTCTTGGTTTATAGTTGCAATCCTACCTTCGGCCTCATTATTTGAATCGTTTAATGAGTTATAGAGTAATACGTCTGCCATAATTAAACCTCCGTAATAGTTGTAACATAGTGATCACTATTGTATGCCAACTGATAGGACTTTTGAACACCACCTACGTTTTCAGTGAACGATGTAATTAAACCTACAGTACTATATCCAACATTAGAATAAGTAACGTCACCTAATGTCACAGCAGTAACATTATTATTAGAGTCGGTAGTGATTCCCGTTGCTCTCGTAAATTCCTCATTTAGTGGTCTTCCACCACCTCCGCCTCCACCTTTGTTGATGGATAATCCTACATACCTTCCCATTTTTCCCCCCTATCAAGCAGTCTGCTCTAAACCATGAACACTAACACTAGTGTCCCCAGTTGAGCAGTAAACAACAATATTCTTTGATGCTTGTAGTGACAATGCAGTTCTTTCTAAAACTCCTTTAGCAGGAATAGTTGCATCATATTCGATGTACTCTGCATCACCAGGGGTTGCCGTTGCAGACAATGCAATTCTTACATCTACAGGGTTTGAAGCACTGCGATTCAGAATATTTACATTGGCAACGGCATGAGTACTACTTGGTACTGTATAAACAGTAGTCAAAGTAGTGGCCGTAGGGGCGGATTGTCCTAAAATTCCAGAAGCCATTTTACAATACTCTTTCCTATACTAGTATTTATTAGATAATATTATTTAGTTCAACTATTAGACAAGAAGTAACTCTCAGATTTTGCAGCAACTTGTGTAGTAATGCTCTTAGCATCAATATATGCTTTTACTGCTGCCTGAGTAGGAACTTTTTCATTACTATTTTGAGAAAGTGTAGTATCAGTGGAGAACTCATTAATTTGAGCACCCAATTGAGCACCAATTGAACCCAGTCTCAAGGAAGATAGACCAGAAAGATCGAATGCAGAAGCATTCAAAGTTGCAGAACCTGTTGCCTGGTTGACTTTAAAGTATCTACCAACACGGAAGTTACCGTTAGAGTCAGCAGAAACATAGAAGACACGACCTGGGAAGTCTTCAACAACTTCCTGTGTTTGTACTGGATCCTGTGTAGGAGTACCAGGCCAATTAGTTGTTGAAGTTCCACCAGTACCTACTTGCAAGAAGTCATGACCAGTGAATCTTCCTTGTGAATAAAGGAATCTAATCTTAACAGACTGACCGTCATATGATTTTGCTGATTTCTCTTCTGCCAAGACTACAAGTGAAACACCAAGACTATCAGGAGTTACACCAGTAACATCAAGGAATTCAGAATCAATCTTAACTATTTGGTTGGTATTAAATGCACTTGCATCAGTAACACGCAGAGTAGCATCACTGCTTGTTCTATCTCTGAATAATTCAGTATTCAATAGTGCAGAAGCACCGATAGCAACAGTAGCAGCACCATTACTATAAGAACCAGCAGAACCAGAACCATCGGAAGATCTAGTGACCTCAAGTGAAGTACTAGAAACAACCGTGACAATCTTCATTAGTTCGTCTGCAACTTTTGCATATCCACCAGCAGTGAATCCAGTCGTAGAAGAAACAAAGATTGTTGTATCTCCAGCTCCAACACTGGAAAGTAAAGTTTCAGTAGTTCCAGTCGCTGGGTAAGCATAGATGTTTGTTGAACCACCAGTATGACCAGCAGCAACAGAACCCAATTGTCCTCTGGTTACTGCGATATCACCTCTACCATCTGGTGCTCTATATGAAATATTAGAAACAACATAAGTAAACTCATCCGCACCAGTTACTGTTTGGTTATTAAATCCACCATTACCACTACCAGTTACGAACTCAACACTACCACCCTCTTCCATTCCTGCGGGTAGTCCAGTCATTGGGAATGTGAATCCGTTAATACCAGTATTACAATCAGTATTACTAACAAGAGTTGCTGTTGTGCCATTATCAGCACGTATTGTTTCTCCAACTGAGAAACCAGTTCCAACACCGAGAGGACCAGCAGTAACTAAAGAATAAATTAGTTTATCTGTCTGAGAAGAGTTAATATAACCCTCAGCACCAGAAGTCTGACCAATAACTCTTCCAGTTTCTGCAAATCCAACACCAGTAATTGATGAGGCATCAAACTTAAGTTGAAGACCTTCAACAGTACCACTTACTGGGGTTTCATCGAAGTTGTAACCAGAACTTACCAGACCGTAGGTTCCCCAAGAAGAGTTGCCAGCAAGGGAACGAATTCTTCCACCCCGAGTTGCCGCATAAGAAATATGGGCATAGTAACTGAAGCAGGAAACAAATTCTGCAGCAGCATTATTTGTAACCCAGAAAGAAACACCCCCATCATGGATATTTGTAAACGAATCAAAAACGATTGATTTATTAGACGGAGTTGCACTTCCTACGGGGAATGCTCTATGAAGTCTACCATCAACAACTGCACCAACAGCAGCAGTTGAGAAAGCAGAACACTGAGAAACATATGGTGACTTAGTGATTGGAGATGCTGGGTTCAGTGAAATGTAGATACCCTTGATATGTGCATTATTAATGTCCTGCGGTGGTGCAGTAAATGTCAAAGTAGTAGAAGTTACTGTCTGGTCATGATTAACTTCTGCAGTAGTAGAATTTAATACATTAACAATCTTAGTTCCTGTGAGAACACCAGAACCAGTTATTGTTGTTCCAACATAGTCATCAATTAAACCTGTAGTGGTTAAAGTAGTTCCACTAATAGAACCTGTTGCTTGGTGTGCTTGACCAGCAGGAGTATATCCACTTAGACCTTCCATTTGAAGATCCTTAAGCATAGTCCTGTCACTCAGCAAGAACATCTTGGTCTCACTATTTGTAGCATTAACTACAGTATTAATAATGGTATTGGGACCACTATAACTAACACCATCAATAGTTGAAATAGTTGTAGATGTTGTAGGAGTTGCATAATTTACGTCTCTAATGACATCAATTACATTCTCATGTGCATTTGCATCAATATAAGTACCTCTAGCACCATTACTAAATGCAATTACTGCACCAAATGCAACGTTTTGTAGATTCTGACTTAAGGTGATAGTCCAAGTATTGGATGTTCCTGTTGCTGCCTTAATCTTAGTTGTTCTGATGTTATCACCAACAACTGTCACATCTTCTGGAACAGTTAGTGGTAAAGTTTCTGAGTAAACACCTGCTTTTACGTAAATTGTTGCATTATTAGATACCGTAGATAATGCTTTACCCAATGATGCAAATGCATTTGATACATTTTCACCAGTATTTGTATCTGAACCCTCTTCGGTTACATAATAAACAGGACCAGTTACATTGTTTGATTGCCATTCTGGATATCCTGCATCAGAAACTGCAAGAACTGATCCACCAACACCAACGGGTAATCTTGCCGCACCAGAACCACCTTGGATTAAGATATCACCAGCAGTTGTGAGAACATTAGTCTCAGCACCTTGGGTTAGTGAATTCCAGTAAGTACCTAATGTATCAGTTGCTGGATCGTGAGCCGTATTACTTGAGGCAACACTAATGTATGAATTGCTATTTCTCTTAACAGCATCACCTAGTTCATAGGTGGTTGCACCATCGTAGTCTCCTTTCCAAGAAATACCAGGAACAATTAGATTCCAAGAAGTAGTTGTTGTTGGGTGAACATTTGTCGAATTTCCTTCTGCGACATAAGCATATCCACCAAACTGAACAACATCACCTGCCTTATAAGCAGTAGTTGTGCTGTATGTTCCAACGGCATCAAAACCTGTTGTTACTACATCCCAATCTGCTGCTAAGTAGTCAGATGGAACTTTATTAGTGTGAATGCTAGTTGCAACATAGGAATAACCACCATAGGTAACAAAGTCACCTGGTTGATATTCGGTTGCACTATCCCAGGAATCTTCGTATTGGAATCCTCTGAGATATTCTGTTAGGTATGTGGTGTCGAAAGTAGTGGTGGAGAAACCAGTAGTAACACGATATTGAGTATTACCATAATTAATGATATCATTAATTTTATAGTAAACACCTGAAGTCCAATTTCCTCTAGTGACTACACCTTCGGTATGAAGTGACCACTTTGCTAGGTCAGTTGCATACCAAGTAGTTTCATCAGCTACAGAAGTATGATTAGTGGTACAGACATAAGTATTTGCACCAAACTTTACAATATCATCAATTACGTAAGCGGTAGCTGCTGCCCAGTCACCTCTCCAATTGAATTTTAGTCTTCCAAGTCTAAAGTCTGCCATTTTTTGTTAAATTCCTTACTTAGGTCCTTCGGTGTTGTAATCATAACTTCCAAATCTTGCTACAAAATAGCCATCGTCATCAATAAAATAAGTGATGCGTCTAAAATCAAACCTATACTGTTGATATTTATCCTGCGGGTGGTTTGTATATGTTTTTTCTTCAGTAGTTTGCTCTACGTAATCATTACCATCTAAGAAATCAGGATATGGAGTTCCATCTAATCTATGGAAATCACCAACTTCTGAATCGGTGGTTTTAATTTTAGTGTATCGAAGCATTCCATCTTCATCTCTTCTGAGTGCATGAATGTGGAAATCATTTTGCTGAGAAAATAATTTTCCACCTCCTCCGCCCCCACCAGAGCCAGAAAGCATACTTCCGCTTAGAAACATTGTCATGCGATTAATCTCCAGTAACTACCTTCCCAAATAAGTTCTACTGCCGCACCAGCAACGTCACACACTAAAGGGGATTCAACTAATCCTGTAAAATCCTTAAATGTTTCATTATTTTGTGTTAGCACCGTGAGATTGTTCACGTCCCAAGATGCTTCAGCATCCACTATTACAATAGTGTCACCAACTGCCTTGAAAGTAGGCAAGGTAACGGAGTATGCTCCGTTCACGGTGTCGGCAAAGTACTTTACATTAGTAACAAGAGTGGTAGTACTATTTAGGAAGTCGTACCTAGATTTTTGTACGTCAAAACCACCCAAAGTAGTTCCATCATGCATTCTGATGGACTTCTTATCTGTATCATAAGTTATTTCGGCCAGAGCACCCGTAAAAGACTGATGCTCTGGTTCAGAACCCTTTCGGATCTGTACCCGTTTAGTATTTGCCATTTATAAGGGAATTCTATAAAACTATTTATCAACCTTAAACGATGTATATTTGTGTTGGTTTTGGTGATTCAAATTCAATCCTTCTATCTGCAGATGCTCCGATGAACTGAACCCCAGTCGTACCAACGTATCCAGAAGGAACAAAAGATTCTTTGAGTGCTCCAACAAGTTTGAAAAGTCCTTGCGTAACATCGTATGGTACTCGTCTTGCAAGAGTTGCGGATTGGAATGTGACGAGTGTACCTGAACCCTGATATGTTCTGGTTCTGGATTCTGCAGAATTTCCGTTGAACTCGAACAATGTTGCAACTGGTGGTGCAACTGCCGTAGTTTCTGTTGCTCCAGTGAAGGAGAACAGAGAACCAGAACCAACAAATGGTGTTCTTTGGAAGAGAACAGTAACTGTACCAGTGAGTTTGAAGAGAGATCCTGGTACATTTTCCGTGACAGCAGTTGCTTCTGCTCCACCAGTAAATCCAAATACTCTTCCAGTTCCAGAGTAAATTCTGCTTCTGGATTCTTCTCCAGAACCCTGAACTTTGAAGAGACCTGTAGATTCTGGTGCAACTCTTCTGGATTCTGCTGCTCCTGTAAATCCGAAGAGTGAACCCGTTCCAGTGTGTGCTCTGAGTTCCTTTGTAACTGAAGCACCAGAGAAGGAGAATACTTGAGTTTCTTCTGGTGGATTGACAGTAGTAGATTCTGGAGCACTGATATAAACTTGCTTGCCAAGTGTATCGATTCCATCTCTCTTTGTATTGAGATCGAATGTACCAGAACCAGCAAATACTCTGCTTCTTGATTCTGCTCCCGTACCCTGAACCTTGAATAGACCAGAAAGTTCTGGAGAAGCAGTTCTGACTTCTGTTGCAGAATCGAATCCGAAGAGAGAACCAGTACCCTGATGAGCATTGGATTCTCTTTCTCCAGAATTTCCAGCAAACTGGAAGAGTGTTGGAATCTGTGGAGGAAGATCGATGGTGCGAGATTCTGTTGCACCAGTGAAGGAGAACAGAGAACCAGAACCTTCGTACAATCTGCTTCTTGATTCTTCTCCATTTCCAAAGATGGTGAACTTGTCTCCATCGGAAACATGACTGAGATTGAATACCAGATGTACTGGAGAGGAATTGAGTTGTAGAGAAACATCTCCAATTTCTGCTCCACGGGAGAACCTCTCTTCCAGATTTCCAGCAAATCTGAATATTCCTTCTTGTGGGGGAAGGTCTACCGCACGAGATTCTGCTCCACCAATGAATCCGAAGATTGTTCCAGATCCAATCTGGGACATCGTGATTCCGATAATAGAATCACCATTGATAGTAGTTCTACCACTACCCTTGTGTATTGGTGTAACTTCGGTAAATGCTTCTCCAGCAAGTCTGGTGAATCCACCACCAACTTCTTGGTAGACAAAGAAGATTTTGACAGTGCCATCGATACTGAATAGTACAGAAGCAGGATTGTTGACTGCTCTTCTTTCTTGAGCACCAACAAATCTGTTCTTACCTTCAACATCGAGTTTGGTAACTTTCTGAAGAACGTCGAATTGACCACGACCAATAATACCAAGAGAGAATCCAATGGTTGCATCTCCACCAACCCTGAATAGTGGTGGTGAGAATGAGTCGTCTGCTGCAGTAAATGTTTCTGTCTTTCCAACAAACGTAAAGAGAGAACCTTCTCCAACATTCGGTGGGAATACTCTTCTGTTTTCGGATTCTCCCGTAAATGTGAACAGTCCACCTGCTTGTTTGATAACTGCTCTTGCTTCCGCAGCACCAGTAAATGCAGAGAAAGTACCAGAACCAGGATAATGGAAGAGGATTTTGTTGACCGAAGCACCTTCGATATTGAAGAGTACAGTTGGTTGTTCCGCATTTGTTGTAGATTCTGTCTTGGAAACAAAAGTAAACAGAGAACCTGTACCGACGTAATTTTCGGTGTTTTTCTCGACCGCATTTCCAGCAAATCTGAATAGAGTTGCAAATTCTGGAAGATCGATAGTACGACTTTCTGCTCCACCAGTAAATGCGAATAGAGAACCAGAACCAGCAAATGCACGAGCTCTGGTTGTGTCCGCATCTCCATTGATGAAGAATTGACCTGTTGTTGGATGTCCAAGATGGAAGGTGGTGAATGCCTTTCCAGAAGTGCGAAGTTCTGCATGTCCAACTTCTGCAAATGTTGCCTTGAGATCGGATTCTCTTTCATTGACACCACTGACATCCAGACCACCAGAGAACTGGAATAGAGCACCAGTAGATGGTGGTCTAAACTCGACCCTAACAAAGTCTTCAATTCCAGAATCAGTAACTCTGAAGAATCCACTGCCAACATGAGATAGAGAAGCAACAGTACCAGCAGCACCCTGAACTTTGAATAGTCCAAAGGTATCGTCTGTCTGAGCAACAATTTCTGCCGCACCACCAAATGTGGAGAATACACCAGAACCAGGATGTCCAACTTGGAAGTTTTCTGCAGCTCTCGTTCCACCAATAGCAATATGAACACATGGGAACTTATTACCACCTTCAGGTTCAGTAATAAGTCCATAATCATCATGACGATGACCATGAGTATTAATTGATTGCTCAGGATCAATAGAGATGTGTCCGAAGGATTCTTGCCTTGGATCAAGACCAAAGTCAGATACTATCTCATTTGCATAAGTACTAATCTGGTCATTGGCATAGTCACTAATTGTCTGGTCAACAACAGAGTCAGTAACGAATCCATAATCTTCTGCCCTAATATTGACAATCGATCCATGGCAACTGTAGTCGAATGTGACAGACTCTGCTCCACCACTGAATCCAAAGAGTGAACCAGTACCAAACTGATGGTATCTGACATGTTCGTTGGTAATTGCACCTGTAAATCTGAACAGTGCCTGTGAAACAGACTGAACGACAGTTGCCTCTGACTTGGATACAAATCCAAATAGGGAACCTTCTCCAACATAATTCTCGGTATTCTTCTCGATACCAGAACCACGAATACTGAATAGTCCAGAAGAAGTACTCTTGATAACTCTTGCTTCTGTAGAAGAAACAAATCCAAATAGTGAACCTGTGCCGACGTAATTTTCGGTGTTTTTCTCAACTGCAGAACCAGTAAACTTGTAAAGAGCTTGAGATTTCTCTGTAATTGAAGTGGATTCTGTTTTGGAAACAAAGGTGAATAGTGAACCAGTACCAATGTAAACAAAACGTACTTTAGTGATTGCCTCACCATCAACCTTAAAGAGAATCTGTCTTCCAGAATCAGCATTTGAAGTTGCTTCAGCACTACCACCAAAGTTACTAAACTTACCAGATCCGTAGTAGACTGCTCTAATTCTAACGGTAGATTCTCCAGCAAATCTGAAGTATCCATTACCAAAGTGAATTGGTAGAGTGAATATTCTTGCTTCACCAGCAAGTCTATGTGTAGGACCAGGTGTAACTGGTCTTACTCTGATTCCAATTTCTGCAGATTCGTAAGTTAAGTCTCCACCATCTTCGGATTGGAACTTGCCGAATGGGAATCTATTGGTGGTATTAATATGACCATAATCAACATGGTTATAACCATGAGTATGAATAGATTGCTCTGGGTCAATTGAGATGTGACCAAAGTCTTCTCTATTACTAAATCTTCCAAACTCAGATACTATCTCATTTGCATGTGTACTAATTGGTACATTTGCATAATCAGAAATTGGTTGGTCGGCAAAACCTTCAGTAATAAATCCATAATTAAGAGTCTCTGCATTAACAACAGAGCTTTCATTGTAACTGAACGCAACTCTGTTGCTTGTTTCTGCAGTTCCATCAAAGGAAGAGAATGTGCCAGTACCAAACTGATGGTATCTTACATGCTCGTTTGTAATTTCTCCACTGAAGGATGCTTCTCCAGATCCTGGTAATACACTAGGTGTAATTGACTCTGTACCTGAACCAGATAGTTGAGTCTCAACAGAAACAACGTTATTTGAGTGTCTAGTCTCTTTGGAGGTGCCTTTAAAGGAGAATAGACCACTTGCCTTCTCTTCGACTTTAAATGCTTCTGAAGCACCTTGTACAGCAAATAGTCTACCCTCACCAACGTAGTTTTCAGTATGACTATCTGTAGCTTCTCCTCTAATTCTGAATAGGTCTTGTCTTGTTGCTCCACTGATGGATACGACCTCTGCGGCACCCGTGAATGCGGAGAACTGACCTGTGACTGTATAATTTCCTTTTCCAAATTTTTCGGTAGCAACACCAGCAACCGTGAAGAGTGGTGTTTGTGCTGGTGTTGCATTCGATACTGCCTCTGCAGATCCACCGAAGTGGCTGAATTTGCCACTTCCGATGTAACGCAGGGTGATTCTTGTAAACTCCGTACCATCCAAACGGAGGAATCCTCTACCAACGTGAATTGGTAGTGTAAAGATTC
>Ga0163109_10000800_pt1 | contig 24877 bp, 25 predicted proteins | sample CRUFie1St13metaG_FD_108704 | JGI IMG/M metagenome (GOLD analysis project Ga0163109, IMG submission 108704) | Marine microbial communities from the Costa Rica Dome - CRUD Field 142mm St13 metaG | ecosystem: Environmental > Aquatic > Marine > Oceanic > Photic zone | place: Costa Rica: the Eastern... | reverse complement strand
GTTCTAGATGATACTGCTTTTATTAGAGGGAAATATGTTGAAAGATTTGAAAATAATTTTTGTGAATTTTATGGAATCAGAAATTGCATTGGGGTTGGGAATGGAACTGATGCCATCTACTTAGCATTAAGAGCTCTTGAGATTGGTAGCGGTGATGAGGTAATTACAGTTTGTAACTCATGGATATCGACATCAGAAGTAATTACACAAGCCGGTGCAAAGGTAGTATTTTGTGATATAGAATTAGATAACTATAATATTGATGTAAATAAGCTGGAATCATTAATTACGCCAAAAACAAAAGCAATTATACCTGTTCATTTATATGGGCAACCAGTAAAAAACTTTGACAAGTTAGTATCTATAGCAAAGAAAAATAATTTATTTGTAATCGAAGATTGTGCTCAAGCAATCTTAGCAGAGTTTAAAAATCAATATGTTGGTACCTTTGGAGATATTTCAACGATCAGCTTTTATCCAGGTAAAAATCTTGGTGCATTTGGAGATGCAGGTGCTGTTTTAACAAACAATGATGACATCGCAAAAAAAATTAGAATGTTAGCGAATCATGGACAAGAAGTAAAACATACTCATTTGTATGAGGGTGTCAATTCACGAATGGATGGCATTCAAGGTAATGTTTTAAATTTAAAATTGAACTACATTAAGAAATGGACAAAAAAACGTCAAGAAGTTGCTAGTATTTATAATAAAGAATTGAGTGATTTAAGTTCAATTAAATTACCTCATACTTCACCTCATTGCTCACATGTTTTTCATCTTTATGTTATTTTAGCTCAAGATCGTGATGAACTAATGAATTTTCTTAAAAAAAATAGTATAGGTACAGCTCTTCATTATCCTAATATTTTACCAATGCTTGACTGTTACAAATATCTAGAACATAGTGTAGGAGATTTCCCAAACGGCTATGATTGTTCTAAAAAAATTCTTTCTTTGCCAATGTTTCCAGAACTGAAACAATCAGAAGTTGTATTTGTTTCACAAAAAATAAAAGAGTTTTATAGTTAAATGGAATTCATTGATTTAAAAGCACAGCAAAGAAAAATACGAGATTCCCTAAATAATTCTATTAAAAATGTTTTAGATAATGGTCAATATATATTAGGAGAAGAAGTAAGGGTTTTTGAAAATCAACTATCTTCATTTTGTGGTGTTAAACACTCCATTGGATGTTCAAATGGAACAGATGCAATTATTTTAGCTCTATTAGCAATGGATATAAAACCTGGAGATGGAGTAATTACTGTGCCATTTACATATATTGCAACCTTAGAAGCAATTGCAACAATTGGTGCAATTCCAGTTTTAGTAGATGTTTATGATTCTACATTTAATATTGATTCTTCTAAAATTGAGGAGGTAATTAAAAAATCTGATTGTCAAATAAAAGCAATTATGCCCGTTGATTTATTTGGTTTACCAGCTAGGTATAGAGAGATAAATGAAATTGCTTCAAAGTTAAACATTAAAGTTATTGCAGATGCTGCACAATCCTTTGGAGCATCTAAAGATCATATAAATGTTGGACAATTTGCAGATATTACAACAACTTCTTTTTTCCCCGCAAAACCGTTAGGTTGTTATGGTGATGGTGGCGCAGTTTTTACAAATTCAGATAAATATAATGATATTCTAAGGTCTCTTGCTGTGCATGGTAAGGGTTCAGACAAATATGATAACATTAGAATTGGATTAAATTCTAGATTAGATACTCTTCAAGCCGCAATATTAATTGAGAAATTAAAAATTTTTGATGATGAAATTTCGTTAAGGAATTCAATTGCAGAACTTTATAGAAAAAATCTTAAAAATTTACCAGTAAGATGTCAATATATACCAAAAAATTACAAATCTGTATATGCTCAATTTTCAATCTTATTTGATAATATGAAATTGAGAGACAGAGCACAAAAATTATTAAAAAAACAAGATATTCCTTCAGTAATCTATTATTCAATTCCAGCTCATCTTCAGACTGGTTATAAATATCTAAACTATAAAATTGGAGATTTCCCTGTTTCTGAAGATTTAAGCAATAGAATCCTAAGCTTGCCAATGCACCCTTATTTAAATGAAGGAGAAATACAGAAAATAGTTGACACTATTAAACTTACTTTTAACTAAATTTTTAAACAAATTGGAGAAAATTATGAGAAGCGATAATAAGAAAGACATTAAAATTGGTGTAATTGGTAAAGGTTTTGTTGGTACAGCTGTATCTCATGGTTTTTCTCATCAAACTGGCTTTGGTGCGCAGATAAAAATTTATGATAAAGATCCTACAAAATCACAAAATTCACTTCAAGATACTGTAAATGATTCAGATTTTATTTTTCTTTCAGTTCCAACACCATCTTTTCCTGATGGATCTATAGATCTTTCAATAGTTGACGATGCTTTGAGTTCAATTGATGCCGTAAATAAAAATAAATCAAATATCATTCTATTACGTTCTACAGTAGTTCCTGGCACTACTCAGTTCTACCAAGATAAATATCCTAATTTAAGATTTGTATTCAACCCTGAATTTTTAACTGAAAGATCAGCTTCATTCGATTTTATAAATCAGACTAGAGTTATTCTTGGAGGTACTAAAAAAAATACTGAATTAGTAAAAAAATTATATAAAGAAAGATTTGGCGATTATATACCAGTTGTTGAAACAAATTTTGAAACTGCAGAATTAATAAAATATATGAACAACTTATTTTTTGCTACGAAAGTATCATTTTTAAATGAAATGAAACTTGTTGCTGATAAAGTAAATGTCAATTGGGATGAAGCCGTTAATGGTTTCATTTTAGATGGCAGAATAGGACATTCTCATCTATCAGTTCCTGGCCCTGATGGTAAGTTTGGTTTCGGTGGCAGTTGTTTTCCTAAGGATATTCAAGCTTTAATAAAGTTTGCTAATGATATTGGTGTCAAAATGAATGTTCTTGAGGGAGCATGGAAAACTAATCTAAAGGTTAGACCAGAAAAAGACTGGGAAAAACTAAAGGGTAGAGCTGTTTCTGAAGAATAATTATGATAAAATATGATGCAATATGGCTGACCGGTCAACCAGCAAGCGGAAAATCTACCCTTGCAAATTTGTTGTTAGACTATCTTTCAAAAGAAAATGAAAATAATGTTTATTTAAATATTGACGGAGATGATTTAAGAAATTTATTCCAAAATAAAGATTATTCTAGAACGGGTCGGGAGGCAAATATTAGACTTGGCATGAGCATTGCTGCCTATCTTATAAACAAAAAAATTACTCCGATTATTTCTTTGGTATCTCCATATCGTTCTTTGAGAGAAGAGTTTAAAAGCAAGTATAAAGTCTTAGAGGTGTATCTTCATACTACAGAAATCAGGGGAAGAGAAAGCTTTTTTGTTGCGGACTATGAACCGCCAAAAGAAAATTTTATTAATATGGATACTACAAATTTAACTGAAAAAGAAAGCCTTTATGAAATACTCGATGTTTATAGGTAGATGGCAACCTTGGCATAAAGGCCATAGATGGCTTATTGATAATAGGCTTAAAAAAGGCAAAAATGTATTAATATGTATTAGAGATATGCCGACCGATCAAAATAATCCTTTTACACCTATTGAGGTGAAAAATAAAATTGAAGATGAACTTCGAAGCTTTGTTGATGAAGGAAAAATTAAAGTTATAATAATACCAGATATTGAATCAGTGAACTACGGTAGAGGAGTAGGGTATGATATAATTGAGCATGTACCTCCAAATGCAATAGGTAAAATTTCTGCTACAAATATTAGAAAGAAATTACTAAATGATTCGAAAAAATAATATTAATGTTTTAATTACAGGATGTGGTGCGCCCGGTATTTCTGGTACAGTTTATTCCCTTAAACAAGAAAACAAATTTGTGAACATAAATATAATAGGCACAGATATAAATCCTGATGCAGTTGGTAAATTTTTTTGTGATATTTTTTATGTTATTCCTTCTTTTAATCAAAAAAAAGAGTATCTCAAAAAAATTCTAGAGATCTGTGATTCTGAAAAAATAAGTGTCATAATTCCACAGAATACACTAGAACTTGAGATTTTGTCCACTAATAAGGAAATATTTGATGACCAAAATATAAAACTTCTTTTATCAAAGAATAAATCTATTCAATTATCAAATAATAAAAATGAATTAATGAAGGTTGCTCAATCTATTAATATACCCTACCCGAAGTTTTCTCTTGTAGATAATATATATGATTTGGAAAAAAGTATTAAAAATTTAGGATGGCCTAAAAATAAAGTTGTTGTTAAGCCTCCAATTTCTAATGGGTCAAGAGGGGTAAGAATCATTGATGAAGAAATTGATTTGAAAAGCCAATTTTTTAATGAAAAACCCGGATCTCTTAGTTCTAATTTTGAAGCTCTAAAACTAATACTGGGCGAACAATTTGATGAATTATTGGTAATGGAATTTCTAGATGGAGAAGAATATACAGTTGATGTTATGAGAACGTCAGATAAAAAGATCGTTATTCCAAGATTGAGAGGATCAATTAAAAGTGGAATTACTTTTTTTGGCAAAATCGAAAAAAATGATTTAATAAAAGATTATAGTTTAAAACTTGCCGATGCAATTAATTTGGAATATTGTTTTGGATTTCAATTTAAGCTAAAAAATCAAATTCCATATATCATTGAATGCAATCCTCGAGTTCAAGGCTCTATGGTTATATCAACTTTAGGTGGTGCAAATATTATATTGAACAGCATATTATCAATTTTAGATTTGAAGACTTTAGAAATGAATTTAGACTACAGTACTACATTTACAAGATACTGGGGTGGTATTGCAATAAATAATCAAGGGAAAAAAATAATATGATTTATGGCATAGATATAGATGGAACAATATGTTCAACAGATTGTGAGTACTCAAATGCAAAGCCTTATAATGAAGTTATTCAAAAAATAAATTCACTTTACGATGATGGACATCAGATTATCTTTTTTACATCTAGAGGTTATAAATCTGGCATCGATTGGTATGATTTCACCAAAAAACAGATAGATTCATGGGGCTTAAAATATCATAAATTAATAATGGGTAAACCCCAGTTTGATATATTCATTGATGACAAAGCAATTTCAAATATCGAATGGTATAAAAAAAATAATATTAAGATTAAATAAAGCTTTTTATTGTTTTTTTAAAATGAACCTTATTTTCAATACTTTTTTTGACTAAATTATTTTCTAGAGTTAAATTGACATTTTCATAGCTATTTATCCACCATATTGGATGAATACAAAGTTGAATATTTTTATTATCTAAAAATTCTTTTGATTTGAGCGGATTACCGAATCGAAATGATCCACCTGAATCAGCAAAATAAGCTATTTTTTTAATATATTTTTTTTCGTAGGTATTAGAAATTTCAAAAAAATTTTCTGGATTTGCTAAAAAAGAACTATTTGGTCTGTGAATACTTGTTATATAAATATCTTCATTAAAAACATTATTGAAGATTTTTTTTTCCATAGCAAAACCTTTTTTTGGATTATCGTAAATACTTAAATCAAAATGTAAAGAGATTTGATGACCTAATTTTTTTATGCCTGTTACTTTTTTGATATTAGAATCACTTATTAAATTGTAGGATTGATTAGTTAGCAGAAAAAAATAAATTGATTTTAATCCAAGAGAATTTTCAATTTCAGCCATTTTTAATGCTAAATCAATATCCAAATCAACATCATGTCTAAGAATAATTTTATTTACACTTTTTTCTTTAAATTCATTAAAAAAAATAAATTCATATTTATTATCAAGAAATTTATTTAAAAAATTTTTATAGTTTTTTAAAGGCATATTTTTTTATTTATATATTATTAATATTTTATTATATGGTTAATTTAATGTCTATGAGTAAAAATAAAAAATTTTCAATTCACGAATCAAGCTATGTTGATAAAAATGTAAAAATTGGATACAATACAAAAATTTGGCATTTTTCACATATTCAATCTAATTCAGAGATAGGATCAAATTGTTCAATTGGTCAAAATGTAAACATTGCTAATAACGTTAAAATTGGAAATAATGTAAAAATTCAAAATAATGTGTCGGTTTATGAAGGCGTTGAGTTAGAAGATTTTGTTTTTTGCGGTCCATCTATGGTTTTCACAAATGTTACCAGACCGAGAAGTGAGTTTCCGCAAAGGGGCACAAAGCATTACAAGAAAACATTAATTAAAAAATCTGCAACCTTAGGAGCTAATTGTACAATATTGTGTGGAATTACTATTGGTAGATATGCCGCAGTGGCAGCTGGAGCTGTGGTTACAAAAGATATTCCATCCTATTCATTGTGGGTTGGAAATCCTGCAAGGTTTCACTGCTGGATTGATGAAAAAATGAACAAGGTGGAAATTGATAAGAATGGAAAAAGTCTCTGTAAAAAATTTTACATTCTAAATGATGAACTGATAAGAGTGAACAAGTAGTTTATGATAAATATTCATCTTTATCCAACTAAGATGACACATGAATCAAGAATTTTTAAAATCTCTGATTCAATAAATAGTCAAAAAATCTTTGATAAAATTATTTTATTAGGAATTAATTCAAACAATGATCTTCCTAAGTCTGAAAAAATCAGAGAAAATATCTATATAGAAAGAATGAATATTTCTTCAGAAATTTGGATCAGCGGTAAATCTTATGAAAAAATAAATGCATTAATCAAATTTTGGATACTATCCTTTTATAATCTTTTTAAAAAAAAACCTTCAGTAATTAATGTTCATAATCTAGCTTCTTTGCCTCCAGCAACTCTATGTAAATTATTTTTTAAAACTAAAATTGTTTATGATACCCATGAGCTAGAAACTGAACGACAGGGATGGAATAGTTTATATTTAGCGATATCAAAGTTTATAGAAAAAACTTTAATTTATTTCTGTGATGAGATAGTTGTTGTTACTCAACCTATTGCATCATACTATCAAGAAAAATATTCTATTAATCCTGTAGTTGTCCAAAATGTGCCAAAATATGTTGAAGTTGAAAAAAGTGATTATTTAAGAAAAAAATTTCAAATAAATGCAAATAAAAAAATTTACCTTTTCGTTGGTAATATAACTCTCAAAAGAGGAGTCAAAGGATATCTAGATTTTTTTTCCAAAACTAATTTACCAGTTAATTTAGTATTTTTGGGGGATGGTCTTGATATAGAGGTTGTTAAAGACTATGCAAATAAATTTGAAAATATATTCTATCACCCCTCAGTTTCATATGACAAAATATTTGATATCATATCTTCGGCTGATTTTACCTTATTATCCTTGTCTGTTGAAAATGAATCTTTAAGTTATCGTTATAGCTTACCAAATAAGCTATTTGAAAGTATTATGGCAGGTACGCCGGTAATCGGTGGTGGCTTACTTTATCAGTCAACTTTTGTTGAAGAAAACAAAATTGGATGTAATATTTCTAACAACACATTTTCAAGTATCGAGAAAGCAATAAATAGCTCACTCGATCTAGATAAGATAAAACTTTCCGAAAGATGTAAAGAACTATCCAAAGTCTATAATTGGGAAAACGAAGAAGAAAAAATAAAGAGATATTTATATAAGCTAGTAAATTAAAATTAATCAATTAATTTTTGATCGTTTTCTTGAACAGAAATAAAAATTAAATAGAAATAAATTAAGTACAATATGTATTCATGTATTACAAGAAAGGTTAAGAAAGTATAAAATTCCACTTGATAGAAATAAGCAAAAGTATATAGGATTATTGATGATGAAAAATATAGGTACTTCCATAAAGAACCTCTTTTAATAAAATTTTTAATTAGTAAAACTTGACTAAGTGTAGAAACAACGAATTGTATCAAGAAGATACAACCTAGATATTGTGCAATATTACCTGATTCCTTCCACTCTTCCCCAAAAATGAAAGGAAAAATAATTGGACTTAAAAAATATATTAAGATAAAAATAGGTAAAGCAATTGAAGATAACTTTTTTATGTTACTGATTAATAAAGGCTTAATTGGTTTATTGCAATTTATATATGTAGTTACATCCTTATAAAACACTTGACTAAATGAAACCCCAATTAATGAAGTTGGAATTGAAATTAATCTTGCAGCTAAAAAATACAAGCCATTTATTGATTCACCGCCAATGTAAAAAATAAATATTAGTGGTAATTGTTGGCTTATAGAATCAACCAAAGAAGCTGGAGCACTATATAAAGCAAAATCTTTATATTTTTTCATTAAATGAAATAAATACTTAAATGACAAGTTGTTTGAAAATAGTATTTGATGAAATCTATTTTTTAATAAAACTATATAAGTAACTATAAATCCACCCATATATCCAATTATTAAATTAGTAGAGGTGACAAAGTAAAAAGATAATATTGCTGGTAATATATTTTGAATTACAGCTCTTGATATTTTTGCTAAAGCGATAGATTTATAAAGTTCAAATCTTGTATTTAACATATTTAAAATATTGAATAATCCTATTAAAAATGATACAAGTGGAATAAGTATTAAAATATCTTTATTGATATTTAATATTAGACCCAATTGATTTTCAAAAAAAATAATAAGTAATGTGAAAATAGAAGTTACAAAAATCATTATTGCAGCACTTATTAATGAAAGATTTAAAGATTCCCGATCATTTTCTGGTTGTACTAATGCTATCTCGTACCGCCCTCCAATAACTGTAGATATGATAGATGAAATACCAAAAATAATAGCAAAAAGTCCAAAATCATCTGGATTATATATCCTAGAAAGGAGTGGAGTAAACCCAATAGTTATTAATTGAGCTACTGAAGTTCCAAAAATTAATATTGCAACTTTTTTATTCGACATTTATATAAAAATTTAACATTTATAATATCTAATAGTTTAGTTATAATTTATTAGAGTTTGTGATTAATTAAATTAAAGGATACTAATAATGTGTGGTATATCTGGTATAGTAGATAAAAATAATAATTCAGTATCACGGGAAAAAATTCAAAAGATAAATAACTTAGCTAATCACAGAGGTCCTGATGGAGAAGGATATTATCTAGGCAACAATTTTGCGATTGGGCATCGTAGATTATCAATTATTGATTTAAGTAGTTCAGGTGCACAACCTATGACCTATTTAGATAATTATGTAATAACATACAATGGAGAAATATATAATTATAAAGAATTAAAAATTGAGTTATCGGAACAAGGATATACATTTCATTCAAAAACAGATACCGAAGTCATATTAGCCAGTTATGATTGTTGGGGGAAAGATTGCGTAAAAAAATTTAATGGTATGTGGGCATTTACAATTTTTGATAAAAGAAAAAATATACTTTTTTGTAGTAGAGATAGGTTTGGCATTAAACCTTTTTATTTTTATCAGAACAAAGATTTTTTTGTTTTTGGATCAGAAATAAAGCAAATACTTCCTGAAGTCAATGATTTAAAAGTAAATAAAAAAATTCTTATTGATTATCTTTTAGAGGGATTAGAAGATCATTGTAATGAAACCTTCTTTGAAAATATTTTGAAGCTTGAGCAGTCCTGCAACCTCATATATGAACTATCTAGTCATGAATATAGAATTGAAAAGTATTTTGAACTTCATATAAATCAGGATATTAGAGATTTAAATGAAAATGATTCCATTAATCTTTATGAAAAAACTTTTTCAGATGCCGTTTCTTTGAGATTAAGATCGGATGTAAAAGTTGGAACATGTCTAAGCGGTGGATTAGATAGTTCAGCTGTAGTTGCTTTTGCTAATCAGAAAAAGAGTGGTAATACTTTTACAGCTATACATGGAAAATCTCATGATAAAAATAAAGATGAAAGTTATTTTGCAAAAAAAGTTTCAGAGCAACTAAACATAGATTTAAGTATTTATGAGACTTCTAATGAATCATTAATTAAAAATATTAATAACTGTATAGAAATTCTTGAAGAGCCATTTGGAGGTTTATCATGTTTGCTTTATATATTTGTAATGGATGAAGCTAAAAAAAATGAATTGGTAGTGTTACTTGATGGGCAAGGGGGAGATGAAACACTCTTAGGATATGAAAGGTACTTCAGTAATTATTTGAATTCGTTAAACATATATAGAAAGTTATTAGAGTTTTCAAACATATCAAATAATTCAAATCTTGGTATAGTTAATCTTTTAAAATATTGGATATTTTTTTCGATGAAGTCATTTAGAAAAATTATTTTATCAAAAAGAGCCAACTTTATTAAGAATAAATACAAAAAACTTTCAGCAAAAGAAAAAAATTCAAAAAAAACTTCTGATAAAATTTTTAATTTACAAATTAGTGAAATTACTAAAATTCAATTACCACACTTGCTACGATATGCAGATAGAATTTCTATGTCTAGATCTATAGAAAGCAGAGTCCCATTTCTTGATTACAGATTGGTTGAAACCGCTGTTTCATTAAAAACAGAACTTAAAATTAAAAATGGATGGTCAAAATATATACTAAGGAAAATAATTGACGATAAGCTAGATAAGGAAATAGTTTGGAGAAAAACAAAGTTTGGATTTGAAGCTCCACTTGACAGTTGGGAGAGCGAATTATTTTCTTCAATGAATTTCAAAGATGCTCTAAGCAACTCAAAAATTATTAATGAAATTTGTAGGCCATTTAAACTAGAAAATGTACCAAATAAAACTAAGTGGAGGCTGTACAACATTGCTAAATGGGAAGAATTTTATAATGTTAATATTGATTAATAACAACATATTTTATTTTCTCTTCTTTTATTCATCAAATTATAAATTTATATTTTAAAATGAGTTACAAAATAGATTTCAATTTTGAATCTTTATTAACGTTAATAAAAAAACCCAAGATAGTTTGTGCTATTATATTAGTAAATACAGCTATTTCATTAATTTTATATTTTCTAATTCCTAAAGAATACGTTTCATACGCTACAATTCTACCCTCATCTGATACTAATAATCCAGGGTCTTTACAGGCATTGGCAGCACAATTTGGTTACGGTTCTGGGAAAAGCGATAACCCGTTAATTGATCCTAAAGTAATAAAACAAATTTCTCAAAACGATAAACTATCAACAAAAATTTTAAGACATAGTTTTGCAAATGAAAATGAAAACCCGCAAGAAATTTTTTATTTCCTTTTTCCCAATTCAGATATAAATGATTTAAAAGATTTTGAATTAGGAAAAAATGCTCTTAATCGTGAGCATATTAATGTTTACCAGGACCTTGAAAGCTCATTAATATATATTAATGTAACAACCGATAATCCTCTTTTATCTTATGAGATATGCAAATTAGTTTTCGACTATACAATAAATATCATTAATGACATTAAATCAAAAAATATACTTAGCAAGCTCAATTATTTAAATGAAAAGACCGAAGATATAAAATTTGATCTTTCGGAAAAACAAAATTTATTAAGAGATTTTGAAGAAAAAAATATTTTATCGACATCTCCAATGCTTAGAATGGAAATCATTAAGCTTCAAACAGAAATCAATGTACTTACTTCTGTTTATTTGAGCTTAAGAACAGAGCAAGAGGCATTATCCATAGAAGTTAATGATAGTAATAACGAAATATATTTAATTGATGAGCCTTACCTCCCAATAAATAAAAATTTTCCTAGAATGAGAACTTTAATTTCTCTATTCATATTGCTTAACTTATTTAGTTTGTCCTTATATGTATTGAGAAGATCTGAGATTAAAAAAATTGATTTTTAATAGTAAAAATTTATTTTATTTAATTTTCTCAAGATTAATTATTGATTCCTCCTATTACTTCTTTGTATTAGATCTCTATAGATACATGGGATATATTGGAGATTTAAATCAATTTAAAATTAATTTCATACCATCATTATTGTTTTTAATTCCTTTTTTAATTAACCAGAAAAATAACCATGTATCTAGTTTTGCCATTTCTATTTTACTTATAGGTATTTTACTACCAGTAAGCAGTTTATTTGCCTTTGGAATGGTATCCTTACAATGGTTCTTAATTAATTTATTAGCTTTTTTATTTATTACTATTGCTAATAATATATTCATAAATGTTTCTTTTAATTTTTTGAAGTTTAAGACATTAAAACCCTTAAATGTTTTCTTATGCATATTTTATATTTTGTCAACTTTGACTTTTTTAACTCAATTTGATTTAGAGTTCGATTTTTCACTTTTTTCTTTAGCAACTAATTTAATTTACGATCAACGTACTAGGTTTTTTTCTGATGACATCAGTTATTTGATGTATATTTTTATGGGTGTTGGTCCCACAATCTTACTTTCTTTTTCAATTATTTATAGAAAATATTTTATTACGTTTTTATCTCTGTTATTGCTTTCAATTATTTTTTTAGCTACAGCTCAAAAATCTATATTATTTACTTATTTCTTGTACTTAGGTATTATTTTTATTGATAAGATTAAAAAAGGTATTCCTGACCAATTAGATTATATTAAAGGATATATATCTATTGTTTTTTGTGGCCTTGGAATATATTTACTTAATACATCAAGCTATTTATTTGCTTCTTTGCTATTAAATAGACTTATTTATACCCCACAATTAGTTTCTTCATTCTATTACACTTATTTTAATACCCATGATTATACATATTTTTTAGATACTAGCTTTGTAAGCGCATTTTACGGTAAATCTTATTTTACAAATTTGCCTAGAGAGATTGGTCGTATTTTTGTTGATATTGAAACTAGTGCTAATACTGGAATAATTTCAGACGGCTATGCAAAGATGGGGATAGTAGGAATTTTTGTAGTATGTATTCTTTTTTTAATCAGCTTAAGAATCATAGATTCAATGTCTATCAATAAAAATTTTTTATTTACAAAATTGATAATAACCTATCCAATATTTAGCTTAATTAATTCATCATTTTTTACATCGATTTTAACAAATGGTTTATTATTTTCATTAGCAATATTAATGTTGATTCCAGAAAACAATAAAATTAATGAGCAAAGCAATTAAAATTAAAATTTTAGATTCTAAGTTATCAAATGTTAACTCTGTAAAAAATATGATTGACTGGATTGGGTATGATGGCGTGATTGTTGAAGATTTAAAAAAAATAAATTCAGAAGACCGTGTTATTTTACCAGGCATTGGCCATTTTGGCAAAGCAATGGATATTTTAAATGAACGTGGCATTATAGATCAAATTAAAGAAGTAGCATTAATTAAAAAGAACCCGATTTTGGGTATTTGTTTAGGCATGCAACTTTTGATGGATAAAAGTGAAGAATCTCCTAATTCTAAAGGTTTGGGTTTAATAAGTGGTTCTGTCAAAAAATTTAATTTTTCAAAAAATGAACTTAAAGTCCCGCATGTTGGCTGGAATAATATTCAATTTAAAAAAAATCATTCTTTCATGAATGAATTCGATATTAAAAAATCAAGATATTATTTTGTTCATAGCTATTTTGTTGATTGCGATAACAATAATGATGTGCTTGCAGAAACTTCATATGGCATCAACTTTTCTTCGATTATTAATAAAAATAATATTTTTGGATTTCAATTCCATCCGGAGAAAAGCTTGAAATATGGAGCAAGATTACTTAAAAATTTTTGCGAGTATGAAGTATGAAAAGAATAATTCCAATCTTGTTACTAGAAGAACAACTATTGTACAAAACTATTAATTTTAAAGATAAAACATATATTGGAGATCCTTTTGTTGCTTTAAAAATTTTTAATGAAAAAGAGGTTGATGAGCTAATGATTCTTGACATAAATCAATCCATCGATGAGCCAGATTATGATTTTTTGTTCGATTTAGCAAGTGAAGCATTTATGCCTTTATCTTATGGTGGAGCAATCAAGGATATTAAAACTGCTGAAAAAATTTTTAGAATAGGTTTTGAAAAAGTTGTTATCAATAGTGCAAACATTAATGACTTTAGCTTAATTGAAGAGATTGCATCAAGATTTGGTAATCAAGCTGTTGTTTGTTGTGTTGACTATAAGACTAATTTTTTTGGAAAAAGGATTTGTGTTTTTAATAATGCTAGAAACAGTTCAAATATAAAAATTATTGATTTTATCGAACAGGCTATTAAAGCAGGTTCGGGTGAAATTGTTTTACAGAGTGTAAACAATGAAGGTACAATGGAAAAAATGGATCTGGAATTTATTGAGAAAATTGTGAATTCTTGCTCTGTACCAGTTATTGGAACTGGTGGAGCACCATCTCATGAATATGTTAAGGAATTCTTTCAAAAAACAAATGCATCTGCAATTGCTGCAGGAAGCATATTTGTATACCACGGTCCGCATAAAGCAGTATTAATTAACTACCCATCTTATGAAATGAAAACTAAATTAACATCACCATGATTATTGATAATAAAGTTTGTAGTTATTGTGTAATGGATACAACTGTCCCAGATATATTTTTTGACAATAAACATCAATGTCAATATTGTAAAAATCATATCAAAAGAATTAAAAACGAAGGAAAGGATAGCTCTGACTATCTAAATAGTACTGTAAAGAGAATCAAAGAAAAATCAAGAAATAATCCATATGATTGTATCATTGGAGTTAGTGGAGGAGTTGACAGTACATTTGTTGCATATTACCTCAAAAGAGTACTGAATTTAAATCCGTTAGCAGTACATTTAGATAATGGATGGAATTCTGAGCTTGCTGTTGAAAATATAAGAAAATGTCTTGATGAGTTAGATATTGATTTAGTTACTCATGTCATCGATTGGAAAGAATTTAAAAGTATTCAAAAAGCTTTACTTAAATCTTCAATAAATAATTTAGAAATAGCAACTGATCATGCAATTCACGCAATATTAATCAAAACAGCTGCAAAGAAAAAAATTAATTTTATTATTAATGGTAATAATACCGCGTCCGAAGGCATTATGCCTTTATCTTGGATGGAATCAAATCATAATAAATCTTTAATCACTTCAATATATAAAAAATTTTATCCAAATAACAAAATTCGTTCTTTGCCTACAATTTCATTGATAGAGTTTTTTTATTATTTAATAGTAAAAAGAATTAAATATATCCCATTATTAAATTTTATTAAGTATGACAAAAAAAAGGCAATTGATATATTGCAAAGTGAAGTCGGGTATAAGCCTTATGTTTACAAGCATTATGAGTCAATAATTACAAGATTTTTTCAAGGATACATTCTCCCAAAGAAATTTAATATTGATAAAAGAAAAGCCCATTTTTCTTCTTTGATAGTATCTAAGCAAATGACTAGAGATGAAGCATTAATAGAGTTAAAGAATGATCCATACGGAGACATTGCTCTTATGGAGCAAGATAAAAAGTTTTTCTTAAAAAAATTAGATTTTAGTGAATCAGACTTTCAAAGTATAATTGAAGAAAATCCAAAGCCTGCTACAATTTACGCTCCCAAAAGTATTAAACTTTTTAAAAATCTTTATAAATTATCTGGTTTAATAAGAAAATTTACTAGATAATGAATTTACTTTTTATTAATCATTTTGCTGGAATACCAAAAAAAAGTGATGCGTCATTAAGACATTTTAATATTGCTAAATTTCAGCAGAAATATAATAATCAATGCTCAATAATTACTTCTTCAAAATCATATCAAAGCCAAGAAAAGTTCATTGAAAAAGAAAAAAACATTGATGGAATTAATTATTTTTTTGTCGATGAATTTTCTACAAAAAGAAATAATCTTTTTATAAAATTAATCAGGATGTTTTCTTTTGGAATAAATCTATTCTGGTATTTCAAAAGAAATTCTAGTAAACATAATCCAGATATAATATATGCAAGTAGTCCAGATTTAGTTACATGTTTAGTTGCCTATTATTTTAGTAAAAAGAAAAAAGCAAAATTTTTTTTTGAGGTAAGAGATATTTGGCCACTATCTCAAATTCAGCTTCATAATTTTAATAAAAATCATCCAATGATTTTATTTTTAAGACAAGTTGAATTATTTCTCCATAAAAAAGCAGATAAAATTATAAGTAATTTATCTAACTATAATCTGTATTTGGAAGATAAAAAAATTAAATACAAAGAATTTATTTATTTACCACAATTTTTGGATACACAATACTATAATCAAAATTATATTAAGTGTGACATCTCAAATGAACACAAAAAAATATTTGAATCTTATGATAACGTTTGTGTTTATGCAGGGACTATTGGGAAATATTACGGATTAAATTATATGATTGATTCAGTCAGATTATTTAATTACCAAAAAAAATCTAAATTAGCTTTGATTTTAGTTGGAGATGGTGATTATAAACTAAAAGTAAAAGATTATTGTAAAAAAAATAATATCGATGACATTTTTATAATAGATAATCAAAGCAAATCTTATCTTTTTAGTCTAATCGATAGATGTTCTTTTTCAATAGTTTCATTTCCAGAAAAAGAAATTTATAAATATGGTATTGCTTCTTTAAAAATGTTTGATTATTTGTATACGGGAGTACCAATTCTTATGATAGGGCCATTTGCTAAATATTCAATATTAAAAAAATCTAAATATCAGTTTAAATCTTTTTTTGGGGATATAGATGAAATGATAAAGCAATATGAAAATATTTGTAATTTAGATTTGAATTCTAAAAACCAAATAAATGATGATTATAAAAATATCTTAACTAACTATTCTTCTCTAAAATCTACTGAATCCATTATTTCAGACATTTTTAATATTTAAAATTTCATAATAACATATTTTTACCTACATTTTGTTTGGTATGCAAAAAAAAATAATACTGTTTGGTGTTGGATATTGGGGTAAAAATCATTTAAGAGAACTTAGTTCCAGTAAAAAAGTAAGCTCAGTTTTTGTTGTAGATCCACTATATGATCAAAATATTGATTTAGTCAAAAATTATCCTCATGTAAATTTTTTTAAGTCATTCGATGAAATTGTAGATAAACAAATAAATGCAGATGGTGCAATTATAGCTACTCCTCCTCATACACATTTTGATATTGCAAAAGATTGTTTAAATAATGGTTTACATGTTTTAGTCGAAAAACCAATGGTTAAAAAATTATCTCAGCTTGAACAGCTAAAAGAGATTTCAAAGAATCGTTTATTAATGTCTGGCCATACTTATCTATATAATCCAGCGATTACAAAAATTAAAGAAATAGTTGATTCTGGTATTTTAGGTGACATAATGTTTATCCATAGTCAAAGACTAAATTTTGGAATTATGAGAGATAACATTGATGTTTTCGAAAGCCTAGCGCCTCATGATATTAGTCTGGTACAATTTTTCTTAAATGATCAAGCATACCTAAAAATATCCCATGAAAAATCTAATTTCACTTTTTCTCCTTATAATGATTTTTCATCGACGCACATTGAGTATAGCAATAATATTTATGCTAAGATTGATGTAAGTTGGCATTATCCTGAAAAAGTAAGGAAGCTATCTATTATTGGTAAAAATAAAACAATTGTGTTTGATGACGTCAGTAAGAAAATATTTTTACATCATACAAAAATTGATTCAAAATATAATCATATAAATGATGGTATAGATGAAATTGAATTTGATAAAGATTTATCACCATTAACCAATGAAATAAATAGTTTTATTGACTATTTTGAAAATCCTTCAGCTTGCATTACTGGGTACAATCATACAAAGAATGTTATAAGAGTTTTAGAAGATTATTAATAATATGTATCTTTTTTTCAAAAACTTAATGGATCGAACAACTGCTTTATTATGTTTAGTTTTTTTGTCTCCAATATTCTTTTTTACAGCAACATTATTATACTTATTTTATGGCAGTCCAATCATTTTTCCTCAAGAAAGACTTGGTATCAATAAAAAGATTTTTCTGATATATAAATTTAGATCAATGAAATCAATCGCAAGTGATGAATATAAAGAATTCCCAGATAATGCAAGGTTAACTCCTCTTTATAGATTTATTAGAAGATTTAAAATAGATGAATTGCCTCAACTTTATAACATATTAATTGGAGACATGTCATTTGTAGGCCCTCGCCCATGGATGCCAGCAGTAATAAAACAATTTTCCATTTCAAATGAAACTCGCTTTAATGTTAAGCCAGGATTGACTGGATTAGCACAAATAAATGGTAACACCCACCTTTCATTTAATGAAAGACTCAAATATGATATTAGATATATTAGTCAAATTTCTTTATTTTTAGATTTAAGAATAATATTGTCCACCTTTGCTATAGTTTGCTTTGGAGAAAAGTGGGGATTAAAAAAATGAAAGTTGCACTTATAGGAGGAGTTAATTCTAGTTTCGTATGCCTCCAAAAACTAAAAAAACATAACCTAAATATTGTTAAAGTTTATGGCTACAAACCAAAGAACATGCTAAATGTAAGTTCATATAATGATTTAAAGCCATTTTGCGAAAAAGAACAAATTAAATTCAATTATTTTGAAAAGATAAATGATTTTTGTGACGAAATTCAAGATTTGAATTTAGATATTTTATTTGTTGTGGGTGTTTCTCAGTTAGTTAATGAGAAAATAATTAATGCAGCTAAAATAGGCTCAATTGGCTTTCATCCAACAAGATTGCCAAAGGGAAGGGGAAGAGCTCCAATAGCATGGCTTGTAAATGAATTGCAAGACGGTGCAGCAACATTTTTTGTTCTAGAAAAGGACGCTGATTCAGGAGGTATACTTCACCAAGAAAATTTTAAGGTTAAAAAGAATGATACAGCAAAAGAAGTTGAGGAAAGTTTATTAAGTGCAATGAAAATTTCCTTGGATAAGCTTCTTCCAAAATTAATTGAAGGATGGTGGAATCCAAAAATACAAAATGAATCAGAAAAATCTGAATACGGAGCTAGAAAACCAAATGATGGACTTATTTCGTGGAATGATTCTGCTACATCAATCGAAAGACTGGTAAAAGCAGCAGCTCATCCTCATCCTGGCGCCTTTACATTCTATGGTTCAAATAGACTAAAAATAAATAATGCATGTGTTGAAAATGAAATTAATATAAAAGGTGTAAAAGGAAGAGTTTTGAAATTAAATGAAAACAAGTGTTTGGTTCAAACAGCTGATGGTATTATTTGGATAGAAATTGATAATTTTAAGTCATATAATATTAGAGTTGGATCACTTTTTGGTTACAAGTTAGATCTAGAGGTTTTTAGACTTAAACAAGAAGTAGCTAAACTTAAAAAACAATTAAAGAAAAAAAATGATTAATAATATTTTAGTAATAGCCCCCCATGCAGACGATGAAGTTTTAGGCTGTGGTGGAACGATATATAAACATCACTTAAATAAAGATAATGTTTACGTTGCTATAATGACAGATGCATCTAAAGGCGCACCTGAAATTTTTTCCAATCAAGATATTATTAAAATTCGTAAAGAAGCTTTAAAAGCACACAAAATTTTAGGTGTAACTGAAACAATTTTTTTTGATTTTCCAGCACCAAAATTAAATCAATACCCTATATATAAAATTGCTGAAAAGATTAGATTATTAATAAAAAAATTGAAAATTGATATTATTTATATACCTCACAGGGGAGATTTGCACAAAGATCATGAAGCAATTTATGACGCTTCACTTGTGGCAGCAAAACCTTTGCCAGCTCAAAGTGTCAAAAAAATATTTGTCTATGAAACTCTTTCAGAAACAGACTGGAGCGATACAGTTAGTTCTAATGTTTTTGTTCCAAGATATTTTAATGTTATTAAAAAATCTGTACTCAATAAAAAAATTGCAGCAATGAAATGTTTTGAGAGTCAATTAAAAAACCCTCCTAATTCAAGATCTTTAGAAAACTTAAAGAATCTTTCATCAGTTAGAGGTTCTACTATAGGTAGTAACTATGCCGAATCCTTTGATATTGTTAGGATTATAAAAAAATAAATGAAAATAATTAAGCCAGATATTAGCAGATTTAAAAATTGGAAAATGCCTTTAATGAGTCATGGAAAATCCACTAAATATGGATGGATTGTACATCATCCTGAAAATTTAAAATTAGGAAGATTTACAGATATTGGAGCATTTACATATTTGAATGCATTGTATGATATTGAAATTGGTGAATATGCTCAGTTCGGTTCTCATTGTTCGATATATTCATACTCATCAATCGATGAAAAAAAAGGAAAAGTAATAATTGGATATAATGCAAGAATAGGTTCGCATACAACTATTATGCCAGGAATAACAATTGGAGAGAATTCAATAGTGGGTGCAAATAGCTTTGTCACAAAAGATATACCTAAAAACACTTTTTTTGCTGGATGTCCAGCAAGATTAATCAAGGAATTACATGAATAGTTGGCCTCACTTTGATAACGAAGATATTAAAAAAGCTTCAGAAATTCTCAAATCAGGAAAAATAAATTATTGGACTGGTTTGGAAGGTAGAGAATTTGAAAAAGAATTTTCATCTTATGTTGGAGTTGAACATTCCGTTGCAATAGATAATGGCACCAACGCTTTAATTCTAGCTGCTCATGCCTTAGGTATATCAAAAGGTGACGAGGTAATTATGAGCCCTAGAACATTTGTTGCTTCTGCATTTAGTATAATGCACCTTGGAGCAAAACCTGTTTTTATAGACATTGATAGAAATTCACAAAATATGGATTCAAACTTAATTGAAGCCGCAATTACTCCTAACACTAAAGCAATAATGGCTATCCACTTAGCTGGATGGCCATGTGAAATGGATAAAATTCAAGAAATTTGCGATCAACATAATTTATTTTTAATTGAGGATTGTGCTCAAGCTCATGGAGCCAAATATAACAATAAGTCTGTTGGATCATTTGGGGACGTTAATGCTTGGTCTTTTTGCCAAGATAAAATAATGACAACAGCTGGAGAAGGTGGAATGGTTACTACAAATAATAAAGACTATTGGTCTTCAGTTTGGTCTTTTAAAGATCATGGTAAAAACTATGACACTGTTTATAATAAAGAACATCCTCCAGGATTTAGATGGCTGCATGAAGATCATGGCACAAATGCTAGAATGACAGAAATTCAATCTGCTATTGGACGTCTTCAACTAAAAAAGTTAGACATGTGGATTAATCAAAGAACACATTTATCTAATATATTTAATGATGCCTTTAAAGATTTAGATGGATTAAGAATCACTTTACCACCATCTCACATCAAGCACGCATATTATAAATATTATGTTTTCACTGAGCCCAAAAAGTTAAAATCAGATAAAGATAGAGATTTCATTATGAATTCACTAAATGATTTGGGAATTGCATGTTATAGTGGAAGTTGTAGTGAGATTTATAAAGAAAAAGCATTTGACAAAATGTTTTCTAATCAGAAACCTTCATTAAAAGTTGCAAAAGAGCTTGGTGAAACATCTCTAATGTTCCTCGTTCATCCAACTATCCACGAAGATGATATTTATAAAATTTGTGAACAAACAAAGAAAATTATTAAACAATGTCAAAGATGAGGAGTTAAGATATGCATGAATATACTAAGCCATTTATTAAATTTTTCATTGATATATTTATCTCTTTATTTTCATTAATAATTTCTTACGCTTTCTTATATAATTTTCAATTTATTGGGAATAACACTATTGATATTTTATCTCAATTTAGCCTCTTTACTTTGGGATACATGATTTCCTCATATTTAACAAAAAACTATGCATCGGTTTGGGCATATGCGAGTTTGAATGAAGTTTTCAGATTAGCATTGAATGTTTTAATATCCTTCCTCATTCTATTTATTTTTGCTTTTGTCTTGAGGTTAGAGGTTAATTATAAAGTACTAATCCTTTTTTATCTTTTATTTGGTTTTTTTGCGGCGAATGCGAGACTTTTAAGAAGATTCATTAAAGAAAGAGAAGATATTTTACATGGAACAAAGAAAACTATCATTGTTGGGGCCAATAAAAAAACTAATGAATTTTTAAAAAATCCTCATAATAGAAGTTCATATAACATTGTTGGAATTTTAGATGATAAGTATGATAAAGGAAAAAAAATTTTTAATTATAACGTAATTGGTACTACAGCTGATTTAAAAAAAATCATTAAACAGTTAGATATTGAAATTGTTATATATTCAGGAATCTTTGATAATAATCTTTTTCTAAAAAAGAGTTTTATGAGAGAAGTTATTAATTTAAGTGTATCATTTTTAACTATTGAGCAGTCTTTAAAACAAGATATTCCCTTGTCACTTTCAAGCATGAATCAAGTTAGGGAAATAGAGGATACACTTTTACATAAAGTGGATTCTGAAAAGTCCAAGAATATATTAGTTACTGGCGGAGGAGGCTATATTGGCATTCATTTAGTTAAGATGCTTTTAGATGATGACTATAATGTAACAATTTTGGATAATTTCACATTTGGCAAAAGTTCCATTAATAACATAAAAGATCACCCAAAATTAACTGTTATTGATGGGGATGTGGCAAATATTAAAGATTTAGTAAAAGCAGTGAAAAATAATAGATATGTCATTGCACTGGCAGCGATTGTAGGTGACCCTGCTAGTAGCATTAATGCTGAGGAAACACTTAATTTAAATTATGAGAGCTCAAAAATTTTAACAGAAATATGTAATTTTTACGAGGTTGAAAAGTTAGTTTTTGCATCAAGTTGTAGTGTTTATGGTGCAAGCACTTCTGGATATTTGACGGAAGATTCTCCGTTAAATCCTGTATCACTTTATGCGAGGACTAGAATATATTCTGAAAACTATATTTTAGATAATAGTAAGATTACTAGTCCAACAATATTAAGGCTTTCAACGGTATTTGGCTTTTCACCAAGAATGAGATATGATTTAGTTGTAAATACCTTATTGATAAGAGCATTACGAGATAAGAAATTTAGTGTTTTTGGAGGAGATCAGTGGAGACCCTTTGTCCATTGCAACGATGTTGCAAGAGCATTCAAATTAGTTATTGAATCAGATAAAAAAGTGACTCACAAACAAATATTTAATGTTGGTTCAGATGACATGAATTTCACAATTGATCAAATTGGAGATAAAGTATCAGCAAAATTCCCAGAGGCAGAATACAATACTGTAGATGAGGATGTTGACAAAAGAAATTATAAAGTCTCATTTAATAAAATTTTTACACAATTAGGATTTGAGAAAAATTATGATATTGAAATGGGTTTGGATGAAATGATAGAAAAAATTAATGAAGACGATTCATTATTAGATTATGAAGACAAAGTTTATTCAAATTTTTCTCAACTTAAAGATTCATTTTCGGAATCATAGTTTGAACAACTAATTCTCCAATTGCTAATGAAGCTGTAAGACCTGGTGAATCAATTCCTATCAGATTAATTAAATTCGGAAATCCGTTTTTGTTCTCTTCGTTTATATAAAATTCAGAAAAACTATCATTTGTAAAAAAAAGTTTTGGTCTTACGCCTGAATAATCAGGAGTCAAATCATCAAACTGTAAATCTTTTATATAGTCCTTAGCACTATTAAAAAATTTACTTTGGGAATTTTCATTTACGATATAATCAAAATTATTTGCTTCAACTTTTTCATAATCAGGTCCTATTTTGGTTCTACCTGTCGAATCAAAACTTATATGAATGCCTAAAGAGTCATCTGGCTGTGGAAGAGAGTAAACTAATCTGTTAAATCTATTTCTCCACTTTGAACTTAATGCAAAATAGGAACCTTTATAAAATTTTAATGATGGTATTTTAAGATTTTGATTCATTATTTTTTTTGCAATAGTGTAACTGTTTAATCCTGCACAATTAATAATACTTAAAGTATTAATTGTCTCAATTTCTTTATTTTTCCTTTGAATTTGTAATTGATATACATCTTTTCTTTTTTTTATTTCAATAGCATTACTTTCAAAGATAAATGTGCAATAATCTGAGGCAATTCTAAACAAATGATTCATATAGTCATGTGAATCAATTACTCCAGAGGATTCAATATATATAGATTTATATGAAATTATATGTTGCTCCATTTTTGAAGATTGTTCAGATGTTAAAACATCAAATTCGATTTCTTTTTTTATAAGTGATTCAGTAAATGAGTTAAAATTATCAATTTCTTGTTCTTTTGATACAACAATTTTGCCACAATTTTTGTACCAAATCTTATTTTCATCACAAAACTTATAAATCAGTTCATTACCTCTTTGGCATAATTGATATTTTAGGCTGTCTTGCGGATTGAAAATTCCAGAATGAATTACCTCACTATTCCGACTTGAAGTAACCTTTCCAAAATTATCTTCTGAATCAATAACAAGTACATTCAATTTTGTTTTTGATAAAAAATGAGCAATAGATAAACCTACAACCCCAGCACCAATTACTGTTACATCAAATTCTGGTTTTTTTGACATTAGTACCTATATTCATCTTTTTTAAATGGACCGTCTACATTTACGCCAATGTATTTTGCTTGGTCTTTAGAAAGCTTTGTTAAATCTGCATCAAGATGTTTTAAATGAATTCTAGCAACTTCTTCATCTAGCTTTCTAGGCAAATCATATATTCCAGTCGCAGGTTTATTTTTTGCTAAAAAAACTTGAGCTAATACTTGATTTGAAAATGATGTTGACATAACAAAACTTGCATGTCCTGTTGCACATCCTAAGTTAACTAGCCTACCTTCAGCTAAGATAAATATTTGCCTACCATTCTTGAAAGTGTATCTATCAAGTTGAGGTTTTATTTGATCTCTTTTTGCATTTGACTTATTTAATGCATCTATTTGAATTTCATTATCAAAATGTCCAATGTTACAAACTATAGCTTGATCTTTCATTTTTTTCAT
>Ga0163109_10000799_pt1 | contig 24898 bp, 19 predicted proteins | sample CRUFie1St13metaG_FD_108704 | JGI IMG/M metagenome (GOLD analysis project Ga0163109, IMG submission 108704) | Marine microbial communities from the Costa Rica Dome - CRUD Field 142mm St13 metaG | ecosystem: Environmental > Aquatic > Marine > Oceanic > Photic zone | place: Costa Rica: the Eastern... | reverse complement strand
GGAATAACCGATCACAGCCAAAACCGCCGCCAACACGGTTAGATCAAAATCGAGATCGAAAAGCGCAAACACCCCAAGAACGATGAGTACATCGTGCACCAGCGCAACTACCGCACCGACGGAGAACTTAAACTGAAAACGAAAAGCAACGTAAAACATTACAATGCCGAGCGCTAGTAGAAGACCCAGTCCACCCTGTTCTCTGAGCTCTTCTCCAACTACGGAGCCGACAAATTCTGACCGGAGCAATTGTGCCTCGAAGCCGGCTGATTGGAGGGCTGCAAATATCTGATCTCCCGCTTTGGGAGCATCATCTTGGGCGATACGAATGACTACATCTGTAGGCGCCCCAAATGCCTGTACGACGGCGTCCTTGAAACCTGCATTACCAAGGGTCTCACGAACCTTCTCCAGAGCCGGTTCGCTGGCAAACTCAAGCTCGACCAAGGACCCACCGGTGAAATCAAGGCCGAAACTCAAACCATCAAAAGCAAGCAGCGCGATCGAACAAATGACAAATATTAACGATAGTATTGAGCTGATTTGGCGGCCTGCCATAAAGTCAATAGATGGGGTTCCAATTCGCATGGTCACAGAGCCCACTTTGGTAGATAGCGATGACCAAAAAGTCCTTCAATCAAGAGGCGCGTGATGAGAGTCGCTGTAAAGAGCGACGTGCATATACCAATAGCTAAAGTGATCGCAAATCCCTTCACAGGGCCGGAACCAATACCTGCAAGAATGATCGCAACTAAAAGCGTGGTGATGTTTGAATCTAGGATAGTAACAAAAGCTCGCTCAAAACCAACGCGGACCGCTTGCGGGTCGGCAAGTCCCCTCACTCTCTCCTCACGGATTCTCGAAAAGATGAGCACATTCGCATCAACCGCCATACCCACAGTGAGAACAATCCCAGCAATACCAGGAAGCGTAAGAACAGCTTGTAGCAGGCTCATGACAGCAACCAACAATACAACGTTGACAGCTAAAGCCAAATTGGCAATGACACCAAAGCCTCTGTAAGTGGCTAGCATAAAAACCATAACGAGGATAAACCCTGTGACCAAAGAGTTTATCCCAGACCTAATGTTTTCTGCTCCCAAACTTGGTCCAATGGTACGTTCTTCCACAAAATAAATGGGCGCGGCCAACGCACCGGCGCGCAGCAATAACGCAAGTTCTGATGCCTCTCTTGCACTGTCGAGACCCGTGATCCGAAATTGGTTCCCTAACACCGCCTGAATCGTTGCGAGTGAGATGATCCCCTGCTCTTTATATCGTATTTTTTTCCTTTCACCAGTCGAACGATCCACGTCGTCTCGAGTCCTTGACTCGATGAAGATTACAGCCATACGGCGTCCAACAGACGTCTTCGTCACATCAGCCATTCGGCGTCCGCCCGAAGCATCAAGACTAATATTGACCTGAGGCATCCCGTTCTCATCAAAACTGGAGCGCGCATCACTCACTGAATTCCCCGTGGTGATGATATCTCGCTCAAGTTGGGCAACTCCCTCATTGGCTCGAAACTCGTACCGCTGTGTCTCACGAACCGGTGAATCAGGCAGAGCCTCTAGCCGAAACTCGAGATTCGCGGTGGCGCCAAGAACGCGCTTTGCTGTTGCCGTATCTTGGACCCCTGGAAGCTCTACGACGATACGACTCCGTCCTTGGCGTTGAACCAAGGGTTCAGAGACCCCAAGCTCGTTCACGCGATTCCTGAGTGTAGTCAGATTTTGACCGACCGCATAATCTTCTATCTTGGTTTGTTCACCATCTGCAAGCAACAAACTCGCGAAAGCTGCGTCATCATCAGCTTCACGATAAGCAAACACCCCTTGATATTCAGATCGAATCCGTTCGACGCCTCGAATACGGGCCTCTTGGTTCAAAAACCGAATCTCAAGTTCACCATCTGCCCCAACATCAACAGAGCGGAAGCGAATACGGTCTTTCCTTAACATCTGTTTAATTTCGGACGCGTAGGCCACCAACCGCTGCGAAACTGCTGCTTTGAGATCCACTTCCATCAGGAAATGAACTCCACCTCGAAGATCGAGGCCTAATTTCATTGGACTAGCGCCAATCAGTTGAAGCCAATCTGGTGTAGTGGGGGCGAGGTTAAGTGCAGTAATGAAGTCAGAACCTAGCGTCGACTGCATCAGGCTTTTAGCCTTGATCTGTGTTTCTACCGAGTCAAAGCGAAACAGAGCCTGAGAGTTCCCAAAATCTGTAGCTACCGGTTCAATTCCAGCTTCTCTTAACGCATCCTGTAGGCGTTCCACATCTGACTCACCTAAAGCTACCGTCGCACGATTTGATGAAACCTGTACCGCGGGATCGTCCGGAAAGCCGTTCGGAAGCCCATACAATATGCCTAGGGAAAGGGAGACGATCACAAAGACCGTCTTCCAGAGAGGGAGGCGATGACTCACAGAATTTCCAATTACGCCTTCAAGTCTTTCAAAGTGCCCTTAGGGAGCAACACGGCCACCGCCGGCTTTTGCACTAATACTTCAGTCCCGTTCGCAATTTCAAGAGTGATCACTTCCTCAGAAACCCTAGTAATTCGGCCCATGAGACCACCGCCCGTCGCTATTTCATCGCCCTTCGCCAAGTTCTCGACAAGGTTCCTGTGCTCTTTTGCGCGCTTTTGCTGTGGTCGCCACAGCAGGAAATAAAAAATGGCAATAAAACCAACCAGCATCAGAATTTGAAACATTGGATCGGGTCCAGCTGGTGCCGCATTAGCGTATGCATTCGAAATCATATCAACATCATCCGTTGAAGTTATAAAACTCGCGTAAAAGTACAGGTTGGCGAGGATTTGAGCAACAGTGATTCATCTAATACCTCAATACCGAAGCTTCTAGTCCGCGTCTCGAATAAAAATCAGCGACAAACATATCAAGTTTTTCATTCTCTATCGCAGTCCTCAGGCCCGCCATCAGCCGCTGGTAATGACGCAGGTTATGGATGGTATTAAGTGTGGCGCCAAGAATTTCTCCGCACTTATCTAGATGATGAAGGTAAGCACGGCTGTAGTTCTGGCACGTGTAACAATCACAAGTCTCGTCAATCGGCACCTCATCGGTTCGGTTAGCAGCATTTCGCAGTTTTAGAATACCGGTATCTATGAATAAATGACCATTCCTTGCGTTACGAGTCGGCATCACACAGTCGAACATGTCAATACCTCTACGAACCCCTTCAACCAAATCTTCAGGCTTACCAACACCCATAACGTATCGTGGCTGATTATCTGGTAATTTTGGCGCGATATGACGCATCACCTTAAACATTTCTTCTTTGGGCTCCCCGACAGATAAACCCCCAACCGCATAGCCATCGAAACCCATTTCGGTCAGAGCATCCAAGCTTCGGTCTCTTTGATCCAAAAACATCGAGCCCTGCACAATGCCGAAAATTGCTGACGGTGAATCTCCGTGAGCGATTAGTGACCGCTTGGCCCACCGCAGACTCAATTCCATCGACTTCCTAGATTCATCGTACGAAATCGGATACGGTGAACATTCATCAAATATCATCACAATATCAGCACCAAGCTGACGTTGTACGGCCATCGAGCGCTCCGGGTCGAGCCACACTTCAGACCCGTTCACCGGGCTTTGGAAGCTCACACCGTCCTCTGTAATCATCCTCAACTTACCAAGACTGAACACCTGAAACCCACCCGAATCGGTCAAGATAGGCTTATCCCAGTGAATCATCTTATGCAGACCACCCAGCGAAGCCACCTGCTCAGCACCTGGACGCAACATCAAATGAAAAGTGTTTCCTAATAAGATTTCTGCGCCGCTATCAGAAACCTGATCAGTTGTTACCGCCTTAACTGTACCGTACGTGCCGACAGGCATGAATGCTGGTGTCTCAATAGTCCCTCGCGGAAATGCAATTTGACCGCGGCGAGCGAGGCCATCAGTGGCTTTTACCTCGAAGGTCATATGACATTCAGGACGCACGAATGGCCCCTGTATCTCTCGTAATCAGGCAAGCATCACCGTAACTGAAGAATCGATAGTGCTCACGCACGGCTTCGTGGTAGGCCGCTAACACTCTTTCAAAGCCTCCAAACGCCGCAACAAGCATTAAGAGTGTAGACTCAGGCAAATGAAAATTCGTCAATACAACATCAACCACATTGAATTTATAACCAGGCGTTATAAAAATTTCCGTCTCGCTAGATCCTGCACGAATTTGACCACCATTGGCTGCGGCTGAGCCCTCAAGACATCGCATTGTGGTTGTACCGATAGCTATTATTCGTCGACCCTCTTCTTTAGCCAACACTATAGTGTCCCTAACATCATCCGGAATGTTGTACCACTCACTATGCATCTGGTGCTCGTTCAGTTCATCAACCCTGACCGGATTAAACGTTCCAGCACCAATATGTAAAGTAATCTCACACCACAAAGCACCCCGACGTCGAATCGAAGAAATCAGAGACTCATCGAGATGAAGACCTGCAGTGGGGGCTGCGACCGCGCCTACATTTTTTGCAAAGACTGTTTGATATCGTTCTCTATCTTGCGCCAGATCCTCCCGCTGGATGTAAGGCGGTAAAGGAGTATGACCATGCGCCTCCGCCATATCGAGAATACATATGGCAGGATCCGATTCCAGCACAAAAAGATCGGCATATCTTCCTTTAACAATAAGCTCGAAACCACCATCCATCAGCAAAATCGTCCCTTCTTTTGGTGCCTTAGAAGCTTTTACGAAAGCTCGAATAGTATGATCTGACAGTAATCGTTCAATCATGACCTCGATTCGACCACCCGATACTTTTGCTCCAAATAGCCGAGCAGGAAAAACACGAGTGTTGTTCACCACGACAACATCACCCTCTCGAATCATGGACGGCAAGTCAGATACAGACTGATGCGTGATTGGTCCTGCCGGGTCAATCACCATGAGTCGACTGTTAGTACGATTTTTAAGTGGCTCACTAGCTATTAGTTGTTCAGGTAATTCGTAAGCAAAATCTCGCCGTTTCAAAAGCCACCTCGCATTGATCGGAACCGAAGTCTAGGGTGTTTAGAGAAATTGGCAAGGGCCGATTAATGACAACCAACAAAGTTTTAAGTAATATCCGCGTCCCATTGCCGAAGTGGTGGAACTGGTAGACACGACGGATTCAAAATCCGTTGCCTTTACGGGCTTGGGGGTTCGAGTCCCCCCTTCGGTACCAACGTTACCACAGCTAAAAGATGACGCCGGTGTCAAAACTCAGTTGCTACATTATCGCTTTCAACGAGAGTAACAAAGTCCGTCCTGCGATCGAGAGTGTTATCGAGTGGGCTGACGAAGTTGTTCTCTGCGATTCTCATTCAACAGATCACACCGCCGAGATTGCAAGAGAGCTCGGAGCACGTGTTGTTCAAATCGATTTCAATGGATTCGGCAAATTGCGGAACGACGCGATCGCACACTGCAAGCATGAGTGGATTTTTTCCCTCGACTCAGATGAGCGCTGCACGCCGGAAGCCCGGGATGAAATCCTTTCAATTGTGAAGAAAAATGACCCGGAAGCTCCGGTAGCCTATTTTATGCCTCGTCAGAATTACCTCTTGGGGCGCTGGGTCAAGTATTCGGGTTGGAGTCCAGATTATCGTCAGCCACAGCTATTCCGTCAGGGGTGTTTGGGCTATACGACTGAAGAGGTACATGAAGGTTTTACCTGCACCGGACCGATCGGCTATTTGACCAAGCCAATTTGGCAGTTCCCTTTCGAGGATCTTGAGCAAATGCTCAACAAAGCACAACGCTACTCAACATTGGGTGCACATAAATTGTTACGTAACAATAAGAAAGGTGGCATAGGTAAAGCATTTTTACATGGTTTTTCAATGTTCCTGAGAATATATATATTCAAAAGCGGTTGGCGTGATGGTCGCGCTGGATTAGTAATTGCAATCGGGGGATTTATCGGTTCTTTTTACAAATATGCGAAACTAGCAGAATTGCGAAGTGACTGGACTGAACCGACTATGCCTAAAGCGGGCAAACCAGACAAGTGATTAAACACGCGGCACTCATCACAGTCGTCGCAACCGCCGGGTTACTATACACAGCGCTAACCCACGAAACTGATTTAGCTAAATTTGACCGGAACGAACTCGAAGCGCTTATCACATCGAACCGTCCGGCGCTTCCTTTAAATGCCACTATCGAAGATCGCCGACAACAATTTGCCCGACTGATGATGGACTACGCAGAATATGAAAATAAAAGATTATTAGCGGCTAGAGCGTTTATTCCCAGAATCATCGAACGCCAAACGAAACATCTCGAACGTGATCCGGCACTAGCTTTGCTGATGTCATATTTTGCAATCGATCCCGATACCCCTCTAGATGAAGTAGAAGCAGAGTTGTATCTCCGTGTTGATGGACTGCCACCCGCATTGGTTGCTACACAGGCAGCGATCGAATCGGCATGGGGGCAATCTAGATTCGCGATACAAGGGAACAATTATTTTGGGCATCAGTGCTACACTCCGGGGTGCGGTATGAAACCAAAAAAAAATAGAAATAAATCGGTCGAGGTTCGACATTTCGATACCATCGGAGACTCGGTCGCCGCCTATTATCGAAATATTAATACGCACAAAGCTTACCGAAAACTGAGGCGAACTAGGCTTGAGTTGCAAAATAAAAACAAACCTCTAACTGCCAAAGAACTGATCCCGACACTTAGTAGTTATTCGGAACTAGGGAAAAGATATTTGAGGATCTTACGCTCAGTGCTTCTTTCTAATTACATTCAAATAGCGAAACAAATGGATACGAATGCGGCTTATTAAGGCACCACTCTGGAAGCGCTTTTTGGCATTTATTTATGACGGGCTGATCGTTGTCGCGCTTACATTGATCTCCGGACTTATAGCCTCTTTACTCGCGCAAGGGGAGGCGCCTACTTGGCTGACACGGTTGATTATATTGTCTTCAGTGGGAGGATACTTTTGGTGGTCTTGGTCACATGGCGGTAAAACGGCTGGAATGCTGGCGTGGAGGCTCCATCTAGTCGGCCTCGAAGGCGAACCAATCACTAATAATGTTGCACTCAGAAGACTTATTATCTGTGTGATGACCCTCGCACCATTCGGTTTGACACTTCTCACCAGCTGGCTGTCGCCAATCGGTCAAACATTTTACGATTTGTTGTCAAAAACCCGTGTGGTTTCTGAATCTCGGTCTCAAAAATCAACGCAATAAACGAGGCATCAGAATCAAAGGTATTGAAAGTGGTAGGATTATCGCTAAAGAGGGATGAGCACCCAATAGGAATGCCAGAGGCGACGCCATATCCATTGCATATTTAAAGATTAGTCCAAGTAATGCTGCCAAAAAGATCCGCATCGATGTTCCGATTGACCGCATTGAACCAAACGCCGTTGCTGATGCTAGTAGCGTCAGGACAAAAAGTGTTACTGGCAGCAAAAGGCGCTGCCAAAATAGCTGACTATGTGCCCGAGCGTTGAGACCCTCAGTTTCGAGATAGTTAGAGGCAGACCAGAGTTCACTCAATGAGAGAGCATCAGGCTTGAGCACAAGCCAACGGATCTGGTTCCTAGTCAAATTGGTACTTTGCACCAAATCACTTGTCTGTTGGATGACTTTATCGGCCTCGAACGACAACGTACGTGCATCAGCCAATTCCACTTCTCCGGAATTAAATCCAACGTTTCTTGACACCACCAAGCGTTCAATCTCACCGCGCGTATCAACCAATTCAATCTGCTTCCAGAGGCGAACTGAACCATCTCTTTCTCCCTCGATAAAGACATAGCGCCCTGATTCTCGGGTCCAAAAAGCACTTTTTACATCACCCGAGACATTGGCGTTCTTTAGAGCTTGGCTAAAACGCTCTGCTACAGGCATTCCATATTCCGCTACTAGAATCGATCCAAAAAAAATCGGTGCCAGTACTAAGATTATCCTGAAAAAGATTTGCCTGATGCTCAGACCTGCCGCTCGAAGAACGGTCAGCTCGTTCGTTTGAGCTAACCCACCGAGACCTGCTGCCACGGAAATGAGAACGATTAATGGTAGGTCCAAATACAAGCGCCGTGGCATCCCTGAAATTGAGACGATTCCGATTTCTACTATCGTGTAATTGATATGTGGTGATTTCGCCTCGTCCAATATTCGAAACACCAGCTCAAGCCCAAAAAACACCGAGAATACGATCAGGAACGAAACCCAGATTGCGCGGGCTATTAGCCAAGTCGAGCGGGTCATAGCCAACCTTTCCTGCGAGCAAGAGATCCCAGACCAAAAAAGACGCCAAAAGCCCCTATTAAAATCATGTGTATCCAGAGAAGACCTGGCCAAGGCGACCACTGACCGAGGATTATAGCCTTCTGCGCGTATGATAACGCTGTGATGTACCCAAACTGGATAAGGATCACAGGGATAATCCAAAGAAATCTGCTCTGCCGCGAGGAACCACGTCCTATCAGAAAGACGAACGGCAACATAAAAATACACATTATCGGGAGTGAGGCTCGCCATGAAACGATGGCTAGCTCGGCGGGCATCCCCGACTCAAGTAAAACACTGGTAGCCCTAGCCTCAAGAGAATCTGGGCGGCTGTCTAATTCTGAAGTTAATCGAATCAAATAGCGATCGAACTTAGAGATTTCCCAATCGAGCGAGACGTCGCTACCGATGTGTTGGTATCCGTCGAGCAATACCAAATATTTCTCCCCTTCATTGAATTCAAGCCGCGCGGTTCTGCCAGTCAGGAAGACCTCGTTTTTTTTTCTTTTCAACGGTTCGACGATAAACACATCAATCAGCGACTCTCGATCTGCAGAAATGTCTGTAGCATAGATCAACCGACCAGACTTGTCGGACTGGAACCGACCGGGAACCACGGTATCAAAAACAGTTAGATTTTCTTTTTCAACCACCTGACTATCGAGCACTCGTGCCAAATCCGGCGATAGAAAAAACGATAACCACCCGACCAATAATGCAACTATCACTGAAGGCAAGAGAATGATTCGAAATAAGCCAAAATCAGAATAACCAGCTGCTCGCAAAATAATCAGCTCAGATTCCTGATTCATACGCCCGATAACGAGAAGGACAGCAAGTGTTAGAGCAAGCGGCAGTATCAATTCTAATGACGATGGAATCCTCCAAAGAATCATCGTTAGCATCAGCTCAACAGACAGTTCGCCATCGGCTGCCTTATCTAGGAATTGAATGAATCGACCACTCAACACCACCAACAGCAAAACAAGTGAAACACCAGCAGAAGTTTCCAATATCTGGCGACTGAAGTACCTCAGAATGATCAAATGCCCTACACTTCCCTACCTAACGCTGATTAAAGGAGCCATCAATGGAACTTACCCCAATTTCATCTTCTCACGCCGACACTGACACCGAATGTCTTGTTGTTGGAGTATCCGAAAATAACAGTGTAGTGGGAAGCGACAAGGAACTCGACACACTGATCTCAGAATTAGTAGATTCCGGTGACTTTAAACCCAAGGCAGGTTCTCAGATTATTCTCAGAAACCCAATTGGCCTTCGTACGAAGAGATTAGTACTCCTTGGGGTAGGAAAAGCAGACAAATTCGATGCTCTAGCACAAAATGAGGCATTTATTACCCTAGGGCGAACGCTCAAAGGCTTACCAATCAACCAAGCGACGCTTGACCTAGGGTCACTCACCTTTGGCAATCAAGGTGCGTTAGAGCGTTTGGGCTACGGTCTTGCATGGTCTTCCTACGAATATACGACTACCAAACCAAAACAAATAGATGACGACACGAAGGTTCTTTCAGCACTGCAAGTAATTGGATCAGACACAGACCAATCACATCTCGCCACGGGAATCAAAATCGGGCAAGGTGCAAACCTGACAAGAGAATTGGGTAATCTGCCAGGCAACACCTGCACCCCACGATATTTAGCCGACCAAGCCATCCGTTTAGCTGATCGATTCAACAACCTCTCATGTGAGGTTTTCGACGAAAATATGCTCGAAGAGATCGGTATGCACTGCATGCTATCTGTTTCAAGGGGAAGTGATGAGCCCGCAAGGTTTATCATCCTTCAATACCAAGGCGCCGGCGACCCCAACTTAAAACCAAAGATATTAGTTGGCAAAGGTGTGACCTTCGACACAGGTGGCATTAGTCTCAAGCCTAGTGCGGCGATGGACGAAATGAAGTTTGATATGTGTGGTGCGGCGACCGTTATGGGTTGTATGCAATGCATCTGTGAATTGGGTCTGGAGACAAACGTCATCGGCGTAATTGCGGCAGTCGAAAATATGCCGTCTGGTCGAGCGACAAAGCCCGGTGATGTAGTGACAACGCTCGCTGGGAAAACAGTTGAGATACTCAATACGGATGCAGAAGGCCGACTCGTGTTGTGTGATGCTTTGACTTATGTAGAGCGTTTCAATCCAGAAGCTGTCATTGATATAGCGACTCTTACGGGGGCCTGTTTAATTGCACTTGGTCGTCACAACACAGGCCTACTTAGTACCGACGATGAATTGGCCAATGAACTTTATGAGATTGGTCGAGATACCGGTGATCCCTGCTGGAGACTTCCGATCGAAGCACCATATCAGAAGCTCTTGGATTCAAACTTTGCGGACATCGCTAATATTGGTGGGCGTGATGCCGGAACCATCACAGCTGCGTGTTTCTTATCCCGGTTTACTGAAAAATATCGATGGGCACACCTCGACATCGCCGGGACTGCGTGGTTTAGCGGCGGCAAAGCCAAGGGTGCGTCCGGGCGTCCTGTACCGTTATTGGTGAACTGGCTCCGCGCATGACCAAAATCTCGTATTACATTTTAAATGAAGACACAATTGAAGCTAGGACACGCTTTGCGGTGAAGTTTGTGCGACAATCCTACCGGAAAGGGCTTGATCTCCACTGCCACGTAGCAACTGAACCTGAAGCGCAAAATTTGGATCAGCTTCTGTGGGATGATCCGGACAGCTTTATTCCTCACGAAATCGATCGCGGAAATACACCTAAAGCCCCGGTTGGAATTAGTTGGCAAGATCCTGCTGAGCGGCATGGCGTGCTAGTAAACTTAGGTGGAGCTCTGCCTCCATGGTTTTCACAATTTGATCATCTCGTGGAAATCGTGGTGCAAAACTCCGATGTGCTCAAGACCACTCGAGCCAACTGGAAAAAGTTAAAATTTGATGGATATCCGATAACACAACACGATCTGCGTTCATGACCGATACTCTCGACAAGACATATGATCCCGCGGCTATTGAATCTCGCTGGTATGAATTCTGGGAACATAACGGGCACTTTTCGCCCTCAGGGCAAGGTACCGCCTACTCCATTATGATTCCGCCACCAAATGTGACTGGTTCTCTGCATATGGGCCATGCATTTCAAGACACCATCATGGATGCCTTAACCCGCTACCACCGGATGCATGGTGATGACACCCTCTGGCAGGTCGGAACCGATCACGCAGGTATTGCCACACAAATGCTAGTCGAGCGTCAGTTATTAGCATCTGATATTTCACGCCACGATTTAGGCCGTGAGAAGTTTTTAGAGAAAGTCTGGGAATGGAAACACACTTCGGGCGGCATGATTACTCAACAGCTACGTCGCATGGGAGCTTCAGTAGATTGGTCTCGCGAACGCTTTACCATGGACGATGGCTGCTCTCGCGCCGTTCGGGAAGTTTTTATTCGACTCTTTGATGAAGGACTAATCTATCGCGGCAAACGCCTTGTGAATTGGGATCCTGTGCTCCATACAGCGATTTCTGATTTAGAAGTGGTAAGCGAAGAAGAAGAAGGTTCTCTCTGGTATTTAAGATACCCATTGGTCGACGGGTCGGGTCACTTGGTCGTCGCAACCACGCGACCCGAGACGATGTTGGGGGATGCCGCTGTCGCTGTGCATCCTCAAGACGCCCGCTACAGAGAATTAATCGGTAAGTGCATAGCCCTGCCACTTTCAGACCGCGAGATTCCAATCATTGCAGATGATTATGTGGATCCAGAGTTTGGAACAGGTTGTGTAAAAATCACACCCGCGCACGACTTCAATGATTATTCGATGGGCCGACGTCACAGCCTCCCGATGATAAATATTTTAACCGAAGACGCTAAACTGAACGAGGCTGTACCTGATGCTTATCGAGCCATGGACCGGTTTGATGCAAGGGCAAAAATTATTAAAGATTTAGGCGCCTTGGGTCTTCTTGAGAAGGTAGATCCGCACAAACTAAAAGTGCCTCGAGGCGATCGATCCGGTGTTGTTATAGAGCCTTTGCTGACCGATCAATGGTTTGTTGCCGTTGAGACACTCGTGAAACCTGCGATAGAGGCTGTAGAAAATGGCTCGATCCAATTCGTCCCAAAACAATGGGAAAATACCTATTTTGCGTGGATGCGTGATCTTAAAGACTGGTGTATCTCCCGCCAACTTTGGTGGGGCCATCGAATTCCAGCTTTTTATGACGGAGCTGGTAATATCTATGTGGCGGAAGACGAAGAGGCCGCCCGAAAAAAATATAACCTTTCCACCGAAGTAGGACTGACACAAGACGACGACGTTCTGGACACTTGGTTCTCATCAGCACTTTGGACTTTTTCAACTCTGGGTTGGCCTGAAAATACAGAGGCGCTGGAGCGCTACCACCCGACGAGCGTTTTAGTGACGGGCTTTGATATTATTTTTTTCTGGGTCGCTCGCATGATCATGATGACCCTGAAATTCACTGGGCAGATACCATTTAAAACAGTGTATGTACACGGACTTGTGCGGGACGCAGAAGGCCAAAAAATGTCTAAATCCAAGGGTAATGTCTTGGATCCAATCGATCTGATCGATGGTATTTCTCTTGAGGACCTCGTAGAGAAAAGAATTGGCTCTCTCATGCTACCCAAGATGAAGCAGACTATCGAAAAGGCGACCCGGCGTCAGTTCCCAGACGGACTTCAAAGCTACGGCACCGACGCCCTCCGGTTTACCTTTTGTTCACTGGCATCAACTGGCCGTGACATCAACTTTGATGTGGGGCGGATCGAGGGATACAGGAACTTCTGTAATAAGCTATGGAACGCGACCCGATTTGTGATGATGAAGATGGACGGTCACAACCTGAGTGACTTCGACGTATCCCACATGACGGTATTTGATCGATGGATCGGCTCGAGCCTACAGGCAACCGAAAGTAAAGTGGCTAGAGCAATAGAAAGTTATCGATTAGATCTGGCAAGTCAGGCGATCTATGAGTTTGTATGGAACGAGTACTGCGACTGGTACTTGGAACTAACTAAACCGATTCTTGCGGAGGGCGGCGCGAACAGTGAGACACAGAATGCGACGCGATACACATTGGCTACGGTATTAGAGACTATCTTACGTCTGACGCATCCATTAATGCCGTACATCACAGAGGAACTTTGGCAACAGATCGCACCACTTATTGGTCGCGGCGGCAACACCATATCTAAAGCGCCCTACCCGGTCCACGATGCAGGCAAAGTTGACGCATCAGCCGAAGCAGATGTCGACTGGATGAAAGGCGTGATAGTTGCAGTCCGAACCATCCGCGGCGAAATGAATTTGTCGCCGGCCACAGCAATTCCAATGATGTTAGCTGGCGGAACCGAAGACGACCGTGATCGCTTAGCTCGTCTCGAGACGTTGATCATACCGCTCGCGAAACTCTCTGAGGTCCGCTTCCTAGACATCGGTGAATCGATCCCAGCATCATCTACACAACTGATCGGACAATTAGAGGTCCACGTACCCATGGCAGGACTAATAGATGTCAATTCCGAAGTCAGGCGGCTTGAAAAACTGGTGAAAAAGCTGAGGGGTGATATCCAAGGATTGAGAGGTAAACTAAGCAACCCCGGCTTCATCGATAAAGCGCCAGAAAGTGTGGTTGAACGTGAACGCGGGCGGTTAGCTGAAGCTGAGAAACAACTGGCCAAAATAAGCGTCAAAGTTATTGAACTAAAATCTGGATAAAAGTGGACAGAAACGGAAATCAAAAAAACCATCTTGATGAAAAAAAATTATCGATAAATTGAACTGATATTTATCCACAGTCTAAGCAAACGCAAAGCCAGAAAAACTCTGGCTTTTGTTTTTTTAAAATCCAGTTCTCCCCAATTTATCCACAAAAATTTTGCATTGACTTACAAACAAACCACAGTATCTTGTGTTCTTAACTTCAACGCGCCCCAAGATATTGGGGTTATAGATAAAAATAGTAACCTCAGGCTTGGTGGAGGCCGTATGTACCAATCTAGCCGCGTCAGCGGTGAGCAACAAGAAGAACAAACGGTCGCTCCGAAATCTGCGCCCGTTTCGCCGGACGCCACTCCAACACCTGGTGACATCCGGGTGATGAAAAGGAACGGTGCTGTCGTCGGTTTCGATGTTACAAAAATAATAGTCGCGATGAGCAAGGCATTTTTAGCTGTAGAAGGTAATACCGCGGCCGCAAGCAACAGGATCCACGAGACGGTAGAGCGGTTGACAGCCCAAGTGGTTGACACGTTTCACCGTCGGATGCCCTCGGGCGGCATAGTCCACATAGAAGACATTCAAGACCAAGTTGAATTGTGCTTGATGCGCAATGGCGAACATCGCGTAGCGCGGGACTATGTTTTATACCGAGAAGAAAGAAAGCGTTTGCGATCAGAAAGGATCGAGTCAACACGCGAGGATCACCCAGAAATCAAAATCGTTGAAAGTGACGGATCCAAAAAGCCACTAGACGTCGGCCGGTTAAAGACAGTAATCGCTGAGGCTTGTGACGGTTTGGCTGACGTTAATGGAGAACTAGTTCTTCAAGAGACTTTGAAAAATCTTTATGACGGCGTGACACAACAAGATGTCAATGCGGCTCTGATTATGAGCGCGCGAACCATGGTAGAAAAAGAACCGAATTATACCTACGTTACTGCACGATTACTGCTAGACGATATCCGAGCGAAGGCACTTACACGCCTAGGGGTTGCCGAAAAAGCCACTCAGTTTGAGATGGAAACATACTATCCACAAGCCTTGAGAGAGTTTCTTCAGTTGGCTGTTGATAGTGAGCTGGTCTCTGGTGAATTGTTGGAATACGACCTCGATCATATGGCAAAAGCGCTGATAGCTGAAAGAGACAACCAATTTACATATTTGGGACTTCAAACGCTGTACGACCGTTACTTTATTCATAAGGAAGAAGTCAGAATTGAGTTGCCGCAAGTGTTCTTCATGCGTATAGCGATGGGGCTAGCACTTCGCGAGGATAATCGTGAAGAGCGGGCGGTTGAGTTTTACCAGCTCCTGTCAAGCTTCGACTATATGGCGTCAACACCAACACTTTTTAATTCCGGGACATTGAGAAGTCAGCTATCGAGCTGCTATCTCACCACCGTGCCAGATAACCTCGACGGCATTTACGGTGCGATTCGTGACAACGCTATGCTTTCAAAGTGGGCCGGCGGCCTAGGTAACGATTGGACACCGGTGCGTGCACTTGGCTCATACATCAAAGGCACCAACGGAAAAAGCCAGGGTGTTGTGCCGTTTTTGAAAGTGGTTAATGACACCGCAGTGGCTGTTAATCAGGGCGGTAAGCGTAAAGGTGCAGTCTGCGGGTATCTTGAAACCTGGCACTTGGATATCGAAGAATTTTTAGAATTACGAAAAAATACTGGCGACGACCGTCGTCGGACTCACGATATGAATACAGCGAACTGGGTTCCTGATCTTTTTATGAAGCGGGTATTCGAGGATGCAGAATGGACACTCTTCTCTCCATCGAGTTGTGCAGATCTCCATGATCTCTTCGGCGCGGCGTTCGAGGACCGGTATAAAGAATACGAGGCCATGACCCATACCGGTGAAATAACCCACTTCAAACGCGTCCAAGCGAAAGATTTATGGCGCAAGATGCTTTCGATGCTGTTCGAAACTGGCCACCCTTGGATAACCTTTAAAGATGCATGTAATTTGAGAAGCCCTCAGCAACATACTGGTGTGGTGCACTCATCAAATCTCTGTACAGAAATAACACTGAATACATCGGCTGATGAAATAGCGGTCTGTAACTTGGGGTCCATTAATCTCAAGCAGCATGTCACCAGACAAGGCGGGCTTGATCGTAAAAAGCTCGAGAAAACCGTCAAAATAGCACTACGGATGCTCGATAACGTTATCGATATTAATTATTACGCTGTTCCTCAAGCAGAAAACTCAAACATGAAGCACCGGCCTGTTGGGCTCGGTATTATGGGCTTCCAGGACGCACTGTATGAACTCGGGATTCCCTACGGATCGGAAGAGGCAGTGCAATTTGCTGACGAATCAATGGAGGTAATTTCGTACTATGCTATTGAAGCGTCTGCAGAGCTGGCAAGAGAGCGCGGTGCCTACTCAAGTTTTGACGGAAGCCTCTGGTCTCAGGGAGTACTACCAATTGATTCGATCGAAAAATTAAGGGAAGAACGTGGAGCCAATTATCTTAACGTGGACACCACCACCCAGCTCGACTGGACGGAGCTACGAGAAAAAGCCAAAGACGGAATGCGGAACTCAAACGTTATGGCCATCGCACCGACAGCCACGATCGCAAACATCACGGGCGTGTCGCAATCGATTGAACCGACCTACCAAAATCTCTACGTAAAATCGAATCTTTCCGGCGAGTTTACGGTTGTTAACCCATATTTAGTTCGCGATCTCAAGGAACGCGGATTGTGGGACAACGTGATGGTCAATGATCTAAAATATTATGACGGGTCAGTGCAACAAGTCGCACGTATTCCTGATGATCTAAAAGCTTTGTACGCTACGTCATTTGAGCTGGAAACACGTTGGATAGTCGAAGCCGCTGCACGTCGCCAAAAGTGGATCGATCAAGCGCAAAGCTTAAACATTTATATAGCCAATGCCAACGGTAAGAAACTCGATGTGACATACCGTATGGCATGGTTCAGTGGATTGAAGACGACTTACTATCTACGCGCACTGGGCGCGACACAGGCCGAGAAATCGACCATCAACAAATCGGACCTGAATGCGGTCGTCGCAAAGCAGGCTCCACTAGGTACTGGACCCGCATCTGTTCCCGAGGCTTGTAGCCTTGATGACCCAGATTGCGAGGCCTGTCAGTAATCGAAATGATTTAAGAGGGAAAAACAACGATGCTTAATTGGGAAGCTTTTAATGAACCAGATGAAAAAATTACCGCTACATCAAAGCAGGTAAAACAAGAAGTACCAAAACAATTAGCGACTGAAGCGGAACTAACGGCTGAAACCGCTGATCAAATGCGCTACGAGCCAACCGGATCGGCTGCTTATGAAGCCGCCCAAAAAGCACTAGAGCAGCTTGACGTGGCACCGGGTCTTGAAGAGCTCGAAATGGGGGCAGAGCGTGTTCAAGTAGATCAGAAACGGATGATCAACTGTCGTGCCGATCTGAATCAGCTCGTGCCATTTAAGTATGAGTGGGCTTGGACCAAGTATCTGGATGGTTGCGCGAATCATTGGATGCCGCAAGAAATCAATATGACTCAAGATATTGCTTTATGGCGGTCAAGCGATGGTCTGTCGGCGGACGAGCGCATGATAGTTAAGCGAAATCTAGGATTCTTCTCGACCGCTGACTCACTGGTTGCCAACAATCTTGTACTCTCGATTTATCGGTTGGTGACAAACCCTGAGTGCCGCCAGTATCTACTGCGTCAAGCCTTTGAAGAGGCAATCCATACGCATGCGTACCAGTACTGTATTGAGTCACTCGGAATGGATGAAGGTGAGATCTTCAACATGTATCGCGAAATCCCATCTGTCGCTAAAAAAGCCGCTTGGGCATTGAAGTACACCCAAGCAATCGGTAACCCACAGTTCCAGACAGGCACCACGGAAAATGATCAGGAGTTACTGCAAAATCTGATCGCCTTCTACTGCGTCCTTGAGGGTCTTTTTTTCTATTGTGGCTTCTCACAGATTTTGTCGATGGGTCGCCGAAATAAAATGACTGGTGTCGCGGAGCAGTTCCAGTACATATTGCGTGATGAGTCTATGCATGTGAACTTTGGTGTAGACGTTATCAACCAAGTAAAAAACGAGAATCCACACCTTTGGACGGAGCAGTTCCAAGCAAAAATGACGCAGATGATCTTGGAAGGTTTAGCACTTGAGATTGAGTACGCACGTGACACGATGCCACGAGGTGTTCTTGGCATGAACGCGCAGATGATGGAAGAGTATCTGAAATTCATCACTAACCGTCGACTCACTCAAATCGGATTGTCAGAACAGTTCCCTGGCGTGGACAATCCTTTCCCATGGATGAGCGAAATCATGGATCTGCGTAAAGAGAAAAACTTCTTTGAAACGCGAGTAACCGAATACCAAGTGGGCGGCGCGTTGTCCTGGGACTAGACCTCAGCCGAGGCCAGTTTTAGCCCAGACTTCGGTCTGGGCTTTTTTATGTCAGTAAGGTTTACACTTTTATGTTAATCAGAGCCCGCATCCTACTTGATTACATTCGAGTAGCACGCGTCAATTAGCGATGTTTTTCAGATCGACCAAAGATGCTATTTACTTCTTGCCGTGTTGGTGGCTGACATCCAGCTCTTGTGCAGTTTATACCAGCGGACTGCGCAGAAAATGTCAGAATCTCTGACAACTGGTTCGCGTCCAGTTGCGCCATTTGATCCCCGATCAAGTTCAATCTCTCAATTTCTGATAACAACGCCCCATGCAGTGAATCGCCTGCCCCGACGGTATCAGCTATGACTCCCGGTAACACTGAGGGAACGCGCACGGACACGCCACGGCGGGTTAAACCAACCAGACCATCAGCTCCCATTGTGTAAACACAAAGTTGGGGTGTGTATGCTTCAGTAAACTTTTCCAGAGCATTATCAGTCCATTCGGGGTAAAGATAATTAAGATCCTCGTCACTGAGTTTGACTATATCAGCTTCAATAAAGAACCGGATCATTCCCTTTAAATATTCCTCTCGGTTCTTTGTAATCGACGGACGACAGTTCGGATCGATCGAAATCAGCGCTCCTCGTTGTTTGGCTGCCTGCAAAACTTCAAACCATGCATCCTGATCTTCTCTCGGAATTAGTGCACAAGATCCAACATGAAAGACCAACATCTGTTGAGGAAATGATTTAACAATGTCCACAACCGGCACCTCTCGATCAGCTGTTTCTTTTCGATAGAAGGCGTAGTTAGGATTGCCGGCCTCATCAAAAGAGACGATCGCAAGAGATGAACAGGCTTCTGAACGAGAATTCGGCCTCAGCCTCACGTTACATTCAGAGAGACGGTCAACCAATAAATCCCCAAAAGAATCTGTGCTTATATTAGAAACATAGAGCACTGGAGAACCCATCAATCCCACCGCAAGCGCACAATTAACCGTTGAACCACCGGGGAAAGCCTCAAACAATCTTCGCTCACGATCAATCAAATCTACAATAGCATCACCGCCGATCACGATCATATCGCTGCTTCCCTAACACGTGTAAATTTAAAAAATAAGCCACTTTCCATCACCGTACTGAATTGACCTAAAAATGCCATAGTAACGAACGAGACTTGCTAAAAAATAAAAACAAAGAAGGTGACTGCGTGGCGCAGCGACAGATAAAAGTTTTCGGGCGTAAAATTCGACATCCATGTCGACGCCCGAATCCTTCCTTTTGTTCCCAATCCTTTGGGATACCGGAAACCGGCATCGTGTCCTATTTTTTCATTATAACACGATATTTTTCTGGACAAAAAGGCTTTTAGGCGGAAAATTCCTTGGGAATTGATTAAAAAAAACTATTGAAAAATAATTTATAATAAAGGTCTTAATCTCAATAATTAGCAGTTGGTGCTCTCTGGCGTCACCACTAGTAAACAATGGACGGGGAGAGAATACAGAAAAACCCAGACCAACGTTTTTACTGCCACTTTAATAAACCAAAGCCAAAAAGCGATTGTACTAGCTAGCTGAATTCCCTCTAAAACCGCTGTGATTTTTCGTTGACAAAGGAGCCTCCAACATGCACTTAAATAAAATTACGATCCTGGTCCACGACATCGACGCGGCGGTCCAATTTTTTCGTGACGCCCTTGGTTTAAAATTAATCGAAGATAGCCTCATATCCGAATCCAAGCGGATTGTATGTCTCGCCACATCCGACTCAAGGACGGCGTTCAACATTACCAAGCCCAAACACGGAGATGAATTCTTGGTAGGCCGTCAAGCGGGGGATCGAGTTTTCGTGTTCATGGATACTTCAGACCTAAACCGTGATATGCAAAGATTTCAACATAACCGAGTAGCGATATTCGATGGGCCGAGAACAGAAGACTTCGGCAGATGCGTGATAATAAAAGACTTGGTAGGAAACAAGTGGGAACTCGTTGAACGTCGATTATCTTGAAGTTTATCTAAATTACCGCTGCTGACTATTATTTTCCCTAGGCAAAGTTATCAATATGTTTGAGTGATAGTAACCGCTCATCCATACTAGGCAGGCTTGGAAAAAACCTTTTGTGCTCGGACTGTTCGTCTATGATCAATTGTCGGCCCGCTACCATCAAAGACTTAACCCGAATCGCGGCAGGTAATTGTGCGATGGCGAAAGAGACCGAGAGTATCAATCTATCGCAACCCAAGGTTGAAGACGGGGTTAGGGCTGTTTTATCCAACAGAAATCACGGAATTTATTGGGTCGCAGAAAAAGAAGCTCGTGTGGTAGGACAGATTCTAATTACCTACGAATGGTCTGACTGGAGAAATGCTCAGATCTGGTGGATCCAGAGTGTTTATGTATGGCCAAGCGCTAGACGTCAAGGAGTATTCAAGGCATTACTAGAATACGTAACATCGAAAGCAACGAAAGCATCTGCATGTGGACTGCGTCTGTACGCCGATACATCGAACACCGAAGCCCACGCAACCTATCTAAACCAAGGTTTCGAAACGGGCCACTATCAAGTCTTCGAAAAAACGTTGCGATGACTAACCTATTGACGATCAGTAAGTACAAAACCAGCGGTATCACGTCAGCCGGCATAACAATTATCTGTAGCATCAAGAGCCTTTAATTCGATCATTTCTGGTCGATCCACGGGCGCTTACAGCATGTCTGACAGTAAATGCGCCATCCAAGCAATCATAACCATCGAACCATCAACACGTAACACAGCATCATCAGACTGACCTCCCGACCCCTATCCCAGTCAGAACGAATCGGCCCATACACGTATCTGGTTTGATAGGCGACGGACCGAAGCACTGCGCTAGCCGCGAAAAACATTGCACAGCTCCTAGAAATCTGTGCGTCCAGAAAACGATGAGACAAAGCTGAAAATTTTTTAAGCGCCAATTCACCAGTCCTGCCAACTCTTGCGAGGTCTATGGGTAGGATTTCCGTTTCTTTCGGTATTTTTGATTCAATCACCACCCACAGTTCGTCGAGCCTCTTTGACAGATACAATTTTTATGGTGCTCGTGCCGCCCGGATTATTTAGGCGATCACCACGAGTTAACAGAACCTGACTATCACCGGGTAAAACTAATATATCAGCTACCTGACCAACAACAAAATCGTCGATGTAGCTCATCGGCTGATCCTCGGGTGAAACAAATGCCAGCGGCATAACCCCTCGAAAAAGCGCCATCCTAGCCAACGTTCGTGATTGATTAGACAGCGCAACAATCGGTAACCTAGAGCCAGAACGACTCATCCAAAGGGGCGTGGAGCCACTTTCTGTTATACAAACTATTGCTGCTAGTTTCTTCAAATGGCTTGCGATATACATTGCTCCAAGCGCAATCGCCTCGTCCCGGCGATCGTATTGTGCCTCAACACGTGCGCCGAGGGCACGAGCTTGATTTGTTTGCTCAGCACCCTCGGCAGTCTTGGCCATCGCCAGCACAGTCTCAATCGGGTATTCACCCGTAGCGGTTTCAGCCGACAACATTACGGCATCGGTGCCGTCAAGCACCGCGTTTGCTACATCAAAAACTTCCGCTCGTGTCGGCATCGAATTAGATATCATCGACTCCATCATTTGCGTCGCGGTGATCACGGGACAATCTAACGCTCGAGCACGGGCGATAATTTTCTTCTGGACACCAATCAAGCGGTCGTCACCAATCTCAACCCCCAAATCACCACGCGCAACCATCACGGCGTCGCTCGCTGATATCATCGCATCTAAAACATCCTCTGATGCGACGGCTTCCGCGCGCTCAATCTTTGCAATCAGGTCAGCCTTTGATCCACGCTTTGTCAGCGCATGTCGCGCGTGGTGAATATCTTCAGCATCGCGAGGGAACGAAATCGCAACGAAATCGGCTTCGATCTCGGCTGCCAACTTCATATCTTGATAGTCCTTATCCGTCAGCGATCCGGCGGACAGTCCGCCGCCTTTTCTGTTGATACCCTTGTTGTTAGATAACTTGCCCCCCGTGACGACCTCTGTGAAGATCTGCGAGCCCGTTACATCTAAAACTTTTAAGACAACGCGACCGTCATCCAAAAGCAAGATGTCTCCGGGTCCGCAGTCATTAGGCAGTCCACGATAATCGAGACCAACTATTGTCTCGTCGCCACGACTAGGATCTAGTTCAGCATCCAATATAAACTTCATCCCAACCTTCAACGTCACCGATCCGCTTTGAAATTGTGCGATTCGTATTTTCGGCCCCTGAAGATCGGCCAGTACGGCGACGGTTCGACCGATCTCATTGGCAATCGCCCGGACTTCCTTCGCACGCCTGTAGTGATCGTGAGGAACTCCGTGCGAGAAGTTCAATCGACAGACATCAACACCGGCCACAAGAAGATTCTTCATTACGCCTGGACGGTCTGTGGCCGGGCCTAAGGTGGCAACTATTTTGGTGCGTCGCATACCAAATATCCTTGTTTAGGGGTTTCGATGTCTTTGATTGATTTAATTTTGAGAAAGTTTAATCACAACCCCGCAAACCAGGTCGTGGACCTTTACCATACTAAGGTACTTGGAGGCCTGACAAAAGTTTTGTCGTGGTAAGACAACGAGTGAGAGTTTCCAAAAAGATGCTCGATAGACCACATCTTGGATGACTCAAAATTCAACAAAGAAATCTGCTGCGTAGCTTTACCGTTAAGATCTTCGGGCGGAGAATACCCGCCTTTTTGGCATATATTTCGCTCATATCCCGGAGACATAAAAATTCCGCACCAAATCCGCGCACATTGAACCAAACCTGTGCGCGTCTGGATATTTGTACAAAAAAACGCACTATTATGGTGCAAATAAATGGAGAGACTTTATGGAGCCAACGCTAACAGGCTTAGCTGAACGCATCGATTTAATCGTTGCCGGGACTGACACCTTTTTTCTTTTGTTAGGTGCTATCCTCGTACTTTTTATGCATGCCGGATTCGCGTTCTTAGAAGTCGGCACCGTCCGTCACAAGAATCAAGTCAATGCACTAGTCAAAATCCTAACTGACTTTGGCGCCTCAACACTTGCATACTTTTTCGTAGGCTATCAGGTCGCTTACGCCACAGGTTTCCTAGTTAGCGCAGACCAAATGATGGCCGGCAATGGCTTTGCGCTTGTGAAATTCTTTTTTTTAGTCACGTTCGCTGCAGCCATACCCGCAATCATCTCGGGCGGTATCGCCGAGCGCGGTAATTTTTGGCCTATGATGCTTGCTAATGTTTCAATCGTGGCACTGATCTATCCACTCTTTGAGGGGATGATCTGGAACGGTAACTTTGGCTTCCAGCATTGGATAGAAAGTGTTACCGGATCAGCATTCCATGACTTCGCCGGATCTGTCGTCGTACACGGCATGGGTGGATGGCTCGCATTGGTGGGAATTATTTTCCTCGGTTCACGGGCTGGACGAGTTCGTAATGGGACAGTAATTTCCTTCGCACCAAGTTCCATCCCGTTTCTCGCGCTCGGCGCTTGGATATTAACTGTTGGATGGTTCGGCTTCAATGTGATGAGCGCGCAGGCAGTCGAGGGCATCAGCGGGCTGGTTGCAGTGAATTCACTGATGGCTATGGTTGGCGGAACCCTTGCCGCATTGATTGTTGGAAAAAATGATCCTGGCTTTATCCATAACGGTCCGCTCGCTGGTCTTGTTGCGGTCTGCGCCGGCTCAGATGTTTTCCACCCACTCGGAGCTCTGGCAACAGGGCTAGTGGCCGGCGGCATTTTTGTTTGGCTGTTCGTTTGGTGCTCCAATCAAAAGAACATCGATGATGTTCTTGGGGTTTGGGCACTTCACGGTGTCTGCGGGGCTTGGGGCGGATTAGCTTGCGGAATCTTCGGCACGGACGCTTTCGGTGGACTAGGCGGTGTCTCGTTTATGGCTCAACTAATCGGGACGATCACGGGCGTTAGTATCGCGGTGTTTGGGGGCTTGACAGTCTACGGACTAATCAGCCATACGCTAGGAATTCGGTTATCTGAAGAGGAGGAGTTCGACGGAGCAGATTTATCGATTCACCGCATAAAGGCCAATCCAGAAAGCTGACTTCGGCTAGGCACTGCCGAAGCAGTGCCTACTTGCCTGATTTTTTGAAAACGGGAGGTGCCTCGCGAACCAAACCGTTGGTAAGTAATCATAAAATAAAGGCTTTAAGGTAAATTATCCGTTTCGCACCAGTTTCAAATGAAATTTGATTAGGTTAGGACTTCGGCCGTGGACGATATTTTTTGCTCTTCTTGAGGTTGATCCGTAGTCTCCAACAGATAATCTTCTTTTAAGCCAAGCAGATCATCAGACGTCTCGTAACCTAGTTTTGCATACAAATGATCAATAGTTTCTTGGATCGACTGAACCGCGCTCTCATCTTTCGGATTGTCTGCAAGCACG
>Ga0163109_10000798_pt1 | contig 24935 bp, 22 predicted proteins | sample CRUFie1St13metaG_FD_108704 | JGI IMG/M metagenome (GOLD analysis project Ga0163109, IMG submission 108704) | Marine microbial communities from the Costa Rica Dome - CRUD Field 142mm St13 metaG | ecosystem: Environmental > Aquatic > Marine > Oceanic > Photic zone | place: Costa Rica: the Eastern... | reverse complement strand
TAGAAACTCTGAATGAACAAAATTGGTATTTATCCTGGAAGTTTTGATCCTCTGACTTACGGCCATGTGGATGTGATCCGGAGGGCGACCCACCTGTTCGATTCGGTGATTGTTGCGATTGCAACAAATGAGGCCAAGAGGGCCTTGTTCGGCAAAGAAGAACGTGCAGGGCTTGTCAGGGCATCGATCGAGGATATGGATCGAGTTTCAGTGGATGTTTTCGATGGTCTGCTGGTGGATTACGCTGCCGAGCAAAAAGCAAAAGCCATCATACGAGGCCTCAGGGCGATCTCCGATTACGAGTTCGAATTTCAGATGGCCCTAATGAATCGGCATTTGAATCATGAAATTGAAACGATTTTTATGATGCCCAAGGACAAATACACCTTCCTGAGTTCAGGCATGGTCAAGGAAGTGGCAAGCTTGGGGGGGGATATTTCCTCGTTTGTTCCCGAGCCTGTTCTCCATGCCATGAATCAAAGATTTCCGGCCACGAAATTCAAAAGCAACTCGTGAGAGGGCCCCTGAGTCATGCGATTTACCATACATCGAAGAGATCTCGAAAAAGAATCCTTGCGTTTCGATGGCGAGGTGGAACCGGATGAAGTGGATTGGAACTTGAACGACGAGCTCATCCAGGCCAAAGGAGGGTTAAGCTATTGTCTTGAAATCGAAAAACACGAGCAGAACCTTCTGCTTCAGGGACAATTGTCTCAATCTTTTGTCTGTGAGTGTGTTCGATGCCTCCAGTCCTTCACCTTGCCTATTCTCCTCGACGCTTGGTCCGGTTTCGCTGCTTTGGAGGGAGAGGATAGTCTTGAAGTGGTTAACGATTTAATTGACTTAACTGAAATTCTCCGAGAAGATGTTCTGCTTGTTCTGCCTCAGCATCCGCAATGTGGGCCTCAATGCCCTGGTCTTGCGGGTCCAGCATATGCAAAGGCGGCTCCTCGGCTTAGCGCAACAGACGAACTTTCCTCTGGTGCGAAATCCGCTTGGGATGCCTTAGATCATTTGAAGTTAGACAACGATAAAGATTGAATTATGGGTGTACCAAAGAGAAAACCTTCTAGAAGTGCTCAACGCAAACGCAGGGCTTCCAATAGTGTCCTTCAATTGCCTCAGCTCAGTGTTTGCCCTGAATGCGCTGCTCCTTATGTTCCGCATCGCGTCTGTCCCAGTTGCGGGCAATACAAGGGCAAGCAGGTCGTCAACATCGAATCATACAGCTGATTCAGGCCTCCGGTTGGCGAGTTCCTCACTAAATCTTCTGCCTTTGTAAGCGATGCGCATCGCTGTTGATGTCATGGGAGGGGACCATGGCTGCGGTGTTATTGTAGATGGAGTGCTACAGGCACTTGATGAGTTTCAGGCCCTCCAATCAGCCATACTTGTCGGACGTGAGTCCGAAATAAAAGTCGCCCTTGCTGGTCGATCTACCTCTTTGGGCAGAATAAGCATCTGCCATGCCCAGAAGGTTTTGTCCATGCAGGACAAGGCGATGGACGCAGTGCGCCGTAAAAAAGACTGCTCCATTTCGGTAGGTGTCGACTTACTCAAACATGGGAAGGCTGATGCCTTTTTGTCTCCCGGTAACACGGGTGGCGTTGTCACGGCTGCGACCGTCAAGCTGAGGCGTTTGACGGGTTTGGAGCGAGCCGGTATCGCTACCGTGTTGCCCGCCCCCAAGAACGACTTCGTGTTGTTGGATGCTGGCGCGAATGTGGATTCGAAACCCCTACATTTGGCGCATTACGCGGTCATGGGGAATGTTTACGCTAGGGAAGTGCTGCGCATTACCAAGCCAAGAGTAGGCCTTCTGAGCGTTGGGACCGAAGATGTCAAAGGGAATGATCTAACCTTGGAAGCGTTTGAACTGTGCAAAAAGCTCGACTGCAATTTTATCGGCAATGTCGAAGGGCACGATTTGTTTGCCAACCGAGTCGATGTGGTCGTATGTGATGGTTTTGTGGGCAATGTTGTCTTGAAATCCTGTGAGAATCTGGCCCAGACCATGTTTGGTTGGCTCAAGGAAGAATTGAAGGCGACACCGATACGTCAACTTGGAGCGCTGCTTGCAAAAGGTGCTTTCCGCACGATCAAAGGCCGGATGGACCCTGACGCCTACGGAGGTGCTCCATTGCTTGGGCTCAACAATAATGTTTTTATTGCTCATGGTTCGGCTAGTGCAAAAGCTGTGAAAAACGCCATTGGCATGACATTGAGAGCCTTTGAACATCAGATTAACGAGCATATGAGTGAGGCAATAGCACGAGCCAATGAATCGCTCAAAATAACATAACTTCCAATTTATACTGATCACCATGACTGAATTGCCCGAAAAAAATGTCCCTTTTGTGAATCCGAGAGCGGCTCATGATTTCAGGGGAAGGACCTGCTCCATTGTTTCCGTGGGTTCTTATGTTCCGGAACGCAGATTGAGCAATGCAGAGCTGGAAAAGCTTGTGGATACGAGCGATGAATGGATTATGGCGCGAACAGGTATCAAGGAAAGACGTCTTGCCGCGGACGATCAGTTTACGTCTGACTTGGCCGCTGAAGCAGCCAAAAAAGCATTGGAAAAGGCGGATATTAATCCTGAAGCCATCGATTTGATCATTGTGGCAACGATCACGCCGGATATGCCTTTTCCGAGCACTGCCTGTTTGGTGCAGCAAAAAATAGGGGCAGCACACGCCGCAGCGTTCGATTTAGAGGCTGCCTGCTCGGGGTTTATTTATGCGCTGGAAGTGGCACAACAGTTCATCATGTCCCGCACCTATGACACGGTGCTTGTCATTGGTGCAGAGAAGCTTTCTTCCATCGTGGACTGGAAAGATCGTAACACGTGCGTTCTCTTCGGGGATGGAGCTGGAGCTGCTGTTTTACAATACAGGGCAGAGTCCCACGGTTTGCTGACTGCCTGCATGGGAGCTGATGGAAGAAAAGCCTCGCTCTTGTCCATGCCGGGAGGGGGAAGTCGTCATCCTGCGACACAGCAGTCACTCGATGATCGTCTTCATTTTTTGAGAATGGACGGCAAGGAGACCTTCAAAAGTGCTGTCACCGCCATGCATCGAGCAGCCAAAAAAGTCTTGGAGCGCTGCCAAATTGATATCAGCCAGATCAAATGCGTTATCCCTCACCAAGCGAACCAGAGGATCATGAGTGCTGTCGCAGACCGACTGGGTGCCACCGAGGGTCAAATTTTTGTTAATGTTGACAAATTTGGCAACACATCTGCCGCTTCTGTGGCTATTGCGCTGGATCAAGCTGTTGAGCAAGGGCGCGTCCAACGCGGAGATTTGGTGCTTTTGGTTGTTTTTGGGGCGGGATTGACCTGGGGGGCAGCCGTCATTGAGTGGTAAAGAATTAATGCTGAATGTGATATGATTGAAATTCAGAGAATACTGAGTCTAAGCTGACCGGCATGAAATCAAAGTTCGCTCATTGACGGTAGCGCTTTTCATGTTATATTTGAACTGTCGTATGAATGCAACGAAGTTAGATCAAACAGGTGTCTTCGAGCCTCTCACGGTGAGAAGTGGTGGAGTTGAGTTCTCCTTGCCGCCAGAGGCAGTCAATGTGCGATCTAATGGAGTTGAATTTTTGTCGCCAGAGCCTCTTCCTGTATGGTCTGAGCTTACTCTAGAATTGTCCTCCCCCAGCGATCAACAGTCCATTCATTGCAATGGCATTGTTGTGAGCTCGAATGGTAGCAAGCACTCGGGTTTTGTGGTATCCATCCTCTTTCTTGGTTTGGATGCACTGGCCCAGTCTCAAGTCGAAGCCCTTGCCAGAGTTCAACGTCTCAGTCTTTGACTTAGGCTTGTCATTCAATCTGGGGCTTTGCCCTCCAAATTAGCCATCTATGGAACTATTTAAGCGCATTTTGCGTACTGCTGTGGAAGGTGGCGCCTCTGACGTGCACCTCAAGGTGGGAAACTCGGTCGTTTTCAGAATTGACGGTAATCTTGTAGACATCGAGTCTCCATTACCGACCGTGGAATGGGTAGAAAGTATCTTGGAGAATATCATTCCGGGGCATCTCAAGGAGGTTCTTCAATCTGAAAGAGAGATTGATTTTTCCTACTACCTCGAAGGGGTTGGTCGTTTCCGCACGAACTGCTTCCAGCAGAGAGGGACCTTCGCTCTGGCCATGCGGTATGTGAAGACCGATATTCCTGACTTTGAGGAATTGGGTTTAATTCCTGTTCTCAAAACGATCGCCGAAGCTCCTCGCGGTATCGTGCTGGTTTCCGGAACCACAGGATCCGGAAAATCGACGACCTTGGCTGCCATGCTCCAGCACATCAATAGATCCAGCAGGAAGCACATCGTTACCCTCGAAGATCCCATCGAATTTGTTTTTTCTGATGACAAATCGGTCATCGAGCAGCGTGAGATCGGATTGGATTCCAAAAGTTTCGCTGCGGGCCTCAAGCATGTCCTCAGGCAGGATCCCGATGTCATCATGATTGGTGAGATGCGAGATTCCATTAGTTTTTCCGCGGCCATGAGTGCTGCAGATACGGGGCATCTTGTTCTTTCCACTCTTCATACAACTAATGCTGCCCAGTCCGTGAATCGTATTCTGGACTTTTTCAGATCTGAAGAGCGGGATCAAATCCGACGACAATTGGCTGGGACACTCAAAGCGGTGGTCTGTCAGCGAATGGTCGGCCGAGCTGGTGGGGGGGTGATACCTGCCATTGAGGTCATGGTTAACACTCCCACCATGCGCAAACTTATTGAAGAAAACCGACTCGAAAAACTCGGCGTTGGTATTGAGACCGGTGGGGAAGATGGCATGCAAAATTTCAATCAGGCTTTGTTCAAGTTAGTACAGGATCGCCTGGTCACGGAAGAAGAGGCTCTCTCCAAGGCAAGCAACGCAGATGCGCTCAAGATGAACTTTCAAGGTATTTTCTTGAGCGAAGGAAAGAGGATTTTGAGCTGATGCCTTGGTTAAGTAGAAACCAACCAAGGCTGACAGTTGACATGCCCATAACTTTTCGTTAAATCTGTTCCCTCAGTAATTTTCATTAAAAACATGTCAAAAGCGGGTCACATAATTGTCATCATCTTGAGTGTCTTAATCATCGCCATTCTCTGGGGAAAGACCAAGCCAAGTATCACTTCCCTGCAAGATGAGCTGGTCTCCGCACAGGATGCCAGAACTCAGGCTGAAAAGGCTCAAAGAGATGCGCAAGCAGCTCAAAGGGATGCCGAAGATTTAGCCGAAACCCGCCTTGCAGAGCTCACCGACGTCAAAGATTCCCTCAAAAATGCCATGACAGCATTGAGGCAGCAGCGGGCTCGAGGTGATGAGCTGGATACACAACTCAGTGAAGTGACCGATCAACTCCTTGATGCGAGGCGTGAGTTGCAAAGTTGGATATCCCTTGGGGTCGACCAGCAATACGTCTACACGATGAAACAACGGATTGCGGATGCGCACGATGAAATTGCTGCCATCACTGAAGAAAAAACCGTTTTGCTGCGGCAGATGGACCAAATGCGATATGAACTTGGGCGTTTTGTTGGACCTACACAGAAAGTTGTGATGCGCGATGGTCTCGAAGGCAGTGTGCAGGCCATCGACTCGGACTGGGGTTTTGTGATTGTGAATGTTGGTGAAAAGGATGGCGCCAGGGAAAACGGTGAATTACTCGTCAGCCGTGAAGGTAAATTGGTTGGCAAGCTTCTCATTTCTTCCGTTGAAAATAACCGTTCCATAGCAAATGTGATTCCCGGGTGGGTTCAGTCCGATATTCAAGTCGGGGATGTGGTCGCCTATTGATCTCTAAAGGCTTGCCCCATGAACTGGCTGAAACCTTTTGTCGCAGCGCTACTTTTGATGAGTGCTCTCTCATCTTGTTCGACTACCGATCCTGAAAACGCGTCTGCTCGTCCATGGAATCAGCCAAGGGGCTGGGGGAGTGGCCTTCCTAGCAATATGATGGAGGGTCGTTGATTTTCACGATATAAAGCAAAAACGATGCGCGTCGGCCTAAGTCAGGTCGACGCGCATCGTTTTTGCTTGCCCCACCACTCTGAGAGGAGCGCTGGAACGATCCATAGGTTGACCGCCAGGCCTACCAGGAAACAGGCCATACCCAGCCATGCGAAAATTTGCACCACTGGGATTGAGGCAATCAAGGCCGTGGATAGAAAGGTTCCAGCAAGGAGCAAACTTGTAAAAAACATCGGTCTCCATTTCGCTCGAACCGCTTTTTGAATGGCCGTTTGAGAGGGAATCTGCTCTTTAAGAAGCTGCCTGAAATACCCAGTGAGATGAATGCCATCATCAATGGCAATACCAAAAGCGACGGCTCCCAGAAAGCAGCTCAAGCTGTTGATGGGAATGCCTAACCAGGTGCATGAACCGATGACCACGAGCATGAAAAGTCCATTGGTGAGGACAACAGTGCCAGCAAGCCACGGGGATCTCCACAGGGTGGCCAATATTAAAAATAGCATGAAGGCACAACCGATCATGGAATTATAAATGCTTTTGCTGATGCGAGCATCCGCCATTTTTATGGAATCCATGGCATCTTCTGCCGATATCAAGCAATGATTTGGCAGACTCGAGTGCGCGAGGTCCTTCATTTGTTCTATGAGAGCGACGTAGTCCTTGGTGGGTTGATCAGCGGTTCTAATCAAAAGATAGGTTTCTCGTGCCTCTGGGTCTTTGAGTGCCTCCATGAAGGGGAATCCTTTCGCATTTAGTAAGGAAGAGAAACTGGCTAGAAGAAAGTCTGACTCGGGTAACTGCAGAGAACCTTTTTCACCTCCTTCCCATGCTTCATTCATGATGGCGATGATTTGCGGGTAACTGTAGGCAGCGGTTACCTCAGAATGCTGGTTGATGATTTCGGTCAGTTCCCACAAGCGCTCCAGAAACACGCGGTCTTGAATGCCTCCGGCGTTTCCTGTGTCAATGGTTAATTGAGCCAGGTTGGCCCCTCCATAAACCGAATCGAAGTATTCTAAGGCCTTACGTGTTTCCATATGTCTGGCCAGGAAGGCTTTGATATCAATATCGATGACCCAGTGACCAAGACCCGTCAGCCCGATCAGAGATCCGAAGCATAGAGTTAGCAATGTCCGTCTACGTTTCACTCCGAGGTATAAACTGAGTCGGGGTATCAGAGGGAGCGCCTTGCATTGTTCAGTTGAACCCTGACTACTATCTGGAGTGTATAAAATACTTAACCAAGCCAGCCCCGGTCCAAAAGTGGCCAGATAGATAATCAATACCCCAATGCACCCCATGCTTCCTGCTTCCTGCACCCAACGCAGATCACTGCTCCTTAGGGACAAGAACCCTGCCATGGTAGTCAAACAAACCAACATCGAAGGGACAAAGATGCGCTGAATTCCCAGGGCAACGGGATGGATAGCGCCCTCTTTGCCAGCTTCATCGCAGGCGGCGACAATGTGAAGCAAAGCCATCCACTGGATGACTGCCCAGATAGGTAGCAAAAGAAACGTTTCCACTGAAAGTCCGGCCTCCTGCTGACGAAACCATAGAACACCCATGGAAGTGGTGAAGATGGACTGCAGGCACAGATAAATCAAAAATCGCAGGTTGGGTTTGAACCATACAAGGAGGCCGAGGATCCAGAAACTTAGTATGGGAAGCATGATGCCCAAATCGCGTGCAAGAGATCGTTTCATTTCCCCTGCTGCAAGGGCCAGGCCCAGATAACGAAAAACAAATCCTTGTTCGGTCCAGGGAGCGAGTTCTTGTTGAAGTTTCCTGAGATCAAGGCTGGCTCCTCTCCTTGTTTTCTGGTGATCCAGTGTGAGGGTGATGAGCGCATCCTTACCGTTTTTGGAAATCATCACCTGGCGCATGAGGGGATTGGACAAGGCATAGGTTTTCAATGCCTGAAGGGTATTTGGTTCTAGTTGGTCAATCGACGCCATGGGCACCATTTCCAGAGAAAAACCCTGGCGAATCGGGCGGACGGAATGAGTCAAACTTTTGATGTCGATCACCTCCTCATGGCTCGCGAGCCTTTCAGAGACCTCATGGAGTGCCATGATCCCTTGCGGAGTGAAAATACCGTCGGGTGTTTCCATGGTGATGACCCAAACCTCCTGGTCATCCAGTAACCCCTTTAATTTTTCATAGGACTGATACTGATGGGCATCAACGGATAGGAGGGATTCAAGATTCCGTGAAAAGGAAAGGTTGGACAGGCCCTGTAATGCCCAGAGCGAAAAAAGCGCCAGCAGGATCCCGAAATACTTGGGGTAACGAACAAATGGGTGATACTTCAGCACGAATCAGCTGCAATCTGGAATTTCAGGGAGCGGGCGCTGGCCATGGTATGGCTCCTGTATAAGCTGTTCTGATGGTCCATAAATGTCCCCCAGCTGTTATGTAAAGGGTGCGAAGATCGGGATCCCCAAAGGCACAATTGGTGACTTCGTCATGAGGTATGGGCAGGTGTCCTAACCATTCCCCAGAGGGTGAAAAAACGAATATCCCCGCAGGGTAAGGAAGCCTGGTTTCATAAGGCATTTTGTTGCGGTTGAGCCCGGCAGCAACGTAGATGCGTCCCAGCGAGTCTTGCGTCATTCCGTCGGGTCCGCGGGATGTCTTCCAGTCGAAGATGAGTTTTTGGGAGCTGATGTCCAAGCTACCGTCTGCTTCCTTGTCGAAGCGCCAGAGTTTTCGAGCTCCATCTGACTGGTTGTTGTTATTGTCCGCAACATAAAGGAAGCTGTTGTCCACTGAAACCAGGACGCCATTTGGGCGATCCACCTCATGAGTGATCACACGATTGATCGTACCGTTGGGGCGAATACAATAAACTCCTTCGATGGCACGTCCCGAATTATCTCGCATCTCCATGCTATCTCGATCTCCGTAGCGGGGATCCGAAAAGAAGATATTGCCTGCAGCATCCACCGTGATGTCGTTGGGTGTATTGTAGGCCAGCCCATTGTAGTCAGAGGTCAATGTCGTCCAGGATCCGTCCGACTCCAGTCTTCTTACTCTGCGATGCAAGGGTTCGCAGGTGAGCAGTCTTCCTTCATGATCGAAAAGCAGGCCATTGGTGCCAGCATCCTTGACGAGTGCCTGAACCTTTTGATCGGGCTTCCAAATCAAGATGCTGCCTTCTCCGCTGAATAGGACACCTTTCTCTGGGTGCCAGGCAGGACCTTCGCCTGCCCCTTGAGAAATACGTTCGACAGGCCTGCTTCCTGTCTCCCAGATGGGCAGTTGGGTGAAAGAGGGGGACTGACAGCCTACCAGCAGTAGAGGTAAGCATGCGTATCTGAGTCCATGAAAATTCGACTGTCGTTTTTCTTGAGTAAACCGGCAAAGCCTTCTTGTAGGATACGGATTGGGCACCCTCCACTTTTATGCAAGTCAAGTGTTTTGGGCAAGGTTTGCTTGGGAGTAAAGCATCAGCCCCATTCACCTGCTGAGCGACACTCCGTCTTGACTCGTTCAGCGAATGTCCTTGCCGCACCGTCTATTTTATCCAATCGATCATGAATACTCTGACTGTGGGATCTTGCGGCGGCAATGACCGTCTCGCATTCATGACGGTCCATTGTCGATGTCGAGTTTAGGAGCGCAGCTTCATCTTCGGGTGGAATTGCCAAAAATCCGTGCTGATCGGCATGAATAAGCTGGCCAGGTTGGATGAGACGCCCGAAAACTTCAACAGGCTCACCCCAGCTAATCGGCCACGCATGCGCGTGCCCGACGCAAAGACGTCGTGCGAGCGCCTTGAAACCGCAATGCTTCATTTCATCGTAATCTCGAATGGCGCCATCGGTGATGGTGCCCACGCACCCTAATGATCGGTGGATGTTGGCATTGACCTCACCCCAAAAGGATCCAATGACACCAGGCTTGTCCTTGTCCTGGATGACAACCACTTTTGGACCGGTCTGATGAGCGACATATCGACGGTATTTCGACCAGGCATCAGGACTTTGTTTTTTATGCCGTTCTTTTGAGGGTTCGATGACAACTGTGACGGCATATCCCACCATAGGGCCAAGTTCAGGCATGAAATCCCGGGTTTCCTCCAAGTTGAAGGCCTCCTTGGAGGCATCCTGGCGGGTGATTGACTCCCATCCGTTGTAAACACTTGGTGTATTCCATCGTTTGAGGCGTAGCAGGGTGCCATCGTCGATGCGAGGGCCTTGCGGGGTGAGAGTTCTTTCTTTGTCTTGCATTAAATCAATAGTGGTTGGGGTTCAGACTGCATGGAGGAATCATCGCCCAAAATGGATTTCATCTGGTGGATCTCCTCTCTAAGAGCTCGAGAAAACAAGTAGAGGTCATTACTACGAATGATCAGGTTTTCTCCGAATGCGGCCCACTTGGCATGTAGCTGCATGGATTCACAGAAATGATTCCCTGCAATCATGTTTCGCTTGTGTGCCTTGCTTATGATGTGTTTGACGGCTCCTTCGAACCGAGAATCTTCGTATTGTTCCGGTATGCCCAGACTACAGGACAAGTCGTGGGGTCCGATAAGGATGCCATCCAAACCGGGGACGTCTAAAATAGCATCCAGTTGATCGATAGCCGGCTGGCTTTCGATATTAACCAATAACCAGTGTTTGCGGTTTCGCTCCTCCAGATATTGCCTGAGATCGGGTTCCAGTTCCGCACCTTGAGTTAAAAATTGCTCAAGTTTTTTTCCTTTGAGTGGACGCCACTTGACGGCCCCCACAAGCGCTTTGACTTGCTCAGGTGTTTCCACATAGGGGGCGACGCAACCAGAGGCACCACCATCCAGGACCTGGCATGCGAGTATGGGGTCTGGGCTGGCGATACGAACCAAGGGTGGAAGTCCAAGTGCGTCGTAGGTGCGGCACATCCATGAAAGTTCCTGTCGGTCTAGGGCGATATGCTCGGAGTCGATAAAAACAAAGTCGAGGCCTGTCTTTGCTACCAGAGGCGGCCAAAGGGGGGAGGCGGTTAAAATGGCGGTGCCGTAAGCACGTTTGCCTGACCTGAGATGTTGAATCAATCCCTCGGAGTGCATGACTAGTGATTCACATCATGGATTCAACATGAAGCCTGGCCAAGCGTTTTTAAATTTGCGAACCGGAGTCTTGCGCCTGATGGCCCTAATTGAATGCGCCACTATGAGACATAATGCTAAAAAAGAGCCAAAATGGCACTTTAAAATTAAGTAATAAAATATTATAAACTATGTAAACAGTTGGTAGTCATGCAAAAGTGTTATTTATAAAATTGGAATAAAAAATGTTAAAAAACTCCGGTGAAAGGAACTGCATAAAGCCTCTCTAATGGGGCTAAGCAAACAACTCAAGTAAGAAAGGCAATTATGAAAAATATGACACAAGTCAGTCGCAGCTGGTATTCATTCCCTGATCTGGAAGTTTCATCGTTTCCCTGGTGTGGATTGTTGAGTTTGGGTTCAAGCGCGTCCAATGGACTGCGCCAAACAGCCCATCAATCCTGGGTACCATCAATGGACATCAAAGAAACGGATCAGCATTATCTTTTGGAGGTAGAACTTCCCGGCCTATCAAGAGAGGATTTTACGCTCAAGGTGGATCAGGGAGTGTTAAACCTCAAGGGTGAAAGGACACTACCTACTACTGAGGGTTCTGAAAAAGACCTTCGCTTGGAGCGTTGCTACGGAAGTTTTAACCGAAAGTTCTCCCTACCCGCAGAAGTTGAATCCGGTGCTATCAAGGCAGAATTCAAGCAAGGGCTTTTAAGGGTGCGAATTCCAAAGAAATCAAAGCCACAGCCCCAGGAAATTGATGTGGATGTGATGTCCTAAAGCTCATTCGATTACTTAAAAACGGCTAGCACAGCAACCGAGTGTCGCAGAACGCTCGGTTGCTTTTGATCACAAGCCCCCGGTCTTGTGTGGGAGGCTGGGTTCGGTCGATCTGGAGTTCTCCCATGATCCATAGTTCAGCGAGCTTGGATGTTTTCCACTGATTTCAGATTATCCTGCATCACTTCCAAGAAATCCTTATTTTGGGTGAGACCTCCCTGAGGTCTGAAAACAATGACTTGAACTCCGCGTTTCTCAAGCTGCTGAGTGATGGACTGGATCGGGGTATCCTCCCAGAGCATCACATGGCTTGGATGTTGTTTCAGTAAGGCATCCAATGCTTTCCATTGGTCGGGTGGAGGAAGTTCCTCTGGTTCCCAGTGCATCGCACGAAGGTCCAGGCGGTAAGCTTTCGCCAAATATTCATAGACAGGATGGGAAGCCAGAAGAGGAATTCCATCGAGTTTTGTGGCAATACGCAACATGGAATGGTGCAGTTGCAGTAAGTCAGCTCTTAGCGAAACCAGTTGAGCCTGAATTTTGGCGGCATGATCCGGCCATCTATCCGAGAGGATCTTGGCGATTGATGTGGCCTGATCTGCTGCTAATTGAAAATCCAGCCATGTCATGGGAGCGTAGGTACCATGGTCATGTTCTCCTTCAGGGCCGTGTTGATGAGTGGTGATACTCGAACGTTTGATCCAACGCTCCTTGTAAGCTTCCGTGGTATTGAAAAGTCTCGTGACTGGTAGAGCCGCTTGATCGATCCACTGGGCATAACGGGCACCATTGAGCAGGATAATGTCCGCTTTTTGATAGCGCTGAATGGTAGGTCCATCTGGCGTCCACGTGGAAGGATCCACTGTTTCCGGTGGCGCGGGAAAGGTCACTTTGGCCCAAGATGAATCTGTGAGCCTGGAACCCATGTATCGCAAGGGTTCATTCACCGTGAGGATATCCATCAAATCTTCCTCAGAGTTCTGTCTGGCTTGGGGCGGTGGCTCTCCGCACCCGATGAGTAAACACAACGACCCAATGGCAAGCCATTGGAGTGCCGGACATTTTATGGAATGCCTATTGTGGAACATGGTGTGATCTGAACTTGTCAACTTGCCTCGTATTTTTTATCAACCCAAGCTTTAGATCGTTTATCATGGCTTTTTCAGGGACAAAATCACCCATCGATCGAGCCGCAGCCTATGATTCGCCATCTTGAGGAGTCAAAAACAAGCCAAAGATTTTGTTGAGCGCAGCACGTTTCGAGGCTGCTTGGCCCTCTGTCGGGATTGGGTTTTCATTGTTTTCATCGCGTGGCTCTCGTTATGGGGCGACCAATGGTGGATGACCCTGCTTTCCATTTGGGTGATAGGCTACCTTCAATTTTGCCTTGGAGAAGCGCTGCTTCATGAGGCTTCCCATTACAACTTATTTGCATCCAAAAGGCTGCACTACCTCCTTCAAGGTCTCTATGCGTATCCGTTTTTTCAGACCTTGAAAGGATTTCAACACGAACATCTCCTGCATCACAGCAACCTTATGGGAGCGAAAGACGTGACCATGCATGACTACCATCGATATGGGCTGACGGCGACCAAGCCCAACATGTTTTACATTTGGTTTCTAAAACCATTTTTAGGAGGCCCCACCTGGTATTACCTCAAAAGTGGCCCAGATTTCGATTCCTGGTCGAGTCGTTTGCAGCTTGCCGCCTTTTGGGTTCCAGTTCTGGCGTTATTCATTGCAACCGGGACATGGGAGCTCTTAGTGGTTTATTGGATGATTCCTCTGCTTTGGTCCTTTCCCATTTTTCAGTATTGGTCAGAAATTGAAGAGCATTACAACACTCTTTCAGGGGCCCGATCCAACGTCTCGTTTTGGGATAATTTCTTCAAGCATAATGAGGGGTATCATTGGATTCATCACCGATATCCAACCATTCCTTTCTACCGCTTGCCTGAGGCGCATGCTTTCTTGACTCCTACGGGAACGGATATTAGTCAGGGTTTTTTCGACTCTTATCGTCAAATGTCGCGTCCTCAAGCTCCCGCATGGCCCGGGCATCCGGCCCTCAGGCCTGGCCCGTTGAAAGATCCCGTTTCCACTTTGAGGCCTATGCCATCGCAGCGGGCAGAAAAAGCTGAAATGGCTCAAAGCTGGCCTAAAATCTCTAGTTTTAACGATCGCTAAGTTGGGGGCCGCAGACCCTCCTCCACAGAAAAGGACTGGAAACTTGCTGCATCATCCCTTTGAATCCTCTTCAGTGAACATTATCATTGTGGGTGCAGGAGAGGTGGGAAAGCACTTGGCAGAAAGCCTCTCTACCCAGTTGCATAACATCACCGTCATTGAGCGTGAAGAACCCTCTGCAGAGGATCTTGACGAAAGCCTCGACGCCAGCGTTATTTGTGGCAACGGAGCTTCTGCCACTGTGCTGGCTGAAGCCAATGCGAGTGAGTGTGATCTTTTTCTCGCCCTTACTAGCCGCGACTACACCAACCTGGTGGCAGCCTCCATTGCCAAATCCATGGGTGCTTCAAAAACCGTAGCTCGCGTCCACGCCGGGGTTCAGCGTGAGGAGTGGTTATTTGACTTCAGGGCACAATTCGGCATCGATTACTTGTTCAGCACCGAGCGATTGGCTGCCGTGGAACTGGTGAAATTTGTGAGGAATCCTGAAGGCCTTTTAGTCGAAGAAATTGCTCGAGGAAGGATTGAACTGCACCAATACAAAGTCTCCCCAGAAAGCACTGCAATAGGTGTGCCTATTTTTAAACTCAAGCTTCCAGATCGGGTTCGGGTAGCATGCATATATCGCGATGGCGAAAATCACATCCCTGGGGGGGAGGATTACCTGATGGCTGGGGATCTGGTGACACTATCCGGGGAACCTGCCCTGCTTGACCAAATGGTGACTACATTGGATCCCCGAGCAAGGAGAAAAAAAGATCTCAAGGCAGTGATTTTTGGGGGAGGGGAGTATGCTTTTGCGGTGGCTCAAATGCTGGAGGCTTATGGTGTCCAGGTGCGTATTATGGAAAAACGTGAACAGGAATGCCGTAGACTTTCTGCACTCCTGCAGGATTCAGTCATCATCCATGGGGATGCCACATCTTTGCAGCAGCTCAAGGAAGAGCAGGTCAATGAAGCGGATTTTTTCATCGCAGTCAGTCCGGACGATGAAGATAACGTGATGGCCTGTTTGCAGGCTAAAAGCATTGGCAGCGAATATTGTCTTACACTGATCCACCGGGCAGATTACGCGGACGCCATTTATCGTAATCGTCAACGATTGGGGCTATTGGCTGCGGTCAGCCCTCGCCTTGCTGCCAACCGAGATCTTCTTCGTTTCATGGATACGGGGAAGTATCACAAAGTTTCCGAGCTTCAAGGGGGCGTCGAAGTGATCCAATTTAGCGTTAAATTGGGAACGAAATTGGTGGATCAAAAGGTGGCAGACATTAAGTGGCCCAAAGGATCGGCATTGGTGGCACTGTTGCGCAATCAAATTGCTTTTGTGCCCAACGGAGAGGATCTTCTGCAGGCCGAGGATACGGTCTATGCGATCGTGACCCATGAAGGTCGCAAGCCATTGGTGAAAATGTTTTCTCGCTGATGAACTTTCGTCTTCTCAGCAAAATCATTGGTCTTCTTCTTTTGTTTCTTGGACTCACTCAGGCCATCTGTTTGGGTTATGCGAATCGATTTGACGCTCGGCATGATCAACTCGATTCGGTAGAGGGTTTAAGCATTTCGGTCGGAATCAATCTCGGCGCCTGTCTGCTTTTCCTTTGGATGGGGCGAGGCTCCGGCCGGGAGGTGCTCAGGAAAGAAGCCATCGCCATCGTAGGTTCCAGTTGGCTCATTTGTGCCTTGTTTGGATCGCTTCCCTATATGTTCAGCGAACCCAAAATGGGATTTTGCGATGCGTTTTTTGAATCCATGTCCGGATTCACAACAACAGGTGCATCGATCATTGATGATTTGGAGGTTTTTCCCCAAGGCATTCTTCTATGGAGATGCCTGACACAGTGGCTAGGAGGTATGGGGATTCTGGTGCTTTTTGTGGCGGTTCTGTCCTATTTGGGGGCTGGCAGCAAAGCCCTTTTTCGTCATGAGTCCTCAGCGAAAGAGGGAGGTGGCCTTCAAGCTCGTATTCACAATGTCGCGATACGGTTGTGGCAAATATATCTTTTTTTCAGCCTATTGTTGTTTTTGGGGTTCCTAGCTTTTGGTATGCCCATTTTCGATGCAGTATGTCACACCTTTACAACCATTTCCACGGGGGGGTTCAGTCCTCACAATAGCGGTTTAGGGTATTACAATAATGCCCTTATTGAAATCTGGGCGATGGTCTTTATGGTGATCGGCGGTGTGAGCTTCATGCTTTACGCATGGTTGTTGCGAGGTCGGTTTGATCGATGGAAAAAAGAGGAGGAAACAAAATATTTTATTGGACTGCTAGTCCTTTCGATCATGTTGCTTTCCCTTTATAACGCGAGTTTTTCAGGGGAACTTTCTCTCAAGCAGTCCTTTCGCTACACTTCTTTTCAGGTGGTATCCTTGATGACAAGTTCAGGCTTTGTGATTGATGATTACGATCAATGGCCACCTTTCACCATAATGTTTTTAGTGGGTCTGATGCTTTTTGGCGGCTGTGCCGGGTCGACCACAGGGGGGATCAAGGTAAGCCGCTGGATCGTTTTTTTCAGAACAGTTCGCCGCGAATTAAATGAGAGTTTCAGGCCCAAGGTGATTCGCTATGTAGGACTGAATGGCAACAATATTGATGAAGAAGTTCAGCAGCAAACCATGTTCTTTATCGCGATTTCGGCCGTGCTCATAGGCATTTGTGCGCTGATTTTGAGTGCCCTTGAGCCAGGATTGGATGTGTTTACCTGTTTGTCTGGTTCGGTCGCGATGCTCATGAACATTGGCCCAGCTCTTGGAGATTTGGGGCCCACTGAGACCTATGCCTCACTGCATCCATGGACAAAAGTGTTCTTGACTATTTTGATGGCGGTGGGTCGGCTGGAAATCTTTGCCATACTGGTTCTCTTTTTCCCTTCGCTCTGGCGAACCTACTGACACCTTCTACGGCTCTCCCACCTACATTGTTTTTTGGGGCTGAGGAAATAACTTTCAGGTCACAAATTTCCCGGGGTTTAAAATACCCTTTGGATCCAGGGCCTTTTTGAGGGTCCGATGAAGCTGGTAAGCCTCGCCTCCGACTGCTTGGTCAAACCAAGGTTTTTTCGCAAGGCCGATCCCATGCTCTCCGGTGATGGAGCCTTGCCATTGTATGATTTTTGAAAACAGGGCATCGAGCATCGCTTCACCTCGTATCTCTTGATCACGACATGTCCGATCGATCATGACATTGACATGAATATTCCCATCGCCTGCATGGCCGAAACATGCCACGGGAATGAGATATTTCTTTTGAAGCGTTTCAGCAAATTGAAACAGTGCAACCAATTTGCCTCTGGGAACCACGATGTCTTCATTGAGTTTGGTGAGCCCCGTATCCCGTAGTGCATAGGAAAACTCTCGTCGAATGCGCCAGATGGCCTCACATCCTTCGTTTCCAAGGCCTTGATGAATGAATTTTGGGCGAAACTCTCCGATGAGTTTTTTCAAGGCGCGTAGGTCTGAGCGGACCGATGCGGGTTGACCATCCAGTTCGAGAATGAGATGAGCCTGGCAGCCATGAAACATTTTTGAGCCGGTGCGTTTCGTGGCAGCCTCCAGGGTGAATCGATCAGCTATTTCAAGCGCACTGGGCAAAAAACCTGCTTTGAACACGCGTCCTAGAATGGATGCAGCAGTGGTCGTGCTGTCGATGCCAACCGACAGTGCGGCTCTGTAAGGAGGAAGAGGTAGGCATTTGAGTGTTGCTTGCGTGACGATTCCCAGTAGACCCTCGGAGCCCACAAAGATTCTGTGGAGATCGAACCCTGTTTTGTTCTTGTGGGTGCGTCCGCCTAGCTGAAGCAGCTTACCGTCAGCCAGGACCACTTCCAGGCCCAGCACGTAATCACGCGTGACACCATATTTCAGGCATCGAGGTCCCCCCGCGTTGGTTGCGATGTTGCCTCCAAGACTGCAATCCATCCTGCTGGCTGGATCGGGGGGATAGAAAAGCCCGTGAGCTTCGGCTTCATCCTGGAAAGCCGCTGTTTTGACTCCGGGTTGCACCACAGCTACGAAGTCCGCACTTGAGATCTCGAGGATTCGGTTCATTTTGTCCAAGGCCAAGGCGATTCCCCCTTGGACTGGAACACAACCTCCCACGTAGCCATGGCCCGCTCCTCTGGCGGTGACCGGAATTCGGTGTCGATCCGCGAATTGGAGAATTTTAACGACTGAGGCCGTGGTTCTTGGAAGGGCCACTACCTCGGGCAAGGAGCTGGTAAACCATTTATCTCCAGCATGGGCCTTCAGAGTGGCTCCATCCCATTTGAGTTCTCCTCGTTTGAGGATGGCTGCCAGGGCCTGAACCTTCTTTTGACTTATTCCCATGAGCGATCCGGTGAATCCTCTTCAGTCGGGTGGTTGAGCAAGCCATCCACGAGTGCGCGGGCTTCCTCTTGCTCGGCAGCTGGTACCTGAATCCGGATACCGCCCGTCGCCAAGGAGCCGCCTTCTGTGTTGAGGGCTGCCAGTTCTCCCATGACGGTTGCCTGGAAACCCGCAGTTCGAAGTCTTGCTGTGATCATTTGTGCCTCCATGGCGTGGAAGGACTTGAAAATCGTTTTTAACTGTACCATGCCGTTATCAACGTGGTAAACGGAGGTCGCCACCCAGTCGATTTGCCATTTTACTGGCCATTTTGCCACCCATCTTACCCATCATCTTCTGCATCTTGCCCATTTTGCGCATCATTTTCTGCATCTGACCAAATCGCTTAAGCAAGTTGTTGAGTTCTGCCACACGTACACCGCTACCATTTGCAATGCGCTGCCTGCGCCGGCCATTGAGGATTTGTGGACGTTGCCGCTCTTGAGGCGTCATGGCACAAATCATGGCCTCCATTCTGCGAAACTCCTTCTCTTGCTTTGACAAATCGGCACCTCCGATCATGTCGCTGCCTCCGGGTAACATTTTGACGATCGATTCCAACGGGCCCATGCGTTTCATCTGCCTGAGCTGATCGAGAAAATCGTCTAGGGTGAATTCGCCTTTCCGCATCTTCTCCTCAAGCTTCTTGGCTTCGTCGATATCGACGTTTTCTGCCGCTTTTTCGACCAGACTGACGACGTCGCCCATTCCCAGAATGCGGGTCGCCATGCGCTCGGGATGAAAGGGCTCGAAGTCGTCGAGTTTTTCGCCGGCCCCAGCAAATTTAATCGGTTTTTGAGTAACGGACTTCATGCTGAGGGCCGCACCTCCGCGTGCATCACCATCTAGCTTGGTTAAAATCGAACCGCTAATGGAGAGTGCTTCATCAAAGTGAGAGGCCACATTGACTGCCTCTTGGCCGGTTGCCGCATCCAACACCAAAAGGATCTCCTGAGGGCTGATTTTGTTTTTCAACTGAACTAGTTCCTCGACCAGAACTTCGTCGATTTGAAGTCTTCCCGCAGTATCGTAAATAAGGACGTCGCAGCCCTGCTCGGCGGCATGGGACTGTGCCTTTTGCGCAATGACCTGCACGTCCTTTTCCCCTCGACAAACCAAGGTGGGTATCTCGAGTTGTTTACCAAGGGTTTCGAGTTGATCCATGGCTGCAGGACGATACACATCAGCAGCCACTAGCATGGGCTTCCTGCCTTGCTTGGTCAGCCATTTGGCCAACTTGCCACTGGAAGTGGTTTTTCCGGCACCGTGTAGACCCACCATCATGATACTCGATGGTTTGGGGTCAATTTCCAGGGAAGCATGCGTGGATCCGAGCAACTCAACCAATGCATCGTTGATGATCTTGATGACCTGTTGACCCGGGTGGATGCTTTGGATGACCTTCTGTCCGATCGCCTTCTCCTTGACATCTGCAATGAACTGTTTGGCCACCTTGAAGTTCACGTCGGCATCCAATAAAGCCATGCGAACTTCCCTCAGGGAGTCCGATACATTGGATTCACTGATTTTCCCCAAGCCTCTGAGGTTCTTGAAAACACCCTGTAATTTTCCCGACAACGACTCGAACATGGTCTCAAGCTAAGGGATCGTTGTCGGGGTGACAAGCTGACAACCCACGATCCCATGCAAATTTTGGACTTTTCTCTCGGTGGGCAATCCTTAGGTTGAAATAATCTTCGCGCATGGCTCGATACCTTATTCCATACCGGCAGATCCTTTGTGCAGGGATGATGCTTTGGACTTCGGTGGGGAATCTCCTCAGCGACCCGGGCGAAGTGAGCTTTTCCCGCCATATTTTACCGATCCTTTCCGATCATTGTTTTCAATGTCATGGTCCAGACCCGGCTCATCGCAAAGGAGGTTTGCGCCTGGATCTGCGTGAGGAAGTCTTGGGTGATCGTGCCATCGATCCGGTTGTCATCCCCGGTGATCCTCAGAACAGTCTGCTCTTGCAGCGTATCCGGTCCGTCGACCCTGATGAGATCATGCCTCCGGAAAAGGCACACAAGCCGTTGAGTGAGGATCAAAAAGAATTGTTGGAACGGTGGGTTGCTCAAGGGGCAGCCTGGGAAAAACATTGGGCCTTCATGGTTCCCAGGCGTCCGGATATCCCAAAATCTGCATTGCATCCTGTGGATTATTTTATTCGAAAAAGGTTGGGGCAAGAGGGGCTGACCCTGTCGCCTCAAGCTTCGATCCGAACGCTTCTGAGACGCGTGAGTTTTGACCTCATTGGCTTACCTCATTTAGAAACGGCTAACCAAGAACCACCCAAGGAGCTACGTTCTGATTTTTGGGAGAGACACGTCGACCGCTTGTTGGAGTCTCCACATTTTGGTGAAAGGATGGCCATGTGGTGGCTGGATGCCTCGCGCTATGCGGACACCGACGGGTTTCAATTGGATGCCATCCGAAGCAATTGGGCATGGCGAGATTGGGTGATCCAAGCCTTCAATCAGAACATGCCGTTTGATGAATTCACTCGCTTGCAGTTTGCTGGTGATTTGATACCCGGGGCGACGCCTGAGACGATTTTGGCCACCTGTTTTCATCGCAATCACATGACCAATGGGGAAGGGGGGCGAGATCCGGAAGAATCGCGGGTAGATTATGTCATTGATCGGGTCAACACCACGGGAACCCTCTGGATGGGACTCACCCTAGGGTGTGCCCAGTGCCATTCTCACAAGTTTGACCCCGTCAGCCACGCTGAGTACTACCAACTCTCAGCGTATTTCAACAACATTGACGAATCAGGTGCAGCTGGTAACAAGGCACAACCTTACCTTGATTTTGAATCACCGCTGGCAAAGGCACACTGGCGGGCTTCCGCCTATTCTCTGCAAAAGGCCCAAGAACGTTTGGAACGTCGCGAAAAGCTTGCCAAAGATCGATTTGTTCCCTGGCTGAATGCGATCATCCAGCAACCAAAGGAAAGATTTCAGCCATGGATCAAGGTGATTCCAACAGGCCTTGAGAGCCAGCATGGGACCACACTGGAGAGTGACGTGTCCGGGGAAATCACAGCCAAAGGGATCAATCCGTACCACGAAGATTACCGGGTGATCTGGCAACCGACGCAGGCCCGAATCACAGGGGTCCGTCTGAAAGTCTTCAAGGACGCTCACCATGGAAATGGGCGCTATGGTCGAGGTGTCAGCGGTGAGTTCATTCTCACCAATGCCAAGTTGTTCCGCCGTGAAAGAGGAAGGCAGTTGTTACACGAAATATCGCTTTCCGAAGCCATTGCGGATTTTGAAGCCAAACCAAAGGCTGGTGAACGTTACGGGAAAGTTCGGGATACGCTGGATGACGATCCAAGGAATGGTTGGACCACTCACGATGACCCAGAGAGCTCTTTTCGCGAGGCCATATTCGTTTTGAGGGATCCTCTCACCCTGAAGTCGAATGAAGAGCTGGTATGGGTGATGATGCATCGCTCCACTCTGGGGGATGCCAATGTTGGTAAATTTGCCCTTTTAACGACGACTCAGGCAGGTCAGGCGCTTCGTTCTCTTGAGCCCAGCCCGGTGGAACAATTCATCGAGCTCGCACCCGCTCAAAGTGAGGCGATTCCCCCAACCCTCAGAAAAGATCTTTATCAACAATTTCTTGCGGGAGACTCCCTATATCAGCAGGAGAAACGTGTTTATGACCAATTCGCCTCCCACCACCGGGAAATGGAAGCGGGGCACAAGGTTCAAAAAGTCATGGTGTTGGGTGAGAGGAGTGAACCTCGTCAAGCCCATGTGCTCTTGCGAGGCGTGTGGGATCAGAAAGGGCAGCCAGTGGAACCCGATGTGCCTTCGGTTCTTCAAAGGGAAGGATCCATGATCCCCCAAAACCGGCTGGAGCTGGCAGATTGGCTTGTCTCGGGCCACCATCCCCTCACGGCAAGGGTGCTGGTAAATCATTTGTGGCAGTTGATATTTGGCGCAGGGTTGGTGCGCACTCCAGAAGACTTCGGGCTTCAGGGGGAGCCTCCAACGCATCCCGATCTGCTGGATTGGTTGGCCGTCGAGTTGATGGAAAGTGGTTGGAATATCAAGCACATCCTTCGCGTGATGGTCACCAGCGAAACCTATCGCCAGAAAAGCCATCTCACGCAAATGATGCTGGAGATGGATCCGAGTAACCGCTGGTGGTCTCACGCCACCCGACGTCGCCTGCCCAGCTGGATGATTCATGATGCCATTCTTCACAGCTCTGGTTTGATGCATGCATCCCTTGGCGGACCTCCGGTGAGACCGTATCAACCCGAGGGGGTGTGGCAGGACATTTTTATGGGACGTCTGACCTATGAGCCAAGTCCGGGTGCATCCCGCTATCGAAGGATGATTTACGCCTTTTGGAGAAGGTCCAGTTCGCCCGCTTTTCTCTTTGATCAGGCCCAACGCCGCATATGCGAAGTCCGGCAGCGATTGACCAACACACCTCTTCAAGCACTCACACTGCTCAATGATGAGAGTGTTCTGGAGGCTTCCCAATTCTTATCAGCTCAGTGTCTGAGAAATTACGCGACCAGGGAGGGGATTGATTGGATGGCTGTGCGCATTCTGGGCCACCCTCTTGCAGATGAGGAGTGGATCCTGATTCACCAGCAATATCAGGATGTGCACGATGCATTCAGCCAGCGTCCCTACGATGCCAAGGCCTATATAACAATCGGTCAACAGCTCCCTGACCGTTCACTGGATCCTGCTGATCACGCGGCACTCATGTGGGTTGCCAACATGTTGTATAATCTTGATGAGGCCATGACTCATGAATGATACGAATTCTTTGACTGAAACGCTCGGGCTGGATGTAACTCGCCGATACTTTCTGGGGAAAGGCGCCGGGTTGGGGCTTGGTGCCATTGCCTTGTCCATGATGCGACAGCAAATAAAGGGTCAGGATCATGGCGGCACTCATCCACATCCGGCGGTGGGGGTCTTACCCGCACGTGCCAAGCGTATCATCTTTCTGACCCAATCGGGTGGTCCTTCTCAAATCGAACTCTATGACCACAAGCCCGGCTTGAGCCGCTGGGCCGGAAAGGAGCTCCCCCCGAGCGTGCGGCAGGGACAACGGTTGACGACCATGACCGCCAATCAAAAGCAATTGATCATGCCTGCCCGAACGACTTTCGAACGATGTGGGCAGAGCGGAGCAACCATTGGGGAGTGGATGCCTCATCTGAAAAAGGTGGCTGATGAACTGTGCTTTATCAAATCCATGACCACTCACGAGATCAATCACGCGCCTGCCATGACGCACTTTCTAACCGGGCACCAAATCCCCGGAAGGCCCAGTTTTGGAGGGTGGGTCAGTTATGGGCTAGGTAGTGAACAAAAGGACTTGCCGTCGTTCATGGTCTTGCTTTCCAAAATGAGACGACCCACCGATCAGCCCCTTTACGATTACTATTGGGGTAGTGGGTTCCTGCCTTCCAGGCATCAAGGCGTCAAGTTGCGCAATGCTGGGGATCCCGTCCTCTATCTTAAGGATCCTGATGGTTTGGATCGCTCATCCCGTCGAAAAATGCTGGATGCCTTGATGGCGTTGAACCAGAGGCGGCAGATGGAAACAGGGGATCCTGAGATAGCAACCCGCATTCGCCAGTATGAAATGGCCTATCGCATGCAAAGCAGTATTCCCAATTTAACCGATCTGAGCGATGAACCGGAGTCGGTCTTTGATCTCTATGGGCCGGATGCCAGGAGGCCAGGGAGTTATGCCGCAAATTGCATCCTGGCTCGCCGATTGGCCGAAAGAGGGGTTCGTTTCATACAACTTTTTCATCCCGACTGGGATCATCACAGCCGTTTGAGTTCATGGTGTGTTGCCCGTTGTCATGATACGGATCAAGCCAGTGCTGCCTTGATCACGGACCTGAAGCAACGGGGTATGCTGGACGACACGCTGGTCGTCTGGGGCGGAGAGTTTGGCCGAGGTGTCGCCGGCCAGGGTGATTGGAATAGCCCTGAAGGAGGTCGAGACCATCACCCTAGATGCTTCACCATGTGGCTTGCGGGGGGAGGGGTCCAGCCGGGGATAACCTGGGGAGCTACCGATGATTTCAGCTACAACGTGGACCAGGATCCGGTCCATGTGAATGACTTACACGCGACCTTGCTCCATTTGCTGGGGGTGGATCACGAACGGTTTACCTACCGCTACCAAGGGCTCGATTTCAGGCTGACTGGGGTGGAAAGCTCGAAAATCATTCATTCCATCCTTGCATGATCCAAGGTGATGGTTGGCCGGTATGCATCCTGTCGTGGATAGCAAAGGCGATCATGATAGGCTCTTGCACATCGTTCAAATCTCATCGTATGTATTGCCCTGTTGGAAGCTACCGTAGTATTTGTTCGCGCATTCCATGAAAACTTCTCTCGCCACCATCCATCGAACCATTCAGCAGGTAACTTATATGGCAGCCTTGAGCTGTCTTGCTCTGCTGAGTGTGGAGGGCTCTCCCATCAAGGTATTTGTCTTGGTAGGACAATCCAACATGCAGGGGCATGCTCATGAGCGTACGCTTGGCGCTCTTTTGGAAGACCCGTTGAC